>Ga0194120_10000440_pt1 | contig 78531 bp, 81 predicted proteins | sample TA2MahCa65mmetaG_FD_148642 | JGI IMG/M metagenome (GOLD analysis project Ga0194120, IMG submission 148642) | Freshwater microbial communities from Lake Tanganyika, Tanzania - TA2015019 Mahale Deep Cast 65m | ecosystem: Environmental > Aquatic > Freshwater > Lake | place: Tanzania: Lake...
CGCGAGAAGGGAGAGGGTTATTGTTTTATAAATCTTATTGGTCATAGTTATTTAACTATCTCATTTTTTACCGAGAAATCAAAGGATTTTGAGCGAAACGGCAATCATTGGCTCAAACCGGCTCGTGAATTCGTTTTATCCTTGAATCAAGCCGCAAAAACTGATTGATGAGAATCATCTTTCCGAATTGCCAACATTTCTGAAAAACATCAGCTCGAACCACATTTTACGAAACCGCCAATTCATTTTTGCCCCCAAAATTGAATACAAATTAGTCGCCGAGCGGAGCGAGGCGAACCAAAACTCTTTGACTTTTCCTATGTGGTGCCTCTATTTTACCAAGTTCGCACCTACTTTCAAAACAGATGACCCACGCACCGAACGCGTGGTGATGCAACTCAGCGATGTACGCTCCACGAAAGTCCCGCCATTTGATTTTGCCGCACAATTCCTTGCGAGCCGCGCCCGCAGGCGCGGCGAGCATTCCGTTGCTTTGGCTTTCCAAAAATCAGGAAGTCCAGTTTGGTGCTGTAATTATACATTTTGCGCGAACCTTTTTTGAACGGAACTAAGGAAGCCGCCCCGCCGCCGCTCGCTTCGCTCGCTGTTCCGCAAAAAAGTTTTCTCTGCATTTTCTTTTTGCGCGCGCCGGATTTTTTCTTCTAAAAGGAACAGAAAACTTTTTTGTGTTGCTCTGCTCTGACGAGCGGGGCGGCGGGTGCGGCCTCTGTCTTTCGCTCGGGCGCGGCGGAAGGGGGGTGTGGGGGGAATTCCGCCATGCCCGAGCGAAATCAAATTGTGGACAGCCCCGCCGTTCTGCTGGAATCAGCAGGACACCACAGAAAAATACTCTTTTCATTAGGAGAAAAAGAAATCCGGCGCGCGCAAATCAGGAAAGCAAGGAATCATTTTCTGCGAGGCTAAGTCGCCGCTTTGCGGCGGCTGGCGGCGTCAATTCGTGGAGCGTAAAGCATTGGTTCGCATCACCACGCGCTCCGCGCGTGGCACATTGTCAGCGATTTTGAAAATAGGTGCGAGCTTGGTAAAATAGAGGCACCAGTAGTAACTCTTTGAGAACCAAAATGTGGGACGCGCTTCGCGCGTCCCGCATTTGGGCTTCTGAAAAACCTTCAAGAAAACCGCTAAGTTCCATTTTGGTGCGCGCTGAGGGACTTGAACCCCCGACCTTTCGCGTGTAAAGCGATTGCTCTGCCAACTGAGCTAAGCGCGCATTTTTATCTCGCGGGACTTTAATGGACCACTACATTACATTTTGCGTAATTTTTGAGAAAATGCAAAGATTGTATCTTATATGACCACAACAACGGCTCCGCAATGTATAGGCATTATTATGGATGGAAATCGGAGGTATGCGCGCGAGCGCGGTATTTCCACTATGGAAGGGCATAGCGCCGGCTCTGAAAAACTAAAAGAAGTTATGAGGTGGGCGCGAGAGGCGGGAATAAAGCACGTAATTGTTTACGCTTTTTCAACTGAAAATTGGAATCGTTCCAGAAACGAAGTTATGTATCTGCTCCGCCTTTTCAAGAGAATACTTACTAAAGAACTTGCCGCCATTAAGCGCGACGGTTTTCGTGTGCGGTGTGTCGGACTTCTCTCTCGGTTTTCCAGTGAAATGCAAAAGATAATGAAGAAAGCCGAAGAAGAAACGGCAAACCAGACAGGTCCCACTCTCGCGTTAGCGCTTTCATACGGTGGGCGCGCGGAAATTTTGGAAGCGGCAAATCGCGCGATTGCCAATGGGGAGAAAGAATTAAATGAAAAGACATTCGGCAAATACCTTTGGACAAGCGATATTCCGGATCCGGAACTAATTATACGCACTTCAGGAGAACAACGTCTTTCAGGGTTTCTTCCGTGGCAAGGCGTTTACAGCGAACTGTTTTTCACAAAAACATACTGGCCAGCTTTGTCGCGCAACGAATTTTTTTCAATTTTAAATGAATATGGAAACCGCCAACGCAGGATTGGAAGATAAAATAGATATTTTATATGAAGACAACGACGCACTTGTTGTAAACAAACCGTCCGGTTTGATTGTGCATAGTGATGGCAGGACACAAGAGCCATCGCTATCAGATTGGTTGGTTAAAAAATATCCGCAAATTGTGGATGTTGGCGAGCTCGTGCGGGCGGGAATTATTCATCGCCTAGATAGAGAAACATCCGGAGTTTTAATTGTCGCTAAAAACCAAAATACTTTTGAGTTTTTGAAGAAACAATTTCAGGATAGGAAAGTAGAAAAGATTTATCACGCTTTTGTATACGGACACGTGAAAAATGACGAAGGTGTAATAAACAGACCAATCGCACGAAGCAAAAGAAACGCTCCGTTATGGTCCGCGACGCGCGGTAGGAGAGGGAAAGAGCGCGAAGCAATTACTGAATACAAAGTTTTGAATCGCGGAGAACATTGGAGTTTCGTTGAACTAAGACCTCTTACCGGAAGAACGCATCAGTTGCGCGTGCATCTGAAAGCGATAAATTATCCGGTTGTGTGCGATAAACTTTATGCTCCGAAACGCGAATCACTACTCGGATTTTCTCGTTTAGCGTTGCATGCTCGCTCTCTTTCTATAGCGCTTCCGTCGGGTAAGACATTGAAAATAGAAGCGCCGTATCCGGAGGATTTTCAGCGCGCGGTTGAAAAAATTTGAGAATGTGATAAATTGTGCGGGTTATGACGGTAACCATTTCATCTGTAAATATTGCCGAACGGCGCGCTATTGATTTGCGCGCCGGCGACACCGTGCGCGTTGTGCAGAAAATTACAGAGCGCGTTGTTGAAAAAGACAAAGTAAAAGAGAAGAAACGACTGCAGGCGTTTGAAGGATTAGTGCTCGCCAGAAAGCATGGGCGCGAGGCCGGCGCTTCGTTTACGGTGCGAAACACGGTTGGCGGTGTCGGCGTTGAAAGAATTTTTCCGCTTTATTCTCCCGCAATAGAAAAAATTGAAGTTTTGAAGCGCGCGAAGGTGCGCCGCGCGAAACTATTTTACATTCGCCGCAAGGCGGCGAAAGAAATACGCCGAGCCATGCGACACGAACGAATAACTGAAAAAATATCCGTCGCGCAAGAAGAATCTACAAAAGTGGTTGCGGAAGAACCAAAAATAGAAGCAAAATAAAAAAACCGAAAAAAATCGGTTTTTTTATTATCCCCAACTTGGATACGCTATCCCCTTGAGCAGAAAATAAAATATTTTATAATGTAAATATGGGAACTAGAGGACCAATACCAAGGCATAAAGTAAAAATAAAATGGTCTCCTAACTTTGCTTATGCAGTTGGTTTGATAACCACCGACGGCAATTTATCACCTGACCGGCGGCATATTAACTTTACCTCTAAAGATTTAGAGCAGATGAATAATTTTCAAAAAGCACTCGGTATTTCTTACAGCATTGGACGCAAGTCAAACGGTGCGAGTATAGAAAAAAAATATTTCGTCATACAATTTAGCGATGTGTTTTTCTATTCATTTCTTGAGCAAATAGGTTTACACCGAAATAAGTCAAAAACACTTGGTCCGGTTTCAATACCATCGAAATATTTTTTTCATTTTTTACGAGGTTGTTTTGATGGTGATGGGACGTTTTATTCCTACTGGGATCCTCGTTGGCGCTCTAGTTTTATGTTTTATATCAGTTTTTCTTCTGCGAGTGAGAAATTTATCTTATGGTTAAGGTGTGAAATAAAAAAGCTTGTAAAAGTAAGTGGTCATATTACAAAAGACAGTAAGAAAAGCACTCTTCAACTAAAATATGCGAAAAGAGAGGGATTAAAAATATTGCAGAAAATATATTCATCTCCGTTAGTACTTTGTTTATCTCGTAAAAGGTTGAAAGTGATTACGGCTTTGGGTATAGTAGGTAAATCGTTGTAATGTTGCGCGGGTGGGGGAACAAGAAGACCCGCATGCTTGAGGGGCATGTGGCGAAAGCCGTGCAGGTGCAAGTCCTGTCCCGCGCATTTTTAAAAGTCTTAAAATAAAAACCCGCCCCAGTTTTTCTGGAGAGGGTAGTTGGTTGTGTGTTTACAAACCGAGTTCATTTATAGCACTCTGTGTGTTTCTAAAGAGCCAATTGGCATTATCTCGTGCAACATGTTCGGCCTGACCTTTTTCTTTGTAATACAGAAGAGCTTTAGCAGTGAAATCTTCTCGTCTACTCTCTTTAATCTCTTGGACTGAGTTTCCTACAGCACTAAGTGCTCTTGCGTCTAAGTACTGACTATGACTGCATAATATCCACGGTGGTGCTGAGAGCCACTGTTGGCGCTCAAGCGGACCCATCGGGACTTGTAGGTTCATAGTAAGCCCTAATTCGGCAAGGTAATCTTTCACCTCATCCAAAGATCTTTTCCCTACATTTCTGTAGTTAAGAAAACGTTCTGGGGACATGCGGGCTAACTGGCCCAAAAATTTGATATCTTCATTGAAGAAAAAATTGCGAGAGCGAGTGCATAACTTTTCTGAATTTATTGGACCAGCAAGAAGTTCGTCAATTGCCGCCCTTACTCCGATGTCCACTTTTGGATGAGTTGTGATGGTTAAGAGCACAGATAGCGTTTGATTGTTCTGTAAAATGTGTTTTTCTGCGCAGAATTGTTCAATAAGATCCGATAGTTGCTTTTCGTGTTGTTTTTTTAGTTTTGTTTTCACTTCAAGGTCCTTTCGGGATTTCCATGCGCGACTATAATTCATTACCTTCTTTTTGTCAAACTTTTGAAGTTGTCGGTTCAGTGCTATGCTTTCTATAAGTCGATACGCTATTTTATAAGTCAGTTTTTTAAATCTTATGGCTATAAAAGAAAAAGAAATAGGGAAGGTTGTGCATTGGTACGGGAAAATAAATGTCGGCGTTGTTAAACTTGCTTCAGGACTGAAAGTCGGCGATACGATAAAAGTGCTTAGTCATTAATTGAAAAGTGGCAATTCCGGACAATATACTGTGTCCGTGTCCTACTTATAACGGAATGATCAAAAAACTATTCGGAGTGGAGCGCAATGTCTTCTTCATGGGACTGGTCTCATTCTTTAATGACTTTTCCAATGAAATGATCGTATCGGTCTTCCCCGCTTTTTTTAGTTCTGTCCTCAAATCAGGTGCCGCCTCCCTCGGGTTCATTGAAGGCGTTGCTGACGGAATCTCAAATCTCACTAAAGTCTTTTCCGGCCGTCTTTCTGACAAGACACAGAAACGCAAACTCCTGGCGCTCTCCGGTTATGTGCTCTCGGTCGCCACGCGGCCGTTTTATCTGATTTCCTCCGTCGCCGCGCATGTGTTAAGCATCCGTGTGGTTGACCGCATCGGCAAGGGAATACGTGAGGCCCCCCGTGACGCGCTTCTTTCGCTTTCCACCCGCGCGGAGCATGTCGGGCATTCATTCGGTTTCCATCGTGCGATGGATTCACTTGGCTCCATCTTGGGTCCTCTTACCGCGTTTCTCATCCTCGAGAGATTTCCGGGGGCATTCAATATCGTATTTATCACGGCTTTTCTTGTGGGTATTCTCGCCCTCTTTTCATTCTTTTTCATCAAAGAAATCGGCGCGGTCTATCGTCACGGGAGAGTCGCGCTCCGGCTTCGCGAGCAGAGCAAAGAATTCAAGCGATTTCTCGTCGTCATCTTTACGCTCTCGCTTGCGAATCTACCCATAGCCCTTCTCCTCCTGCGCACACAAGACCTCGGGCTTCGCGTGAGCTATATTCCTCTCTTTTATCTGTTCTTCAATATCTCGTTCACGGTGTTCTCTCTCTACGCAGGCCGTCTTGCCGACAGGCACGGAGACAAACCAGTCATCCTCAGCGGGTATCTCCTCATTGCCCTCGCATATCTGCTCCTCATCTATGACCAGACGCTTACTGATCTCGCGGTCGGCTTCATTGTCCTCGGTATAGGGAGCGCCTTCACCGACAGCGTCCAGCGCTCATTCGCCGCGCGCCTCACGTCACCGGAAGAGCGTGGAAGCGCGTATGGACTCCTCAACGCCGCGATCGGTTTTGGAGTTCTCTTTGCCGGTATCGTCGGAGGCCTTCTGTGGCAATACTTTGGTGCCGTGACTGCGCTCACATTCGGCCTCGGCCTCATTCTCCTCGCGCTCACCGCGTTTTGTCTTCTTGACGGCCGCCGCGCACGGCAGTAAAAAGAGCCGACTCCCGTGAGTCGGCCGGCTTTGTCCACTAGTGAAGTTTACAGCTTTATGATGAGCGCTATAAGACTTCCGAAACCAAAGAGCGCCCAGAGTATGTTCCGCGCCACCCAAATGCGGTTGCGGAAAATCCAGTTGCGGAATAGGATTAATAATGCGCGCGGGTGGCGGGCGATGCCACGGAAAAAGTTCGGATTACATTAATTATCCTGCAAAAGTGCTATAATTGAATTGAGTCGATTTTACTATTAAATACTGACTACTAACTACAAACTATTATTATCTATTATTATGGCTACAAAAGAAAAAGAAATAGGGAAGGTCGTGCATTGGTACGGAAAAATAAATGTCGCGGTCGTTAAACTTTCTTCAAGACTGAAAGTCGGTGATACGATAAAAGTGCGGCATGGAGATAATGAGTTTGAGGAAATGGTTAATTCTATGCAGCTTGATCACAAGCCGGTTGAGTCGGGAAAGAAAGGACAGGAAATCGCTATCCAATTATCACAAGAAGCAAAAGACGGGTCTGTTATTTTTGCTGCATAAATGTGGTACACCAGAAGAGGCGACAACGGCACAACGAAGACGCTAAAAGAAGCAAAAGGAGTTCGCGTATCCAAAAGTTCGTGCCAAACGGAAGCGCTCGGCGCGCTTGATGAGTTGAATTCTTTTCTTGGGATTTTGAAAGTGAGAGCACTTTCTTTTCCGTTTGAAGTTAAAGGCGAGAATCTAGCGTCGCGCATCCATTCCGTGCAGGAAAATCTTTTTATTGCGCAGGCGGAAGTTGCCGGAGCGGTTGATAAAAAAATTGTTGTCTCTAAAACAAAAGGAATTGAAGAATTGATAGGAGCGCTTGAACGCAAAGTCCCGCCTGTAAAATCGTTTTGCATTCATGGTGGCGCGCCTTCTGGAAGAACTGGCGCGGCGCGTGAGTTGGCGGCGCATTTGGATTTCGCGCGAGCTCTTGCGCGGCGCGTGGAAAGGAGAGTGGTTTCGGCAAAAGAAAAGAAAGAAGCGAAAGTGTCCGCAGAAACGCTTGCGTATTTAAATCGATTGTCGTCGCTTCTATATGCTCTGGTGCGATATCTTCACCACAATGCCGGAGTTCCGGAGGCGGCTCCTACATATAAATAACTTTTCATGGTAATTTGTTGGTATGGTGCTTATGGTGTAATGGTTAGCACGGCTCCCTGTGGAGGAGTAAGTCCGGGTTCGAATCCCGGTAAGCACCCTCGATAAAAATTTCACTATGCCTCTAATTTTGGACGGGAAAAAAGTGCGCGATGAAATTCGCGCGCGGTTAAAAAATGATTTCGCGGAGTGCGCGCCCGCGCTTGCGATTATGCAGGTCGGCGACAATATTTCGTCGGACGCATATATCAAGCAAAAGACAATTTTTGGCGAGAGCGCGGGCGCGCGAGTGATTCTTAAAAAATTGACGACTGAAGCGAGTGAAAGTGAAGTAAAAAATTGCATTGAGAATCTATCATCAGACAAGTCTGTGCATGGAATTATTGTACAACTCCCTCTTCCTGCGCATTTAGACAAAGAACGGATTTTAAATATGGTTCCGATTGAAAAAGATGTGGACGGGCTTGCCGCTGGTAGTCCGTTTATTCCCGCAACCGCGCGCGGGGTTTTTGAACTTCTTTCCTATTACAATATTCCAGTAAAAGACAAAAATGTCGCGGTGTTCGGCAGGTCGCGCATTGCTGGTGGTTCTGTTGCGAAGTTTTTATCTGAAAAAGGAGCCCTTGTTTCAGTTCTTCACAGTAAGACACCTGTTGAAGAAGCAAAAAGAATTTCGCGCGCAAGCGATATTGTTGTTGTGGCGATAGGGAAGCCAAAATATATCGGCGTTGAATATTTTAGAAATGACAAAACACAAGTTGTTGTTGATGTGGGAATAAGCAAAAGTTCTGACGGAAAATTAATTGGTGATGTTGATTTTGAAAAAGTATCTCCACTCGTGGCGGCAATTTCTCCAGTCCCTGGCGGCGTCGGCCCGATGACCGTCGCCGGTTTGTTTGAGAATTTACGCGCCGCATTAAAGATGTTAAATTATTAAAAAAATGAAGTTTAGCAGAAAAGTTTTAGAGAATGGATTGCGGACTATTGTCGTGCCTATGCGCGACAATAATACAGTAACTGTTATGGCGCTTGTTGAAGCCGGTTCAAAATATGAGACGAAAGATATAAGCGGTCTATCTCATTTTTTGGAACATATGTGTTTCAAAGGCACAAAGAGCCGCCCTCGAGCGATTGATATTTCGCGCGAACTGGACGCGTTGGGCGCGCAATACAACGCTTTTACTTCGCAGGAATTCACGGGTTATTTTGCAAAATCGTCAAAAAAGCATTTTAAAAAAATACTTTCAGTCGTTTCAGATTTATATCTGAACCCCGTATTTCCATCTGCGGAAATTGAGAGAGAAAAAGGAGTGATTGTTGAAGAAATAAACATGTATCGCGATTTGCCGCAGATGCATGTGCAAGATATTTTTATGCAACTGCTGTACGGTGATGTTCCAGCCGGTTGGAATGTTGCCGGCACTCCGGAGACGGTGCGCGCGGCAAATCGCGAGAAATTTATTTCATACAGAAACGCGCATTATGTAGCTGGCGCCACAACCGTGATTGTTGCCGGAGATGTGTCTGAAAAAGAAGCCCAAGAAAATGTCATAAACGCGTTTCAGGAAATGAATTTGGCGCGAAAAAAAGAAAAAGAAAAAGTTCGTGATGTTCAAAAAAAACCTGCGATTCTTACGGAGATTCGCAAAACAGACCAGACGCACTTTGTTCTCGGAGTCAGAGCTTTTGATACATACGATAAAAAACAACCGGCTCTGAAAATTATTGCCGGCGCGCTCGGGGCGGGAATGAGTTCGCGTTTATTCCAGAAGATGCGAGAGGAGTTGGGTATTTGTTATTATGTAAAAACAGAAAACAGCGCATTTACAGACCACGGAGTTCTTACGGTATCTGCTGGAGTTGCGCCTTCTCGTCTTGAAGAAGCTATACGCGCGCTTATTGCGGAATTTTTAAAAATACGCGATAAGAAAATCTCTGCAACAGAATTACGCAAAGTGAAAGATTGTCTTATTGGAAATCTGTACTTGTCTTTGGAGTCCAGCGATGAGTTTGCCGAATTTTACGGAATGCAAGAAATTTTGCGTAAGAAAATCAAAAAACCAGAAGAAATTGCCAAGGAAATAGAAAAAGTAAGCGCGGACGAAGCTCAAGTCGCCGCGCGCGAGATCTTTACCAATGAACGCATTAATCTCGCGATAATAGGGCAGGCGACGGATGAATCAAAGTTAACAGATTTGTTGACCGTTTAACGCGGTATGCTATCATTGTTGTAGTATGCCTACGCATTTTTATGTTTCAGCCGGAACGATTGTCAAAACAATCGCGATTTTGGTGTTTGCGGCGGCGTTGTGGTATTTGCGTGATGTAGTGTTAGTAATACTTGCGTCTGTAGTTCTTGCTTCCGCAATAGAGCCGTTCACAAAAAAACTTATTAGCTGGAGGATTCCGCGTCTTCCGTCGGTTATTTTAATTTATCTCGTATTTGCTGTCATTGCGGTCGGCATCTTTTATTTCTTTATACCTACTCTTGTTTCTGATATTGTCGGGCTTTTGAGTAATGTTCCGGTTCTTCTTGAATCATTATCGGCGTGGAGTCCTTTCACGTCTATCACGGGAGCAGTTCCAAGCACCACTCTTTCAGGAGAACCTTCGACTGGCGGTTTTGCGTTTTCAGACATGCTTTCAGCATTGCAAATTGTCGCAAGTAACGTGTCAGAAGGATTCCTTCCAACATTGTCCATATTTTTCGGCGGAGCGATTTCTTTTGTTCTGATTATCGTTCTCTCGTTTTATCTGGCCGTACAAGAAGACGGGGTCGCCGCGTTCCTGCGCATAATAACCCCGCTTAAACATGAGAAGTATGTGCTCGGGCTTTGGAGACGCGCGCAGGATAAAATTGGAAAGTGGATGCAAGGACAACTTCTTCTTGCGTTGCTTGTAGGTATTTTGGTTTATCTTGGACTTACAGTTCTTGGAGTTGAAAACGCACTTGCATTTGCGTTTCTTTCCGCTGTTTTGGAAACAATACCACTGTTCGGTCCGATTATCGCGGCAATTCCGGCTGTATTTACGGCGTATCTCGCTGGAGGTATTTCTTCTGGGTTTCTTGTAATCGGTCTTTATTTAATTATACAGCAATTTGAAAATCATCTGTTTTACCCTCTAGTTGTGAAGAAAATTGTCGGCGTGCCGCCAATTCTCGTGATTCTTTCTCTTATTGTCGGCGCGAAACTTGCCGGTTTTCTCGGGCTCGTTCTTTCTGTTCCAGTCGCTACTACATTGATGGAATATCTTAACGACATACAGAAAGAAAAGTTTGGTTCTACAGCCCAGCCAAATGCGTAAGGCAATTTATATCACCACGCCGATTTTTTACCCGAATGCAAAACCGCATTTGGGACATGCTTATACTGCTACTGTCGCGGATATAATCGCGCGTTTCCATCGCTTACAAGAAAAAGAGGTGTATTTTTTAACCGGTCTTGATGAAAATACCGAAAAAGTTGCGCGTGCCGCAAAAGCGGCGGGAGAAAATACGCAAAACTATTTAGATGAGATAGGAAACAGTTTCCGCTCGCTTTTTAATGAAAAAGAATTAAATATTTCATATGACCAATTTATACGCACGTCTGATGAGAAGGTTCACTGGCCTGGAGCAATGGCGATTTGGAATAAATTAGTTGAATCAGGCGACATTGAGCAAAAAGAATATGAAGGTTTGTATTGCGTTGGGCATGAGGCGTTTGTTACGGCAAAAGAATTAGTTGGAGGAAAATGTCCCGATCATAACGAAGCCCCACAGCGTCTTATTGAGAAAAATTATTTTTTCAAATTATCAAAATATACGAGCGCGATAAAAGAAAGAATTAAGAACGGTGAATTAAAAATTATTCCCGAGTCGCGACATAACGAGATTTTGGCGCTTTTGGATAAGGGGTTGGAAGATGTAAGTTTTTCACGTCCGGCAGACAAGGTGTCTGTAGGCATTCCTGTTCCAAATGACTCGTCGCAAAAGATGTATGTGTGGTGCGACGCCCTTTCAAATTATGTAAGCGCTCTGGGATATGGGAAAAAAGATGACTCCCTTTTTAAAAAATATTGGCCAGCCGATCTGCATATTATCGGAAAAGATATTTTGCGTTTCCACGCGGCGATTTGGCCGGGTATGTTGCTTTCCTCGAAATTGCCGCTTCCGAAGAAGATTTTAGTGCACGGATTCATTACTTCCGGAGGAAAAAAGATGTCAAAAACACTTGGAAATGTTATTTCTCCGGATGAACTCATTTCTGAATACGGCGGAGAATCTGTCCGCTGGTTTCTCGCGCGCCATATTTCTCCGTTTGAAGACGGTGACATTACTCTTGAAAGTTTTAAAAACGCGTATAATGGGGATTTGGCGAACGGGTTGGGGAATTTGGTGAGCAGGGTGATGAAGATGGCGCAAGACAACCTCGATGCGAATCTACGAACTGAACGCGAATCTACAAACGAAAAATACAAGGAGGCGTTTGAAAATTATAATATCCAGCGCGCCGCTGAAATTATTTCTGAAAAAATTTCAGCGCTTGACCGTAAGATTCAAGAAACGGAACCTTTTAAATTAGTAAAAAAAGACAAAGAAAAAGGGTTGGTAATAATTTCAGAGCTCGTGTGTGAACTTTCTGAAATCGCGCATTTGCTCGAACCAATTCTTCCAAAAACATCCGTGGCGATATTATCTGCGATAAAATCAAACAAAATGCCCGAAAAATCGCTGTTTCCGAGGAAAAATTGAAACCACCTACTCTCGCCTACGGCGGGATACTCCTCCTTAATCAAGGAGGAGATTTTTTGAACAGATTGACAATTCAGTTATTCTTGTGTTAAGGTATTTAGCGGATAATTTAACAAAAGGAGACATTTGAAAACAAAACCATACACCCCTGCAGAAACGGTGAGAAGAAGGGGAGAAAGCTATTCGCACGCTCACATGAGAGTGCTGAATAATTTTTTCATGAGATTTCCTGTCGGTAATGACCCTCACAATACAGATGGTGACGAAGGCCTGCACCGTAGGAACTCAAAACCGGATTGGAATGTTCCTAGCATAGTCACTTATCCCGACCAAGGATATAGTGAGAAAAAGGGGTCACAGACTCCGGCTGAGTTTTTTGCAGAAGTAGACCGAACTGTAGCTGAACTTGGTATTGAAATAGCTGAAATCTCCCGTCGAATCAATCGGTGGATTTATGAGGGGAAAAAATCGGACGAGGCACGGGAGCGTCTTAGCAAGGAGATGTGGGACATTCTAATACCTGTCTACATTGCCCTGCGCAAAAAAGGTTACTCTCGCAAAGATTTATGGTGATTTTTGGTTCATGACATTACCCATAAATATCCATAAGGTACTGAAGTGGTTACCTAAAAACACCACCCACAATTTCCCAGCGATCTGAAATATGGTCGCTGTTTTCTTTTGTATTATTCTAGTATGCACTATTTATTAGATTTTTATTCACCACCTCCCCAAGCGCTTTTAAAAAAAGCACTGGGTACTCCTCCTTAATCAAGGAGGAGATTTTTTGATACAAACTAATTGCTTGACAAGATACTGGTATAGGTGCTACAGTATTAGGCGGATCACTGTAGTAAAGTCATCAAACATTGATTTTACGCTAGAAAACAGCAGATAGCTGTTTTTGAATACTGCTTGTGCTTATTGGGCGGATGTCCAAAATACTTTGCAGTTGGTGGTTGGAGTTCATTGTGATGAAAAAAATGATTGGTTTGCTCGTGTTCGTGTTCTTGTTGTTGGGAAACGCGGGCGCTGCAACACCGGAGTTTCCGGTGTTTAACGCTACCAATAAGGTGGTTGGCGTCGAGGTTAATGTTGTCAACGAAGCGCAAGATCTTTACCAGATCTCCGTCGTCTTTACTGACGGAACCATGTTTCGTTCTGTCTGCGACAGGGTCAGTGTGCGAGACTTTTCAGTAGCACAACCAGGAAAGGAATTCGAAGCAGATTACAAGACTGGAGCCTCTGACAACCCGAAAAACTCTGGCGAGTGGGCCATGTTTGCAGACCGTATGCAAATTAGATTCACAAACATCGCCAGGAAATACATCGCGGATGGATATCCGTGGAAGTACATCGGAGTTGCCCGGCAACTCAAGAGCTTTGAATTGACGGAGACACTCGTCTTTGAAGGCGGTGGCGAGATCAAAACGGTTTGGGTTTCTTCGTGGGTTGGACCGCGGCCTGAGCTCGGCAAAACAACGACACTTGCCACTGACGCAAATGGGGAATTGCATTTTGCCGTTGAGCGTAGGGAAGGCAAGTATCTACTTGATGCTGAGACGGTGGCTGAGTTGGACGAGCGAACAAAATTCGCCCTGTCTTTACCGAAGGTCTCAGTAGGTAAATAATTGCATGATTTGCGCACACTCCGCAGACCAATCAGGGTCTGCGGGGTTTTTCTTTTGTGTTATTCTTGAATCATGAATCTTGAATCAATTAAACACATCGACACTCACGCGCATCTTAATTTTGAGGATTATGATGTTGATAGGGCGGAAGTCGTAAAGCGCGTGCGGGATGCCAGCGTTGCGGTAATAAATGTTGGCACTGACGAGGAATCAAGCAAAAAAGCGGTTGAGCTTGCGGAGAAAAATGAAAATATGTGGGCTGTTGTAGGTTTGCATCCGAACGACGCGAAAAAATTTGATTATGATTTTTTCAAAAAACTCGCACTTAATCCGAAAGTTGTCGCGATAGGAGAATGCGGACTCGATGCGAATCCACGAATTGATGCGAATGCCGCGAATAAAAAAATACAGGAGAAAATTTTTGTAGAACAAATAAAACTTGCAAGTGAAGTAAAAAAACCGCTTATGCTTCATATTAGGAATGCTTATGTTGAAGCATATGAGATCTTAAAAAAATTTACTGGCATTAAAGGCAACTTGCACTTCTTCGCTGGGACTTTAGATGACGCAAAAAAGTTTTTAGAACTCGGATTTTATTTTTCTTTCACTGGCGTAATAACTTTCGCGAGAAATTATGATGATGTCGTCCGTTTTCTACCATTGGAAAGAATAATGTCGGAGACTGACTGTCCATTTGTCGCGCCGACGCCTTTTCGCGGAAAACGCAATGAACCGTCCTATGTGATTGAAGTTGTGAAAAAGATAGCAGAAATACGTGGCGATGATTTTGAAAAAGTCAGAAAGCAGCTTGTAGAAAATGCAAAAACCTGCTATTCTCTCGCTTATGTCTGAAGAAAAGGCGAAAGTCCAAGACGGCGCGCGGCTATACGAGGCCGCTTATTTAGTGAGTCCGCGCGTGCCGGAAGAGCAGGCTGCGTCAGTGATTTTATCTATCAAGAATTTGCTTGCAAGTAAAAACGCAATAATATCCGGCGAATCTGCGCCTTCTTTTCGCCGTCTTGCTTATCAAATAGCACCTTTTGATTCCGCTTTTTTTGGGTGGTTTCGTTTTGAGACGGACTCAGAAACCGCGTCTGCCGTGAAGAATCTCTTTTCTGAAACAAAAGATATAGTGCGTTTTCTTTTGATAAAGGCGGATATTTCAGAGCCGGTCCGCGCGTTTACACGCCGTCCATCTAAGCGTGTTGAGCATGGAATAGAACACGTTCAGTTTGAGACGAGAATTCCTGTAAACACTGAAGAAAAACCGAAAGGTGAGGTTTCTGAAGAAGAACTAAATAAAAAGATTGAAGAGTTGGTGAGGGCATAGTAGTATAAAAACATGAACATAAACAAAGCGTTAATTTATGGAAATCTTACGCGCGACCCTGAGCTGAAAGCTCTTCCTTCAGGTAGCAAGGTCGCGGAGTTTGGAGTTGCTACGAACAGGGTTTACAAAGACAAGAACGGAGTTAATCAAGAAGAAGTAGAGTTCCATAATATTGTTTCTTTTGGAAAACAGGCGGAGTTGGTGGCTCAATATATGAAAAAAGGATCCGGTGTTTTTATTGAAGGAAGAATCCGCACAAGAAATTGGGAAGCAAAAGACGGTAGCGGTAAACGTTACAAAACAGAAATAGTAGCAGACAGAATCCAGTTTGGACCAAGATCGTCTGGGGGTGGAGGAAATTGGAGCAATAAAGCCAAAACCACTCCTCAGAACGACTCAAGAGGTAGTGAAGAGACAATTGAATATCCTTCAGAAGAAAGCAGGCCGGAAGATATCCCATTTTAAAAACTCAATTTAAAATTATATGAATCCATCCGCAGCGTATAAATCTTTTGATTATAAAAATACGGAGCTTTTGAAAAAGTTTCTAAATCCTCATGGACGAATTCTTTCGCGTAAAAGAACAGGATTGTCCGCGAAGGCCGCGCGCAATCTTGCGCTTGCGGTAAAACGGGCGCGCTTTATGGCTCTTTTGCCGTATATCGCTAAATAATATTTTTATTTATGCTTGCTTACAACGAAATCACGAGCAAGAAATTTATTGTGCTTGATGGCGCGCCGTATGAAGTTTTGGACGCGCATATTTTCAGGATGCAACAGAGAAAACCGGTGAATCAAGCGAAGCTTAAGAATCTTATAACAGGAAAGATTTCAGAATACACTTTTCATCAGTCGGATAAAGCGGAGGAAGCTGATTTGCAAAAAAAGCAGGCAAAGTATCTTTATAATAACAAAGGCGAGTGGTGGTTCTGCGAACCGGACGATCCTTCAAAAAGATTCAAGATTTCGGCAGAAATGATAGGGGATTCAGGAAAATTTTTAAAAGCGAATTCATTGATTGATTTAATGGTTTTTAATGAGCAAATAATCGGAGTTAAGTTGCCGATAAAAGTTGAATTAAAAGTCACAGAAGCGCCGCCCGCTGTTCGTGGCAATACGGTGCAGGGTGGAACAAAACAAGTTGTCTTGGAGACCGGCGCGACAATTCAAACACCGCTGTTCGTGAACGAAGGCGATATTGTTCGCGTCAACACCGAAACAGGTGATTATGTAGAGCGAGTGTAAGTCTCTTGGGTAGGCAATTCGCAAATAAAGATAATTGATAAAGTAAAAACACGCACAAATCGTTAAGGTACGATATATCGTACTATAAAGAGAAGAGTAATTTTTAGAATATTAGAATAAATACAGCTTCTTACTTCTACTGTTTTTTTATTTCTAATTATTTTTTTATTCCTTATTTTCAAATAAGAATTTCCAGCGTCCACGGCCGCAGCGCGGAGGCATTCCCATAAGAAGAACTTTATAAAGTGTATCCCAGAAATCTTCCGCTTCTCGTTTCCATGGCGTAGTTCGCTTGTAGTTGAATAGTTTCTCAAGATATGGAAACTTTCCATTGTTTAGTGCGGCGGCGAGTCGTGTTGTTGTGGATGGGCTTACTTTAAGGACCGCGCGGATTTTGTATCCCGAATATCCTTTGCAAAGCATAACAATTACCGCAAGCCGTTTTGCAATCATAGTTCGTTCGATATCTGTCAAAACATCACTCAAAAATAGATGGGCGTTTTTCTTTTCGCGCGGAAAAGTCATTAATTCAAGGAAGGTATTTTGCACTTTTCCAAGCGTCTTGCGTCTTAATTGTTTTTTTGAAACATGCGCCATTTCGTTATGGTACTATGTATCGTATCATAACGAAAATGGTAAGATGTGGATAAAGATTTGGATATTACGGACAACTTGATTTTTCGGTGATGTTTTTATAGTGTATGTAACAGAACAAACAAGCTCTACAAATGGAGGATTTATGATCTTTTGGTTTTCACGACTTAAAATTCACACACACCTGAATGATGCACAGAAAGAAGAATTAATGCGTATACTGGGGGCAGATGAGGTTGGCTCTGAAACAAGTTTCGAATTCTTCTTAACTCTTGATTATGATAATAGGCAGAAGTTTTATGGTTTTGCGTGTAAACAATTTCCTGACCGTATTCTTGTTATGAGTAATCTTGATGTGCAATGGGTAATGATTAGTTTCTCAATTACTCCAACAGAAATGGATGATTCAACTATTGAAGATAAACTGAATCAAATTATGTTGCGTGGAATTGCTGAAATTGACGCAGGTGCACCAATTAAAATTCCGCAACCTCCGCACTGTGAGTGATAAGATCACTCCATTCTGACTCACGATTCTCTTGCACATCCAAACTACGGCTTCCCGCTGTAGTTTTTTATATAATAGGAACAGAGACAAGGTACGATATATCGTACTATAACAGAACTTATTTCGTGTTATTAAAACACATTCTTTCTATGCTTCTTTTAGTTTTTCGCGGATAAGTTTTAGGATTTCTGATTTTGTTTTCGGGTTGTCGCGGAGATATTGGCGTGTGGCGTCATATCCGCGTCCCAATTTTTCTTCGCCAAATGAATATACACCCCCAGTTGATTTCTTGATAATCTCAAATTTCTCGCCGAGTGCTATTATTTCTCCTTCTTCTGAAATACCTTCATTGTAAAGCAAATCAAACTCCGTTTGTTTAAACGGAGCGGCGACTTTGTTTTTAACGATTTTCGCGCGCACGCGACCGCCGACAATTTCTTCTCCTTTTTTAATTTGCGCGATTCGGCGCACATCAATGCGGACGGAAGTGTAAAACTTCAAAGCTTTGCCGCCCGGAGTTGTTTCAGGATTGCCCCACATAACGCCGATTTGCATCCTAATTTGGTTTATAAAAATTACTATTGTTTTGCTCTTTGCGACAATAGCTGTGAGTTTTCGCAACGCCTGTGACATCAATCGCGCTTGTTTGCCGACATGTTGTTGCCCCATATCGCCCTCAATCTCATCTTTTGGCGTTAGCGCCGCTACGGAATCAATGACAATCACATCTATTTTTCCGCTACGCACGAGCGACTCCACGATTTCAAGGGCTTGTTCACCTGTGTCCGGTTGTGAAATTAACAAGTCGTCAATTTTCACGCCGATTTTTTTCGCGTATTCAGGATCCATCGCGTGTTCCGCGTCTATGTAAGCGCAAACCCCGTCTTTTTTTTGCGCTTCGCGCACGACATGGAGAGCAAGAGTTGTTTTTCCAGATGATTCAGGTCCGAATATTTCAACAATTCTTCCGCGCGGCAATCCACCAACTCCTAACGCCGCGTCTAATCCGAGAGAGCCGGTTGGTATGGCATTCACATCCACGCGCGGTCGCTCGCCCAACTTCATAATCGCCTCGTCGCCGAATTTTGTTTTTATAGCGGCAATCGTAGCGTCAACAACGCTATTCGGTTCCTCTTTTTTCTTTGCCATATATCTGTTTAGAAATAAATATCTTTGTGTGTTTTCACTTCTCTCCCAAACCTGTCTTTCGCATTTACTTCAACGATATTATACCCGGGCAAAAGCAGAATCGTCTCTTGCCAGAGTCCTTTTTCGTCCGTATAGATTCGTTTTCCGTTTAACGATAAAAAAGCGATTCTTTCAGCGATTCCGGAAACAACAAACAAGTTTCCGTTTCTTGATATGTTTTCAATTGTTACACTAGGTCCGCGAATATAACCACGCGACTGATATAAGGCGTATGACGTAAACGCTATAAATATTATTATTACTCCGAAAAACGCGCGCCGCTCGCGAATTACACTCATACAACTTTTCCAGCAGTTTCTTCAACTGGGTTTTCAGGGCGCGCGGCAGATGACAGCACTTCGCGCGGGCGCGCGCCATCGGCTGGTCCGATAACTCCTCGTTCTTCCAATATATCAATAAGACGAGCGGCGCGCGCGTAACCGATTCGCAATTTTCTCTGCAAATAAGAAGTTGACGCTTTTCCAACTCGCTCCACTTCTTCTTTTGCCGCCGCGTATAAATCATCGTCTATATCATCCATGTTTTCAGTGAACGCGGATTCTAATCTTACTCCATTGTCGCCCTCGTGCGCTGGAAGTTCAATTCCACCTTCGTCGGGATATTTTTTAGATAGGTATCTTGCGACCTCCTTTACTTCGTTTTCAGAAATAAAAGAAGACTGTATTCTTTCGGGTTTCGCGCGTTCGCCACCCAAAAACAACATATCGCCTCTTCCAAGTAATTTTTCAGCTCCGCTGGTGTCTAAAATCGTCCGTGAATCAACTTGTGATACGACTTGCAACGCAACACGCGATGGAATGTTTGCTTTTATAAGTCCGGTGATTACATTTACCGAAGGTCTTTGGGTGGACAAGACAAGGTGTATGCCCACAGCGCGGCTCATTTGCGCCAAGCGAATAACGGCCGCCTCCAATTCGCGCGGATACAGCGACATAATATCAGCAAGTTCATCAATTATTATTACTATAAACGGCATTGAATCTGCGCCGTTCTTTTTGTTTTTATGGTATGAATCAATATCGCGCACGGATTCTTTTTCCAAAATATCATAACGTCTGTCCATTTCTTTTGCCGCCCACCTCAAAGACATAATTGCTTTTTTGGGGTCCGTAATTACAGGAGTAGCGAGATGCGGTATTCCATTGTAAAGCGTAAGTTCCACCCGTTTCGGGTCTATGAAAATAAAACGCAGATTTTCCGGCGAGTTTCGGTAAAGCAAAGAAACAACAAGCGAGTGTATAGCAACTGATTTTCCTGAACCAGTTGCACCAGCGATTAGAAGATGGGGCATTTTACCCAAGTTTGTAAAATGTAATTTTCCTGAAACGCTCTTTCCAAGCGCAAAAAGTAGGCTGGATCCGGAAGACCCGAATTCATTACTCGCCAAAAGTCCGCCCAGAGGAACTGTTGCTCTTGATGTGTTTGGAACTTCAATTCCAACCAAAGACTTGCCAGGAATCGGCGCTTCTATTCGTATTGAATGCGCGGCAAGCGCCAAGGCAATATCACTATGACGAGCTGTGATCGCGGTAAGCTTTACGCCCTCCGCCGGTTTTAAGGCGTATCTTGTAACTGATGGTCCTATTGATACTTCATCCATTTCAACTTCAATCCCGAAATTTCGCAGAGTTCTTTTTATAATACTCGCGCTTGCCTTAATATCGCTAACGGCCGGTTTATCTGCGTCCTGTTCCAAAATAGACAACGGCGGAGGCTCGTATGTGCCAAAACGCGCCCGCTTCCATTTTTTTTGCGGTTTCCAACTCTCTTCTTCTGCTATTGATACATCTTCTTCTGTTTCGTCTGTTTGGTCTTCTTCGGAGTCATAATTTTCTTCCAGAACGTCTTCTTCAGAATCCTCGTCCGTATTTTCTTTTATAGGTGGGCGCGCAAATCTAGAGAAAAAGTTCCAAAACCAAGCAAATGGAGCCGTTGAGATATATGATTCAAAAATTATTAGAAAAGAAATCACCGCCAACGCGCCAAACGTGATTACACCCCCTACTTTTCCTAAAAGAGGAACAAAAAATTGCGACAAAACCTCTCCAACGCGACCGCCTTTTTCAGACGAAATGATTCCAATAAATCCGATTATTGACGCGCAAAAAATTATTGCAGCAAGTGTCTTTAGCTTCGGTACGCGCGATTCACCTTCGTTTACAGTGCGAAACAAAGACAAACTAACGCCAAAAAGTGCAAGAGGAACTAGAAAATAGGTAATTCCAAGTATTGAAACAAGCATAGAATACAAATTGTTTCCTACGTCGCCGGCGTAACCTCCTCCAGAAAGAGCGGAAAAAAGCCCTAACGCACCAAAGAAAACAGCGGATATTATTCTTAACGCCTCCGGCTTTATTTTGGGCGGAACCGTCAATTCTTTTTTATTTTTAGCCATAATATCGGTAATCATAACATACCTATTGATGTTTTCTTTTTTCCGTTTCCTATATCGTTTTTGCTATTGTAAAGGACATTTTCCCTTATATAATGGACATTGTCCTTTATAAAAAATGTCCGTTAGAATTTATAAAGGACAAAATTAAATTATGAAAAAAATCATAAAGGACAATTTAATAAATAAAAATGTCCTTTACAAAGGAACTGAACACCCAAATTTGTCCTTTATGGGCGGAGAATACTTGATTTTCCTAGTCAAAAAGAGCGAGAACTTCGCGCGGGCGGTTTATCTGGTGACTAATTTTCTATCGGACAACGAACCAATTAAATGGAAGTTACGGACAATTGCAACTGAATTAATTGATAAAATAATGTCCTTTATAAGAGAGGACAAAAATAAAGCAAACGACCAGAGATATAAAACATATTTTTTAGGTTATCTCTCCACGCTCGTATCTTTGTTAAATGTTAGCAGTGAAAGTGGAACAATTTCTGAGGCGAATACCCTTATTTTAAAAAGGGAAATAACCACCTTCTATCCAGTTTTTGAATATAAAATATTCACTATAAATATTGGAGGAGATGGTGGTCGGCTCGATATTGAAAAGGACATTAAAGTTGAAAAAATAAAACGCAAGAAAGGGAAACCAACGGCGTCTAAAAAAATGTCCTTTAGAAATAAAAACTTAAAAAGAAATGTCCTTTATAATTCTAACGGACAAGATAAAAATGTTTTTTCGGTTAAAAATCAAGTTGTTGAAAAAGCCATAAATACAAAGACAAAAGAGATATTAGACAGGCAGAAGACAATCATAGAAGTTATAAAGGACAAAAAGAAGATGACCGTAAACGAACTGGTGTCCTTTATAAAAAGTTCAAGCGCAAAAACAATTCAACGAGATTTGTTTGATTTAGTTGATAAAGGAGTGCTTAAAACTGCCGGAGAAAAGCGTTGGAGAACATATTCTTTTGCGCAACCGCTTTTGGGTGTATAGATTATATCTATTAGATATGAAGGTTATCCCCCACACCTTTCGCGTTATTTCGTGAAAGGTGTGGGGGTTATCCACAATTTCCCAGTTGCGAGTACTTGCATGTGTGCGCTAAGACAAATTATAATGTTCTAACTGCTGTTTGCAGAATAACTGAATTGCGCAAAATGCGTGTTTTTCTGTTTTGTGTTGAAATGCGAAAGTTCGTTGACAATTAAATACACTTATGCGAAATTGATACTGTCCTTATATTACAAGCCAACAAGACCCTTTTATTCCCGTTGGCGATGGCGGGAAGCAAAGAAAAGGGAGTTGGATATCTTCTGTTTTTAAAAAACAGCAGATATTCCAAACCATTGTAAAAAATGCGTGTCGAACTTGTTTTTTACAAATTGGTTTTGAAAAGAAATGTAGTTTTCCTTCCGGTATTATCAGCATTTAATAATTAATTTCGGTTGGAAAATTATTTATTAGTTAGCATTCATTAATAACTTACAATTAAGTATGGATATTACATATACATCCAAAGCAAAATGGCTGGCGGTCGGCATTGTTGGGGTTGGTGTTGCGGCCGTACTTCTCGCTGGCGCTTTTGTACAAACAGCAAATGCACAGAGCATGACGCTCAAGGATTTGGTGGAACTTTTCATCAGCTTGGGTATTATCGCTCCTGAGAAAGCAGTGCAGGCGCGTCAAGCGGTTGCAGGTGGAACAACCTCAACTGTAAGCGCGACTTTCACACGAAGCCTCAAAGTCGGTTCAACCGGCAGCGATGTCAAGGATTTGCAAAAGTTCTTGAACAGCAAAGGCTACACGGTAGCAGCGACTGGTCCGGGTTCTGCGGGCAATGAAACTACATCATTCGGTCCGGGAACACGCGCGGCTCTCGCAAAATATCAGGCGGCAAACGGAATTTCACCGGCAGTAGGATATTTCGGTCCGACAACAATGAAAGCGGTAAACGCCGCGGCTGGCGGAACTACTACGACAACAACGACAACTGGCGGAACTACGACTACCGTAGTTGTTCCAGCGGGAACGGCTCTTGTCGTTTCTTCTCCGGAACAGCCGGCGGCAGGACTTGCTCCTGAAAACGCGGCTCGCGTTCCTTTCACAAAGTTTGTTCTCACTGCGGGTTCAGGCGATGTGGTAGTGAACAATCTTACAGTTGAACGCGGTTCACTCGGTTCCGATTCAGCATTTGCCGGCGTGATTCTTCTTGATGAAAACGGCATGCAAGTCGGTGTTTCAAAAACATTCAATTCAAATCATCAAGCGAATCTCGGCGAAGCGTTCACCGTAAAGGCGGGCACTTCAAAGACGATGACGATTGCCGGAAATATGGCGGCTAATAACGATGCTCGCGCTGGCGAAATCGTAAGCGTCAAGTTGCTTGCGGTAAACACTTCAGCGACAGTTTCCGGTTCGCTTCCTATAGTTGGAGCGGCGCACACAATAAATTCCACTTTGTCTCTCGGCACAGTCACGACAGAACGCGGTCCGCTTGATCCGAATGCGGCTGCTACAAAAAATGTCGGGGCGGCAGGATACACATTCTCGGCAATTAGAGTTACGGCTGGTTCACAGGAAGATGTGCGCGTGCACTCTATCCGATGGAATCAGGCGTCTTCCGTCGGCGCGTCCGACTTGGCGAATGTGAAAACGATTGTTGATAGCACTGAATACGCGACCACATTGTCCGCGGACGGCAAGTTTTATTCTTCGTCGTTTGGTTCAGGAATCGTGATTGCGAAAGGCCTCAACAAAGAGTTCTCAATTAAGGCTGATATAGTAGGCGGCTCCGGACGCACGGTGGCATTCAATATTGAGAAAACGACCGACCTTTATGTAACCGGCGAGACATACAAATACGGAATTACGCCTCCTACCACAGGCACCGGCTTCACCGGTGGCGTTATTTGGTATCCTGGCAAAACCGTAACTGTTGACACTGGTTCATTGACGGTTGAAAAAGCAACTTCAGTAGCGGCGACAAATGTTGCGGTTAACCTTGCTAACCAAGTGCTCGGCGGTATAACTGTTGAAATCAAAGGCGAACCGATTACGGTTGCCTCCTCTGTTTTCACGGTTACCACTACGGGAACTGCAACTGCGGGTGGAAATGCTCAAATTACCAATGTTACTCTCGTTGATGAAAACGGAACGGTTGTAGCTGGACCGGCAGATGTCGGTCATACCGGCACACTTACTCTTGCAGACACTATTCTATATGGAGTAGGCAAGAAAACTTACCAATTGAAAGGTAAGATTGGTTCCGGTTTTGGTTCAAATGGAACAATTTCCATTGCAACGACTCCATCTACGAACTGGACGAACGTAACAGGTCAAGTAACTGGCAAGTCCATCTCAACCTCATCAATGACTTCATCTGCTGTAACGATGAGCACGATGACTGTTAAGACAGCGGCTCTCACGATTAGCGTGAGCACCTCGCCGTCGGCGCAGACAATCGTAGCGGGAGCGAACCAATTTACCTTCGCGAACATTCAACTCTCCTCAATTGATTCAGGAGAGGACTTGTCCATTAATGCTTTTCCTCTTGACTATGAAAATGTGGGCGGAAGCACGAACCTTACGAGCTGCAACTTGTATAACGGTTCACCTCAACTTACTTCAGGCACAAACACGATTGATATGTCGGGAAGCGATAACAGCAAGAACTTCACGCTTGACAGTTCTCTTACAATTCCGAAAGGAACTGTCGTGACGCTTCAAGTAAAGTGCAACATTCCGTCCTCAATTACTTCTGGTTCGTTTAGATTCGGTTATAATAGCGATTCATCTCCGACTGTGACTGGAAAAGTTTCTGGTCAGGGAGCTACGGTTACCGAGAACACATCAGTTGGTCAGACGATTACGGTAACAAGTGGTGGTTCTCTTACGGTTGAACTTTCAAGCGACAGCCCGTCTTACGGGCTGGTTGCTGCCGGTTCAACTGATGTAACAGCAAGCGTTCTTCGCGTTCGCGCGACGAACGAAGCTGTAAAAGTTACAGACATTGCTCTTCAACTCACAAACCTTGCTTCAAGCTCAATCTCTGATTTATCTAACGGTAAATTAACTTTGTGGGATGGGGCAAGCAAAGTCGGCGAGGCGATATTCACTACAGGAGCGCATTACAATACTGCGTCAACGACCGTCTCAACATGCGCAGGATGCTCGGAATTCGTTGTTCCAAAGGATAGCTACAAGGATTTGGCTGTAAAAGTTGACCTTGCGCCGCAAGGCACAAGCCAACCTGGAACTCCAGGAGCATTCATTGCTATGAATTATGTAGTCAATGCTTCTACGGTCGGCGATACTAAAGGTGGAATAAAGGGAACTGGGCAACAAAGCGGCACCTCAACCTTGGGTTCAGGTTCGGCCACTGCTTCTTCTGGATTCCGCGTTATGAAGTCGGTTCCGACTGTGAAGCATATTTCACTTCCAACAGGAACTTCGCTAACCGGCGCTTCGGATAAACCACTGTATCGCTTCAGCGTATCAGCATCTGCTGGAGGAAACGGCATTGGTATCGCGAAGTTCACCTTCCGATTTGCAACTTCGTCAGCAACAACGATTGTTGACTTGCTTGACAACATCAATGTGAAGGTGTACTCGGATTCTGGATTCTCACAACTTGCAACAAACGGAATTCAAACAGACGGCACGATGCAGGCGACCGATCGTTCTCTAGCGGTGGCGTGGGCGTCAGCGACGACCGATATCAGTATTCAAGCTGAAACGGCGGCGAATGCATCTACGACTGTGCAGATTCCAGCGGGTGGAACTAGATACTTTGAAGTTATCGGAGATGTCACGCTTTCAGGAGCTGGCGCCACTTATTCCGTAAGTACACAGTTGCAAGGTGATGCGTCATTCTATGCGAATGTAGTGCCGTATGCAGGAGCAACTTCAACAATAGGCGTCCAACTAGGCTCATTCCTTGCGACTTCAACAGTGTTTAACAGCAACGGCTCTACCAACAACAGAAACTTCATCTGGACGCCTAACTCAACAACAACTCAAACCGGCACAGGAACTGCAAACGACTACGCGAACGGATACGGCGCGAGCGGCCTCCCAGCGAGCAACCTCACTCCGCAGACCTTGAGCGACAAGTCACTCTAAACCAAAAACGGCTCACTTGTGTCCCGCCTATGGCGGGAGAGCCAGAAAAACCCCGACGAAAGTCGGGGTTTTTCGTTTGTTCAAACTACTAAATTTTAATACAACCACCCCACCTCGCCGACTCGGCACCCCTCCTCAAATGAGGAGGGGATTAAATCTCCCCCTTAGTTAAGGGGGAGTGCCCAGCATTTTGCTAGCAAAATGCTGGGCGAGGGGGTTGTGTTGTGCTATATTACTTTTATGAAAATAAATTGGAAGATAATAGCCATAATAATTGTTATTTTTGGCGCCACGATAACTCAATACATATTTACGCGAAAAGATAAACCAGTTCCAAATATTGAACCAATAGCCACAACAACTATTCCTGTATCTGGTATTACCGACCCGTCAGGAGCCGGTTATGTTGTGACAAAAATACCACTTCCAAAAGAAGAACCAGCTCTTAAAGCGCCAGATGTAATATCAATCGCTTCTAAAATTGTCGCAAAGAATGATTACGAAAAACTTGTCTTAAAATCGCTTTCCAATTCGGTTGAAGCAATAAAAACCGATTCTGAAAATTATGACGCGTGGCTTGGAATCGGCATCTCATTAAAACAACTTGAGAAATACAATGAGGCGCGTGATGTTTTTATTTACGCTGCGACTCTCTGGCCGCAAGAAGCGGTTCCAAACGGAAATCTCGGCTCTATATACCATTTGTATTTAAAAGATTTTCCAAAATCGGAAGCGGCGTATAAGCGTGCTATTGAGTTGGACCCAAATCAGGAATTATGGTATCGCGGTTTGTCTGAACTCTATATTTATTCGTATAAACAAAACACGAACGCTTGGGAAGAAACATTGAAGTCGGGAATTGAAAATACTGGGTCTGCAGGACTAGCGTCAATTCTTGCGGGAAAATACGTCGCTTTGAAAAGATTTAATGAAGCCGTTGTAGTTTACGATTACGCGATAGCAGTGGCTGAAAAACAAGGAAATCAAAAATTAGTTGATTCTCTTATAGCTGAGCGCGCCGCCGCGAGGGCTCAAATTAAGTAAATATGGAGATGGATTCTAAAATAAACAAAACATTGCGCTGGATTATAGTTGGCGCGCTTACTCTTGCGGCGCTTGTTCCGCTTTATGTTTCCAATCAATTATTTTTTCCGTTCATAAGCGGAAAAAATTTTGCGTTTCGGATTCTTATTGAAATCGCGTTTGCGTCATGGTTGATTTTGGCTTTTCGCGAACCGAGTTATCGTCCGCGAAAGACAGGATTGATGTTAAGCGTCATATTTTTTATTTCCGCTCTTGCAATATCTGTATTTTTAGCAGAAGACCCATATAAAGCATTTTGGTCAAACTTTGAAAGAATGGAAGGTTTTATAGAAATCGCGCATTTCGCGCTCGCGTTTCTTGTGGCCGGCTCCGTTTTTAATTTGAAGAATTGGAGACATTTTGTTTTAGTTTCTCTCGGTGTTAACGCTGTAATAATTATTTACGCGTTCTTGCAATATTTTGGATTCTTTACCATCAACCAAGGAGGCACCCGCGTTGACGCTACATTCGGGAACGCGATTTATCTCGGCGTATACGCCATGTTCCATCTTTTCTTTTCTTGTACGGCGCTCTATTACGCGTTTATTGAAAAAAGAAAAAGATTTTTTATCTGGTTTTTTGCGGCGCTTGCTTTAGGAAATGTCTCTTTAGTGTTTCTTTCCGCGACGCGAGGTGCAATTCTCGGTTTGTTTGTAGGTTTTCTCTCTGTGTGTGTATTTTGCGCGTTTTCTTCGTCTGCGTCACGAGCGTTTAAAAGGGCGGGACTTGTGGGTATTCTGCTTCTTATTATTTCCATCGGCGGATTTTTTGCGTTGCGCGAAACATCTCTTAAAAATCATCCTATATTTGGACGCATACTATCTTCCTCTTTATCCAGCGATGATTCGTGGGCGCGCTATATTATTTGGAACATGTCTTTAAAAGGTTTTTCTGAACGCCCGCTTTTCGGATGGGGGCAGGAGGGTTTTAATTTTGTTTTTAATAAATATTATGACACCCGACTTTATAACAGAGAGGCGTGGTTTGACCGCGCGCATAACGCGTATCTTGACTGGCTTATTGCCGCTGGGATTTTCGGGCTTGTTGGATATTTAGCGCTCTGGTTTTTTGCGACGCGGGTCGTCCTTAAACTATCGTTTGCAGAACGCGTTACGTTTATTGGGTTCGGCGCCTCCTACGCGATTAATAATATTTTTGTGTTTGATAACGGCGTAAGTCACTTCTTTTTCTTTATGCTTTTGGCGTATCTTTATCATAAAAACATGAAAGATGTGGTATATAAGTCGGATAATATAAAAAGAAATAAAGTTTTTGCGAGTATATATGTTTCAGTTGTAATTATCGCACTCACTTTTTCAATTTATTATTTTAACGCAAAACCCGCTTACGCCGGAAAATTGCTTCTTGAGGCATTACACGCTCATCCGAAAGGACCGGAAGAAAATCTAGCAATATTTCGCAAAGCGCTAGCTATGAATACATTTGCAAACGCGGAAATCCGCGAGCAACTCGCGCAAGTCACAGCGGTTGTCGCGCCGATCCCAACCGTGCCAATGGAAACCAAACAGGAGTTTCTTATCGCGGCGGCGCAAGAAATGGACAAAGAAATAAAGAAGCGTCCCACTGACGCTCGCTATTATACAATGATGGGTGTTCTTCTGGATACTTTCCAAATCTATGAGCAGGGCTTTTTATATTGGCGCGAAGCGCTCGCGCACAGTCCGCGCAAACAGTCGATATTTTTTCAAATAGGCGCGAATCGGTTGAACTCCGGCAAAATAAACGAAGCGGTTGAGTATTTAAAACGTGCGTACGAGCTTAACCACGACAATCGCGAAGCTGTTATTTTATATGCGACTATGCTTATTTACACGAATAATCGCGCTGTCGAAAAAGAGGTCCTATTAACTCCATCGTACGCAAACAGTTCACGTTCACCTGCCGATCCGCGAATACTCATTGCATATAAAGCTATGGGAAGAACCGGTGATGCAATAGCACTTTTGAGAAAAGAACTCCTGCGTTCGCCCAAAGACAAAGAAATCATTTCCGAAAAAATCCGCGAACTTCAAAGCGGAAAATAATGAAGAATATTTTGGTGGAAAAATTAGGAAGGTGGCCCCTGTTTATTACGGCGCTTGTTCCGATTGCTGTGTATTCCGGGTTTCTGTTTCCGTATAACAGCGGCAGGAATTTCTTTTTTCGCGCTCTTATTTTAATTTCTTCGGCGTGCTGGGCGATTTTGTGGGTTCGCGAGCCAGCGCGATATTCGCCTCGCAAATCCTTCTTGTTGTTGGCTATTCTTGCGTTTGTAGCAGCGGCATTCGCCTCAACATTATTTTCCATTAATCCGCAATTATCTTTCTGGTCGTCTCTTGAAAGAATGGATGGATTCATTTCAATAATTTTCTTAATGGCATTTTTCTTTTCCGCGCGCGCGCTGTTTGACGCCTCATCGTGGAAATTATTTTTTAAGGTTTCAGTTTGTGTCGCTTTGATCGTTTCGTTCGTTGCCGTTTTACAACTTGTCGGGCTTCTAACAATAAACCAAGGAGGAGTGCGCATAGACGCAACATTCGGTAACGCATTATTTTTCGCCGCATATATGCTTTTATCGGCTGGGATCTCCGTGTTCTTGGCGACAGGCGCAGAAAATAAAAGAATCCGCGTTTTGTATATATTTTGCTCTATTGTCTTTATTTTCTTAATGCTCGCATCTGCTTCTCGCGGCGCTTTTGTTGCTTTACCGGCTGGGTTTTTGGCAGCAAGTATATCCTCGCTTATTTTACGTAAGGAGAACATTTCTCTGCGAAAGTTCGGTGTATGGACATTTTCAATTCTTATTATTGCAACAGGCGTCTTTTTCATTGCGCGCGAGATTCCTGCTTTGCGCTCAAATCAACTTGTTAATCGCATTCTTTCAATTTCTTTTGTCGGGCAAGACGCAGAGGCGCGTTTTCTTGCTTGGAAAATCGCGCTTAAAGGAGCTTCGGATAGTCCGATTGTCGGAATGGGAATGGAAGGATTTAGGTATGCTTTTGCAAAATATTATGAACCGAAATTATACGGAAGGGAGCAATGGTTTGACCGTGCGCACAACAACTATCTTGATTTACTCGTTCAGTTAGGAGCGCTCGGTTTGCTTGCGTATTTAGCTCTTTTGTTCGGGCTTTTCAGAAATATCTGGAAACACGATGGTATTTTTAATTCTTGTGAGAAAATTGCGCTTACCGGAATGTTTTCGTCTTACGCTGTTTTTAATTTATTTTCTTTTGACACAATCACCGCATCAATAATTTTCTTCGCGTTCTTGGCGTATGTAGATTTTCACGCATCGCAAAACTCTTTTTCGGAGAGCACCTCGCGGGACACGGATATTTTTCTGCTGAAAAATTCCTCGTGCTCGCGCCAGTCGCGCTCGCAAGTTCCCGCTCGGCGCTCTCGCTCAACGAGTTTTGCTTTAATTTTGATAATTTTTGTAATCACTCTCTTTATCTTCTACTTCGTGGAATACAAATCAATGCGCGCGGCATATTTGATCGCTCGCGGACTTAATGATTCTTCTCCGCAACTTGATACGCGCCTAGGTTATTTCAAGAAAGCCATAGAATTAAACACTTTTGCTACTTCGGAGGCGCGGGAATTCTTAGTTGATTTTGCTGTTAGCGCTTCGGGTGCGCCTCTTGCGGACACGTCTCGCAAGAAGATTGTTTCTTTGGTGTTTTCGGAGCTTGGGAAACAAATGGAGATAGCGCCGAAAGACCCCCGCTTTCCACTAAGGATTGGCGTTCTGCTCAATACTTACAGGCGATATGAAGACGCGATTCCATTTATTGAGCGCGCGCTTGCTCTTTCGCCGAATAAACAGCCGACCTTTTATGAGCTTGGAACGAGTTATTTAAATCTTGGTCAGTATGAAAAAGCGGTGGATATATTTAAGCGCGCCGCGGAACTTTTGCCTGATAATGAAGACGCAGAATCAAAGAAACTCTACGCGATTTCTCTTGTATATGCGCAGAAATTTTCTGAAGCAAAGAGATATATGAAGAAAATATTCGGTGTCGAATATTTTATAGACAAACGACTTGCGGATGCTTACCGCCGCGCTGGCGACTTGCAGACCTCCTCATTTTTGTATTCAGATATAAAAAAGGAAGAACATAGTTCAGAATAACTCTTTGCATTAATAATTTTCGCAATTGTCTGGAGAATGATATAATTTTCAGTAATGGGAAAATCATTTTGGAAATTTTTGGCGGGATTTGCGACGCTTGTCGCAATAAGTTTTGCGATTATTGTTGCGGTAGGATTTTACGAAACGGAAATAAAAGGAGAACAGCAAACCGCATCTATTCCGTGATGGGGATAACTGGTGCATATCTAGTGGACATAAAATTGTAGAGTATGGGGAAATATGTGATAGGATGCGCCCATGAAAATGTGGGTGATTGTTGGTGTTTGCACCGGCACGATTGCGGCAATTACGGCAATCGCGATTGTTCCCGATGATGTAGGTCGTGTTTTTGCTGAGCGCGTGGGCGGTGGAATGTTGAGCGCGATAGGAAACGCGCTTGATGGTTCGCCGATTGTTTTTGAGAGTTCCGCGCCACCGCCGATTTCTATACCGATAACAGAAACAGAAACACCTATTCCTCTAACTCCCAAAAATCCTCCCCCATCCCCATACTTTATAAATGAGGGGGAACGAGTAGGTGGATTTAACCAAGATTCTGTGCCTGAAAACATCCCCCGTCCCGCTCCAGTTTTGAAAAAACTGGAGCGTGACACCCCCTTCAAAAGTGGAATTAGTAATTCTCTACTTGAGGAGAGTGTTGCTCGTTCTACCTTGTCGGCAGGCATGGAAGCGAGCGGGAGAGATGTTAATACAATAACTTTCAATATAGTTTACACAAAAACACCAAACATAATTGACCCCGAACCGGTTCCTTTGAATCCAGGATATGGTGCTGGATTTGGCGGCGGCGGAGGAGGTAGTTCGTCAACGCCAGCACCAACACCAACACCAACACCAACACCAGAACCAACTCCATCTTCTCCCTCAGCCAACGATATCATTATCAACGAAATCGCATGGCGTGGAACGGAAGCAAATTCTAACGACGAATGGATTGAACTTTACAACAAAACTTCAAACACAATCACTCTAGCAAGCACAACTCTGTATTCAACGGACGGTTCACCATATATTACGCTCTCGGGAACGATCTCTCCGCGTTCGTATTACTTGATTGAAAGGAAGAATGATGGAGAAACGAACGAATCAACGCAGTCTCCGATAGCAGACATCACCGCTGACTTATGGACGAGTTTCGGAAATGGACTCTCTGACGGAGCAAACGGAGAACATCTGTATCTTGCATATTTCAATGGAACAGCGACAACAACGATAGATGAAATCAATTTCTCCGGTTGTTTCCAGTCCTGGTGTGGAAAAGGAGGAACAGACTATTACTATTCAATGGAACGCAAATCACCAGACATCTCCGGATTAACAGAAACAGGGTGGACATCAAACAGAGGAGACAGAACAAACTACAAGAACGGCCGAGACCAGAACGGGACCGCAGTGCGAGCTACTCCAAAACAAAGAAACTACGCCAATTATCTCGTAAACTATGGAGACAACCTTGAAAGCGGTTCTCTCACGCTTTCTCCATCAAACTCTCCGTATCTCGTAGATAGTAGTTGGTTCACGATTTCAAGTGGAGCGACATTAAACATTGAAGCGGGCACAACTGTTAAGTTCAATGGAAGTTCAGGAATCAGAGTCAACGGAACTCTCAACATTTCTGGCGCTGTTGGAACAACAACCACTCTTTCTTCATATTCTGACACTCCCGCTTCAGGCGACTGGATTGGAGTTGAATATCTTGCAGGCTCAAGCGGAACTATTAACCGAGCTACTCTGAAGTATGGTGGTAGGTATTCCGGGATTCCTTCTGCCACGAAATCGCTCGTGTATGTAGCTAACTCTTCTCCAACTATTTCCAATTCAACCATTGAATACAGCCGAGGATACGGTTTCTCTCTTGAATTCGCGTCTTCAACCATCACAGGCAATACAATTCGCAACAACTATGTTGAAAGCGACCCCTCATATTCATACGGCATTTACGGCTATGGCGGTGCACCGAACATTTCCAGCAATACTTTCTCAAGCAATTACCGAGGAATGCTGTTTTACAACTCCTCAGGAACATTTTCAAACAACACTTTCACGAGCAATATAGAGAACGCGTTCACCTGGGCGGGAGACTTGTTAGCTGGCGGTCAGATTTCCGGTAACTCTGGAACTGGAAACGGGTCTGCGAACGGAATCACTTTGCAGTCAGGTGCCTTGATGTCCTCAGGTATTTCGTCTACGTTTGGAAAAAATTCGCTCTTTCCATATCTCGCGCCTTCAACCATCTCCGTTCCTTCATCGTCTTCTTTGATCGCACAGGCGGGGAGTGTGTGGAAGTTTGGACAGTTTCCGTTTAACATATCAGGCACGCTCACAACTCAAGGAGCTTCGGAAAATCCCGTGATATTCACTTCGCTTTCGGATGATTCCGATGGAAACGACGCGCAAGGAAATGCTTCCACTACGCCTTATATTTACCAAAACTCCGGTATTTATATGCAAAGTGGCGCGATATCTGATTTCCTTAATACAACTATTCGTTACATGAAGATCGGGGCTTCATATAATAGTTCGCCGATTTCTCTGGAAAATGTGACTTTTGACCACAACGAAACCGGTGTGTCCGCAAACTCGGGAGAAACAATCACAAAAGCAATAAATGTTCAATTTTTCAGCAACACCGCGACTAGCACGATACCGTTAAATTAATCTTTGACTTTTGTGGTTGGGTCTGATAATGTCTCTGGGTTGCTTACCGAAAGTTTTGAATAGATGTTTTGGAGGCAAGAGAACCAATATCCCGCGTAGCTATGGCGAAGTGGGACAAGTTCATAAATATGAAGTTTTTACTCGGAAAAAAAGTGGCTATGTCCCAGATTTGGGATGAAAGCGGGCGCGCGTTGCCCGTGACTTCTGTTTTTGCTTCCCCAAATATAGTCACGCAAGTAAGGACTTTAGAAAAAGACAAATATTCAGCGGTGCAGGTTGGGTTCGGTTCTCGTAAAGAAAAAAACATTTCTAAACCGCAAAAAGGCCACTATAAAAATCTAGGAAATTTTGAAATACTAAAAGAATGGCGCTTGCCCGCCGATGAGGCGGCAGGTGAGTCGGATAAAAAAGTTGGCGATAAAATTGATGTTTCTGTTTTTAAAAATGGAGATACTGTTTCAGTGTCCGGAATTTCAAAGGGTAAGGGATTTCAAGGAGTTGTAAAACGACACGGTTTCGCTGGAGGAAGTCGCACACACGGTCAGAAACATTCAGAACGCGAGCCGGGCGCTATTGGCGGTCGCGGTCGTGCTGGAGGTAGGGTTTCAAAAGGAATGCGAATGGCAGGTAGAATGGGTGGTGAGCGCGTGACCGTCAAGAATCTTGAAGTTGCACAAGTTGTTCCGGAAGAGAATTTGATTTTAATAAAAGGAGCGATTCCTGGTCGTCGTGGCACGATAGTGGAAATACTTGGATAAAAATATGGAATCAATAATTTACAACCAAGAAGGAAAAAAAATCGGGAAGATTACGCTTCCGGAAAATGTTTTCGGAGCGAAATGGAACGCAGATCTTGTGCATCAAGTCGTAACTTCTCTGCAATCAAACGCTCGCGCCGGGACAGCTCACACTAAATTCCGAGGTGAAGTGCGTGGCGGAGGAAAAAAACCATGGCAACAAAAAGGAACCGGGCGCGCGCGGCATGGTTCGACACGCTCACCATTATGGGTTGGCGGAGGTGTAACGCACGGACCGCGCGCTGAGAAAAGTTATTACCGCGCCGTGCCGCGCTCAATGGCGTTGCGTGCTTTGGCATCGGTGCTTTCGCGTAAACTTGCAGACAATGAAATAATTTTTATTGATTCGCTCTCGTTTGATACACCTAAGACTGCGCGCGCCGTGAAAATCATGGAGGCGCTCTCCGGCGCAGGTTTTGAGAAAATTGCTTCAAAAAAGAAAAACGCGGCGCTCATAGGGTTTTCGGGGAAAAATGATATTGCGGAGAAAAGTTTCCGTAATATTTCAAGCGTGGAAATAGGCGAGTGGCGCAATTTGAACGCGGCAGAAGCGTTAAAACATGCGTACCTTGTTTTTGAGAGACCTGAAGAAGCTGTCCGATTTTTTGAAAGCAAGTTTAAATAATTAAAAATATGGAGAAGAAAATATTAAAATTAAAACCACGGATTTCCGAAAAAGCATCATTTCTAAAAACAGGGAACTGTTATGTTTTTGAGATTCCGATTGATATGAATAAAAGAATGGTTGCTGAAGCGATAAAGAATGAGTATAAAAAAACACCCGTGCAGGTGCGTGTTGTTCCGATTCCGAAGAAACAGTTATTTATGAGAGGTAAATGGGGGACAAAAATCGGAGGTAAAAAAGCGTATGTGTTTTTGAAACAAGGCGATAATATAGAAGTTTAATTTTATGAAAATATACAACCCAACAACACCGTCTCGCCAGCATATGACCGGAATAAATTACCGGAAAGTTCTTTCCGGGCATTCTCCGCATAAATCGCTTGTTTCCGGAGGAAAGCGAAGCGTCGGGCGAAATGCGTTCGGAAGAATCACAATGAGACACAAGGGAGGCGGACACAAACGGCTTTTCCGAGATGTTGATTTTCTTTACGACAAGCGAAATATTCCAGCGCGCGTGCTTTCTATTGAATATGACCCGAATCGCACCGGATTTATCGGGCTTGCGGTTTACGCTGATGGAGAGAAGAGATATGTTCTTTTGCCTCAAAGCGTAAAAGCAGGCGATTCTTTTATTGTTTCTGAAAAAGCCGAAGTTAAGCCGGGAAATCGTTTACCTCTTTCAAATATTCCAGTCGGTTCGTTTGTCTATAATATTTCCTTGCGTCCGGAAGGGCAGGCGGTTCTTGCGCGCTCTGCCGGAAATTACGCGGAAGTGATTGGTCAGGACGCTGGATATACTCTTTTGAAAATGCCTTCAACGGAAGTGCGAAAGGTTTTGTCGGGCGCGTGGGCATCCATCGGAGCGGTATCAAATGAAGAAAATTATTTGGTGCATATTGGAAAAGCGGGCCGTTCGCGGTGGTTGGGGATTCGCCCGACAGTGCGCGGTTCCGCGATGAATCCCGTTGATCATCCACGCGGAGGTGGAGAAGGCCGCCAACCAAGAGGCCGAAGGCGCGAAATCAATGTCTACGGAAAACCGACAGGAAAAGGTCAAAAAACACGCCGACCGAAAAAATATTCAAACCGCCTTATCGTCTCCCGCCGCAAAGTAGGCAAAACTCGCACCGTAGCACAATAATTTAAAATATTGCGCTTTTGCGGGGTTTTTGGTAAAGTATCTGCGTCCTCGGTGGAGGAATTTTTAATTATCTATGAGCCGTTCAGCGTCAAAAGGACCATTTGTTGACCCGCGGATTTTGAAGAAAATCGCGGGGAAAAAGCCGGAGAACACCGCGCCAGTTAAGATGTGGATTCGTGATTGCGTTATTTCGCCTGAAATGGTCGGATTTAAGTTTTTGGTGCACAACGGCAAGGATTTTCCCGAGGTTTTGGTATCTGAAGAAATGGTCGGTCATAGATTTGGGGAGTTTTCATTGACGCGCAAGTTTGTCCGTCATGGCGGTAAAATGCAAAAAGAACAAGAAGCAAAAGCGAAAGAAGCGGAAGTAGCGGCGGCGCAATCGGCAAAAGCGGCTGCAACTGACGCGGCGAAGAAATAATTTTATGAAAGCAAAGTTAAACAATTTAAGAATGTCTCCGCGCAAGGTGCGGTTGGTCGCAAATGCTGTAAAAGGCAAGACGGTTGGCTCGGCGCGCGCGGCGCTTTCTTTTATGCCGAAAACCGCCGCATTGCCTCTGAAAAAACTTTTGGAGTCAGCCGTAAAGAACACAGGCGCCGCGCGCTCCGAAGAAGACGCGTTTATTATTTCTGATTTCCGTGTTGATGAAGGCGCGACAATGAAGCGTCATATGCCACGCGCGCGCGGTTCCGCGTATACAATTCGCAAAAGAACAAGTAAAGTCACGCTTGTGCTTTCAAAATAAATAATTTTATGTCGCATACCGTTCATCCATATTCACACCGCATAGGAATTATACGCGACTGGAAAAGCCGCTGGTTTGAATCTGGTCCGGAATATAAATCAGCTCTTCGCCGCGATGTGCTTATACGGGAATTTCTCGCAAAGCGCCTTCGCGGTTTTCATATTGCGGAAGTTTTAATTGAGCGCGGAGCGAAGAAGTTTCGAGTTTTAGTAAAGACGGCGCGCCCCGGTCTTCTTGTTGGGCGCGGCGGAGAAGGTGCTGTGAAATTGAAAGAGGATTTGCTTGCGTGTTTGCGTAAGGCAAAAGCGACACCGAAAGAGGAACTTAAACTTGATATTGAAGAAGTGCGTTCTCCTGAAGCAAGTTCAGCTATTGTAGCTGAAATGATTGCTGAAGGACTTGAAAAACGGCTCCCATTTCGCCGAGTTATGAAACAGGCTATTGAGAAAGTTATGGCTAATCGCGAAGTTAAAGGCGTGAAGGTGTATTTGGGTGGTCGTTTGGGTGGTGCTGAGATGGCGCGTTCTGAGGACTTGAAGAAAGGTCGGATTCCTTTGCAGACACTGCGCGCCGATATTGATTTCGCGCGTGAACGAGCACATCTTCCTTATGGCGATATCGGAATAAAAGTGTGGATTTACAAAGGAGAAATTTTTGCGGAAAAAGGCGCGACGCGCAAGAAATAAGAAATAAAAAACCAACATGTTATTTCCGAAAAAAGTAAAATATCGCAAATGGCACACAATGCGACGCAACGCAAAGCGTGGCGGCGTTGATTCGCGTGGCTCAAAAGTTTCTTTCGGTTCTTTCGGACTGAAAACTCTTTCACCGGGTCGCCTTCGTTCAAATCAAATAGAGGCAGCTCGAAAAGCCGCGGTGCACACAGCGGGAAAGACAGGAAAACTTTGGATTCGCATTTTTCCAGACAGGCCGTACACGGCGAAACCGCCAGAAGTTGGAATGGGTAAAGGAAAGGGAGATCCGCAAGGATACTGCGTTGAAGTCCGCCCCGGCCGAATTATTTTTGAAGTTGACGGAATTTCTGAAAGCGAGGCGCGCGAATCATTGCGTAAGGCTGGAGCAAAACTTCCTGTTAAGACAAAAGTTGTAGGAAGATAAAAACAAAAATATGGAAAAAAAAGAAAATACAAAAGGTAGAATTATTTCCGGCGTTGTTGTGTCTGACAAGATGAAAGACACTGTGGTTGTTGAAGTTGGACGACTTGTTCAACATCCTAAGTATAAAAAATATATGCGCAGAACAAAGAGATATAAAGCGCACGATGCAGGAAATACAAAAAAAATCGGCGACAAAGTTGAGATAATTGAATGCCGCCCGATTTCAAAAGAAAAACATTTTAAGATAATTTAATTTTATGTTGCAACCACGCGCAATTGTAAATATCGCAGACAATTCCGGAGGAAAACTCGGGCGCATTTTCAAGGTGCTCGGAGGATCTCGCCGCAGATATGCGGGAGTGGGAGATATTGTCGTTCTTTCAATACAAAAAGCCGAGCCACGGAAGACGGTTAAGAAAAAAGAAGTGCATCACGCCGTGGTTGTCCGCCAGAAAAACGCTCTGCGACGCGTCGACGGTTCATATATAAGATTTGACGAAAACGCGGTAGTTTTGGTAGACAAGACAAAACACGAACCGATTGGTGGCCGTGTTTTCGGTCCGATTCCGCGTGAAATCGCGGAGCGTGGTTTTACAGGAATAGCGTCAAAGGCGGCGGAAATAGTATAAATATATGTTTGTAAAAAAAGGCGACATGGTCAAGGTGATTACTGGCGCATCTCGGAACAAGACCGGGAAAGTGCTTATTGCTTTTCCAAAACAAGAGCGCGTTGTTGTTGAGGGGGTTAATATGAAAAAGAGGCACGAGCGACCGCGAAAACAAAATCAGAAAGGTCAGATTGTTGAACGCGCGTCCCCAATCCATGTCTCAAATGTGAAGAAAATTTAACTCGATATGAAAACTATAATAGAAAAACAAAAGACAGCGTTTACTGCTTTAAAGGAAAAATTCGGGTATAAAAATACGATGCAGACGCCGCGCGTGAAAAGTATTTCGGTATCTAGTGGCACCGGCTCTTTCAAGGATAAAAAGAAATTTGATATCGTGACGGACCGTCTCGCGAAAATCACAGGACAGAAACCGTCACCGCGCGGAGCGAAAAAAGCGATTGCTTCTTTCAAATCGCGGCAAGGAGATGTGATAGGAGCGTTGGTGACTTTGCGTGGATCGCGCGCGGTCGCTTTTCTGGAAAAGCTTGTGAATGTAGCTTTGCCTAGAACTAAGGACTTTCGTGGCGTCCCCGCGTCTTCCATTGATGAGATGGGAAATATAACAATCGGCGTGCGCGAACACACTGTGTTTCCGGAAACATCAGATGAAGAGTTAAAAGATGTTTTTGGAATGGGAATCACCATTAACACAACCGCGCGCAACCGCGACGAAGCGCGCGCCTATCTCGCGCACCTCGGCATCCCGTTCGCGAAGGAGAAAACAAAGAGTAGATAAACATCCATGGATTTTTTTATTTAGCATTAAATCACGATCGTGAGCAGATGCTAAAAGGCAGTATACATCTATTCCAACGGTCGACAGAATACAATTGACCATGCTTGACTTTTGTATAAAAGGTTTGTTATAATTGTGACAGATAGGATAAGTTATCTAGCCTACTTCCCAAGGGTTTCAAGGAAGACAAAGTTGCCATTACTGGGTACGGCGGCAACCGAGCTAGCATTCTCCCACATCCGCAAGGATGCAAGAAAGAATGAGTATTTTAATTTATCGGCAATCATGTCGGTAAAGAAAGGAATACTATGCATAAAGAAGCTGAAGCAGTAAGACAGGAGTACCTTCAGCAGTGTAAAGAACACGATGAGGAACAAATACAGCGTGAGAAGGAGCTTGAAGCCGAGATTCTTCACGAAAAGTGTTTCAAGCGCTTACTCGAAGATGATGCAACACAAGCATACTTTGATAAGAAATATCCGCGCTGTTACGATTGCGGACAAAATTCTCTGTATTGCCGTTGTGAGAAGTAAGATAGGTTTAAACCCGCTTAGCGACGAAAGTTGAGGCGGGTTTTCTTTTGTCTGTTTTTTATTCGAGCGAAGTCGAGGGGCGGGAGATGTTGTTTAGCAAAGAGTATTTCTTGCATCTTTGCGCGCGCTTCGCTATTATCAGGCGCGATGAAGTTGGAGTTTACTGCTCATGCTAAGTTCAGGATTTTTAGCGAACGGAATATATCGGTAGCGGATATTAAGAAAGTTATAGAAAATCCTGACGGAGTGCGGTATGAAATTGGTGGATTGGTGAAATGCAAAAAGAAGCTGGACAAAAAGGAACTCATAGTGATATATTCAAAAGGCAAGAATAATGTTTTTGTAATTGTGACAGCGTATTTTAAATAAAATATGAACATAACTTACGATAAAAAGGCGGATGCGATGTATATTTATCTGCAACAGAAAAAGAAAGTTGCGCGAACTGTGGAACTCGCGGATTTGCTCTGCGCCGACTTGGATAAAAAAGGGAAAGTTATTGGATTAGAGATTTTGGCCGCTTCGCGGCAAATTGCCGGGCAGTGGGGCAAGGCGTTAAAATCAAAAGGACTTTTCAATTTCTCCGTGCCGCTTCCAGCATAACTTATGCTCAAATACAGGATTATTGCGCTGGTGATTTTACTTGTCGCGGCTTCGGTCGGGTTTTTTGTATATAAGAGCGAGTTAAACGGCGGAAGGTTTGCTTTTCATCTCGGGCTTGATTTGAAAAGCGGCTCGCATTTGGTTTATCAAGCAGATACCAAAGATATTCCGTCGGGTGAAGTTGGGGCCGCAATGGAAGCATTGCGAAATGTCGTGGAGCGGAGAGTAAACCTTTTCGGTGTCTCTGAACCTATTGTGCAAATTGAAAAAGGCGGGTTGCTTGGTGGAGGAGAAAGACGCTTAATCGTTGAACTTCCAGGAATTACTGATGTAAAAGAAGCGGCCGCGCAAATTGGGCGCACGCCATCTCTTGAGTTCAAGCTTCTAAAAGAAGAGGCGAAAAAACTTTCAGAGGAAGAGTTTAATAAAAAGAAAGTAAGTGATGTTTTTACTGACACCGGACTTTCTGGAAGGTTTGTTGAACACGCCCAAATTTCTTTTAATCAAACGACCGGCGAGCCAGTAGTGCTTCTAGCTTGGACAAACGAAGGCGAGAAACTCTTTGCGAAGATAACAAAAGAAAATGTCGGAAAGACACTCGGAATCTTTTTGGATGGAGTTCCTATCTCTTTGCCAGTAATACGGGAAGAAATAGTGAGCGGGAACACGGAAATTTCCGGCAGTTTTAAAATAGATGAAGCGAAAGCGCTAGTGCGCGACTTGAATTACGGAGCGCTTCCGGTGCCGATTACTCTAGCGTCTGTGCAGACTATTGGTGCGTCTCTTGGTGAAAACGCGACCGAAGCCGGTGTTCGTGCTGGGCTGTGGGCTTTTCTAGTTATCGCAATTTTTCTTATTTTATGGTATCGCTTGCCTGGCTTTCTTGCTGTTCTCGCGCTGGCGGTTTATACGATTTTAAACCTCGCGATTTTTAAATTGATTCCAGTCACGCTTACAGCCGCAGGAATTGCCGGATTTATTCTTTCGGTTGGAATGGCGGTTGACGCGAATGTTTTGATTTTTGCTCGATTGAAGGAAGAAATGAAAAAAGGTGGAGCGTTGCTTGATGCACTCAAAAACGGATTTGCTCGCGCTTGGCCATCCGTGCGCGATTCAAACACATCGAGCATAATTACCGCAATCATTCTTTACTATTTTGCCTCGACTCCAGTTGTGCGCGGATTCGCGCTTGTGTTTGGAATCGGTGTTTTGGTAAGCATGTTCACGGCAATCACGGCGTCAAGAATGTTTTTGTACGCGCTTGGAGTGAAGGGTGAAGGTAAAATCAGCAAGTTTTTGTTTGGTTCCGGAATCGCAAATTAAAATATATGTTTATTGTTCAATACAAAAGAATTTTTTACGCGCTGTCTGTAATTTTAGTTGCTGCATCAATTGTCGCGCTTGTTATGTACGGCCTGAATCTCGGAATTGATTTTAAGGGCGGTTCGCTTTTGGAAGTTTCTTATACCAGCGCAGTTCCAGAAAAGACAGCAATTGATTCTGTTGTCGCTTCATTTGGAGAAAATGTTTCGGTTCGATCTACAGGAGAAAATGGTTTTATAATCCGCCTTCGCGCGCTTTCAGAAGAAGAGCATCAAAGTATTCTTTCTTCCATATCTTTCGGCGGGAAAAATACAGTAGAGGAAATCCGTTTTGACGCGGTAGGTCCACTTCTTGGAAAGGAAGCCGCGTTAAAATCTCTTGTGGCGATTGCGCTTGTGTTAATAGCGATCGTTTTGTTTATCTGGTTTTCTTTCAGAAAGGTTTCGGAGCCTGTTGCTTCTTGGAAATACGGACTTCTTGTTATCGCGGGACTTGTGCACGACATCATCATACTTATCGGAGTGTTTGCGTTTCTCGGAAAGTTTTTAGGCGTTGAAGTCGATACTCTTTTTGTGACAGCTATCCTCGTGACTTTGGGTTATTCAGTTCACGACAAAATTGTCGTGTTTGACCGCGTGCGCGAAAATGTGCGCCTCGCCAAAACAAACGCAAAAAGTGCTGGTTTTGATTTCGGCGCGCTTGTCGGCTTCAGCATATCGCAGACGCTTGTCCGTTCGCTGAACACATCGTTTACAACACTGCTTGCGTTGATAGCTTTGCTTTTTCTGGGTCCGTCATCAACTTTCTATTTTTCAATTGCGCTTATAATAGGAATTGTTTCCGGAACATATTCTTCAATTTGTTTTTCAGCGCCGCTTTTATCAACCGCCGAAAAGTTGCAAAAGAGACAATAGAAGAGTAATCTCTTTTGTGGATTTGAGAAAATCTTACACATACGGAGGTTCTTGTGAACATTGATAAAAAACGACTCGTTGAACTTGTTAAACAATTTCCGCGCATGCGCTTGGCTGTTGTTGGTGACATTGTACTGGATGTGTACCATTACGGTCATATCCGTTTGAGTGGCGAATCAGCCGCGATTACTCTTACAGTGGAGAACAGGAAAGACTCTGCCGTACTCGGGTGCGCGGGAAATGTTGCAGCAAACATTCGTGCGCTTGGAAGCGGCGTCACGCTCTACGGCATTTTGGGACCGAAGGGCGAGGCCGCTCGCTGTACAGTGGAATGTTTGTGTGGTGAACGAGGCATTACTCTTCTGGTGGCAGAAGGTTCGCAAACAATCACAAAAGAGCGCTTTTTGAGTGTTGAGCACGGAACGCATTTGTTCCGTGCGGATTTTGGTGAGTCCGAAAGCGTGTCTTCTACATTGCCGGATACTGTCAACTGGTTGAGTAAAAGCTTCCTTCCGAATATCTACAATGCGGTTTTCTTTTCTGACTATAACAAAGGAATGATTCGCGCCATCTGCGCAAGCGATATTCCTGAGATGTGTCGGGTGTGTAACCCGCCGTGCCCTATAACCGTTGTGGATTCCAAACCAATCAACGCCGCTTTTTTTACCGGAGCAACGCTCATGCGTTTCAACTTCAGAGAGGCGCAAAAGATTGTCGGGGCACGGTCATCTGACGGTCCCTGCTTAGCACGTCAGATAGCACAGAAAATGCGGGTTGCATACGCCGCTGTAAGTTTAGGAAAAGATGGGCTCGCGATTAGTTCAGAAAGCTCTGTCATTCCAACCAAAGCTCGCGCGGTTTTCGATGTGACGGGCGCGGGCGATACGCAAGGCGCGGCAATGGCATTGGCTCTCTGTGCCGGTGGCACTATTCTGGAAGCGGGTATGCTTGGCAATTATGCGGCTGGATTGGCGGTTGAAAAGCCTGGGACGGTTGCCGTTTCGGCGGAAGAGCTCATTGAGCGCATTGAAGAAGATAAAGATTAAGTTTTGCGGGTAGATCCACGCGCGATGTTGACATCGCGCGGGGCTTGTTTATAATGTCCAGATCCCTTATGGAGGAGGGAGTTCGTTGAAAATTGAATAGAATTAGTTAGAGAATGTAACCCCGCCTTGGGCGGGGTAAATGCAAGTTCTTAAAACAATTCCTAGTGAAAAATAGAGCTTTGATCGAATCTTCCTTTTTGTTCCGTTCTAAAAATTGCAAAACAATTTTATAGTTTAGAGTTTGATCCTAGCTCAGGATGAACGCTGGCGGCGTGGATAAGGCATGCAAGTCAAGGGGCTCGCAAGAGCACCGGCAAACGAGGCAGTAATAAATAGGTATCTCCCCGAAAGTCAGGCACAGCTCGTCGAAAGACGGGGTAATTCCTGATGTTATCGCAAGAGCAAAGTCGCAAGACGCTTTCGGAAGAGCCTATTCAGTATCAGCTAGTTGGTAGGGTAATGGCCTACCAAGGCTACGACGCTTCGGGGACCTGAGAGGGTGACCCCCGCCGATGGGACTGAGACACGGCCCATACATCTACGGATGGCAGCAGCCGAGAATATTCCACAATGCGCGAAAGCGTGATGGAGCGACGCCGCGTGGAGGACGAAGCCCTTCGGGGTGTAAACTTCTTTTGTGAGATAGAAAGTTTATTGATCATCTCAAGAATAAGAGGCTACTAACTCTGTGCCAGCAGTAGCGGTAATACAGAGGCCTCAAGCGTTATCCGGAATCACTGGGCGTAAAGGGTGCGTAGGCGGCTTTGTTAGTCCCGTGTTAAATATTCTGGCTTCACCAGAAAAATGCGCGGGAAACGGCAAGGCTGGAGGATGCGAGAGGTGAATGGAACTCACGGTGTAGGGGTGAAATCCGTTGATATCGTGGGGAACGCCAAAAGCGAAGGCAATTCACTGGCGCATTTCTGACGCTGAGGCACGAAAGCGTGGGTAGCGAATGGGATTAGATACCCCAGTAGTCCACGCCCTAAACGATGTACTCTTGCTTTTCGGAGTATCGACCCTCTGAGAGGCGTAGCTAACGCGTTAAGAGTACCGCCTGGGTAGTACGGCCGCAAGGCTAAAACTCAAAGGAATAGACGGGGACTTGCACAAGCGGTGGATTGTGTGGTTCAATTCGATGGTAAGCGAAGAACCTTACCAGGGTTAGAAATCCAGTTGAAGGATAGTAGAAACATTATCCGTCTCACAAGGACAGCTGGACAGGTGCTGCATGGCTGTCGTCAGTTCGTGATTTGAATTGTTCCCTTCAGTGGGGTAACGAACGCAACCCTCGTTGCCTGTTATATATGTCAGGCGAGACCGCCCCGCTCTTTTGGCAAGAATTTTCGTGCCAAAAGAGCGGGGAGGAAGGCGGGGATGACGCCAAGTCCGCATGGCCCTCTGATACCCTGGGCTACACACGCAATACAATGGCTGTTACAACGCGCTGCGAAGGGGCAACCCGGAGCCAATCGTTATAAAAACAGCCCCAGTTCAGATTGAGGTCTGCAACTCGACCTCATGAAGTTGGAATCGCTAGTAATCGCGGGTCAGCAAACCGCGGTGAATACGTTCTCAAGTCTTGTACTCACCGCCCGTCAAGTTAGGGGAGCCGGGAGTGCCCGAAATGCCCTGTATAGGGTCCTAAGGCAAACTCGGTGACAAAAACTAAGTCGTAACAAGGCACGGGTAGGGGAACCTGCTCGTGGATTTATTCAAGGTGAAAATGTCCCGACCTTGCGTCGGGATTGACAGTCGATCTCCACCTCTTTGGTGGATGAGTTTATCCGAACTAAAAACGGATTGGCATTTTGGGAAGACAAAAAAATATGAACGGAACAAAAAGGAGGATTAAGCCCGCCTCTTCGGCGAGCAAGCAAAAAAGCGTCTCGGCTTTATGGCGAGGCGCTTTTTTGGTATATTCATCTTACGCGAGTGTAGCTCAGGCGGTTAGAGCACCCCACTGATAATGGGGAGGCCGATGGTTCGAGTCCATCCACTCGCATTGAAGGGCAGGTGGCGGAATTGGCCCGCCGTCGTAAGAACTTTGGCGGGTAAATATACGCTTTTGCTCAAAGTGGGCGAGTGGTGAAATTGGCAGACACGCAGCGTTCAGGGCGCTGTGGCCGAAAGGTCGTGAGGGTTCAAATCCCTCCTCGCCCATTGACAAAAAAGACGAGAGGTGATATATTATTATGCAGATATGGCTGGTCCAGATAATGGATTCCATTAAGGAAGGCAAAACGCCTTAGCCATCTTCTTTGTAAGAGGTAGTTGTGAATAATAGTAATAACGGTAGTCAGGTCAGATTCGGTTTCGTGAAGTTCTTCAATCCGTCGGAGAACTTTGGTTTCTTGAGAGTAAAAGGAGAGTCGCAGGATGTTTGGTTCAACCTCGACAGTCAGAGAGTTGTCGTGGATGGGCTTAAATTTCCGAGGTTCAGTAAGGAACAACCAAAGGAATCGCCGATGCCACAGTCTGGTTCTCAGGTTGTTGTTGCCATCAGCGTCGGGTATGAACTCCTCACGCCGGAGGGTCACCGCATTCTCAGACGGAAAGTTTCCGTCACGGGTTGGAACTTCGCGTTCGCGTGGAATGACTGCGAAAAGCACATCGCGGCTTGCAGTCGCGAATTGAAGCAGGAGGAGGCAAAGCCACCACCGACGCCGACGCCAGCCGTTGTCGCGAAAGCGGACGACCCCACAGAGCTCGACAAAGAGCTCGAGGAGCTTGCCAAATCTATCGACGACGCAACAAAGACCATGAGACGTGGTCAACGGAGGTCTCACGCGGAGCTGGTTACTGCGTAGAACAAAACGCCAGCACCCCCCACACCTATCAGATAGGTATGGGGGTTTTCATATTGACTAAAAAACTCGTCATGCTATAATAACAAACAGAACACGCGAGATGACCTTGCGTGGAAAACCTTAGAAAAAGGCAAAAATGAAAACTGCTATACGGCAGGAATCAGTTCGGTTTGGACGAGTTGTGCAATGCGGTCGCCGGGGAGCGATAGTATTGGCGTATGATACAGGTAAGGAGATCCGGCTCCACTGGAGCCACCTCCGAAAGATTGAACATGGTCCGGGCGGCGGACGGATGTTTTCGACAGGGGAGACCAGAAAAGTCCACGAACAGGACGAAGCTGTTTTTGTCCCGTGTGGCAACGGGTTCTGGTACTGGGGTTTGTTGTCGGAGTATTCAGTGTCTGCAACAACGATGGAGACAGCAGATCAAGTTGAGTCCATTCCTCCAGCAGAATCTTTGCCACCACCGTCGCCAACGGAGTTGGATGCCGAGATTTCCGCGCTCGGCAACGAGCGAATAAAAAATTTTCAGCGCCGGTATCCTGGATACCGACCGCTGTCGGCACCATAGAAAATATCGTGCCACAAACAAACTCAGCGCCGTCATAAGTGCTGGGTTTTTGTTTAGAATGAAAAACATGTAAGATGCTGTCATGTATAATTTGAAACAATTTTTCAAAGATAAAAAGATAACTGTTATGGGTTTGGGCTTGCTTGGGCGTGGGGTTGGAGACGCGGTTTTTCTTGCTGAATGCGGAGCAAAACTCACAATAACTGATTTAAAAACAAAAGAGCAGTTAAAATCATCTCTAATAAAATTGAATAGGTTCAAGAATATAAAATACACACTCGGTGAACATAAGATTGAAGATTTTAGGAACGCTGATTTTATTCTAAAAGCCGCAGGCGTGCCGCTCGTCTCTACTTTTTTAGACGAGGCGAAAAAAAACGGTGTGCCAATATATATGTCCACGGCTTTGTTTGTGAAGTTTGCTAAAGAAATTGGCGCGACTATTGTCGGAATTACTGGAACGCGTGGAAAATCAACTGTCACGCATCTTATTCATCACATTTTGAAAAAAGCCGGTTTGCAAGTTCATATCGGTGGAAATGTAAAAGGTGTCTCTACTCTCGCTATGTTGCCGGAAATAAAAAGAGGAGATGTGTGCGTTTTGGAGCTTGATTCGTGGCAATTGCATGGATTCGGCGATTTAAAAATCAGTCCGCATGTTTCTGTTTTTACTAATTTGCAGGATGACCATTTGAATTATTACTCAAACAAGAAATTATATTTCTCAGACAAAGCGAACATTTTTAGGTTTCAGGAGAGAGGCCTGCCTGCCGGTAGGCATGATGATGTTCTCATTGCTGGAAAGGAAATCAGTAAATTGATAAAAAAAGAAAAGCCGACTATTGCGCCAGTAGTGCCGAAACCGATTACGGAATCAATTAAGTTGAATATTTTAGGAGCCCACAACCGCGAGAACGCGGCACTTGCCGCAGCGGCGGCGGAGGCGGTCATGACACTCGGTGTTGGTGGGCTTCAAACACCGAGTGTAAATGACCGCAAGAAAATAATCATAACTGGCTTAAAATCTTTTACTCCAGTAGAAGGTCGCCTGCAATTTTTGAGAAAAATAAGAGGTGTGAGCATTTATAATGATAATAACGCGACTACACCAGACGCAACTATCGCGGCTCTGCGAGCGCTCGGTAAAAATATTGTTTTAATTTGCGGAGGAACAGATAAGGGGTTGGATATGTCGAAGCTTATCAGTGCTATTCCAAAATACTGCAAGGCAGTTGTTCTTCTTAAAGAGACAGGCACTGATAAGCTAATTTTCAATTATCAATTTTCAATTTTCAAAAAAGAGACACTGAAAGAATGCGTGAAGGAAGCTATGAAAATTGCAAAAAGAGGCGACACTATTCTTTTCTCGCCAGCATTTGCGTCATTTGGAAAATGGTTTAAGAATGAATATGACCGCAATGATCAGTTTGTGAAAATTGTGGAAGAATTAAAATGATATGGATTTCTCAAAAATAACATCGGTTCATTTTATCGGAATCGGGGGAATTGGGATTTCTGCCATAGCGCGGATGTTTTTGCTGGAAGGAAGGAAGGTGAGTGGGTCGGATGCGAGCAAGTCGGAGGTGACGAATGAATTAGAGAAATGCGGGGCGCGGATTTTTATTGGACAGAAGGCAGAGAATATTCCGGTCGGTTGCGAATTAGTGGTTTACACGATTGCTGTGCCCCCAGAAAATCCGGAATTCTTTGAGGCGAAGAAACGAGGTGTTCCTATGCTTTCATATCCCGAAGCACTCGGCTTAATTTCAAAAGAAAAATATACTATCGCGATTTCTGGAACTCACGGTAAGACCACAACAACCGCGATGATTGCGAAGATTTTGATAGATGCTGGGCTGGACCCGACGGTGATAGTCGGAAGTTTTCTTTTTGACAGCAATGGAAGACGAACAAATTTTATTGCGGGTAAAAGCCGATACTTTGTCGTTGAAGCATGCGAATACCGCCGTTCGTTTTTGAACCTTTCGCCGAAGATTTTGGTCATTACAAACATTGACGCGGATCATCTGGACTATTACCGAGATTTAAAAGATATTAAAAGTGCGTTTGCGGAGCTTGCCGCGAAAACTCCGATGGTTATAGATAATTTTTCTTCCATAAAACTTCCGCAAGATTTCAGACTTCGCGTTCCCGGGCGGCACAATATTGAAAACGCGAAAGCCGCGCTCGCTGTCGCTCGCGCGCTACACATTTCAGACGAAGTTGCGCTTAAATCCCTAACTGGATTTTCTGGCACATGGCGCCGATTTGAATATCGAGGTAACGCAGAGAATGGCGCGCTCGTCTATGACGACTACGGCCACCATCCGACTGAAATAGAAGCGACACTCCAAGGCGCGCGCGAACTTTTTACAACGCAGAAAATCGTTGTAGTATTTCAGCCGCACCTTTACTCGCGCACCAGAGACCATTTTGTAGAGTTTGGTAAATGCTTCGCGTCCGCGAATTCTGTAGTTGTGCTTCCAATCTACGCCGCGCGCGAGAACAACAATACTGATATAACGTCTGAAATGGTAGTTGATGAAGTAAAAAAGAACGGCAAGGACGCGCACTTCTCGCAAACCTTCGCCGAAGCCGCTACGCTGGCGCAAACTTTGTGCGAGAAGGGTGATTTAATTCTCACACTTGGAGCTGGTGAGACAAACAAGGTCGCAGATATGTTAGTTCAAATATAAATAATATGGGAACGCTTTTTGTAGTGGGAACGCCGATAGGGAATCTTGAGGATATTTCACTTCGCGCTCTGCGTGTTTTGAAAGAAGTTGACGTGATTTTGTGCGAGGATACGCGCGTGACAAAACGGCTTCTTGAAAAATACGAAATAAAAGATAAGCAACTATTTGCATATAACGAACAGAAAAGCGGTATAAAAATTGAAAAGGTGATTGAGTTGTTGAAAGAAGGAAAAAATGTCGCGCTTGTGTCAGATGCTGGGACGCCGGGGATTTCAGATCCAGGGGCAAAGTTGGTTAGTTTAATAGTTGAGAAGTTTAGAAGTTACGACCCCAAACTTAAAACTTCAGAACTTCAAAACTTCCCAACTATCGTTTCCGTGCCTGGTCCGTCCGCTCTTACGGCAGCGCTTTCAATTTCGGGAATACCGTCGGACAACTTTTTATTTTTAGGATTTCTTCCTCATAAAAAAGGACGCGAAACATTATTCAAAGAAATTTCTGAATCAAAAAGACCGGTTGTTTTTTACGAATCGCCGCACCGCATTATAAAAACATTGGAATCTCTTGGAAAATTTGAACCGCAAAAATCTATAACTACTTGCAGGGAATTGACGAAAGTTTACGAAGAAGTGAAAAGCGGGACTCCGCAAGAGTTGTTGGAATATTACAAAACTCGCCCCGAAAAGATTCGTGGCGAGTTTGTGGTGATTGTTGTTTAGAATTTACTGACAATACTATCAAGTGATTGATGGACGACTACAACTGTGTCCTCTCCATCTCTTATCACCAGATTGCCGTCCACCCAAACACATTTGTTTGAAAACGGCATAGAGTGATTATCGCTGCGAACCCATTTTCCGTTCTCTTGTTTCTCAACATATTTCAGAAAAGTAATGACGATTTTGCCGTCCTTTTCTACGACATCGCCTGTGATTCCCCCGCAGGCGCGTTCCCCTAAGATGCGAACCTCAGTTACGCCGCCGATGAGCGATCCTGTGTTTATTTTCATAGAATTTACTAAGTCCGCACGAAAGTATATCATATCTTGAATGAAGTTTTCATTTGCGGTGTTTTTGATTATTACCGTGGCGGTTGCGTTAACCGCCATCTTTTGGTTTCGTTCCTCGTCTTTTTATAACTTCCCACAAACATACGCGGCGATAGAAAAATCGGAAGAAGCTACACCGCATGCCGGCGCAACGCATATAAAAACCCCGGAGCCAGTCAAGGCGATTTATATGACAAGTTTTGTCGCCGGAAACAAAGAACTGCGGTCGGCGCTTGTAAAACTTATTGAAGATACCGAGCTTAATTCAGTTGTGATTGATATAAAAGATTACAGCGGCACTATATCTTTTAAGGTCTCCAGTCCGACACTTGTCCAAATCGGAGCCTCGAGCAACCGCATTTCCGATATAGGTGATTTTATTGAATCACTTCACAAGAAAGATATTTATGTAATAGGGCGCATCTCCATTTTTCAGGACTCTAAATTAGTAGCGGCTCGTCCTGATTGGGCGGTTGTTCGCGCTTCTGATTGGAATGTTTGGCGCGACAGAAAAGGAATAGCGTGGATAGATGCGGCGGCTCGCGAATCGTGGGAGTATTTTTTAGCTCTCGCAAAAGAAAGTTATGTTCTTGGGTTTGACGAGATTAATTTTGATTATATTCGATTTCCGTCTGACGGGGATATGAATGATATTGCGTATCCATGGAGCGGGACGCGAGTGAAAACGGAAGTGCTTGACGAATTCTTCCGTTATCTTTCAGACAATCTACGACCGCTCGGAATTCCTATTTCCGCGGATTTTTTTGGAATGACAACAACAAATAGAGATGATTTAAATATAGGTCAGGTGCTTGAAGTCGGGCTGGCTCATTTTGATTTTGTATCTCCAATGGTGTATCCATCGCATTACCCGAATAATTTTCTTGGAATACAGAATCCTGCCACAGAGCCATACCGTGTCATTCGGTATTCTTTGGACAAAGCGTTAGCGCGCGCATCAACGACTCCTAAAAAAATCCGTCCGTGGTTGCAGGATTTTGATTTAGGCGCTGATTATACTTCGGAAATGGTGCGCGCGCAGATACAGGCTGTATACGATTCAGGTTTTACTGGCTGGATGTTATGGAGCCCATCCAATAGATATACACAGGATGCCCTCTTGCACGAATAAGTGCGTTGGAGTAAAGTATCTCGCCAGAGGATTGGGATGCGGGGTAGCGTCTCTTTGTTCTCCTCAAAAAGGTAAAAATTAAAAAACACCAAACATTCATTATGCCAGCAGAAAGTTGGTTCATTCCTGGTCCGGACGGACAGAGGATTAAAACAAACAACTTTAACGAAGTAAGAGAGTTTCTCCGGCAAAAGGAAAAGGAACGTGCCGAAGAAAGGAAACTCATATTGGCGGGTAAAACTCCGCCACCGCCTCGTTTTGCTGCACCTGCGCACCGCGCGCCTGCTCATATGAAGGTGTCGTTGCGCTGACCACTGGCCCCGCGCGTTTTTCATGTTGCGCGCGGGGCCTTTTAATTTTGGTATAATATGTTTATGAATTCTTCCGGCGAACGGATTACTTATTTTGCGCAAACGGACGCGCGCGGCAAAAGAATACTTTTTGGTATTAAAGAAAAAGATCGCACACAGCATATGTATATAATCGGAAAGACTGGAGTGGGGAAAAGCACTCTACTTGAAAATATGGCTATTCAAGATATTCAAGGTGGAGAGGGTATGGCCTTCCTTGATCCGCACGGTAAGACCGCTGATTTGCTTTTGGAATATATTCCTGAGCACCGTATTAAAGATGTCGTATATTTTGCCCCGTTTGATACTGAGTATCCGATTTCATTTAATGTTATGGAAGACGTCGGTCCTATGAAGCGGCACTTGGTGCTGTCTGGTCTTATGAGCGCTTTTGAAAAGGTGTTCGGTGAAGAAAGTTTTTCTGATCGTATGCAATATATTTTGCAAAATACGATTCTGGCGCTTCTTGAGTATCCGGGTGCAACGATGCTTGGTATCAACAAGATGCTTTCAGATAAAGCCTATCGTAGTGATGTGATTGCTCGAATTACTGATCCGTCTGTTAAAAATTATTGGACCAAGGAGTTTGCAGGTTATACTGATCGCTTTGCTGCTGATGCTATTCCGGCGATCCAAAACAAGATTGGTCAGTTTACAAGTAATCCTCTCATCCGAAATATTATTGGACAACCAAAGTCTTCGTTTGATATTCGAAAACTTATGGATGAGAAGAAAATACTCATCGTCAACTTATCCAAAGGTTTGGTTGGAGAGAATAATGCTAACTTGCTTGGTTCTATGCTAGTGACCAAAATCTATCTTGCGGCAATGTCTCGTGCTGACGTGTCTAAATCTGAAATTAAAAAACTCCCACCGTTTTATTTATATGTTGACGAGTTTCAATCATTCGCGAATAAAAGTTTTGCGGACATTTTGTCAGAAGCGCGAAAGTATAAACTGGCTCTTACAATCGCGCATCAATACATAGAACAAATGGAAGAAGAAGTTGGCGCAGCTGTTTTCGGCAACGTAGGCACAACGGCGACTTTCAGAGTTGGCGCGCGCGATGCGGAGTTTCTGGAAAAAGAATTTGCACCGCAATTTACCGCGGAGGATTTGGTAAATCTCGGCATCTTCCAAATATATTTGAAACTCATGATAGACGGGATCTCATCCCCACCTTTTTCTGCGACAACTATTCCTCTGATTGAACGCAACAAGGAGACATTTAGCGATAAAGTTATTGAAGCGTCGCGTGAACAATTTGGCGCGCCGCGCGCTGAAGTTGAAAAGAAAATACAGGAGTGGCATGCGATTGGTGCAGTGCAGAGCGCGCCTGTTCATCACGCAAAAAATTCACCATCGTTCACACCTTCTACTACAGTAAAAGAGGGTGCTGGTGGAGGATTTTCTTCACGCGAACGCAATAAGCCAGGATATTGGCAGGAGAAGAAGCGTGAATTCAGAGATCAACAACAGCAACAACAGCAACAGCAGCAGCCGCGCACCGGACCCTTGGTCTCTCTTAAAACACTTCCAACGAGATCTGTTCCAGTTCATACTAATGATGCGCGAAATGCCGCAGGTTCTTCTGCTCTGCGCGACGCGTTGAAGAGTGCGCTTGAGAGCGTTCCGAAAACAAATCTGAATCCATCACCCCAAATTCCGCCAACTCCGCAAAAACTCCCTACACATCGTAATTCTTCTACTCCTCCTCCACCTGAAGAAGTAGAGCGCGTCTTGCGCGAAGGGCTTCCGCCAGAGCCGCCAGTATGAAGCGATTAGGAATTATAATTTGCCTTGGACTTGTAGGGCTAAGTGTTCCGGTTGGGCTTTTTGCGCAAACCGCGCCTGCCGGCATTGTTTTTACAAATGAGCCGCAAACAATAATATCCGGTGGAATTTCTGAGACAATAACTATTCAGGTTCAAGATTCAAGCTATACTTCTTTTAAACTTCAGTCAACCGGATGTCTTTCTTTGTCATCTTCCGCGAGTGGCGAATTTTCTTCTAGCGCGACAAATTGGAGTAATGTATCTGTATTAACAATGAACAAAAATTCAGCGAACCGCAATTTTTATTACAAAAGTTCTGTCGCAGGAAATCAGACTATTACCGCTCGACTTGTATTGAGACCTGAAGGAGTTAGTTCTTGTGCGGATATGGAAGAATGGTTGCCTAAATGGACTGCAAGCCAGAAAATTATTGTAGGCACGGCTACACCGACACCGAGTGTTGATGGTCCGCCTAACGGTGGGGCAGATCAGACACTAGGTGTCGCTACAACAACACAAAGTGTCACACAACCTTCTGGAACCCAAACAGAACTCGCGCCATCTCTTTTGGTTAAGCCGTCAGGACCACTAACTGCAATTGTAGGTGCTGATGCGGAGTTTTCCGCGCAAGTATTTGGGATGAAAAAAGAAAAAATTGAGAACGCGCGGGTTATTTGGAGTTTTGGAAATGGGGCGACGCGCGAGGGAAATAAAGTGCGCTACGCATATACTATTCCGGGTTCTTACGCTGTTATAGTAAGCGTGGCGTCCGGAGAACTTTCCGGCTATGCTAGGATTTTAGTCAAAGCGATTTCGCCAGAAATGATAATTTCGCGAGTCGCAAACGGTCCCGACGGGTTTATTGAAATAGAAAATAAAAGCGGAGCGGAACTTGATATTTCAGGTTGGGGAATAGCAAGCGGCGCCATCTTGTTTTCAATTCCGGAAAGAACTTTTTTGCTTCCAAAAACAAAAGTTGCGTTTCCGGCACCTGATACAGGAGTATTTGTTGTAAACAATGACGCGCGTCTTTTTTTTCCAAATGGAAGATTGGCGGCGGAGTATAAATTAGTTAATTCGGGAAGTATAAACAATGAAAGCAGAGTTGTAGTAAATGTTGGTGAAAAGAAAATAGAAAAAGAAGAAAAAGAAGAAGAAATAGCTTCAGACGCTTCTGCTTCCGTCATACTTTCAGAAAATGATTCTTCAAGTAAAATGCCAATGTGGATTTTTGGGATTGCCGGTGTTGCTGTGTTGGGAATAGCAGGACTCGTTGCTTTTAAGTTTAAATCGAAAATTGTAAAAGAAAAAACAGATGAAGAACAATTTGCGGAAAAAGTGCGAATTAATTCTTTTTAAAAATCATGCAAAAAAAGATTTTGATTTTTTCATACGCTTACGCTCCGCTTATAGGCGGAGCTGAAATCGCGGTCCAAGAAATTACAGAGCGTATTCCGGATTTTTCTTTTGATGTTATTACTAGGCGTTTTTCGCGTAAACATCAGCGCTCGGAAAAAATAGTAAATGTTTCCGTTTATAGAATTGGCGGCGGAAAATTATTTTTCCCCTTTTTTGCCGCGCTTAAGGCGTGTTCATTAAATAGAAAAAATAAATATAATGCTGTTTGGGCAATAATGGCTAACCGCGCGGGGATCGCCGCGCTTATTTTCAAGATTTTTCATCCACACACTCCACTTGTTCTGAGTCTTCAAGAAGGAGACCCGATTCCGGATATAAAGAGAAAAATGGGAATATTTCGTCCGGTGTTCATTTTGCTTTTCAAAAGCGCGCGAGTTGTGACGGCGATTTCAAATTATCTTGCGGAGTGGGGAAGGAAAATGGGCGCAAAAAATGTTGTCATCATCCCAAACGGAGTTGATGTTGCGAAGTTCCAATTCCAAAGGTCAAATGTCAAAGGTCAAATGTCAAAAGTTATTGTTACTGTGTCGCGATTGGTGGAGAAAAACGGAATCAGTGATTTAATCGTGGCTATGCAATACCTGCCGATGAATTACAAATTGCTTATTATTGGCTCGGGTCCTCTGGAGAGAGTTTTAAAATTGCAAGTTGAAAGTTTAAAGTTAGGTGAGCGGGTCACGTTTTCGTTGGAGGTGCCACACGGAGAAGTTCCGAAGTATTTACACGAATCAGACATTTTCTGTCGGCCTTCAATTTCAGAAGGATTTGGAAATGTTTTTGTGGAAGCTATGGCGGCTGGACTTCCTGTTATTACGACTCCAGTTGGCGGAATAGTTGATTTTTTGAGAGATAAAGAAACAGGATTGTTTTGCAAAGTTAATAATCCAAAGAGTATCGCTGACTCGGTTTTGCTTTTGGAAGAACAGCCAGCTTTGCGCGAAGCAATAATTGCCGGCGGTTTGCGAATGGTCCGCGAACGCTACGATTGGAACATAATCTCCAACAAAATGCGCGGTGTTTTTGAAAAGTTATAAAATAGTATGAAAATTGTTATCGCAACTGGGATTTATCCGCCCGCTATTGGTGGGCCGGCGCAATACGCGAAAGAATTAGCGGAAGCGTTTAGAGGGCGTGGAAAAGAAGTGCGCGTGCTGACGTATGGACTGGAAAAATATCTACCAACGGGTGTTCGGCATCTTTGGTTTTTCTTGCGCGCGTTTTTCGCGTTTGCTAGTGCTGATTTGATTATTGCGTTTGACACTTTCAGTGTAGGACTTCCGTCGGTTGCCGCTGCGAAGATTTTGGGCAAGAAAATAATTATCAGAACAGGCGGGGATTTCTTGTGGGAGGGTTTTGTTGAACGAACGGGCAATCTGGTTTTATTCCGTGATTTTTACAGAACTTGTTTATATAAATTAAATGCGAAGGAAAAAATAATTTTCTTGCTTACGAAATGGACAATTCGTAACGCGTCAGCAATTGTATTCAGTACTAAATGGCAGAAGGAGATATGGAGAGAGCCGTATGCGCTCGTGGAGATGAAGTGTCGCGTTATAGAAAATTTCTACGCTCTGCCACTCAATAAGCCACGATCGTGGCTAAATGAAGAAAAGGTTTTTATAGCTGGAACGCGTAATTTGAAGTGGAAAAATATAGCGCTGTTACGCCGCGCCTTCGCTTTAGCGAAGGCGCGGCGCCCCGAGCTCGTTTTGGACTTAGAAACCGCGACATATGAAAAGTTTCAGGAAAAAATACGAAACGCGCATGCTGTTATTTTAGTTTCTCTTGGAGACATATCGCCTAATATGATTTTGGACGCAATCCGAGCCGGCATGACGTTTATTCTTACTAGAGAATGCGGAATTTTGGACAGAGTAGCCGAACATGCTGTATTAGTTGATCCAAAAGATGAACGGGAAATTGCTGAAAAAATCCTTTGGCTTGCTGATGAAAAGAATTATAGAGAACAATTGGAAAAATTGGCTTCCTTCAAATTTTCACATTCGTGGAACGAGATTTCTGAAGAGTTTTTAGCGGTACTTGAAAAATAACGCTGTTTCTGCTAATCTTTTGTCTTATGGCGAAGACATCAGTAATGGCGCGCGCCCAGAAAAAGCCAAAGTTCTCAACGCGAATTGTCCTGCGTTGTTTTCGTTGTGGTAGGAAACGGGCGTTTATGCGCGATTTCGGTTTGTGCCGCATTTGTTTTCGCGAGCTTGCTAATGACGGAATGATACCGGGTGTACGCAAATCGTCTTGGTAAAACATATGGATACCCTTTCAAACATGGCGGTTAAAATAAAAAACGCGTCAAGAGCGGGGCATAAATCCGTGCAATTTCCATATTCAAAAATTTCCAATGAAGTTCTCAAGGCGCTTTCACGTGCCGGATTCGTGGAAAAAGTAAGTTCTATAGAAAAAGGAAAACTCAAAATACTAGACGCTGTTTTGTGTTACGAAAATAAGACACCTCTTATTTCCGAAGTCCGACGCATATCAAAACCTTCTCGTAGATTGTATCGCGGCTCAAAAGATATTAGGCGAGTCCGTCGAGGATATGGCGCGCTTATTCTTACAACATCAAAAGGTGTTATGACTGATGCGGAGGCGCGAAAAGCAAAAATTGGCGGCGAGCCGTTATTGGAAGTCTGGTAGTCCGATGCGAATCTACAGATATTATGCGAATGCCGCGAATAAAATAATAAAATAAAAATAAATAGATATGAGCAGATTAGCTAAAAAACCGATTGTCGTTCCAGAAAAAACCGAAATTAACATTTCAGGTTCTTCTGTGTCTGTGAAAGGTCCGACTGCGGTATTATTGCGTGATTTTCATCCGGCTGTGAAAATATCAAAAGACAACAATCAGATTTCTGTTTCTTTGCATAAAAATACCGCTCAGTTTAAACCGCTTGTGGGAACCACCGTCGCGCATATAAAAAATATGATTGCCGGAACAAATACCCCTTTTGAAAAAAAATTATCCGTTGAGGGTATTGGTTTCAAGGCGGAAGTTAAGGGTTCAGTGTTAAATCTAGCGCTTGGTTTTACACATCCTGTTGTTGTAAATATACCGAAAAACTTGTCAGTGAAAGCGGAAAAAAATATAGTTACGATATCAGGTCCTGATAAGGAAGCAGTTGGGCAATTTGCGGCTTATGTTAGGGCACGAAGAAAGCCGGAACCTTACAAAGGGAAAGGTATAAGATACGACACCGAAATTATAAAAAGGAAACAGGGGAAGAAAACCGTCTAAACGCTAAAAATTACAAATATGATGCAAAAATACGAACAAAGAGAAAGGAGACACAAAAGAATTCGCGCGAAAGTGCGCGGAACGGCCCAACAGCCGCGTCTTTCTGTTTTTCGTTCCAACCGTTATATTTCCGCGCAGCTTATAGATGATAATTCTGGAAATACAATAGCGTCCGTATCAACCAAAAAGACGAAAGAAAAAACACGATTGCTTAAAGCGCGTTCCGCTGGAAAAGAAATCGCTTCAACCGCGGTAAAGAGCGGAATCAGTAAAATTTCTTTTGATCGAGGAGGATACGGATATACAGGTGCTGTCCGCGAGTTTGCGGAAGGCGCGCGAGAAGGCGGACTGAAATTTTAATAAATTATATGAGTGAAAATAATATTGAACAGAAGAATACGAGTATTGGTACTGGACGCGTTGAGCACGGGAAGCACGGCCAACGCGGCGGTAGACGCGAACGAAGGGAACGCGCTCCGCGCGTTCGTCCGGAGTTTGATGAAAAGATGCTCGCGCTGAAAAGAGTGGCGCGCGTGTCAAAAGGCGGACGAAGATTTAATTTCAGCGCTGCGGTCGTAGTTGGCAATCACCACGGAGCGGTTGGCGCGGCAATAGGAAAGGGTGCAGACACATCTCTTGCGATTGAGAAAGCATCTCGCACTGCCAAAAAATACGCGATACGGCCATCTCTAACAAAAGAACTTTCAATATCGCATGAAGTTCGCGCTAAATACGCAAGCGCGATTGTTGAGATACGGCCTGCTCTAGGGCGAGGTCTTGTTGCGGGAAGCGCGGCCAGAACTGTTTTGGAGCTTGCCGGAGTTCAAGATGTTTCCGCAAAGATTCTGTCTGGAAGCAAAAATAAATATAACATCGCGCAGGCCACTATAAGCGCGCTGTCGCAGTTAAAGATAAAGAAATAATATGCAATTACATCAATTACAACCTGTTCATAAACAAAAACGCTCGCAGCTTGTCGGGCGCGGAGGAAAACGCGGCAAGACATCTGGCCGTGGAGGAAAAGGGCAGACTGCTCGCTCTGGTCATAAAGTGCGTCCTGAATTCCGCGATATTCTTATGAGAATCCCAAAGCAACGCGGACGAGGAACTAATGTATTTAAATCGTTTAAGGAAAAACCAGCAATTGTATCTCTTGTTGATATAGACAATATGTTTTCTGCTGGCACTTCTGTAACTCCGGAGTTGTTGGTTGAAAAAGGACTAGTCAAAAAAGTGGAAGGTTCAATTCCAAAAGTCAAAATTCTCGGAGACGGAGAAATTACAAAAAAGATTTCCGTGTTAGGGTGTGAAATGTCTGAAAGTGCTCGCGCTAAAATTGAGAAAATAAAATAAAATGAGTTCATTCTTACAAAAGATTCATTTAGTGTTTTCAGACGGTATACTGCGAAGACGGCTTTTATTTGTCGCCGGAGCTTTTATCTTGTTTCGTTTGCTTGCAGCGGTGCCGATACCAGGAATTGATGAGATAAAACTTGCCGCGCTTTTGGAAGGGAATCAATTTCTCGGTCTCTTTAATATCTTTTCGGGTGGCGGTTTGGACAACTTATCAATTGTAATGCTTGGAGTCGGTCCGTATATTACCGCTTCAATAATTATGCAATTGCTAACAATGATTTTTCCGAAGTTAAAAGAGATGTATCACGAAGAAGGTGAACTTGGCCGTAAGAAATTTGCTCAATATTCACGACTTTTGACTTTGCCGCTCGCGCTTCTTTCAAGTTTTGGATTTTTGGTGCTTTTGTCGCGACAAGGTGTTATTGGAGATATGACCGCTTTTGCTAGTTTGGTAAATATGTGTCTGGTTGTGGCCGGTTCTTTTTTACTTATGTGGATCGGCGAGCTTGCGACTGAGTATGGAATCGGAAGCGGGGTATCTTTGATTATTTTCGCTGGAATTGTTTCGAGTATTCCAAAAAGTCTTGTGGCTCTTGCCGCATCTTTTGATGTTAGTCAGATTCCTTTATACGCGGCTTTTTTGGCGGTTGCACTCGCAATTATTTACGGTGTTGTTTTTGTGAGCGAAGCGGAGAGACCTGTCCCTGTGACTTACGCAAAAAGAGTGCGCGGGATGCGGCAATATGGGGGAGTTTCCACATATTTACCGCTTCGCGTAAATCAGGCGGGTGTAATTCCGATAATATTTGCTTTGTCTATTCTCTTGTTTCCGCAAATGATTTTAAGTTTTTTTGGAAACGTAGATAATTTAATGGTCCAAAAAATCTCCGGTTTTCTTCTTAAGTTGTTTTCAGCGGGATGGTTTTATTCATCTCTGTATTTCGTGCTTGTTCTTGTGTTTACTTATTTCTATACGGCGGTCACATTTGAACCGGAATCCGTCGCGAATAATTTGCAAAAAAACGGAGCTTTCATTCCAGGGGTTCGTCCTGGACGCGCGACCGCGGAATATCTTTCTCACATTGTGACGCGCATCACTTTGGTTGGCGCTGTATTTTTGGCGGTTGTAGCAGTGTTGCCTTTATTGATGCAAAGCATAACTGGAAATATTTCTCTCGCTATCGGAGGCACGGCTCTCTTAATTGTCGTCTCCGTAGTTCTTGATTTGGTGAAAAAAATAGAAGCGCAAGTCGCGATGAGAGAGTATTAATTTGTGATATACTAAAATAGTGAGTCCGCAGACATTCATGTTCATCGGGCGGAGCGGGTGCGGCAAAGGGACGCAAGCCGCTCTTTTGATTGATTCGCTTAAAAAACAGAATTCAAAGCGCAGGACTTTTTGTCTGGAAATGGGTCAGAAATTTCGCGAGTTTATAAAAAAAGACAATTACACAAGCAAACTTTCTAATGCTATTTACGAAAAAGGCGGACTTCAGCCGTCTTTTCTAACAATATATACTTGGTCAGATATTTTTGTTCACGGATTCAATGACGATGATCATTTGATTATAGACGGCACTCCACGACGATTGGACGAAGCGCGTGTGCTGGATGGAGCGCTGAAGTTTTACGGTAGAGAAAAGCCGTCGCTTGTATATATAAATGTAAGCAGAGAATGGTCGAAGGAAAAACTCTTAGCGCGAAAAAGAATTGACGATACAGATGAAAAGATTGAAAAGCGACTTGCGTGGTTTGAAACGGAAGTAGCGCCAGCGATTGAGTTTTATCGTGGCAATTCTGATTATAAATTCGTTGAAGTTAATGGAGAGCAAGCGATAGAAAAAGTTCATGCAGACATCGTTGATAAAATCGCAAAAGGAAATTGAGATTCTTCGCGAGGGCGGCGCGCGCCTAGCGGTAATTATTGCGCGCTTAATGGAAATGGTGCGTCCGAATTTGTCTTCCGTTGAGTTGGAAAATGAAGCGCGCCGCCTTATTTCTGAAGGAGGAGATACATCGTCTTTTTTGGGTTATAAAGGGAGAGGAGATTCTAAAAAGTTTCCTTCTGTATTGTGCGTATCCGTGAACAATGAAGTGGTACACGGAATTCCATCGGAAAATAAAATCTTGCGCGATGGAGATATTGTAAAACTTGATCTTGGGATATGGCATAAGGGATTATGCACCGATATGGCTGTTACGGTTCCAGTCGGTAATATCTCAACTGAATTAAGTAAACTCATTGATACAACAAAAATGGCGCTTGGTGTTGGAATCGCCGCCGTGCGTGACGGCGCCACAATAGGAGATATAGGAAATGCTATAGAAAAATTTGTGCGCAATACCTGCGAGGGCAAGCAGGTCGGAAATTATGGAATTGTGCGCGATTTGGCGGGGCACGGCGTTGGATATGCCGTGCATGAAGAGCCGGTTATTCCTAATTTTGGAAAACAAGGTGAAGGCACGCGATTACAAGCGGGAATGGTGCTCGCTATAGAACCAATGCTTACGCTTGGCGCGGAACACACAAAGCTTGGGGCAGACGGTTTTTCTTATCGCACTAACGATAATAGCGTGGCGGCGCAATTTGAACACACAATTGTGGTCACAGAAGAAGGAGCTGAAATTTTAACTCAAGTGTGATATACTCGATGCGAATCTGGCGAATTTGATGCGAATGCCGCGAATTAAGTGTTCGTAGATTCGCTCTTTTATTTGTAGATTAGCATCGTGTTATGACTCACCCAAAAACAGAACGGACTTTAGTTTTGATAAAACCGGACGGCGTCCAGCGTTCGCTGATAGGCGAGATTGTCGGGCGATTTGAGCGCGTCGGACTGAAAATTATCGGGCTTAAAATGCTCGTGCCTACCGCAGAACATATTGAAAAACATTACACGCTTGACCAAAGTTGGAGGAAGGTTACCGGCGAAAAGACGATAAAAGGATATGAAAGCAAAGGAATGGAACCGCCGTCGCGCGATCCTATGAAAATCACCGAGCGCATTCTGGCAAACCTAAAAAAATATCTTACCAGCGGTCCGATTATAGCGCTCGCAATTCAGGGCGCGCATTCAGTCGCGATTGTGCGAAAGATAGTCGGCGGAACGGAACCGCTTACATCAGATGTCGGCACAATTCGCGGCGATTTTGTTTTGGATTCTTATCAAATGTCAGACAACGATGGGCGCGCGGTGCGTAATTTGGTGCACGCGTCAGGTTCTGTGAAAGAAGCGGAAAAAGAGTTGACGCACTGGTTCTCAAAAAAAGAACTTACGAATTATCTGCTTGTTCAAGAACAAATTTTATATGATGTGAATCTGGACGGGATTTTGGAGTAGGTTGTGATAATATAAAACAAGCCGCCCCTAGCTCAGTTGGTTAGAGCATCGAGCTTATACCTCGAGGGTCCTTGGTTCGAATCCAAGGGGGCGGATTGTATATAAAAAAACACCCCTGCGCGCGGAGCGGGCAGGGGTGGTTGTGATGTACAGAAGTTATAGAAGTTCCAACATGTCCCGCTGATGTTCATATTTCTGCAGGAACTTCACTCGTAATTTTCTTTCTTCATCCTCAGTCCAAGACGGAAGAAGTGTTCTTGCAGATTGCTTCTTGGCGGTGCCTTTTTGTTTCTTTTTTGGGGCGGAGATTTTTTTTGCAGGCATAACTTCCTTTCAATAACTATTCCATCAACATAATAGCACACTATTAAATTTCTTGCTTTTGTTTTGGAGTAATTCCGTGTGCAATGAGGATTTTTTCAAATTCGTCGCGTTCAATTGTCTCAACTTCAATAAGCCGTTTTGCGATTGCGTCTAGAAGTTTTTTGTTTGTGTCCAATACATCCGTCGCGCGTTTTTCTGCGCCAGTCATAATTTGAGCAACCTCCGCGTCAATTACGGCGCCTACTTTTTCAGAATAATCGCGCCCGTATTCCCAATTTGGATTAAAAGGAGAAAGTCCGTGCGATTCTTCTAACGCAATCGGCCCTATTTTATCGGACATTCCGTAACGAGTCACCATATCTCTCGCAAGCGCTGTTGCGACCTGCAAATCGTTTGATGAGCCGGTTGTAAGGTCGTCAAAAAGCATTTTTTCTGCGACGAAGCCGCCGAGTGACACGGCAATGTCGTCCAGAAATTCTTTTCTTGATTGTAATTTTCTGTCTTCAATCGGGAGTTTTAGAGTATATCCAGCGGCGCGGCCGCGTGAGATTATAGACACCTTGTGGACTGGGTCCGCGTGTTCAAGCACGGAAGCGATTAGGGCGTGTCCGGCTTCGTGATACGCTGTAATTTCTTTTTCTTTTACGGATAGAAGATGGCTTCTTCGTTCAGGACCAAGCATCACTTTTTCAATGGAACGAATTAAATCGTATTGAGAGATCTTTGTGCGATTTTCACGCGCGGCGAGAATCGCCCCTTCGTTCATAAGTGAATAGAGGTCTGCGCCTGAAAATCCCGGAGTCCGTTCCGCTATAACGCGCAAATTAACATCTTCAAAAAACGGCTTTCCGCGCGCGTGTATTTTCAAGATTTCTTCGCGGTCTCCGCGGTCCGGCAAGTCAACAACCACACGTCGGTCAAATCTTCCCGGACGCACGAGGGCAGGATCAAGAACATCAGGCCTGTTCGTTGCCGCCATAACTACAAGACGGTCGGTCGGTTCAAATCCGTCAAGTTCAACAAGAATTTGATTTAGGGTTTGTTCGCGCTCGTCATTTCCTCCGCCTACTCCTCCTCCGCGTACGCGCCCCACAGCGTCTATTTCGTCAATGAAAATAATTGCAGGCGCTGTCTTTTTCGCCATTTGGAACAAATCACGGACGCGACTCGCGCCTACTCCCACAAACATCTCAACAAACTCCGAGCCGGAAATTGAAAAGAATGGAACCTGCGCTTCTCCGGCTACGGCGCGCGCTAAAAGTGTCTTGCCTGTTCCGGACGCTCCCATTAAAAGCACACCCTTCGGAATTTGCGCGCCTATATCTAAGAATTTTTTAGGATTTTTCAAGAAATCAACAATTTCTTTTAGTTCTTCTTTTGCCTCCTTCGCGCCAGCTACATCTTTAAAAGAAATCTTCTGTTTTTTATCAAGCGGGGATATGATGCGCGCTTTTGATTGCCCGAATGAAAACGCCTGCATTCCCGCGCCGCGCACTTGGCGCGATAGAAACCAAATTATAAAAGCGAGAAATAAAATAGGGAGAAGAAATGGCGCCACGTTTCCGAGCCAATACAATACTCCGCTCGGGCTTTTAATTGTAATCGTCACCGCGCTGATTTCTTTTGACGGCACTCCAAAATTTACAAGCGTCTCCGCGATTGGAACGCCCGCTTCTTTTTTTGCAAATATAAGCACTGCGTCTTCTTTTACATTATTGTCCGTAGATTTGTATTTTACTTCAATCTCATCGGCGCGCACGGTAAGTTCCGCGACTTTTCCTTTTGTAACATCTGACGCAAGTTCGGAAAGGGCAATCTCTTTTTTTCCGCCTTTTTGTTCTTGTATGAGCGAATACATGCTCGTAAGGAAAAGGAATATCAAAAACGTGAAAGCCGCTTGTTTAAAAAGGCCGTTCTTTTTTTGCTTGTTTTTGGTGTTTTGTTTTAATTTATCCATACAAATATTATAACACATATGGTATAATTTTTCCATGCTTCTATTAGAAAACAGAAAGGCGAAGTTTGATTATGAAATAATGCGCTCATTTGAAACGGGCGTTGAGCTTTTTGGTTTTGAAGTGAAATCGTTGCGGCAGAAGCAGGGAAGTTTGGAGGGTTCGTATGCGGTTGTGCGCGGCGGGGAAGTTTTCCTTACCGGAATGCACATTCCTCCGTATCAGCCGAAAAATACGCCAGATAGCTATGAGTCGCGCAGGACGCGTAAATTACTTCTTACAAAAAAAGAAATTGAAGAACTTGCGAAGGCGGAAAATAAAAAAGGTTTGACAATCATACCTATATCGGTGTATAGTAAAGGTAGGAAAATCAAGATTGAACTCGCGCTGGCGCGCGGAAAAAAGAAATACGACAAGCGGGAGACATTAAAGAGACGCGACGCAGAACGAGATATGAGGAGGACTTTGAAATATGCATAATAATTCGATGCGAATCTGGCGAATTGGATGCGAATGCCGCGAATTAAATGTTCGTAGATTCGTTCTTTTATTCGTAGATTAGCATCGTGTCATGGGGATGACAGGCATAGACAAGAAGAATTTTTTTGGATGTGCGCAATAGAGTTCCAATAACTCTTAAAAAATTGGAATCATTAAGTGCCAAGAACTTAATTTCTAAAGCTCGGTCGATTGTGTCGCCGTATTTCGGCGCTCGCGATTTGAGTTTCGCCTACGCGTTGTCGTAAGCGGCGGTTATGAGCGGCTTCGTCCGAGGAGTCACATAACTGTTTGTAATCTCGGAATAGAAAACGCGCGCGTTTCGGCGCGTTCTTGAATCTTGCAGAAACTCGGCGTAAAAAGATTTCGTCCGTTTAATACTTTATGCGCTTAAAAAATCTAAGCTGACTATGTTGCGTAGAAACATTCACAAAACCTTTTTGCACGCGCGTTCAATTCGCGCCATCTCCACTCGACTCGCTTCGCTCGCTCGTGGCAAGCCACCAATAATCAAATCCATACTCAAACACCACGGTATGGTTGTTTTTGCATTTAGCGAGTCGAGTGCCCTGAGCGAGGAGTGTAACGACGAGTCGAATGGGCTAAAATAAATACAATGTACTTTGTTTATATGATAAAAAATTCTGCCGACAAGTTATATATTGGCATCACGAAAAATCCAAAAGCCCGCCTATATACTCATAACAATTTGCGCGGTGCGAAGTTCACAAAATATACCCCCGATTTTAAGATTGTATTTCTTGAGCAATACGAAAGTATGTCGCAGGCACGGAAAAGAGAGATTCAAATTAAAAAATGGCGACGGGAGAAGAAAGAGATGCTTATAAAACAGTATCAACAAAAATTGTCCACAAAACAATAAACACTCTTCCGGTGTCTCTCTAGTATTTTTTATATGGAAAGGTCTACGGACACCTTCCAGGTTTTTTAATTTTTGGCTATAATTAACTTAGTTCTTTGGCATATTGAACTTTCAAAAAAAGTAAAACACATGAACAAAAACGTCCTAATCATCGGCGGTGGCGGGAGAGAACACGCACTCGCGTGGAAACTCGCACAATCATCTCGCATCGGCAAGCTGTTTGTAGCGCTTGGAAATGGCGGCACGCGGCAAGTTGCCGAAAATGTCGGGATTGACGCCACTGATATTAACGGGCTTGTTAAATTCGCAATGAATAACGAAATCGGCTTGACAGTCGTCGGCCCTGACGATCCGCTCGCTCTTGGTGTTGTAGACGCTTTTCATGCACGAGGACTGCGAATTTTCGGTCCGACGCGCGCAGCCGCGGAAATAGAATCGTCCAAGGCGTTCGCTAAAAATCTTATGAGCGAGGAGGACATACCAACCGCAACATTTCAGATTTTTAGCGAATACGACAAAGCGCTTGTCTATATTCGTGAACATGGTGTCCCAATCGTTGTCAAAGCAAGCGGCCTTGCGCTCGGGAAAGGCGTTTACGTTTGCAAGACGCTCTCTCAAGCGGAAACTGCGCTCGCGGAAATCATGCTTGAGAATGTCCATAAAGACGCAGGTAAAGAAGTTGTTGTTGAGGAATTTCTTGACGGACAAGAAATTTCCATTCATGCGTTCTGCGACGGCAAAACTCACGTTTTGCTACCTCCCGCGCAAGACCACAAACCAATTCGCGACAACGACGAAGGCAAGAACACTGGCGGCATGGGAACAATTGCTCCCGTCTCGTGGGTGAACGCAAGCGCTTTGCGAGACATTGACGAGCGTATCGTCCGCCCAACGCTTCAAGCCCTTGCGAAGCGCGGGCGGCAGTTCAGTGGCTTGCTTTATCCTGGACTCAAGATGACAACAGCCGGCCCGAAAGTGTTGGAATTCAATGCGAGATTCGGCGACCCAGAAACGCAGAGCTACATGCGTCTTCTTAAAACCGACTTACTCGACATCTTGGAAGCGTGCGTTGACGGAACACTTGCCGAACTCGCAATCGAGTGGCATTCTGGTTTTGCAGTCTGTGTCGTCATCGCCTCCGGCGGTTACCCTGACGAATACAAAAAGGACTTGCAGATTCGCGGCATAGCTGAAGCGGAGCGTGTACCAGACGTTGTTGTCTTCCACGCCGGAACAAAGTTTGATGGCGAACTTAAAACGTCCGGTGGACGAGTTCTCGGCATAACGGCAATCGGTAACACGCTCCGCGATGCGCTTAACCGCGCATACGAAGCGGCAAAGCTGATTGAGTTTGAGGGCAGGCAGTACCGAAACGATATCGGTGCGAAAGCTCTATAACATCGGCGTTCCAATTTTTCGGAATTGGAACGCCTTTCTTTTTGAGCAATTTTCTCTACTGACATTTCATTCAACACCATTCCTTGTTTTTCATATTAAAAAGTTTTCCACAGATTTGCGGAAATTTTTGTTGTAAGAAATTTTTTATTTGAAGACGAACACCAGATGTCCTTTTTGTGCTAAAATAGCGAAATGCTCGGTATTTTTAAGGGGATTTTTGGGGATGAAAGCGGGCGCGCGAAACGCGCGCTTGCTCCTATAGTAGAAAAAGTCAACGCGTTGGAAGAAAATGTCCGACAACTTTCGGATGGCGCGTTTTCTGAAAAGACCACGGAGTTGAAAAAGCGCCGAGCCGAAGGCGAGGCGCTTGATGATTTGCTTCCTGAAGCGTTTGCGTTGGTGCGCGAAGCGGCGCGCCGAACTTTAGGAGAGAGGCATTTTGATGTGCAGATTTTAGGAGGCGCGGTGCTTCATAAGGGAAATGTCGCGGAAATGCGGACCGGCGAAGGAAAAACTCTCGTTGCAACCTTGCCCGCGTATCTGAACGCGTTGGATGGAAATGGCGTCCACATTGTTACGGTGAACGATTATCTCTCGCGCCGCGACACCGTGTGGATGGGACAGATATATAATTTTTTAGGGCTTTCTGTTGGGTGTATAAATCACGACTCTTCATATATATATGACCCAGCGCACAAAGAATTGGACGAAAAACGTGATGAGCTTGGAAGTTTTAAAGTAGTGTATGAATTCTTACGGCCCGTGTCGCGGCGCGATGCGTATGCAGCCGACATTACTTACGGAACGAACAATGAATTCGGTTTTGATTATCTGCGCGATAATTTGGAATATTCTCCGGAACGGTTACGCCAGCGCGATTTTCATTTTGCGATTGTCGACGAAGTTGATTCTATTTTAATTGACGAAGCCAGAACGCCACTTATTATTTCGGCGCAAACGGCGGAGTCGGAAGAGTTATATAAAATCTTTGCAAAGCTTGCGTCTGGATTGAATAAAGAAGAAGACTTCACAATTGACGAGAAATTCCGCGCCATCCAGCTTACCGAAAAAGGAATTGAAAAAGCGGAAAAGAAATTAGGAATAGAAAACTTATACGCTGAAGGAGGAGTAAAGCTGGTGCACCATTTGGAAACGGCGGTTAAAGCAAAATCGCTTTATCGGCGCGACAAAGAATATGTCGTCAGGAACGGCGAGGTCATTATTGTTGATGAGTTCACCGGTCGCTTGATGCCTGGACGAAGATGGAGCGAAGGTTTGCATCAGGCGATTGAGGCGAAGGAAGGCGTTGCAATACAAAAAGAATCACGAACTTTCGCGTCAATCACATTCCAAAATTATTTCAGAATGTACAAGAAATTATCAGGAATGACAGGAACAGCAAAAACATCCAGCGAGGAGTTTTTCAAAGTATACGGATTGTCTGTTATTGAAGTTCCGACAAATAAGCAGATTGCGCGGCGCGATCGCAACGATTTTATTTTCCAAACAGAAAAGGGGAAATTTACGGCGCTCTCAAAACGCGTCAAAGAATTGCAGGATAAAGGACAGCCGGTTCTTGTGGGTACAGCTTCAATTGAAAAAAACGAAGTGCTCTCTGGATATTTTTCACGCGTTGGAATAAAACACGAAGTTTTGAACGCTAAGAACCACGAGCGGGAAGGAGAAATAATCGCGCAGGCGGGACGGCTCGGCTCAGTCACAATTGCGACGAATATGGCGGGGCGCGGAGTTGATATAAAACTTGGCGGGAATCCTGCGACAAGAGAAGAATATGAAAGAGTTAAATCGCTCGGTGGTCTCGTTGTAATAGGAACAGAACGCCACGAAGCGCGTCGAATTGACAATCAGTTACGCGGAAGAAGCGGGAGACAAGGCGACCCCGGCGACACTCAATTTCTTGTATCGTTGGAGGATTCTCTTATGCGTATTTTTGCGTCAGACATTATTAAAAGGATGATGGGAACATTTAAGATTCCCGAAGACGAACCGATTGAGAATTCCATGATTAACCGTTCTCTTGAAGCGGCACAGACTAAAATTGAAGGGTTTAATTTTGACGCACGAAAACATGTTCTTCAGTATGATGATGTTCTTAATCATCAGCGTAAAATTGTTTATGAAAAGAGGCGCGTTATTTTACTTGGAAATGATTCAGCGAAAGTCCAGCTTCTTCAAATTGTGGATGCGTTATGGATGGAACATCTGGAAGCAATGGAATATTTGCGCGGAAGCGTAAACTTGCGCGCGTATGGCCAACGCGACCCGCTTGTAGAATATCGTCGCGACGGACTGCGTTTATTCAAGAATATGGAGGCGAGGTATGAGGAGATAGTGAAGAAGACAAGAACATCTCCAGCTGAAGCAGAAGGACACCGAGTGTTTGAAGCCCGTCAACACTCGGTGACCGAGGAAATGAAAGCTGGCCGCAATGATCCGTGTCCGTGTGGTTCTGGTAAAAAGTTCAAGAAGTGTCATGGTGTGTGATATACTTGTTATATAATAAATTACATGAATCATTTAATAAGATTTTTTGACAAGCTGGAAGACAAAGCACGCGGACGTCTTTCACGTTCGCCCGTGCTCTACGCAGTTATTGGCGGTATTTTTATGGTCTTGTTTTGGCGAGCGGTGTGGCTTACGGCTGATTTGCTCGCTGAAACTGGCGGATGGCTCGGGGTCCTCTTTTCTCCAGGCGTCTCATTGGCGTTCTCAGTCGCTGGCATGCTTCTCATCGGGCTATTTGTGTCGTTTTTCATTGGCGATCGAATTTTACTCACAGGTCTGAAGCATGAAAAGAAACTTGCTGAAAAAACAGAAAAAGAAGTTGAGGAAGAGGAGGCAAGAGTTGAAGAACTGCACGCGCATATTATTCACATTGAAAAACGCCTTGATGAAATCACAGAATCTCATCGTCACCCATAGCGGCGGTTTTCACGCAGATGATGTGTTCGCGGTGTCGGCGCTTTTATTACTTCTTAATAATGTAAACCGAGTGTTGTCAGGCAAACACGCGGTGTATGAGAATGTAGAAGTGTTGCGGACGCGCGACGCCGCGGTAATAATGCGCGGTGATTTTGTGGTGGATGTAGGATGTGTATACGACGAATCGCGTAATCGTTTTGATCATCATCAAGAGGGTGGCGCTGGTACACGCTCAAATGGCATTCCGTATGCGGCATTTGGACTCGTGTGGAAGAAGCATGGCGCCGCAATTTCCGGTTCTGCGGAAATTGCGGCGCGCGTGGACGCGCGCCTCGTGCAGGCGATAGACGCTTGGGACAACGGAATAAAACTTGGCGTATACGAAGCCGCGTCTGCGTTTCCATACTTCATCCAAGATGTTATTTTTTCTTTTGAACCGACTTATGCGGAAAAATCGCGAACGTTAGATGAGAGTTTCAAACAAGCGGTTTCTTTTGCGCGGGAGATTCTCTCGCGGGAAATCGCGCACGCGCGCGATGCGCTGTTAGGCGAGGGACAGGTACGCGCGGCATACGAGGCGGCAGCAGACAAGCGCATAATTGTATTGGATGAAAAATATGAATGGGACTCAGTGCTCCTGATCAAAAACGAACCGCTTTTTGTTATAACACCGGAGCGCGCACCATCAACGAATTGGCGGGTTCATACAGTTCAGGTGAGCGCGAATTCTTTTGAATCGCGCAAATCTTTTCCGGCTGCGTGGGCTGGAAAACGTGACGACGAACTTGTAAAAGAATCTGGGGTGCCAGATGCTGTATTTTGTCACAATAAATTGTTTACCGTCTCCGCGAAATCAAAAGAAGGCGCAATCGCGCTTGCGCGCAAAGCGTTGTAGAATAGACACAATGAGCGAATATATTCCGACGATCGGGCTGGAAATACACGCGGAGCTTAAAACAAAAACAAAAATATTTTGCAGCTCTCCGAATAATCCGGACGAGAAGCGTTCGAATGTAAATATTTGTCCTGTGTGTATGGGACATCCTGGCACGCTACCTGTTATTAACAAAGAGGCAGTAAAGCATGTATTGCGTGTCGGAGTCGCTCTTGGTGGAAAAATTTCTGATTACTCGGAATTTGACCGCAAAAATTATTTTTACCCAGATATTCCGAAAGGATATCAAATAAGCCAATATAAAAATCCTTTAATACTCGGTGGATCGCTTAACGGGATTGCAATAACACGCATACATCTTGAAGAAGATACTGGAACTTCTCTGCACGGCCAGTCGCACTCCTTGCTTGATTTTAACAGAGCTGGCGTGCCACTTATGGAACTTGTAACTGAGCCAGTTATACATTCCGCAAAAGAAGCTGCTGATTTCGCGCGAGAACTACAGCTTTTATTTAGAACTCTCGGTGCGTCTGACGCGAATATGGAAAAAGGAGAGATGAGAGTGGAGGCGAATATCAGTATAAGTCAAAAGCCCCTCCTCATCGGCGGGCAGGCAAAAGTCAAAAGTCAAAAATTGGGAACAAAAACAGAGATAAAGAACCTCAATTCTTTTAAAGTTGTGGAAAAGGCAATTGAATATGAAATTAAACGGCAGATATCTACTTTAGAGTCTGGAGAAGAGATAAAACAGGAGACTAGGGGATGGAATGAAGCAAAAGGAGAAACGTTTTCACAAAGACAAAAAGAAGAATCGCATGATTATAGATATTTTCCGGAACCTGATCTACCTAAATTACAAATTTCGGAAATTAAAGAGTTTAGCGAGCATGAAATAACAAAATCGCTCCCTGAACTACCAGCAGTAAGGCGTTCAAGACATCAATCTTTAGGATTAAAGCAGGTTGAATCTGATATATTGATGAGCGACAAATCTCTCGGTGTATTTTTTGAAGAAGTATCAAAACGTCTTTCTGATGTTGCCTCAATAAAACTTGCTTCAAATTATATATTAACGGATTTGGCTGGTTTGAGGGCGTCAAAAAAGCAGAAAAATCTAGACAATATATCAGCGGATTCTTTTGTTGAACTTATTAAAATGGCGTCTGCTGGAGATATTTCTTCGCGCGGCGCGAAAGACATACTTGCTGAAATGTTCGCGAATGGCGGCGCGCCGCGCTCAATCGCGGAACAAAAAGGATTACTGCAGCAGAGTGATCGTGAGACACTCAAAAAGATTGTTGAAGATGTAATAAAGAAAAATCAGAACACTGCCGCTGATTTCAAAAAAGGAAAGACGGCAGTGCTGCAATTTCTAGTAGGGCAGTGTATGAGAGAATCTCGTGGTTCAGGAAATCCTATTGAGTTTCAGAAGATATTAAGAGATCTTCTCTAATTTAAATTCGTCCGCAAATTTTTTTGCTGGACTGGTTTGAACAAATTTTTTATACTCTCGCATCTGTGAGGCGGGGGAGTCGCCGAATTGGGACAGAATTATATCCGGAACAATTAACTGCCCCCAACGATTATTGGAAGTGAAATCCTGAAGAGTTGACCATGGATACTGAAATTCCTTACCGCGCCACTCGCGTATCTCTCGCGGGTTTCGGTGAATGTAAGCGGAAGAGTGCAAAAGGTGTGTGTTGTTTTTGATGTGTACCGCCTTAAACGGACCACCGAATAGATGACCTTTTCTTTTGTATTTGTTGTTGAAATATTTTGTGTATGAATTCAGAAGTCGTTGCATAAATTGAGAGATTCCGTTTTCTTTTACTTCTCGCGCGAGAAAATGAAAATGATTTCCCATTAAACAAAAAGCAACAATTTCAATTGAGCGTCTCCCGATAATCTCCATCAGCGAAGTTTTTGTTGTAGACCATTCGCGATAATCAATGAAAGAGGGAACATAATAAGAAGGATTAGTGTGAGTTGTCTCTGGAGATTGCTTGTGTAAAAGAGAAAATAAAAAACGCACAGAATCCTTTTCTTCAAAAAAAATTTGTTGATGATTAACTCCGCGATTGTATATGTGGTAGTACTCAAACGGAGTGAATTTAAGCGATCGCATAACATAAAACAGTATATTTTGATGGACACCGAGTGTCCATCAAAAGTGTGGATAAGTGTTACCAGTGTCTTATTAGCGGTAGCGCGCGTGCTTGTGAAACATGGTTTTTTTGAAAATCAATTTTTTTCTGTATTTATGCCCACTCATTTCTTCATTTTTACTAATAATGAAACGAGCTTTCTTGTTGTCAAAGTTTTTATGTTTTTTCTTTTTATAAGACTAGAATCTTGAAGAGCCGAGATATCTTTATTTATCCACATTTTTTTAAAGAAAAACAACTGATTTTCTTTTATAATTTTAACTGTCAGAAAGAATGTATCTTTTGAAAGAATTTTTGAAAGAATTTTTAGAATTTTTTCTCAAATTTTCTCATAAACAAACTCCGCAGAAAGTTATTTTTTATAGATTATAAAATTGATTTTCCTTAAAAATCTTTATTTTTCGTAAAGATCAAAAAAATAGGAAAATCATTCCAATTTATTTTTTTAATTTTTTTATCCAACTCAAAAAATATTATCGAAAGAATAATTGCCGAGATTAATCTTGCGTATCCGAGATATCATTTCAAATCAACGTATTTTTAAAAAAAAATGAAGCCACTGATTTCAACAGAAGGAAAAGAATACCTGTCATCTAAAGATGCGGCGCGTATTGTCGGCTATGTACCCGATTACGTTGGTCAACTTGCGCGTTCAGGAAAATTGGACGCCAAAATGGTCGGTCGCTCTTGGTTTGTGAGTAAAGAATCAATTTTACGTCATCGCGACGCTTTTCACTCTAAACATTCGGATCATTCAAAAAATTCAACAAGTCAGTTAAATACCGCGAATCAGTCAAATAATTTGTCGGCGTTAGTATACGAAAAAGACAACGCGCCACTTAAGCCGACTCTTGCGCAAAAATTTTTTGCGCCGGAAACACAAGAAGTTGGCCAAGCATTTTTACCAACGCTTACTCATTTGTCCGCGTTGGTTCCGCGGGAATTAATTCACAAGGCAACAGCGCTCGCAGTTTCGTCTGCGTTAGTTTTCGGTGGCGCTTTAGTGTCTGACCAAGATTTTCGTTCGCACTCAATTTCATACGCGGTTCGCGCTGGACAAGCAATCGCGAGTTTTTCAATTGTTGATTCAACTCGAGCGCTCGCCAATACGCTCGCGCGCGTCCCGTCTTACGCAGAGTCTGGCGCTGCAACTTTGGTAAGCGCCGCTTCCGATGTGTATGCGACTATTCAGTCGGCACCCGAAGGATTCGCGCGCGCTGTAGCGCGCGCGTTCAACCGCGGAGTGAACAGTCTTGCTCTGAATGCAGGAAGATCTATCCTCTCGCTTTTTGGAATGCAATTTGAAAAAACTGGATTAGCTATCTCTCCGACTCCTCCTGTGGTATCGACACAGAGTGTTGATGAGCTTCAAACACCCGATGTCGTCCCAGCCGAGACCGAAAAGCGTAAAACACTCGGTGTTGTTGCTGCAGAGCGAATCACGACAAACGAAAAAATTATTGAACGCGTGATTGTCGGCGAAGTGTCGCGCGCGGAATTGGAAGAAAAACTTTCCATAATGAACAACAAGCTTTCTTCTGAGATTTATAAAATCTCAACCGCGACTGCTGGAAACACGACAAGCATCACGAATGTTTACAACACAGTCGCTCAGACCAACAAAATAGACAAACTGCGCACAGTTGATATTTATTCTCCGACCATATCAGGCGGCTCGTGGACGAGTGCTGGAAGCATCGGGGCGGATTCTGGAAGTTTCGCAACACTATCCGGCACCAATACTACGCTTTCAACACTTTCCGTGACTGGAACTGCTACCACTACAATCTCAGATTCTTTTGCGGTTGACATAAATACTCTCTTCGTAGACGCGCCGAATAACAGGGTCGGTATAGGAACTTCTACTCCCGGCGCAACATTTGCAGTGCAAGGAAGCGCCCTTATTGCTGGGAATCTTTCTGTGACCGGTCTTTTTGCTACATCCACTTCAATTTCATTTTCTGGAATTGGCGCAAACATTCCACTCGCGCTTGATGCTAGCGGTAATCTAATCGCAACCTCTTCGCCGACGGCCTCATATTTCATCGCGACTTCCAGCGGAATGGCGAGCGTCTTCCCATACGCGAGCACAACAGCTTTAACTTCAAGCGGTTCCGCATATTTTGCGACTAGTGGTGGTAATGTCGGAATTGGCGCGACCACATCGCCAGGATCAGCTCTTTCCGTTCAAAGTGTTGCCAATTTCGCGCCAGCAACTTCAACAATTTACGGACACTTGAACATTCTTTCTCTTATCGCAACTTCTACAACAGCCACCTCCACCTTCAGTGGCGGCGTTTCCACCGCTGGTCTTGCGAGTTCAAATGGACTGACATTGACTGGAGGCAATATCCTTTATTCTTCTGCTAACTTTGTTGTTCAGAGTGGCGGCAACGTCGGCATCGGGACGACGAATCCCGGCTCTGCTTTGTCGGTTGTCGGCTCAGGAAGGTTCACGGGAGATGCTGACCTATATGGAGGCGACTTTAACATTGGAACAGGGAGCGCAACAACAACGCTCATGGCAAAATCAACAGGAGGAATGTCTCTCTACGCTCAAGGCGACTGTTCTTCCTGCACTGTATCAACAACAACATCCAGCGCTCTGCTGGGAATCTACGCGGCAACTTCTTCTACTGCTCTTCTCGTCCATCAAAGAGGATCAGGCTACGCAATGTGGGTAGGCGATTCTGACAACTCCGACACCGACACTTCTCCGTTTGTAATTGACACGGGAGGAAACACGGGAGTGGGCACCACATCGCCTGCTGCCCGCCTTTCCGTTTTGCAGGATAGCGTATCTTCCTTGGGTTTCTACCTAGCCGGCTTCGCGGACGCTACAGCCGATTACTTTAGAATCTCTACCTCAACGATTGTCGGCACGCAATCAACATCTACAGCCCTCGTATTAAATTCAATGGGTCGCTTCGGCATCGGCACAACATCTCCATCCGCCACAGCCGCAATTGCAGGCAACCTCTATGTTACCGGTCTCGGCTCCGCCACTTCTTCAATCTTCGGTGGCACAATTGAAGTGCAAGGGCAAGGGGTGAATGCAACTTCTACCTTTGCTGGTGGTATTCGCACTGGAGGACTTCTCTCCCAGAGAGGCATCACCGTGGAGGATAGCACATCCACCTCCACCTTCAGTGGCGGCGTTTCCACCGCTGGTCTTGCGAGTTCAAAGGGACTGACATTGACTGGAGGCAATATCCTTTATTCTTCTGCTAACTTTGTTGTTCAGAGTGGCGGCAACGTCGGCATCGGGACGACGGGGCCTGACCATAAGCTGGATGTAGCAAATGGGAATATCCAGATCAGGACCAGCGGTGACCAGGGTCTTGTCTTGACCACACATGTTGCTGATACTCGATCGGCCACAATTCTTTTCAAGAAATCTAGAGGCACATATGCCGTTCCTACGGACGTATCAAATGGCGATTATACCTTCCAAATTATAGGGACACCGTGGTCTGGCACCCAATATTTT
>Ga0194120_10000441_pt1 | contig 78507 bp, 57 predicted proteins | sample TA2MahCa65mmetaG_FD_148642 | JGI IMG/M metagenome (GOLD analysis project Ga0194120, IMG submission 148642) | Freshwater microbial communities from Lake Tanganyika, Tanzania - TA2015019 Mahale Deep Cast 65m | ecosystem: Environmental > Aquatic > Freshwater > Lake | place: Tanzania: Lake...
GGCCTCGGCCTGCTTCAGAATCTTGATGATCTGCTCCTCGCTGTGCCTGGTTCCACGCATTCCTCTTCTCCTTCCTTTTGCCCGCTTCTCTCATATTACGTGGTACAGATTTTGGGGGCTGGGTCATGTTATCTAAAAGCCGCGAACATTGACGAGCTCAAGCGGAGAATCCGGGCGAGCGCTGTTCAACTCGGCTACGAGTATGCGGTCCGGGAACCTGTCGCGCGAAATGTCAGATTAGATTAGACCTGCTTGGAACCACAAGACTCGATGGTTATACCGTCTGGCATTGCAGTGTCAAGGTCGAAGCATGCGGGGTTCGCTACCGAATAAGCCTGGAGGACCTGCCGACGGGGACGTGGCTTCGAAAAAAAGCGAGGCTTCGTGAGCGGGAGAAGCGGCGGTTCATCGAATATCTCTCATCTGCGGAAGAGTTTCAGCCAACGATGTGGCAGCCTGCCGGTTAGCAAAGGCGGAGAAGGTTGGCTCCGGAAGAGCGGGTTCGTATTCTGGTCTGAGGCCGAGGCGCAGGAGCCGCTGGGAGGATCTGTGCCACCCTCCCCAGCTAGTCGGGCGTAGGAGAGAGGCTGGAGCGGCCGCTGGAACCTCAATGGGGCTAACCGGTAGGCCCAAGGGCGCGCCCAGACCCAAACCTGGTTTTATGGTTGATGGAACTGATCCCGAACCCGAAGAACTTGCGGAACCCTTGGCGAATCAATACATCGCCGCTGGGGTCCGTCGATTCGTTCGCCCTGTTAACGAATCCAAACCCCGTCGAGTCCCCTTCATGTAGCCCCTTGGGAGCTAGTTTACCGAACCCTATGGAGAACCAACAACTTACGAGCGTCTCCAGCCCCCAAAAACACCCTCTGTTCCTATCGTGTAGCGTTCGGGGAGCCAAAGCTCTTCCCCGCAACATTCCCGCCGCGGTTTGTTGACGGCATCGCTTAGCCCGCAAGTCCCCAACTGGCCGTGGTTTGGCCGCTTCCGGCTTGGCGCACCAAGGGTGCGCCCCAACCGGTTTGCCGGAGGCCGTTTGCTCTGGCCACGGGGTTAGTGCTTGCGCAGCCACACGGCTATGGTGCCAACGCGGGGGTCGGCCGCCCGCGCGGCAGCAGTCTCATCGCGCCAGCTCCATCAACACAATGTCGGAATTATCTCGCACCCGATCGAATAGGATCTGCTTGCCATCCGCTGTAATGTCAAAGCTCTGGATGCCAAATTCCCGCTTCAGGTCCGTTAACTGGCGCTGCTGTCCCGTCTCAAGATCCACCCAGAAAAAGTTCTGTTCCTGGAACCTTCCGGGCTTCAGGTAGATGAGCGCTTTGCGGTTGGGAACAAAGCGGTAGGGGGCTCCCGGGATATAGGAGACCAGGATATCGGGGATGGAGATGGCCGCCTTCTCCGGAGTGATCGCTTTCAGCCTGAGGTGCGCGGCGCCTTCCTGTGCGGAGTAGACAATGGATCGGCCGTCCGGCGACCAGACGGGGTTGTAGGAGAGGACATCTAGCAGCGGGACCGGCTGGCCGCCGTCCGCCAGCACCTTGAAGACGCGCGTACCCTCGCCCTGGTTGGCCGCGACCGCCAACCACTTGCCATCCGGCGACCAGGAAGCAGCGCCCCGTACATCGAGGGACTCGGCCAAAGCGCGAATACCGGTGCCGTCGGCGTTCATCAAATAGAGACCCGCGCGGCCCTGCCTCCGGTAGGAGAAGCAGATCTGGCCGCCCTCCGGTGAAATGGCAGCCGGGGCTGCCACGCCTCCCTCGCTGCCTTTCCATAGCTCCCTAGCCGAGCCGTTTTCCAGCTTCCATAGCCCGTCCCCGCCGCTTTTCGACGAAAGGAAGAGAAGATAGCCGCGGCCGAAGCGCGGGCCAAGGGCTCGCGTATTGGGAACCGGAAACGGCTGTATGGCCGCCTCGGTCTGAATCCGGTCCGATATGGGAACGGTCCACAAGCCGGCGCTGGGATGGCTGACGGTGGCCACCAGCCGGCGCGGGCGAGTTGCGCTGGCGGCGACCGAAAGGTACTGTTCCGTGATTCCGGAGCTCACCCAGCGCGGGATTCGCCGCTCTACATCCACTGTGTAGAGCCACTGCCCGGAGCCGTCTTCGGCCGTGGCGGAGTAGATCAACGTGCGGGAATCCAGCCAGCTTAGGTACGCCACCCGCGCGTTGTGGCGGGTGATCCGCTCTGGTAGCGCAGCCATCCCGCTCGCGCTGACCGGGATTCGCCAGATATCCGTTTCTTCGGTGGTGGTCGTGCCCCTGACGAAGTAAATGAAGCGGCCGTCCGGCGACCAGGTGAGATAGTGGCAATGGCCTCCGGGTGGCTCTGCGAAGATCCGCTTGGGATTGCCGCCATTCCGGTCGGCGATAAAGATGGGATCGCCGGGCTCTGGGGTATGGTAGGCGATCCTGCTCCCATCGGGAGACCAGGCAGGATTCAGCGCCTTGAGAAACGGCTGAGGAGTCCCGCCCAGAGCCGGCGCCAGAAAAGTCGTAACGGGCGTCACCGGCGCCAATCCCTCCGCAATCCAAATCTGAGTGCCGTCGGCGGAGAAGCCGACCCTGGGGATCCCGCTCGGCCTGATTCTTGCTAATTGACCCTTGGTGACGTTGATGAACTGCCCGTTACCGATTTGGCTGACCCAGGCGTCCAACTGCCCGTCGCGGTCGGAGAGAAACACAGTGAACTTTCCATCCCGAGAGATCGCCGCATCCATCTCGTTCCCCTCGAAATCGGTGAGCCGCTCGACCCGGGCCCCGGCCAGCGGGTTTTCCCAGAAATAATACTTCTGCCAGAAATACCAGAGTGAGGCTGCTGCGGCGAGAAGGATGGCGCCCGCCACGGACGCCGCCAATACCCACCGGCGGCGGGCCTTCGGGGCGGGAACTGCCGCCGAGGCTTGACTGGTTCTTTGGCGCTGGAGACGCTTGAGATCGACGACCAGGTCGCGGGTCGATTGGTAGCGGTCGGCGGGATCCTTTTCGAGCGCCTTCTCCACAATCGGGGCCAGGCGGGGATCGTCCAGCGGGGCCGGTTCGCTGTCCAGGATGGCCTGCAGCGTCATTAGATCCGACTCCCCGGCAAATGGCCGGCGGCCGGCCGAAAGCTCGTAGAGCACGACACCGAACGAGAAGATATCGCTGCGGGCATCAACTGGCTTCCCTGCCGCCTGCTCCGGCGACATGTAGGCGAGTGTTCCCATGATGACGCCGGCTCGCGTCGCCAGGGCGCTGACCGTTCTCGTTTCGGATTCGGCGGATACTGGCTCCAGCACCTTCGCCAGGCCGAAATCCACCAGCTTGGCGTAGCCGTGCTTCGACACCAGGATGTTCTCCGGCTTGATGTCGCGGTGGATGATCCCGGCCTGGTGCGCAGTGGCCAGGCCGTCTGCTACCCCGATGAGCAGATCGATGATTTGTCGCGTGGAGAGTCGCTCCCGCCGCGCCCCAGTTGAGGGTCGCTCCCGCCGCGCCCACTCGCGCAAGCTCCAGCCATCGATGAATTCAGTGACCAGGTACTGCTGGCTTTCGTGCGTGCCGGCCTCGAAGACGGTGAGGATGTGCGGATGATTCAGTGACGAGGCGGTTTGAGCTTCCTTTTGGAACCGGCGGCGGCGCTCTTCGTCGGCGACGTCGGAGGAAAGAAACTTGATGGCGACGGGACGGTTTAGGCTGAGGTCGGTGGCGCGGTACACCACACCCATGCCGCCTTTGCCGAGCTTGGACTCAATCCGATAATGGCCGGGCGTTTGACCGATCATATGCGCCTTGCCTTTGCCGTCGATTGTAACCGATATTAGAAGACGGGGGCGATCGCTGTATAGCAGCCACATTCGCATTGATGCCCAACGCTGATCGGCCCAAATCCTGGCGGCTCAGTATGGGCACCGTGCAAGACCGCTGATGCTAGGTGTCTCTCTTGGGGCCCAAGCGCAACGCAAGGCGATATAACAATGATGCTCAGGTATTGCTCTGCTGCGCAGCGACAATTTACCGAACCCTATGGAGAACCAACGACTTACAAGCGTCTCCTGCCCTGCCAAAGTGCCTCTGTTCCTATCGTGTAGCGCTCGGGGACCCGCTCGTTTCGTTGCTGGAGCTTCACAAGCTTATGTACTCATGCAGGAAGCCGGCGTGCCCTTGAATCTACGATTCGAAAAGGGTCCGTACGGACCGTATGCGAAGAACTTGCGTCACGTGCTGAGCTTGATTGAAGGACACCTTGTCAGCGGATATGGTGACGCTGACGATAAACCCTGGCGTCCCATCGAATTGCTTCCTGGAGTTTCTCAGAACTCCTCATCGGTCATCGCTGCCCATCCGGAAACCCAGCAGCGGTTCGAACGAGTTGCTCGCCTCATACATGGGTTCGAGACTCCATTCGGGTTGGAATTGCTCTCTACAGTACACTGGGTTGCTACTCGTGAGGGCGCGTGCTCGATCGATGAGGTCGTCACGGAGACGTACGAATGGATTGATCGAAAGAAGATCTTCCAGAGCGATCAACTACGCCTCGCTTGGCGAGTCCTGAAGGAGCAGGGCTGGCTGCCCACTACTTTAATTCTGGCGCGACGTTCCGAGGCAACTTCTCCTTCACGTGGCCCACAAGACATACCTTGACAAAATATCATTTTAGACTTAATCTAAATTATGATGGACGCCGAAGCCATCAAGCGCTCGCTGGAAACTAGCGGCCTGCGGTGCACTCCGCAGCGCTACGCCGTGATGCAATTCCTGATGGACCACTCCGGGCATCCGACCGCCGCCGAAATCTACGCAGCCGTGAATCGCGCCGATCCCCGTTCCTCCAGGGCAACGACCTATAACAACCTCCGGGACCTGGTGCAAGCCGGTTTGGTGCGCGAAGTGGCCATCGAGGGACGCGCCGCGCGATTCGACGCCAAAGGCAAGCGGCATCATCACTTCATCTGCGACCGCTGCGGCAATGTCGAAGACCTGGACTGGTACGACGTGCCCAAGCCCGCCACAGGCTCGCTCGGCAAGCGCGTTCTGCGCGAAACCGAACTGATTTTTCGGGGACTCTGCGCCAGGTGCGCTCCGCGCCGCGCTTCGGGCTGAATCCCGCCGCTCATTTCTCATAACCGATTGGAAGGACGATCTAAATGGAACAACCAACCGCAACAACCGATAGCAAATGCCCGCTGACGGGCGGGGCTCCCCGCCACACGTCTTCGGGCGCCCGCACCAACGCCGACTGGTGGCCAAACCAGCTGAACCTGAAGATCCTGCATCAGAACTCGCCTCCATGCGATCCGATGGGCAAGGAGTATAACTACGCCGAGGAGTTCAAAAGCCTGGACCTGAACGCCGTAATCAAGGATCTGCATGCCTTGATGACCAATTCCCAGCCTTGGTGGCCGGCCGACTATGGCCATTACGGACCCTTCTTCATCCGCATGGCTTGGCACAGCGCCGGCACCTACCGCATCGGCGACGGCCGCGGCGGCGCGGCCTCCGGCACGCTGCGCTTTGCGCCGCTCAACAGTTGGCCCGACAATGCGAACCTCGACAAGGCGCGCCGGCTGCTCTGGCCCATCAAGCAGAAGTATGGCCGGAAGCTCTCCTGGGGCGACCTCATGATTCTCACCGGCAACGTTGCCCTGGAGTCGATGGGTTTCAAAACCTTCGGATTCGGCGGCGGGCGCGTGGACGTCTGGCAGCCGGAAGAAGATATCTACTGGGGCCCCGAGGGCAAGTGGCTCGGGGACGAGCGCTACACCGGCGACCGCGATCTCCAGAAACCCCTCGGCGCCGTGCAGATGGGCTTGATCTACGTGAATCCTCAGGGCCCGAATGCCAACCCCGACCCCGCGGCCGCGGCGCGTGACATCCGGGAGACATTCGCCCGCATGGCGATGAACGACGAAGAGACGGTGGCCCTCATTGCCGGCGGCCACACGTTCGGAAAGACGCACGGCGCCGCCGATGCCGATAAGTATGTAGGACCCGAGCCCGAAGGCGCCCCCATCGAGGAACAAGGCCTCGGCTGGAAGAACACCTACGGCAACGGCAACGGAACGCAAACCATCACCAGCGGCCTCGAGGGCGCTTGGACAACAACTCCGGCGAAATGGAGCAACAACTTCCTGGAGAACCTGTTCGGCTACGAGTGGGAGCTGGTGAAAAGCCCCGCCGGCGCGCACCAGTGGGCGCCGAAGGGCGGGGCCGGTGCTGGCACCGTTCCCGACGCGCATGATCCTTCCAAACGCCACGCCCCGTTCATGCTTACGACAGACCTCTCGCTCCGCATGGACCCGATCTATGAGCCGATTGCACGGCGCTTCCTCAACAATCCTGACCAATTTGCCCGCGCGTTCGCCAGGGCCTGGTTCAAGCTGACGCACCGCGACATGGGGCCGATCGCCCGTTACCTTGGCCCGCTGGTCCCGAAGGAAACGCTCATCTGGCAGGATCCCGTTCCCGCCGTGGATCATCCGCTGGTCGACGACAAGGACGTTGCCGCGTTGAAGGCGAAAATCCTCGCCTCCGGACTTTCGATCTCCCAGTTGGTGACCACAGCCTGGGCCTCGGCGTCCACCTTCCGCGGTTCCGACAAGCGCGGTGGCGCCAACGGCGCTCGCATTCGCTTCTCCCCGCAGAAGGACTGGGAAGTCAACCAGCCGGCTCTACTGACGAAGGCGCTTCAGACGCTGGAAGGAATCCAGAAGGAGTTCAACTCTTCACAGAAGAGTGGCAAGAAGGTCTCCCTCGCCGACCTGATCGTCCTCGGCGGCTGCGCGGCGGTCGAGGCGGCCGCCAAGAAAGCCGGCTTCGGCATAAAGGTGCCTTTCACGCCCGGACGCACCGATGCGTCAGCGGAACAGACCGACGCCCATTCCTTCGCGCCGCTCGAACCCATTGCGGACGGGTTCCGCAACTACATGCGCAACGGACAGCCCTTCACGGCCGAAGAGTTGCTTCTCGACCGGGCGCAGTTGCTGACACTGACGGCTCCTGAGATGACCGTTCTGGTGGGCGGCATGCGCGCTCTGAATGCAAACTATGGCCAGTCCAAGCACGGCATCTTCACGAAGCATCCCGAGACGCTGACCAACGACTTCTTCGTCAACCTGCTCGACATGAGCACGAAGTGGCAGCCCTCGGCCGAGGAAGGAGTCTACGAAGGGCGCGATCGCACCACGGGGCAGGTCAAGTGGACCGCTACCCGCGCTGATCTGGTCTTCGGTTCCAACTCCCAAATGCGCGCCGTAGCCGAAGTTTATGCATGCGACGACTCGAAAGAGAAGTTCGTGAAGGACTTCGCGGCTGCCTGGAACAAAGTCATGAACCTGGATCGCTACGACCTCGCCTAGGCGCCTCTGATTTCCGAGAAGACGGCCCGCAGCCGCAGAACGAACCTCTCGATGCTAAAGAGGTCAGCGGCCTGCCGGGCCGTTTCCGAGGAAATCTGATGTTCTGGAAACACCTCTCCGGAGGCGATCGCCAACATGCAGCGGGTGAGCGCTTCCTGATCATTGTTGGGAAACAAGAGGCCGTTCACTCCATGCTGCACGAATTCCGATAGACCGCCACAGGCACTGGCGATCACGGGGATGCGCCGAACCATGGCTTCCACGGCAACCATTCCCTGAGGCTCGGGCCATAGGGAGGGAATCAATGAGGCCCAGGCATTCACAAGGTGCGATTCCACCTCCGCCGGCGAAAGCCACCCTAGGAAATCGACGGCCCCGCCAATGCCGAGGTCGTGAGTCATCTGCTCCAGTGATTCCCGCAACGGACCCTGACCGAGAATACGAAGCCGTGCATTCGCGTGCTGCTGGTGCATGCTTGCGAATGCGCGCAGCAACAATTCCACTCCCTTCTCCTTGTCCAGCCGCCCGCAGAACAGGAAGTCTGGATGGGTGGAAGGCTTGCGCAGGAACGCGCTACCGGGTGCAGGAACGGGGGAAGGAAGAACGCCTGCTGAGTAGCCGGAGGCGCCTAGCTCCTTCTGCACCCATTGGCTGCATGCCAGAATGCGCTGCACACCGGTGACAGCGGCATGGATCAGCGCATAGCGCGGCCGGTCACGCAACCAGTGCGCCAGACCCACGCAGCCGGAGCGGTGGCAGACCCAGCCTGGCTGGACCTCGCAGAGCGAATTCTCGGGCAGTAGCTTCGAGCCGATCGGGCAGACGCACTTGTAGTCGGAAACATAAAGAACAGTAGGAACCCCGCGCAGTCCCATCAGCACCGCCGGAGACAGGTGATGGGCGAACATGTTCACGAAAGCAACCTCGGGCCGGAACTCATCGATTGCCCGCCGCAGCGTGCTTGCGGCGAAGGGGTTCCATATCTGGAGAAACGCCTGAGCCGCCATGTTCTCCCAACCGGGAGCAACGTACTCGGCGAGCCCATCGCCGGCTGTGCCCACACTGGAAGTGAACAGGCGAACGTCATCGCCCGCCTCCAGCAACCCCTGCCGCACCGCGACTATGTTCGCTTCCGCGCCACCGCGCCCCTTGTTCCAATCGGTGACCAGAAGAGTTCGCATCAGCAGGAATAGGAACCGGCCACCGCATGGCCGGCACGGGCCGACTCTTCCGCGGCGAGGACGGTTTCCAGGCTACGCATCCCGTCGGCAAGCGTGACGTGGTTGGAATCCGCGCCGCGGACAGCATCCACGAAGGCGCCGAGCGCCCTACGATAAGACGCATCGTAGGAAGGGCGAGCAAGCCGCCTTAACCACCATTTCAGGACATCGCGGCTGGGAAGCACAAAGCCTTTGCGCATTCCATAACCAAAGCGGCGCGGTATGCGGTAGGAGAAAAATGCCGAGGTCCTGTCGACACGCATCGTTCCTTGTTCACCGACGAACTCGAGGAAGTCCGACAGGCCGCCTCGGAAGGTGAGCAAGGACTGTACCTGGCAGCCGTCGCTCATCGTAAGCCGGACACAGGCTGTGTCTTCCTGGATCAGTTCGGAGGAGGACAGACTCGCCGAAACCTCCACCGGCTGCGAGCCGAGGAACCAGTACAGCAGGTCAAACAAGTGAGAACCGAATTCCAGCAGCGCTCCTCCGCCGCTGCTTCTGCTGCGCCTCCATTCCACCGACAGCGCGGGTGAGACCGGTTCGCAGATCGCGGCGACGACGGCACGCACACGTCCGATGGCGCCGCCCGCCAGCATGGAACGCGCCTGCTGGTAAACCGGATGGAACCTGCGATTGAAACCCACCGCACCGGTTACCCCGGCCCGCCGGGCCGCTTCCATAATCTGACGCCCCTCTTCGCGGGAGGAGGCCAACGGCTTCTCGACATAGAAGTGCTTGCGTGCGTCGCAAGCAGCGGCCGCAAGCGGCGCGTGAGTTGGCGTCGGCGTGCTGATCACTACCGCGTCAATGTCGGAACGGCCAAGCAATTCTTCGGCGGAGGCATAAACCGGGATCCGGATCAGGCTTTCCACCCGGCGGCGAGCTTCGGCATTGGGATCTGCCGCGGCCACTAGCACGGCGTTCCTCACGGCAGGCAATTCCCGCAGGTGGGCCCAATAAGCGATCACACCGCAACCGATCACTCCGAAGCGTACGGCCGCGCCGGACTGCCTCATGATTTGCCGGGAGCAAGATAGGCCAGCCGGTGCAACTCGTACTCGTGCATCCGCCGGTCTGCGCGATGGATGGGGAACCCCGCATAGCCGAAGAACTCGCCTGTAACGCGAATCACGGTGGCAAGCACGGAGGTGGCAATGGTGCCGGGAGGAGTGGCGGCATGACGTGTCGCCTCCCTGATCCCCGGCATGATACGCCACAACAGAACGAGCGGGATCAGCGGCGAGCCGGCGACGTAGCCCAGCCGCCGGAGAAAGCTCCACGGAACCGCGCGCCGCGAGGAGACCAGTACCCCAACAACGAACCTCTCCATCAACCAGTGTAACCCCATCGTTGTGTTGACGTGATCGATGCGCGCGGAAGGCTCATGATAGAAGCGGTGTTGCCCCTCCCTCATGCACTCCATCATTCCGTCGCCCAGCGACAGTGCGTGAACCAGCCGCTCCCCGAAACTCACCAGCACCGAGCGCCGGTAGACCACATTGTGAGAAGGCAGGAAATCGATCTCCCCACCCGGAAGTCCGGCGCCCCACCTTGCGTAATCACAAAGGAATCCCGACCAGCTTAGCGTGCCCTTCGGGTTCGCGTTGCCGAAACCGGGCGCCACCGCTGCCCAGCCCTCTTCCATGGCATTGGCCAGTTTTTCCGACATTCCCGGATGCGGATATGCATGCGTCTCCCCGATGAAGACTAGCGGCGCAGAGGCGGCACGGACCCCTTTCGCGCGGGCTACGGCCAGCTCGTAAACGGGATCTTCGACAATCACCACGCCGGCGAATTCATCACGGTACTTGAGAGCCTCCTTTGCAGCCTCCGTGGAATGCGCCACGAGAACAATCTCGATCTCATCGCGGATCGTCTGCTTCCGCATCCGCTCAAAAACCGGACGTATCGTTTCATAGTTATCCGTGGCGAAAACCGCGGAAATACGCCGACCAGGCATCCTTTCTCCTCCTAGGCTGAGTATCTCTTCGTCATCGCACGCAGGATGCGCGTGCCTGCCTGCTCCAGCGGATAGATCCAGCGTCGAAGCAGCGACTGTTCATACATGCGTGCCATTCTACCTTGCCAGTTGGAAACCGGGCGCCAACCGCTCCAAGCGGTTTGATCCAAGTAGAATCGGTAGAGTCCGTAGTGCATCGACGAGCCTTCGCACTCCCAAGGCTTGAGATTCCCGCTGAAATGGAGAATCCAGGGTTCTCGCTGCTCAACTTTGCGCAGATGGCTAAGAGAAGGATGCCAGTTCCAGCGCCCATCCAGCAGGCCCCATCTCCCGGCCAGCACGGCGTTCAGCGCCTCCTGGTCCCAAAAATAGACTTTGTCCCGATACTGCTTCAGATAATCCAAAGCTCTAGCTGCCACTTCCAGCTTGCGCCACCCATCCACGTCGATCAGCATCACGCCCGCGTTGAAATACATCGCCGCCGGATCGAGTCCCAGCTCCGCATAACCTTGCACGCCAAACCGGGAAGAGACTAGCGGGACGCGCTGATCCTGGGCCGCCAGCGCCGGCAGCCCTTCCATGCTCATTTCCCAAAGCGTGGCGATGTCAGCCGTCACCAGCAGATCGCAATCCAGCCACAATGCACGCTCCACGTGAGGCGGCAGCCATTCGCCGAGCGTCAGCTTGAGATAGGTGGTGGCGGAAATCCGGCCCCAGACGGGAAGCCCGGCGAGTTTCTCTTTCTCCGCTTTCAGCCAATGGATCGCAACGCGATCCCCCACCGAGGCGCGCACTTTACCGGCGTCCTGCGGTTGGATTCCATCGTCGAGTGCGTAGACCTCCAGACGCCGCCCGGGCCGGAGGTTCGCTTCCACCGATCCAAGCATGACGGCCATCGGCAGCGCATAGTTTCGGTCGGCGGCGCACACCACAACTATGGGATGATCCCTCTCCTGCAAGGAGTCTATTGTAGGCTAACGAGACCTACTGTTCCGGGTTGCGCGGGAACTTCCAATATGGAAGCCGCACGCCGCGGATGAAGATCTGATCGGCGCGCTGCGCGTCAGGAGCCTCGAAGCCTTGTGCTCCGGATGCGGTCACGTAGTCGTCCTGCTCCACTCCATCACCGGATACGCCCAGGCCTCCCACCAGCCGCCCGCCCTTATATAGCGGCGCGGAGCCGGGGAAGAAGACGATCCCGCTTTGGTTCGAGTTCTTCGGCTGGCGGCCTTGCGTGCAGGGATTCGCAAGGTCGTGCAGATACACATCAAAGAATGGACCTGGCTGGGAATTGAGAATGCCGCTGGGAAACAGTGGCTGGCCGCCGAAGCCGATGGTCCGGTTGGAAAATGCCGTGCCCGCGGGCACGCCGCCCAGGTCGCGCGGGTCGGCGTTGGGTCCGCTGAAATAGACGACGTTGCGCGCCTTCGCCACGGCCACGTCAATCGAGAAGATCGTTGAATCGGGCATACGGTAGAGACCCAGCAGGTTGCCGTCGAGATCCGTCACGCCGATTACCATGCGTGAGCGAGAGCCGAGCGGCAGGCGGATGACCGCGCGCGTCGCGTTGGCACGCTCAATCGAACGCTCGATAATGCCGCGAACCTCAACGGCCGTGAGCGTCGCGCTCCCGCGCGGCGTGACCAGCCACTCCTCCGGAGCCGCGTTGCCGTGCAGAGGGCCCACCTGGAAGACTCCGCCGGCGGACGAAGCCGGCTGCGTGCCCGGCGGTTGTGTCGTCTGAAACACGAACGGAAGCCGGAAGCCGTCGACAAACACCGCGCCCGGCGGCGGCAACGGCAGCTTGACGAAAAAGGGCGTGCCGAACGTCGCGGCCACGGTGGCGAATTCCGCGGCGTTTGCATCCACTCCGCCGACCCCGATTCCCCCAATCATGATCTCGCCGTTGCGATAGAGCGGCAGTCCGCCGGCGCGAGTCGCCACGCCTTGTCCCGGTCCGGTACCGTCAGCGTTCGTGGCTGGAGCCACCGCCTTGCCGGCAGCGAACGTCGTGTTCAGCGCGCAGCCGCGGTTGGTATTCTCGATCCCGTACAGCGCCGCCGCCGGCTGGTTCGGAATGCCTTCCGGAAAGTTGATGGTTGAAATCGAACGCACCGTGCGTGAGCTGAGCGGCGCCTGGTTATGGCTGAAGAAGGCGCCCGTTCGCGCCAGCGACAGCGCAGCTTCCACATCCGCGGCAGTAGCCTGGGGGCGCCGGTAGATGGCAAGAGGCCTGCCCGTGCGGTCGACAACCGCCACCACCAGGCGCGGCGCTTCCAGCGACATCGCCGCGCGCAGCGCCAAGTCTCTTACCTCGTTGGCATCCAGTTGGATCCCGTCGGCCCGGTTCACCGGGATCGCGCTGGCCACACCGTCCAAGGTCAATTCGTAGAACGAGCCGGCAGCCTCTTCCGGCAGCGTGATCTCGATGGTCTCGGCATCCACGCGCGTCCACTCCACCGGCGCTCCGCCGATATGAACCTCCTCCATTCCCTCCGGAGCGATCACCAGCAGCCGTTGCCCGGGCGCCGCCGGGTTCTCATGCGTCACCCGTTCACCTGTTTCGCGGTGATAGACCTGCGCCGCAAGCGAGAATGCCAGGAACAGAGTCAACGCTACGCGCATCTATCTGCCTCCTTTCGGCGCGCCTGGCGGCCCATCGGTGACGGTGTAGAGCTTTCCATCGCGCAGGTACAGCTTTTCCATTTCTTTCTTGTTGAATGGCCTCGCGCCTCGCCTCCCGAAAACTACCAGCTGATTGCCGCTCTCATCCACGCCGCGGTCGCGGTCCAGACCTTTCGAGATCGCCACCAGCTCGCCTTTCGTCTTGTAGGTAGCGATCAGCTCCGGCTGCGGCTTGGGGCTGAATCCCCAGATATCGGGTGAGCGATGCGGCGCCATCAGCTCAATCACGCGCAGTCCGTTATGGCCGTCGGCCAGATAAGCGTACATGCTGGCGTTGGTCATGCCCACGCGCACCGCATGCGTGTCGTTGATCACGCCGCCGGCGGTGAAGTATTCCGGCTTGCCGGGCTTCTCCGGATTCTCGATGTCGATGATCGCGAGCCCGTCGTCCCCGGCCGCGACGTAGGCATAGGTCCGCGCCAAGTAGATATCCTTGGCTTCTTTCATCTGAATCGCGCCCTTCTGGGAAGGATTGGTCATGTCGGTGGCGTCAAACACTTTCACGCCTTCCGCATCGCACACGAACAGGTAGCGGAACTGCAATGCCGCGTGGCCCGCTTTGTTCATCGGCACGATGCGCGCCAGCTTCGGCTCCAACGGGTTCGACAGATCGACGATCGCCAGTCCCTTATCGCAGGAAATGTACGCGTAGACGCCCGCGGTGAAGACGTGATTGGCGCCATGCAGCGCGTTGTCCGGGTTGAAGACGATGTCCTTCTTGATGAAGTTATTCCGCGGGTCGCCGTCGAGCAGCGTCGCGGCATTGATCATGATCAGGCCTTCCTCCGCATCGGCCACATAGAGAAACGCATGGATCAGATGATGCTGCTGCTCTTCATTCTCGGGAATCAGCTTGCGTGCCGGATCGACCCCCAGCGTTGTGGGCGCGGCGATCCACCGCGCGTCCTTCGTCTTGATCTTGAACCGCTGCCCCAGCGGCGACACGGGCGCGCTGACGATGCGCTCGGCGATGGCTTTGTTGTCGATATTGGCGACGTCGTAGATCTCCAATCCCTCATGACCCTTCGCCGTGTAGACATATTCGCCGCGCATCTGCACGCTGATCACGTTGCCGTGATGATGATGCGATTCATGAAGCAGCCGGCCGCCTTCCACGAACTTCTTGTAGTTCTCCGGGTAAGCAAGCTTGTGCAGATGGCTGCCGATCACCGCCTGCGGCTCCTCGCGCTCGGTGACCACCAGCGCTTCCAGCCCGTGATGCCCTGCCCCGGCCCAGATGTAGCGTCCGAGGAAGTTCACAAGATTGGTGCCCTGCAGCAGCACCTGCGCCATCCAGGCATTATTGTTGTTGTCTTTCGACACGTGGCAGTCCGTGCAGGTGCGCGTTTCACGCGTCCGCACGGTATGCGGAAAGTGAGGGTTCATCGCCTGCCCGCTGTAGCCTTCGCTCGAAATCGTCTGCTGCTGCGAATAGAGCCACTCGCGGTTCTGGTTCTGCGAACTCACCAGCACCGCGCTCGAGCTGCGCACCGGCGCGATGCGGTGGCCCTTCACCGTGCTGTCGATGCCCATCATGAAAACGTCGTCGCGCAGCACCTGGTAGTTGTACGTAGTGAAGTTGCGCGTGTCCCCCTTGCCGTCCCAGTGCAGTGAGGGCCGGTTGGCGTTGGCCTTCATCGAAAGATGGCAGCCGAAGCAGGAGGTCATCCAGGAGGTGTGGCACGTATAGCAGGACATGCGTTCGTCCTGATGCGCCAGCTCCGCGGTGCTCGACGGGACATCGCCCCACACGGCTCCGTCCTTTCGGATCGTCTTTGCCAGCCTCGCTTTCTCGTTGTAGTTCTCCGAGCCCGGCCGAACGGAATCGTAAACTTGCGACACCACCCACTGCTTGTCCGGCTCCACCACCGAGCGTTGAATCAGCTTCTCTCCCTGCCATTCAAAGCGCCGCGCGCCGAACGGCGTGCGTAGCAGCGTCAGATCATGCGGCGGGTTCGGCGCCGCGGGGCCGGACATCTTCAGCGTCGGCCGCTTCGACGCACTGCCGTGGCAATCGATGCACTCGATCTCCACCGCTGCACGCGCTTCGTTGTAGAGCTTCCCGTTGCCGTGCGCGTCCTGTTCAAAGTGGCAGTCCACGCAGTGCATTCCCTTCTCCAGGTGAATATCCTTCAGGTGCACGGCCTTCTTCATCCGTTCGGGATCGTTGAAAGCGATGACGCGGTCTTCCTTATCCTGCCAGTTGCCCTTCTTGTCATGCTTGAACACGGCGCGGTAAACCCATCCGTGGCCGTGGTAATCGGCAAACTGCGTCTGCTTCAGTTTCGGATTCAGATCGGTGAGGTTGCTGAGAAACTCCACATCGCTCCAGTTGCCGCGCAGTGAGCTGGCTTCGGGATTGCGCGCCAGGCTGCGTGCCCTCGCTTCCGGGTCCCACTGCTTGCTCTTGGCCGGATACATGTGCTCGCCGTCGGTTTCGTTGTCCCACCACATGTAGCCGGTGTACTGGCTGGCGAAGCTGGTGCCTGGATGCACGTGGCAGATGACGCATTGCGAGGTGGGAATCGATCGTGTCAGCCGGTGCTGAATCGGATGGCCGCGCTCCTTCTTGGGAATCGTCGGGTCCTTGGTGAAGCTCAGACCCTGGTGGCCATACTGCGCATAGGGACCGGAGTGCACCGCGTCGCGATCGTTGGCATAGATGACGTGGCAGCCCGTGCAGCCGCTGGAGCGGTAGTCGCCAGGATGATCGTTTGTGCCGAGGAACGACAGCAGCGGGTCCAGCAACCGCGTGCGTTGCATCCCCTGAAAGACCGGATCGGTTCGTGTCAGCGTGCCGAAGCCACGGTTGGAAAGCCGCGAATCACCGCGTTCAAACACGCGCAGTGTGTTGCCGGGCTGCGTCGCTTCAAACTGCGGCAACGGCATGATTCGCTCGATGATCCCTTTTAACCGCGTCTCCTCCGTGGTCGGCTTGGGGAAAGTGAACAGCTGCCTCGGCCTGCCCTTGTTGTCATAGGCTTCGCCAAAAAAGCCGTTCTTGTACGGATAGCCGCCGTTGTTATACAGCACCGCGGTCCACAGGAACGACCCGTGCGTCATCAGGCTGGTCTTGGCCTTGTAGACGATCTCGGCGTGACAGCCGCTGGAGCCGCACGTCTGCTCGGCCGCTCGGAAATCGCCGGGATTGATGAACCGCACGAACTCCGTGGACTCCTGATTGAGCAGTGCGTAAGTCCGCTCCGGATTCGCTGACGTGGGCCACAGGCGCTTGTTCCGTGGCGCAACGTGGCCTTGCAGCTTGTCTTCCGTGTTCGCGTTGCCGCCGTGACAATCCGTGCAGCCCAGCCGCACGGCGGGCGAAACGTGCATCGGCTCAATCCCCACGTGGCACTTCGCCGATTCGCATCCGGCACTCTTCCCCTTTTGCGCCTCCGCGCTCTGCCGGAGCAGATCCTGCGCCCCCAGCGGGGACATTCCAAGCACGACAACCAAGATCGCGGTGCGCATCAGAACAGTACCCTCACGTTGATGAATCCCGACAACTGCGTCCGGCCGGTGTAAATATCCTTGAACCCGGCGTGCGGAAACAACAGCCCGAAGCCGCCGGTCACGACGATGTTCTCGCTTAGCTTGGGCCGGTATTGCAGACCGAATCCGCTATCCAGCCCGATGCCGTGACGGATGCCGCTTTGGAACAGCACCGCCTCCAGCACCTCCGTGCGGTGAAACCGCAGGTAGTTCACGTTGATGGTGGAGCGCAGCTTCGGCGTCAGCTTGGCGTCCATCCCTACGTTGGCAAGCATTACGCCGGGGTTAATGAAGTTCGCCTGGCCCTGGAACAGGCCCGCGCGCATCGTCGGCATCAGGCTGTTTAGCCCGAACAGCGTGACGCCGGTCCCGGTAAGCGGAATGAACTGGCGGTTCAGGAAATTGGTCCCGCCGCCTTCAAACACGTTGTTGATCAGCCCCCGGTCGGCCAGCGCGGGATTCCCCAGGAATCCGCCGCCGGCGAACTGCTGGTTGGGCACGATGCCATCAAAGCCCTTCGCCACGCCGTCGTTGACGTCGTTGTCGCCCGTGCTCATGAAGAAAGATGTACGGAAGAAGGCCCAGTCGCGCTCATAGCTCAGCTCCGCGGCGGCGAGAAAGGCGCGGATATGTTGCGCCTGTTTCATCGCGGGAATCCCGTGATTGTTGTCGCGCCCGAAGGCGTAGTAGAAGGCATGCGCGAAGTTGTAGCGCCCGATATGTCCGTCGCTGGAGGTTCCCGCATACCCGGCGCGGATCTTGTGCGGCGCCGGCAGGCCGATGGGAGCAGGCCGCACCAGAAAGCCGTTCTTATCGATGTGGAACGTCGGCTGGTCGTTGTTGTACAACAGGCTGAAGTTGAAGTTATAGCCGAGGGTGAGAAAGTCGTTCCAATAAAGATTCGCCGCATAGACGCTCTGATTGCGCTGCCGCCAGCGGTTCAGGCCGCTGTTGGTGTCCTTCTCCAGCATGCGGAAAAAGGCCAGGTTGTACTGAAAGACGTTGTTCTTGATGGTTCCGAATAGCCTCGCCCCAGGTTGCTCATCGCTGTAGACAAAGCCGCGGAAATCGGAGGTGAAGCGCTGGATGCCGAAGCGGAGTGAAGTGAAATCGAAGTAGGCGCTGCCGCGGTCATCCACATCTTTGCCTGGCCGGAACGCGGCCGTGGAATGCGTAAAGAGGCGCTTTTCCAGGAACAGCTCCTGCATGCCGATGTTGGTGTCGGTGCGCCGCCTGCCCTCCCGCACGTCGATGCGCGTGAGCGCGTTCTCACGGACCACTGCATAGTTGATGTTGAACTCCGGCGTGATGCGCAGCTCGTAGTCAACGGGCTTGAACCCCGCGTTGCCGCCAAACAGGTCGAAGCTCAATCGGAAGCTCTGGCGCAGCAGCATCTGCTCGCCGCGCCCGAAGAAACCGAAGTCGCCCGGACGCGCGGCGCTGGCGACGCTGGGCACCGGGATGCGGCGCGTATCCACCAACGTGTCTGAAGAGCCGGTGAAATTCAGGAAGTGGCGTTTGCCGAACAGCGGATAGTCGCCTTTGAGTGTATTCAGGTTGAACGGATCCCACCAGCGGGAGCGCGTGTAGATCGCGTCGAGCTTTGTGTTCTCATAGCGCCGCCAGTGAGGCAGGCCGATGCGCCAGCGGTTGGGGATCGACGGATCTTCGGCGGGAGGAGACGGTACGGCGAAGTCCGGCGGCAGAGTGGCGATGAACCCGGGCTCGCCTTCCGCTTTGCGCGGCAATGGGAAGTAGGCGTACTTCTCCGCCGGCCCAAGCGCGGGCGCGGCCGCCGGCGCCGGTGTGCGGCGAACCAGCCGCCTGGTGCGGTCGGCCGGTACGGGCAGCGGCGGCGGTTGCGCCGCGCGCTGCTTCTCCAGGTACTGCTCCAACGGGGAGGGCCCGTAGATGCGCTCCACGCCCGGCGGGCCGCGGCGCGGCAGTTTGCGGATCGGCTCCAGTTTGCGGGGCCGCACCCTTTCCTGCTGGCGGCCCTTGACACCAAGCTGCGCCCGCTGCGCCAGCAGTGCCGGTGTCAGTATCAGGATGGCGGCCAGCCATGCGCGCATGGATCAGGCCTCTTATTGAACCTTCGCCGCGACCTTGCGGAACAGCGCCGCGAATTCGCCGGATTGATACAGCGAGGGATGCTCCAGGTAGTTGTACAGCTCCGCCATCGCCTGCTGCGCCGCCGGCTGGTTGCCGAGATAGGCCGCGCTCAGCGTATCCAGCGTCATGGTTGCCTGCTCCGCCGAATGCGGGCCGTTACCCGCGATGCGGGCGATGTCGCCCACCAGGGCCTTCACCATCCCGCGAGCCTTTTCCTGCGTAATGTCCGCCGAAAGCATCGCGTTCACCAGCGCGTCTCCTTGCCGCGCGGCGGCCATGGCCGCCGAGGCCACGCCACCGGCATCGCCCAGGCGCGTCGAGACAACGGACGCCACTTGTTGCACCGCGCCGTTCACGGCGCCGGATTGCGACGGAGCCAACTGCTCCACCATCACCCGAAGCACATCAAACCTCGCCTGGTTCAATTGCAGGGAGCCGGGACGGCGTCCCGCATAGCCTCGCTGGATGCGCCAACTGTCGGCACGCAGATCATGATGGCACTGGTAGCATTCCAGCTCGGCGAATTCCGGCCACAGGCGGTTGGCGCGCGAGGCCAGCAGTCGCATACCTTCTGTGAAAGCCACCGCCTGCCCCACCGCCCAGTTGCGCGCGCGTGGAAGCGTGTTGCCCGCCGCAGGCTTCGGCTCTCGATGGTGGATGGGCTGCGCCCAGCTGAACGTGTCCAGTTCAAACGCAAGATCGGGGTGCCCGGCCGCGATCAGGTCGTGATCCACGATCTTGTCGCCGGTGCCGAGATGGCATTCCAGGCACGTCTTGGCGCGAACCACCAGGTTCTTCGTGTCGATCAATCCGGCCGCGACGCTGGCCGCGTGCGAATCCTTCTGCGTATGCGGCCCGAGCCATTTCTCCGCAGGACCGTGACAGCCTTCGCAGGCCACACCGTCAGAGACGGAACGTTCCGGCGACCCCACGGCGTGGCAGGATGTGCACTTCTTGTCCTTGGTGGCATCGGCAATACCGAGGATCTGCGCCATGCGCTTGGAGCGCGGCTCCAGCAGCACCTTGTAGGCCTGCGAATGCTTGTCGCTGACAGACCAGATCGAGTATTCGTTGCCGAGGATGCGGCTTTCGGCTTCCGGCGCGGCGCTGGTGGCGCCATGGCAATTGGATGAGGCGCAACCTCCGGCGCCTATATAATTCGGCTGCTGCCCGGCGGCAAGCCCCGCCCAGAGAATCCAGAGGGTACAGAAGGAGCGAATAGATCGCGGCATAATTCCTCCGTGTTCTTGTACAGTCTAGCAGTACGCATAACGTCGTCAAGCGGATTTATCCCTCCACCGCAGAAGCACAGCCGTAATGTTGTCCGGACCTCCACAGGCGTTCGCCTTAGCGATCATCCGGCCGATGCAAGCCTCCAGTTGCCGGGAATCACTCAGCAACTCCTCCAGACCGGGGTCGCCTACCGGTCCGTACAGACCGTCCGAGCAAAGCAGGACCGCGTCGCCGGATTCCAGTTCCTCCGAACAGATCCGGACCATCACCTCGCTAGCCGAGCCGATGGCCATCGTCAGCACGTTCCGGTGAGGATACTTGCTGATCTGCTCCTCGGTCATTTTCAGGTTGCTGCGCAGCTCATTGGCCACGTTCTGGTCGTAGGAAAGCTGGCGCATCTGGCCGCCTCGCCATAGATACGCGCGGCTATCCCCGACGTTGGCGATCCACATTCGGCCCTCGCGCCACAACGCAATCACCACCGTGGAGCCCATGCCCTTGCAGTCCGGGCGGCCTTCCGAAGTTTGACGGACCCGGCGATTGCTTTCCCGCACGGCTTCCTTCAGCAACTCCTCCGGCGCCAGCTTGGAATCGCGCACGATCTCCACGGTCGTGCTGATGGTCAGTTCCGAAGCCACTTCTCCACAGGCGGCGCCGCCCATGCCGTCGGCGACGATAGCAAGATGCAACTCCGGCTCGATGGCATAACCGTCTTCATTGTTCCGGCGCACGTTGCCCACATGCGTATCTCCGGCATACTCCAACATGAGCCCCATCCCTAGCTGCCCTCCCTCCGGTAACCAATCAACTGATCCACCGGCCGCCGGTCTTTGTCCGTCTCTTTCGCCTTGTTGTGGTACTGGTGGCACTGCGCGCAGCGGTCCAGATGCGTGCCGCTGTCCCCGTGGCACTGCTCGCAATCGGCCATCTTCGGGATCAGCACGTCGCTGGTCGTCTTGCTCGCCGCGGCCGCGGTGTGACAGGAAGCGCACTCCATGGCGCGGTGCGCCCGGTGCGAGAATTCACCGCGCACCAGCCACGGCAGACCCGGCTGGCCGGCGCCGGCGAAGCGTCCCTGAATGGGCGCCACCTTCTGCACCACCGGATAACCGCCCAGCGATCCTTCGTACTCATGACAGTATTTGCACTTTCGTTCAAATAGGAATGTTTCCGAGTCACGAACCACTTTTTCCAGCCACGCAGCCGGGCTGGCCGAAGGAAGAAAATCGCGCCCCAGAGCCCGCTGCGGCAGAAACGGGTTGGCCGCCAGTGCGTTCTGATAGGTCGTGACAATGTGGTTGTGGATCGCCTCCGGGTCCTTGGTATGCGGCGCGGGCGCCGATTGCGCCCCCAGCGCCTGGTAGACGTCAAACTCGAGTTCCCGCCGGTGGCACTCCCGGCAATGCTGCTCAAAGCTAACCGGCATCAGATCGCCCTTGGGAGAATTCAGGTCCGTGGTGTGGCAGTCCCCGCACTTCATCGGCAGCTTGATATTGCGGATTGTCTTGGGTTGAGCGGGCATGTGCACGGCGTGATTCAGCTTCAGGGCGCGGCCGTCTTTCAGCTTGAGCGCGGCGAACTCCGGATGCTTGCCTTCCCGGAAGGCAGTGACGCTGTTGGCGGCTAGCTTCACGTTGCCGGCGTTGGCCGTCAAGTTATCGTGGCATACTGTGCAATTGCCGTCGGCAACTTCGGCCAACAACGCGCTGCCCTGGTGCTCCAGGTGGCACTGCGCACAGCGCAGCTCGAAATTCGGCTTCCCGGTATCGATGGCCTTGGCCGGATGCGGAGGCCCGTCGTGGCAGTTCTTGCAGGCCGCATCCGCCACGGAGGTGAAAACGCCGGTGTGGCAGACCGGGCAGTTGCTCTCAAACATCGCATGGGAGCGGGAAACAGCGCCATTAGAAAAAATCTTTTCGCCGCCGCCGATGCCGGCCAGAAACGGCGCTACGCCGATCATCGCCACCAGTGGCGCGGCCCACGTCAACTTCCGCCGCAGATCGCGAAACCGGTTTCCCCGCTTCAGGTAGTCCAGGTCGACGCGCTGCGCCACACTCTTGGTGTCCTGTATTCGTCGTTCGTATTCGAGCGGCTTGTCTTCCTTGGACATATCAATACTTGAGCGACATCACCGCGTGCACCAACGTCAGCACCAGCAATCCCATCGACAATGGGACATGCACGTATAGCCAGCCATGCAGCCAGCGGTGCATCGTGGCTTGCAGCGCCAACTGGCGGCGCTCCTCGCAGATCGATTGCACATCGCCAAGCACCTCATGCGCGGGAATCGGCATGATCGTGCGCAAATGGTTGAAGTAGGCGGCCACCTTGTCACCGGTGGCGAAGAGCTTCTTCGTGTAGGCCGACGGCGGATCGAATAAGAACGGACGAACCTCCTCCAGATAGTGCGCCTTCATCGCCTGCGCCGCGGCATCGCCGATGTCGATCTGCCGCGTGGCGCGCCGCTTGTCGATGACGGCCTGAATCTTTTCCCTCGCCGAGGCCTTCTGCGCCTCGTCGAAATACTGCTTCACGCCGCCGGCGCGCACGAATTCCTTCTCATCCTCCTGCATGCCGAGATCGGCTGTCAGGAACTCCATCCGCTCATCGGCCTCCAGGCGCAATTGCCAGACAAGCATCGGGATCTGGTCATACAGCGCCTCGCGCCGTACCAACTCCATCATGCGGCGCGGCAGCCAGTTTTGCAGCAGCACGCCGAAGATGCCGCTGACCGTGATAATCGCGAACAGCCACATCAGCAACGCCGCCAGCCCCTCACCCCACTGCAAGCCGGTGTGGAAGAGAATCAGCAGAAAGCTCAGCAGGCCAAGCCAGACATGCGCGCGCAGCCACCAGCTGACGCGGCCGAGCGGCGAAGCAGGATACTTTTTCCGCAGGCTCAGCAGGCACTCGAAAATGATGATCAACGTGCCCGCGAAGCCGAACACCAGGCCCGGAATGGAGCCGCCGCTAGGCCCGTTCGGCGACATCCACGCATACAGGAGGTAGCAGGCCGTCGCCGCCAGCGCCCCGGCCGTGCAGGGGAAGATCCAGCGTTGGCTGTCGGCCAGGATCATGCGCGCATGCCCTCCAGGAATTCGAACTTCTGTGATCCGAACTCGATGATATCGCCGTTGCGCAACTCGGCCTCCGTGATTGCCGCGCCATTAACCCGTGTGCCGTTGGTGGAGCCGGGATCCCGCAGAATATGCTTGCCGTTGCCGCTGACGATTTTGCAGTGCAGGCGTGACACTTGGTCATCTTCGGCGAACCGGTAGTCCGCCTCCGGCGCGCGGCCGAAACTGGTCTCCGGATGGCGCAACTGCAACATGCTTCCCGCATGCGCGCCGGCCATCCCGCGAAGGCGAGGCATCAACTCCATCAGCTCGTCGATATTCGACAGCACCTGCGTCTCCACGTGAGCGGCGGGCTGTGCCGGCGCGGCGGCCTTCTGCTTCGGCTGATCCACCGCGACGGCCAGCTGCGTTCCGGCCAGATCGCGCGCGAAGAAGCTCTTCGGCTCCACCCGTATGGCGGCGTCGTGCGGGCAGGCTCGGACGCAGTTGGGTTCCGCGTAGTCCACGCACAGATCGCAAACCACCGCCTTCGGCTTGTACTCCGCCTTTTTCCCCGTGCCCGAGCCCGGCACGGGAATCATCGTCACGTTGATATTGCCGTAAGGGCAATCGGCGGCGCAGTTGGAGCAGCCGATGCACCAGTCCTCGATGACTATGTCCAGCGTTTCCTTGCGCCGGATCGAGCCCACCGGGCACCGCGTCATGCAGAGCGGATCCATGCAGGCGCGGCAACTGGTGGGCACCAGGTACTTGTCAAAGCGCAGGCCGTCCCGGATCAGGCGAGTGACGTTGTCCTCATGCGTGGCCACGCAGCCCTTGACGCATTCGTCGCACCGCGTGCATCGCTCCAGATCGATCAGCAGCAGGTTCTGTCCCTGCATCAACTCCTGCTCCAGGAAGCGGTTGAGCGGCACCATTTGCACCCGGTTCAGGATCTCGGCATCCATCTGCCGGCGCGACCGCGCCACCTCGGAAATCGAATCCCGGACTTTCGGATGGCGCTCCAGCATGAGCGTGAAATCTTCCGCCTTGATCCGCACCAGCTGCACGTAATCCACCGCCGTGCAGGTGGCCGTGCGCCGCCCGGCCTGGAGAGGGTCCTCCAGAACCTCGAACGTCGTGTTGCCGATGACGAATTGTTCCCCCGGCGAGATGAGAAACGAATCGGCCGGGCGCATGCGGAAAGTAATGCGATTGCGCCCCGACGGAAGCCGCATGACGCGCACTTGATTGCCCTCCACCCGCATCTCGAAATGGTCGCGCGAAACGAATTCGTCCCAGGGCGTCTCGAGTTTCCGCTCGCCCTCCGGCGCGCGGCCCCCACGGACCGGCTGCGCGGCAACGGCTCCTTCCGCGCTTTGGCCGGGCTCCTGGCCACTGGCGCGCACGCGGAAGGCCGGCGGCAGCAGGCCCATCTCACCGAAATAGTTGCCGCGCGAGAGATAGTTCAGCACCAATTCCCCGCCGGGAAAATCCTGCGAGACCTTCACGAAGCCTAGCCGGATGAGATAGAACGCGTCGGCGATGTCGCCTTGGCGCACAATCACTTCCCCTGGCGGGACGTCCACCAGCTCCACGCGATCCTTGAGCGAATCCAGAAACTCCACGGTCAACCCGGCCAGCACCGGCACAGACCGGAGGTGTGTCACCAGAGCACGGTTGCGGTAGTTCTCGTTCAGTTGGTTCTTAAAAGCCGGCGCATTGTACAAAACATTGTTGAGGATATTGGGCAGCATTTCAAATGCCACCACTTCGCTCTTTGCCCTCACGGTCGCCGAGCGCGGATAGAACTTGGGCCGCTTCAACCTCTCCTGCTTGAGCGCCGCCAGCGCCGCCAGTTCGCCTATCATGTCGCCGGCCTTGAGTTCGGCGATCGGGTTCGACATCGGCAGATCCACCGAGGCATCGATGGGAATGTGCGTCCGTGTTGCCGCTTTCTGTCCGCTCGAGTCCGGGGCGCCCTTGATGTAGTCGGTGAATTTGGTGAAGCCGCGGAAGAAGCCGCGCTTGGCCGCTCCTTTGGTGGCCTCAACGCCCTGGACGGGGCTCGAGAGGAAGACTTCCACCACACCGGACATCAGGTAAAAGGCCGTGGTGCCGCTCTCACCCTCCCTCATCAGGTACTCGCCGGGGCGGTAGGTTTTCTTCGCAATGGCGCCCGGGAATTTTTCCCAGATTTGTGGCCGTATGCCGGCGAAGTCGGGAACCGCCGCCAGCTCCTCCGAAGATAATGGCGTGCCGCCGAGATCAGCGGCCAGGATGACGTCTTTAGCCATGGACCGTCATGGACAACCGTCCACTATGGCAGATCCCGGGCGAAGCAATCAACCGGGGGTAATAGGAGTGGTCTATCCGAACAGAGCGCGGATGGATTCAAACTCGGTTTGGAAAGATTCCAGAATTCTGTTGGAGACGCCCAGCGGGGAGAGGGTCTCGGCGGGAACGCCCTCAGCCGGCCGGAGCCACGGCTGCACCACGATGCCATGCTGCTGAACTATGCGGTCAGCCTGTTCCAGGACAAAGCTCATCGCGATGCCGCCTTCGGAATCCGGATGCGGACCGTGATGATGCAGCACGGCGGTTTGTATCGGCGCAGGCAGGTTCCAGTGGCGTAGCCCTTCCGCGGACAGTTCGGCGTGGGTGAGCTGAAGCACCGTGCGCTCGCAATCGGTGAGGCTCGCGCTGGTCGTTGTGTAGTTTTCCTGAATCATGTTGCGCTCCTCGGGCAGGCTTAGCGCGATCAGCATCATCCCGATATTGCCCAGCAGGCCCGCGGTGAACGCGCCTTCCGGATAATCCACAGGCATTTCCGTCGCCAGCAGGTCCGCCAGGATCGCGCACGCCACCGAGTGCTGATTGAACGGCGCTGGAAACCAGCCCTTCACCGCGGTCTGCGAAGACCACATCCGCGCCAGCGAAAGACTCATTGTCACGTTGCGCAGCTTGGACAACCCGATCAGGCTCACCGCGTGGCGTACCGAGTTGATTGTCCCACGTCGGCCATACAGAGCCGAGTTCACCATCCGCAGCACGTTGCCCGCCAGCACCGTGTCCTTTTCTATCAGGTCCGCCAGCTCGCCGAAGCTCACATCCTCATCGGCAAGCGTCCCCATCAGTTTGTTCAGGATCGGCGAGAAGGGCGGCAACTTGCCCAAACTCCTGAGCGCCTTATCCTGGTAGTGAGATGCGGACAGCGTGATCGTTTCCACCCTCTTGCTTATCGGACCGGCGCCCGCCAGGCTTGAGTCGAATTCCACATGAGTTCCTTGCGTAGGATAATGGTTCCCATGCCGGAATCCGCCCCAGGCTCGGTTTCCTGGGATGACTCCCTCTCGCTGCCGCAGGATTCCATTACCCCGCCGCCGCCCGCCATCCTCACGCGCCTACTGCGCAAGGTCTATGGGAACAAGGCCGCCGTCGATGGGCTGAATCTCACCGTGCCCTCCGGCTGCTTCTTCGGCTTCCTCGGACCCAACGGCGCCGGCAAGACCACCACCATCAAGATGCTGATGGGACTGGCGCCGCCAACCTCGGGCACCATGGAGCTGCTCGGGCTCCCGATGCCGGAACAGGCCGAGACCATCAAGGCCAACATCGGCCTTGTGCCGGATGAATCGCTGCTCTTTGACCATCTCACCGGACTCGAATTCGTCGAGTTCGTCGGACGCATGTACAAACTGGAGCGCGAAGTGGCGCGCACCAGGGCGCGGGAGCTGATGACCTTGTTTGAGCTGGATGGTCATCCACGCAAGCTGATCTCGGAGTACTCCAAAGGGATGCGCAAGCGCGTGGCCATGGCCGCCGCGCTGATCCATCGCCCGAAGCTGTTCCTGCTGGACGAGCCGTTTGAAGGCGTCGACGCCGTCGGCGCCCGGCTGATGAAAGACATTCTCCTCGATCAGGTCCGTCGCGGCGCCACCATCTTTCTTACTTCGCACGTGCTGGAGGTAGTGGAGCGGCTCTGCACCCGCGTGGCGATTATTTCCAGCGGCAGCCTCGTCATGGAAGCCGACATGGCCGAACTGCGCGGAGCTTCCGAGACGCTGGAGGACGCCTTCGTGCGCGTAGTGGGGGCCGAGCGTACTTCGGAATCGCTCGACTGGCTGTAGCATGCTGCTTCAGTTGCGTGCCATTCTCTGGGCACAATGGCGCACGCTGCGCAACTTCTATCCCCGCGGCCACTACACCAGCCTCGTTTTCACGGTGGTGATGTCGGCGCTCTGGTACGGGATGGTGGCAACTGGCGCCACGGGCGTGGGTATCCTGTTCTCCAGCCCCGGCCGGCTGGCGATCGTCGAACGCGTGCTGACGGGCGGACTGCTGCTGGCCTTTCTCTACTGGCAGATCGTGCCCATCGTGCTGGTTTCCACCGGCGCCAGCCTCGACCTGAAGCGGCTGATCGTTTACCCGATCTCGCACAGCCGGCTCTTCGGGCTCGAGGTGCTGCTGCGCTTCAGCACAGGCGTCGAGATGCTGATCGTGCTGACCGGCGCCACCATTGGCCTGCTGCTGAATCCGGCCATCCCGTGGTGGAGCTGTCTGGGCTTTGTTCCCTTCATCGCCACGAACCTCTTCCTGTCCGTGGCACTGCGCCAGATTCTCAGCCGCTGGCTGGGCAAACGCAGGATTCGCGAGTTGGCCATCTTCGGCCTCGTCCTGGTGGCCGCGCTTCCGCAGCTCTATTTCTTGGCCGGACTGCCGGACTGGGCCAGGCAGCTCATCAACCGGTTCCACTTTCCCTGGTGGCCATGGACAATGGCGGCTCAGGTGGTGCTCGGGCGGCCGGACTTGCTGGTGATTGGAGTCCTGGCCGGCTGGACCGCGGCCGCATTCCTGTTCGGCCGATGGCAGTTTGAGCGGGGCTTCAAGTTCGACGCCGAGGCGGAACGGGCGACGGTAACCAAACCGCTGAAGCCGGCCGGACTACTGGAGAGGCTCTACCGCCTGCCGGCAATGCTGCTTCCCGACCCGCTGGGCGCCATTGTCGAAAAGGAGATTCGGTTTCTCAGCCGCGCTCCGCGCTTCCGGCTGGTCTTCATGATGGGCTTCAGTTTCGGCCTGCTCATCTGGCTGCCCATCGCCTATCGCTCCGGCAGCGATTCCTCCTCCGCCTTTGCGTCGAACTATCTCACCTTCGTCACCCTCTACGCGCTGCTGCTGTTGGGCGAGGTCTCCTTCTGGAACACCTTCGGCTTTGACAGGAGCGCCTCGCAGCTTTATTACCTGGTTCCGGTGCCGATGGCGGCAGTGCTGGTGGCGAAGAACATCGCCGCGGCGATTTTCGTCTTCCTCGAGATCAGCGCCGTGGCGGTGGCCTGCACGCTGTTGCGGATGCCGATCTCGGCATCGAAACTGGTCGAATCCTACGCCGTGTCGCTGGTGATGACCGTATTTCTGATCGCCATCGGCAACCTCAGCTCTACGCATTTTCCGCGGCCGGTGAACCCGGCCCATTCCTGGAGGTCGGCTTCGGCAGGCCGTTTCCAGGCGATGCTGCTCATGATCTACCCGATCATGTCGATCCCGATCGTGCTTGCCTACCTGGCGCGATACGCCTTCGACAGCCAGCTGGCCTTTTACGGGGTTTTGGGATTTTCGCTCACGCTCGGGTCACTCATCTATTGGGTGGCGATGGAGTCCTCTGTGTCGGCTTGTGTCCAGAGGAAGGAGAAGCTTCTCGCGACCCTTTCCCAGGGCGACGGGCCGGTCTCAGCCTAATCCATAGATAAGCTGAAGTTCGCGTTGACTCATGCTCTCTAGACACCAGGTTCATCTGTTGGCATACTCTTCCCACACGCCAAGTAGTGCCATACTTAATGCCCACTTGGAGCGGATCGCATAGGTCCGTCAGCGCACCAGACCTCCGGCTCTCTCAGTGGGATCCTGCAAGACCAAAACACCGCTGTCCCCGGCACCAAGGTCAAGCTGATCAATCAGTTGCGGCGGACGCTCCGGGACGGGGAACCACTCGTCCATAGCCTGTGAAAACAAGTTAATCCTAGAAAACACCATGATTCCGATTGACTTTGCGGCTTTTCTCCCTAAAATATACATAATCTCCGCCCAAACGGGTTTCGGGAGTGGAAAGGGGTTTCTTGTGAATAGAATCCGTCTGACAATTCTCGCGCTTTGCTTGCTTGCCATCGTTCTTCCCGTATCGGCACAGCAGATTTCCGGCTCCATCAGCGGCGTCGTCCGCGACAATCAGCAAGCCGTCATCGCCGGCGCCAAGGTCGTCCTGGTTAGCACCGGACAGGGTACTAGCCGTGAAATGCTTACCCTCTCTGACGGTAGCTTCATGTTCACTCCACTCCAGCCGGCCGTCTATACCATCTCCGTCGAATCGCCAGGGTTCAAGAAGTTCGAGCAGAAAGAGATCAAGATCTTCGCCAGTGACCGTATCGCCCTGCCTTCCATCGTCCTCGAACTGGGCCAGGTCAGCGAGACCATCACCGTCGAAGCACAAGCCGCTGTCCTGCAAACCCGCTCCGCCGAGCGCGCCGGCGTGCTCACCGGCAACCAGGTCGTCAACCTCGCCGTGCGCACACGCAGCTTCTTTGACCTTGCCGCCACTGTACCAGGCGTTGTCTACACCGGCGGCCTCGGCGGCATCTTCGCCAACGGCGCGCGCGGCAATCAGAACAACCTCACCGTCGACGGCGTCACCAACGTCGACACAGGCTCCAACGGCGGCGTGCTGGCCACCCTCAACATCGACCAGATCGCCGAGTTCAAACTGATGACCAACTCCCAGCCGGCCGAAATCGGTCGCTCCTCCGGCGCGGCCATCCAGATCGTCACCAAGAGCGGCTCCACGGAGTTCCACGGCACCGGTTACTGGTTCCACCGCCATGAAGGCCTGAACGCCAATGACTGGCGCAATAACCAGGAGGGTCGCGCACGCCAGCTCTTCCGCTACAATTTCTTCGGCTACAACATCGGCGGCCCCGTCATTCTCCCGGGTAATTTCAACAAGGACCGCAACAAGCTCTTCTTCTTCTTCTCCCAGGAATTCCAGTCCCAGCTCTCCCCGAATGGCTTGCGCAATGTCTTGTTGCCCACCGAACTCGAACGCGCCGGCAATTTCAGCCGCAGCAGGGAAGCCGACGGCTCCCCGCTCGTCGTCCGCGACCCCAGCAATAACCGCAATCCCTACCCCGGCAACATCATCCCGGCCAGCCAGATCAGCGCCGACGGCCGCAAGATCCTGAACTGGTATCCCCAACCCAACGCCCTCGCCGTCAATGACCCCACCTTTAACCACCAGACTCAGGTCTCCGACCAGTTTCCCCGCCGCGAGTATCTGCTCCGCGGCGATTACAACATCAATGAGAAGTGGCGCCTGTACTCCCGCTACTTGTGGACGCGCAGCGAGCAGGATCGCGCCTACGGCCAGTGGAGCGCCGACTACAACATTCCCTTCGCGCCGATGAATTTCGGCAATCCCGGCTGGAGCTTCATCACCAACGTCACCACCGTCGTCAATCCGACCCTCACCAACGAGTTCATCTTCGGCTCTTCCAAGAACGTGCTCAATATCGATCCCGTCGACGACACCTTCAAGCGTGACAAGCTCGGCCTCAGCTACCAGATGCCTTTCCCCAATGCCGATAAGATCGGCTTGGTCCAGAACTGGCGCTACAACGTCCCCAACTCCCCCTTCACCGGATTCAACGGGACGCCTTTCCGCAATTTCAACCACACCTGGGACATTACCGACAACGTCAGCAAGGTCACCGGTCCACATACTTTCAAGGCGGGCATCTACGTCCACCGCAGCTGGAAAGACCAGACCGCCTTCACCTCCGTCAACGGCAACATCTGGTTTGACCGCGACGGTCAGAACCCCGGCGACACCAACTGGGCCTTCTCCAACGCCTTGATCGGCAACTACCAGCGCCTCCAGCAGTCCAACACCGTCTTGAACGGCGAGTACCGCAACTGGAACATCGAATGGTACGTGCAGGACAACTGGCGCGTCCGTAAGGGCCTCGTGATCGACGTGGGCATGCGCTTCTACTGGATCCAACCGCAGTTTGACCAGGCGCTGCAAACCTCCTCCTTCAACCCGGCCCTCTTCAATCCCGCCAACGCCGCCGTCCAGATGCAGCCCTTCCGCAATGCGGCCGGCACGATTGTGTCGCGCAATCCCATCACCGGCCAGGAAGCGCCTCGCGCTTTGATCGGCTCCATCATCAACACCAATCGTGGATTCGTCAACGGCCTCTACGCCAATGGCATGGGCCGCGCAGGCGTCGACGGCTATCCCAAGGGCCTCATCAATGACCGTGGCATCCACTACGCCCCGCGCATCGGCATCGCCTGGGAAGTCGCCCCCAAGACCGTCATCCGCACCGGCGGCGGCATGTTCTACGACCGCTTCCAGGGCAACCCCGTATTCGACCAGCTGCCCAATCCACCCTCCACCATCAGCCCCACCCTCTTCTACGGCAACCTGGCAACTATCGGTTCCACCGCCGGCGTCTTTTTCCCGGCAGGTGTCCGCGGCTTCGACCTGCTCGGTGAGGTGCCCACCACTATCAACTGGAACTTCACCATCCAGCGCGAACTCCCCATGGGTATCCTGTTCGACATCGGCTACGTCGGTTCCCGCTCCACACACAACCTCGGCCGCACCGACTTCAATATCGTCCCCTTCGGCTCCGCTTGGCTGCCGCAGAACCAGGACCCCACCAACCCCAATCCTCGCTTTGACGGTACCACCACCAAGCCCGTCGACCTCTACAGGCCATACCTCGGTTACGGCTCCACTTCCGTCACCACCTTCGGCGCAGACTCCAACTACAATTCGCTTCAGATCAGCGCCAACCGCCGCTTGAGCAAGGATCTTCAGTTCGGTATCGCCTATACCTGGTCCAAGGCCATGGGCACGACCAGCGGCGATGGCGACACCCTACACCCCACCAACGCCCGCATGGCCAACTACGGTCCGCTCAGCTTCGACATCCAGCACAATTTCGTCGGCAACTTCACCTGGACCCTCCCCAAGGCGGCTCGCGGCGGCAACTTCCTCGACAACAGGCTTGGCCGCGGCATCTTCAACAGCTGGGTCATCTCCGGAATCACCACCTTCTCCACCGGCCAGCCCGACTTCATCAATTTGTCCGTTCGCGGCCTCGGTGGCGCCGATGTCAACCGCATCTGGACCGGTTCGGAAAACTGGGGCCCGCGCATTATCTACACGGGCAACGCTCACGGCAAGGGCAAGGCGATTGACGGCTGGATCGACACCGGCGTCTTCGCGCTGCCTCGCGAGCGCGGCAGCCTCGGCCTGGAATCGGCCTCCCGCCCCATCCGCCGTCCCGGCATCAACAACTGGGACCTCTCCATCTTCAAGGAGATCCCCATGGGCGCCGAGGGCCGCTTCCTCCAGCTCCGCTTCGAGATGTTCAACGCCTGGAACCACACCCAGTTCTCCGACTACAACCGCACCGCCCAGTTTGACCGCGTCACCGGCCAGATCACCAACCTGCCCACCTCCCGCGGCGGAGGCGGCGGACGCTACGGCTTCGGCGCCATCACCGCCGCTCGCAATCCCAGACTTGTGCAATTGGCCGCGAAGTTCTATTTTTAGTATGTGACACTGGTTCTTCCCTTACTCATTCTGTTCTTGGCGGGGTGCACCAGCGCCCCGCCAAAACTCGACACCGCTCCGCTCGCCTCTTCCGTCGATCAGCTCCTCCATTCCGCGGTCGAGAAAAAACAAGTCCCCGGCGCTGTAGCTATCGTCGCCAACTCCACCTCCATCTTCTATGAAGGCGCCGCCGCGATGGACAAGTCCGCCATCGTCGCCATCGCCTCCATGACCAAGCCCATCACCTCCGCTGCCGTCATGCAACTGGTGGAATCCGGCAAGATCAAGCTCGACGACCCCGCTTCCCATTACGCCCCCGAGCTCGCCGATCTCCAGGTGCTCGAAAACGGCAAACTCCGCCCACCCAAAAGCCCCGTCACCGTGCGCCACCTGCTCGCCCATACCGCAGGCTTCGGCTACGAGTTCATGAACCAGCAGATCGCCGCCCACGTCAAAGCCGGCAAGACCCCCAGCATCATGGCCGGCGGCGATGGCTTTCTCAAAGCCCCCCTCCTGTTTGATCCCGGCACGCGCTGGGAATACGGCATCAACACCGACTGGCTCGGCCGCATCGTCGAAAAGGTCAGCGGCAAAAACCTCGCCGAATACTTCCACGAGCATATCTTCCAACCCCTCGGCATGCACGACAGCTTCTTCGTCGTCCCCGAGGACAAAAAAGCCCGCCTCGCTGCCATCCACCAGCGCACCCCCGATGGCGGCTTCGAGCCAGGTAAAATGGCCCTGCCCCCCGCAACCACCTTCTTCTCCGGCGGCGGCGGCCTCTTCTCCACCGCCCTCGACTATACCCGCTTCTGCCAGGCCATCCTTTCCGGTAAATACATCCTCAAGCCCCAAACCGTCGACTCGATGGGCGAAAACCAGATCGCCGATCAGATCATCACGCCCTTCCGCAGCCTCGTGCCCCAATTCGCCACCGACGGAGCCGAGCTGCCCGGTTCCCTCGACAAGTTCGGTCTCGGCTTCGCTCTCAACTCCAACGCCATTGAAGGCGGCCGCGGCCGCAACACCATGGCCTGGGCCGGCATCTTCAACACCTTCTTTTGGATCGACCGCGAACGCAAAACCATCGGCATTCTGCTGACCCAGATGTCCCCGGGCCTCGATCCAGGCCCCAACCAACTCCTGGAAGACTTCGACCGCGCCGTCTACTCCTGGCGGAAGTAGCCAACTCACCACCCGAGCTACAATTCTAGTCATGACCCGCCGCGATACCCTCGCGCTCCTGGCGGCCCCATTCGCACCATCTTCTGCTTCCGCCACCCCCATCCGCCTCGCCCGCCTCCTCTCCCAATGAACCGTAGCTTTCACTCCACCCCCAGGTTTTTGATCCTCCCGGCACCCCCAGTCACAAACCATAACTCTCTCATTTAACAGCCGTTAAGTGCAAACCATTTTTCTCGCTCTGCTATAATACGGATAGGACGTCTCCCGCCCAGGAGCCCGCTCCTCCCCTTCGCGGCTCTGCGGGGAAATCTCTGTCTAATCACAAAGGACACTCTTATGAAAAAGAACCTCTCTACTGGCCCCCGCACGCCCGAAGGCAAAGCCATCTCCTCGCAAAACGCCCGCACCCACGGCCTCGCCTCCGCCGGCCTCTTCATCCCTCCAGGCATGGAAATGGAATTCCAAATGCTCCGCGTCAGCCTCTTCCAGAACATCCTCCCCGAAACCGGTCTCGAAGAGTTTCACTTCAACCGCTACTTGATCGCCAACTGGAACCTCCACCGCGCCGAGCTACGCCTCGCCGAGCTCGCCGCCCAAAACGCCGACCCCTTCTCCTCCGGCCGTGACAAATCCCTCGATGATGAGTACGACCGCGTCATGCGCTACCGCACGCGTTACGAAGGTACCGCTCGTACCTGCCTCCGCGAGCTCAAATTCCTTCAATCCACCCGCCATCTCAGCCGCGTTCTACCAGACCAATCCAACAAACCCGAGCGTCCCAAGCTCGCCAACCCCACGCAAACTCTCAAACTTGCAAATCGAACTCACCCCAAACCCGACAAAGACGACTGGAAGACCTCTCCGAACCCTCCCGCCGACCCCGATCGCTACACCGAATGGATGTTTGCCCGCGAGCGCCTTCGCAAAATGCCCCCCAGGAGGCCCTAACTCACCACTTCCCTCACCAGTTTTCCGTGAACATCGGTCAACCGGAAGTGCCGCCCCTGGTACTTATAGGTCAACTTCGTATGGTCTACGCCCAAAGTGTGCAACAACGTCGCGTGCAGGTCGTGCACGTGCACGGGATTGGAAACGATGTTGTAGCAGTACTCGTCCGTCTCGCCATAACTCTGCCCCGCCTTCACTCCCCCGCCCGCCAGCCACACCGTGAAGCATCGTGGATGATGGTCCCGCCCATAATCCTCCTTCGTCAGCTTCCCCTGACAGTACACCGTCCGCCCGAACTCCCCGCCCCACACCACCAGCGTGTCCTCCAACAGCCCCCGCTGCTTCAAATCCGTGATCAGCGCCGCCGACCCCTGATCCGTGTCCCGGCACTGCGCTTGTATCTGCTCCGGCAAATGATTGTGCTGATCCCATCCGCGATGGAACAGTTGAATGAACCGCACCCCGCGCTCGGCCAGCCGCCGCGCCATCAAACAATTCGCCGCGTAGCTGCCCGGCTTGCGCGCCTCCGGCCCATACAACGCGAACGTCGACTCCGGCTCCCCGCTCAAATCCGTCAGCTCCGGCACCGACGCCTGCATCCGGAACGCCATCTCATACTGCGCGATCCGCGTCGCGATCTCCTGATCGCCCGTCTCTTCCAGCTTCATCTGGTTCAGCTGCTTCAGATCATCGATGAACTGACGCCGGTCCGCCGTCTCAAACCCAGGCGGGTTCGACAGGTGCAGCACCGGATCGCCCACCGACCGCAGCTTCACTCCCTGATGCTTGCTCGGCAGGAACCCGCTTCCCCACAGCCGGTCGTACAGCGGCTGGTCCCCTTTGTTCCCGCTTCCCTGGCTCACCATCACCACGTAGGCCGGCAGATCCTTGTTCTCGCTCCCCAGCCCGTAGCTCAGCCATGCCCCGATCGACGGCCGCCCCGCCAATTGAAACCCCGTCTGGAAAAACGTGATCGCCGGGTCATGGTTGATCGCTTCGGTGTGCAGCGTCTTGATGAAGCACAGCTCGTCCGCCACCTTCGCCGTGTGCGGCAGCAGCTCCGACACCCACGCCCCCGACTTGCCGTGCCGCGCGAACCCGAACTTCGAAGGCACAACCGGGAAGCTCGATTGCGTCGATGTCATCCCCGTCAGCCGCTGCCCCTGCCTCACCGAATCCGGCAGCTCCACGCCCTGCCACTCCATCAACCGCGGCTTGTAGTCGAACGTCTCGATCTGCGACGGCGCGCCCGACTGGAACAGGTAGATCATCCGCTTCGCCTTCGCCGCCGCCCCGAACAACTGGCTGTTCCCCAGCGATGCCAGCGCCACCGATCCCAGAAAATCCCGACGCCTCATCTCTTACTCCTTCGTCACCGTCTCGTCCAAATTCAGCAGCAGGCTCGCCACCGCCGTGTACGCCGCCAGGTCCGCCGTCTTCAACCTTTCATCCCTCGGCGAATCCCCTTCCTTCAACAACCGCTCCGCCTCCGCCGGGTTCGTCAGAAACTTATCCCGGTACCGCGCCAGGCTCGCCTCCAGCACTTCCTTCTCCTTCGCCTCCGGTCGCCGCGATGTCGCCACCAGAAACCCGTACTCCACGCCTCCATTCCGCATCATCCGCTCCGCCATCTTCCGCGCCGCCTCCACATACGTAACATCGTTCATCAGCGTCAGCGCCTGCAGCGGTGTATTCGTGCGAGTCGTCCGCACGATGCACGTCTCGCGCCCCGCCGAATCAAATGTCATCATCCCCGGCGGTGGCGCCGCTCGCTTCCAGAACGTGTACACGCTCCGCCGGTACAGATCCTCGCCCTTGCCCCGCTGATAATCGGCCCCGCCCGACAGCTCCTTCCACAACCCCGCCGGCTGGTACGGCTTCACGCTCGGACCGCCAATCTTCTCCACCAGCAGCCCCGACATCGCCAGCGCCTGATCCCGCACCATCTCCGGCGCCAGCCGGAACCTCGCTCCCCGCGCCAGCAACCGGTTATCCGGATCACGAGCCGCAAGCTCCGCACTCACCTTCGAACTCTGCCGATAAGTCTCACTCATCACGATCGTCTTCAGCAGCCGCTTCACGTCCCAGCCCGTTCGCATGAACTCCGTCGCCAGCCAGTCCAGCAGTTCCGGATCCGTCGGCGGCTCGCCCTGCGAACCGAAATCCTCACTCGTCCGCACCAGCCCCGCCCCGAACAGCATTTGCCACAACCGGTTCACCGTCACCCGCGCCGTCAGCGGATTCCGCTCATCCACCAGCCACCGCGCCAGTCCCAAACGGTCCATCGTTGCGCCCGCCGGCATCTGCGGCAGCGCCGCCGGCAACCCGCGCGTCACCTTCTCACCCGGCCGGTCGTAAGCTCCGCGGATCAGCAAATGCGCATCGTTCGGCTTGGCATTCTCCTGCATCACCATCACCGTCGGCAGGCTCTCCCGGAACACCGTATACTGCCGCCGCGCCGCCACAACCCTCTCCCAGCTCGCCCGCGTCTCCGCCGGACCGAACTCGTCCAGATACGCGTGCCGCAGCTTATCCTTCTGCGCCTGACTTCTCTTCCCCTCCGCGATCTGCGCGATCCGGTTCAACCCCAGCGGCTCGGCCAGCATCTTGATCTGAGCCCCCCTCAGCGCCACGTTGTAGATCCGCACATCGCGCAGCGAACCCTCGAACCGCCATCCCCCGCCTCCCCCAATCCGCAAAGGCTCATTCTCCGTGAACCCCTGGTTCAGCTCATCCACCTGAACCTTCATCTTCATCGGCTCGCCGTTCAGATAAATCCGGATCCCGTCCGCCTCCCGCGTCCCGTCATAAGTCAGCAGCACGTGGCTCCACTGGTTCAAGGGCGCCGCCTCCACCGTCTCCACCCGCCCCGCGTCGTCCAGCCACCGGCTCACGAAGTTCCCTTGCAGCTTCCCGTCCTTCAAATACAGCCCGTACCCTTTGCCTTCCTGCTCATCCTCGGCCCGCGTCAGGATCGCTCCATCGCCCGACGCCGGCTTAATCCAGGCCGCCAGCGTGAACTTGTCATAGAAAGTGAACTTCGCCTTGTTCCCCGCATCGATCATCCGCTTTCCGTCAAACTGTTCCTCCGCCGCGTGATGGAACAGCATCTCCCGCTGGCTCGCCCAATCCAGCTCCGGCCCGTTGGCGATCCCGCGCGCCCACTCCTCCACCGCCCCCGCCGGCAGCGCGAAACCAGCCTCCGCCTCCTCCACCTTCTTCTGCAACTCTCCCAGCTGCCTCTGCTGCCTCACCGTCGGAGCCGGAATCACCGGCGGCGTGTTCCCGTACTTGAAATACTTGCCCCGCTCCGGAATGTTGTTGAAGAAGGCGTAGAACCGGTAGAACTCCTTCTGCGAAACCGGATCGTACTTGTGGTCGTGGCACCGCGCGCAACCGAGTGTCATCCCCAGCCAAATCGTCGACGTCGTCTCCACACGGTCCACCACATACTCCACCGCGTACTCTTCCGGAATGATCCCGCCCTCTCCATTGCCGCGATGGTTCCGGTTGAACCCCGTCGCGATCAGCTGATCCAGCGTCGGATTCGCCAGCAAATCACCCGCCAGCTGCTCCACTGTGAACCGGTCAAACGGCATGTTCCGGTTGAACGCCTCAATCACCCAGTCGCGCCACCGCCACATGTACCGCTCCGCATCCGTCTGGTAGCCGTTCGTGTCCGCATACCTCGCCGCATCCAGCCACCGTATCGCCATCCGCTCCCCATACCGCGGCGATGCCAGCAACCGGTCCACCGCCTGCTCATAGGTCTCCCCTGCCGCCAGCTCTTCCGGAGTCGGCGGCAATCCCGTCAAATCGAAACTTACCCGCCGCAACAGCGTATGCCGCTCAGCCTCCGGCGACATCTTCAACCCTTCTTTTTCCAGCCGCCGCCGCACAAAATAATCAACCGCGTTCACCCCCTCGGGAACCTTCTCCCTTCGCGGCGCCTCCAGCGACCAGTGCTTCTCCCACTTCGCCCCCTGCTCAATCCACCGCCGCAGCACTCCAATCTCTTCATCGGACAGCTTCGCCGCCCCCGTACGCACCGGCGGCATCCGCAGCGCTTTGTTCTCTGCCGTCACCCGCTGCACCAGCAGACTCGCTTCCGGATTCCCCGCCACAATCGCCGGCTTCGCTCCCGCCTCCGTATCAAACCGCACCTTCGTCAGCCGGTTCGCCGAATCCGGCCCATGACACGTGAAACACTTATCGCTCAGAATCGGCCTGACGTCCCGGTCAAAGCTCACCGTCTGCGCCGCGGCCACTGCCGCCAGCATCGCGAAAATGCAAGCCCCTCTCGACATATCCGGTTAGTTGCATTTTATCCCAACCAATGCAAACACTGGTTGGATGCGCGGAGTCATCATCGGGGCCGGTTTCTTCTCCCACTTCCAAGCCGACGCCTGGAATCGCATGCCCCATGTCGAAATCACCGCCGTCGCAGACCCGCTCCCCTCACGCGCCGCCGAGTTCGCCGCCAAGTGGACCATCCCCCACCACTACACCGATGCCGCCGAAATGCTCACCGCCGAAAGGCCGGACTTCGTCGACATCGTCACCCGCCCCAACACCCACCTCGAGCTAACCCGCCTCGCCGCCTCCCACAAAGCCCAGGTCATCTGCCAGAAGCCCATGGCCCCCACCATGGAGGACTGCCGCGCCATGATGAACGCCTGCTCGAAGGCCGGCGTCCGCCTCTTCATTCACGAGAACTGGCGCTGGCAGCCCTGGTACCGCGAAGCCCGCAAGATACTCGACAACGGCCTCCTCGGCAACCTCTTCTACGCCGGCTTCCATCTCCGCACCGGCGACGGCCGCGGCCCTGAACCCTACCCCGCCCAGCCCTACTTCCGCGAAATGCCCCAACTCCTCATGTACGAAATGGGCATTCACTTCATCGACACCTTCCGCTACCTCGCCGGCGAATTCGACTCCCTCCGCTGCTCCATGCGCCGCGTCAACCCCGTCATCCAGGGCGAGGACTGCGTCGTCATCGAATGCTCCTTCAAGTCAGGCGTCCTGGGAGCCTTCGACGCCAACCGCGTCAGCGGCCCCTTCCCCCCCGAACAAGCCTTCGCTCACATGCGCCTCGAGGGCGACCGCGGCCTGCTCCGCATGACCCCCGACGGCCGACTCTGGCTCACCGAATACGGCAAGCCCGAAACCGAACACCCCTTCCACCGGCCCGAGACCGGCTACAAGGGCGACAGCATCCTCGCCCTCCAAAGCCACATCATCTCCGCCCTCCAATCCGGAGCCCCCTGCGAATGCGATGCCGCCGCCTATCTCCCCTCCGTCCAAGCCGTCTTCGCCTGCTATGAATCCCACCGCGCCGGCCAGGTGATCCGCCTCTAACGCACCAGTCACACAGGCTTATAGGTGAACACCATGTATAGCACGACGCCGATCACCCCCAGCACGGCCGCCGCCGCGACAAACTCCAGCACGATGATCCGCTTCAGGTTCGGTTCCGGCGGGCGATGATGCTTCGACAGTTCAATCATGACTCTCACCCTCCGCCTTCTTCTTAACGCCCCTGCGCGCTCCTGTCAAGCCTCGATATGATGAGCTTCGTGCCGTCAACTGAAGAGCTGCTCCTGCTCACCGCCGTCGACTTCCAGCAAATGGAGGAGTTCGCCCGCCGTCCGCTCGTCATCGAGCGCGCCGAGGGACTCTTTCTCTGGGACGCCGCCGGCAAGCGCTACTTCGACGCCATCGGCGGCATCTTCGTCGCCGTGCTCGGCCATCGGCACCCGCGTGTCATGGAGGCCATGCGCCGCCAGATGGAGCGCATCACCTTTGCTCCCCCGCTTCATTCCATCGCCGATGTCACGCTCGAGTTCATCGCCAAGCTCGGCGCCATCACCCCCGCCAATCTAAACTACGTGAAACCCTTCTCCGGCGGCTCGGAAGCCGTCGAGGCCGCCTTCAAGTTCACCCGCCAGTTCTTCAAACAGATCGCACAGCCCGCACGCTACAAGGTCGTCAGCCGCTACCACGGCTATCACGGCGGCACCTTCGGAGCCATGGCCGCCAGCGGCACCGGTCCGCGCAAAACACCTTTTGAGCCGCAGATGCCCGGCTTCCTCAAGGTCCCTCCTCCCACCTACTACCGCGACCGCTTCTCCGATTGGGAGGAATGCAACCGCTTCGCCGCCCGCGCGTTTGAGGACGTCATCCTCAACGAGGATCCCTCCACCGTCGCCGCCATCATCGTCGAACCCATCGGCAACACCGGCGGCATCGTCACCCCGACGGACGAATATTTCCGCATCCTGCGCCAGATCGCAGACCGTTACGGCGTCATGCTTATCTTCGATGAGATCATCACCGGCTTCGCCAAGACCGGAAGCATGTTCGCCGCCGAGACCTTCGGTACGACGCCAGACATCATGTGCCTCGGTAAGGGCATCTCCTCCGGGGCCATCCCGCTGGCTGCCATGGCCGCGCGCCAGGAGATGGGCGACGCCTTCCTCGGCCGGCCCGAGCAGCAGCTGCAGTTCATGCACGGCCACACGTATGCCGGCAATCCGCTGGCCTGCGCCGCCGGCATCGCCGTCATGGATGAGATTGTTGAGAAGCGCTTGTGGGAGAAGGCAGCGCGGCTCGGCGCCTACCTGCGCCCGAAGCTCGAAGCCCTCTCACGCCACGGCGTCGTGCGCGAGGTTCGCGGCAAAGGCATCTTGCTCGGCGTCGAGCTCACCGATCCCAAGATCGGCACGGCGCTCAAGACCACCGCCATCGACAACGGCGTCATCCTCCGCGTCGACCCCGGCTGGTTCGCCGTCTCCCCGCCCTTGATCGCCGAAGAGTCCGATCTCGATGAGATGTGCGCCCTGATCGAAAAGAGCCTTGTCCAGGCTATTGAACAAGCTTGAACAGCGCCGGCATCTCCGCGATCAGCTTCGCCGCGGCCCCGCGCCCGTACGGCGTGCGGTCAACTTCATAGCCCTGTAAGTCGTACTCGGACTCCATCGGCATGTAGTCGCCGCCCTCCCCGCTCGAGTAGCCGCAGAAGAGCGTCACCGCGAACGGCGATGCCTTCTTCACCGCTACGCCGATCTCGGCGAACGGCTCGCCCGGCATGGCAACCAGCGCCACCTCGCCGATCCTCAGCACCTGCACCCGCACCTTCACCGGCGTCGCGTCGTACGGCCGCTGCCACTGCTCCAGCAGATCCCGCACCCGCCGCAGCCGCGCCTCGGCCACTTGCTTATCCGCTGCGGAGGGCAGCTGTGACTCAGCCTCCTTCACCGCCGTCCTCATCCGCTCCATCTCGGCCGCCGTGTACTTGCGCGGCGGCAACTCCAGGATCTTGGAAGCGAACTTCAGCGTCCCGTCGCGCGGACCATCCACCCGCCACGGCTGTTTTGCGATATAAGCGGTCGACTCCACAAAGCCCTCAAACCGCGGCGCGCGCTTCGTCGTTTCCACCTGCAGCGCAAGCGCCGCCGCCTGATGTCCGAGGATCGTTCCCAAACGGTGCGCCACCTTCAAGTCGCCCGTGAAACCCTCCACAGGTCCCTGATCGCCCGCCGCGCCCTGGAAGAACAGGCACAGCGCTCCGGGCAGCGCACGCTCCACCACTTTGCGCATCATGCCCGGCCAGTCCGGCGAGATGTGTTCGTTGTCCCACGCCATCACCGTGCCGTGGCACTGATAATTCACAATCACCGCAACGGGCTTGCCCGCCGCATCGTCCATTCGCACTACGTTCAGGTCGCCATCGATGAAGCCTTCGGGATTGACGCCGACAGCCGGCGGCTTGCCGTCCGCCGCGCGAATGCGGCGGTTGATGTTGATCGTGCCCACGCCACGCCCGGCGCCCACATGCACCGGCGCGAGCTTTGCATTGGCCTCGACAATCGCGCCCACGATCTTATCGGCCACGGTTGCCCAGTAGCGATCGTAGGGTTCGCGGAACGGCGAAAGGTCCATGCCCACCGGACCTTTGACGCCGGTTAGCATCGGCCCGGCGTGGGTGTGCGTCGCTCCAAGGCGGATGTGGGTAGCGGGGATGCCGGTGGCGGCAGCCGCGCGCGGGATGAGCTTGTCCAGGTGCCGGACGCTCAAGGCATCCACATCCACCATGGCGAACTTCTGCCGGCCGTCGCTCACCACCAGCGCCGTGGCGATGAAGCCGGCCGCGTCGATGCCCGCCGCCGCGACATGGCGCTGCGCGCCCCAGTTCATCTGCGCGATGCCGGAGGGCGGAGTGATGTCGGCGCGCGCCACGCCCGCAAGAAGTCCGGAGGGAGTTACTTCGGCGCGGCACACTAATGCCGCAAGACACACCAGGACCATGGTTCGCATGGTCCTTATTGCATCAAATCTCAGGCGCTGGCGGGTGTCGCCTTTTTGCGGGAACGAGAAGCCCGTTTTTCGGCGGGCGGCTGACGGTCGCTCTTCTTCAGATTCGGGATCACGATGGACGATACAAACTTCTTCTCGCCATGGTCGTCGAACTTGATTACGGTGTACTCCTCATTACAGGACATCACCGAGCCGAGACCGAATTTTCCGTGTTCCACCTGGGCGCCGCTGGCGAAGGCTGGCTTAGCCATAGGGTCGATCTTCCTTTTGGGGAAAAGAATTCCTTATGACTATATTAGCAGAAACGCGATTCAGCTTTCTTACGGCCCTTTTGGGGGCGATCATTTCGAGGATTTCGCCATCTTGGGGCCATCAATTGGCTATTCCAAGCCTCGAAGTCGCGTTGCAGATCCGCCGCCGCCTCGGCCCGCGTGGCCGCCAAGTTGTTCTGCTCGCCGACGTCCTTAGCAAGGTCGTACAGCTCCGCCTCGCCGCCCTCCTTGAGCAGCTTCATGTTGCCCTTGCGGATGGCGCTGCGTGCGCCGAACCGCCAGTAGAGCGTCTCATGCGGCGCCTTCTTGTTCTTGCCGGTGACGTGCGGCATCAGGTCGACGCCGTCGAGCTTCCAGTTCGGATCGATAGAGCCCCCGGCCGCCGCCACGGCAGTGGGCAGCACATCCAGCGCGATGGCCGGCTGTTCGTACACCGAGCCCTTCCGGATCTTCCCGTTCCATTGCATCAGGAAAGGCACGCGGATGCCGCCCTCATAGACTTGTCCCTTGAATCCGCGTAGCGGCGTGTTCCGCGAGGTGTTGACCGGCGTCGGGCCGCCGTTGTCGCTGATGAAGAAGATCAGCGTGTCCTCCATCAGCTTGTTCCGCTGCAAGGTGGTGAGCACGCCGCCGATGGCATCGTCCATCGCCGCCATCATTCCGGCGTGAATGCGCCGGTTGCGGTCGGCGATCCCCGCAAACCGGTCCGTGTACTTCTCCATCGCCTGCATCGGTGCGTGTACGGCGTTGAACGATAGGTAGAGGAAGAACGGGCCTGCCTTGTGCCGGTCAATGAAGCTGATCGCTTCGCGCCCCAGCGCGTCGGTGAGATACTCCTTCTCGTTCACCCGCTCGGTCCCGCGCAGGATCGGATTGGCCGTGTCGGCGAGCGCGTCGTTATAGGAGTGCGCCCCGCCGAGAAACCCGAAGAACTCATGAAAGCCGCGCTTCATCGGATGAAACTCCGGCTGATAACCCAGGTGCCACTTGCCCATCAGGCCGGTCGCATATCCGAGCGATTTCAGCCTGTCCGCGATGGTTGTCTCGGTCAGTGGCAGCCCGAACTCGTTCAATGCCAGATCAGCCGGTCCTGGATTCAACTCATGCCCGAACCGTTGCTGATACCGCCCTGTCATCATCCCCGCCCGCGTCGGACTGCACACCGGGCAGGAGACGTAGCCATTGGTAAACCGGACCCCGTTCCGCGCCATCGAGTCAATGTGCGGCGTCGGGAAGTCGCGCTCGCCATAGGGGCCGGTGCCCCCGTAGCCCAGATCATCGGCAAACAGCAGCACGATATTCGGTTTTCGCGAGGCGGCCGCCAGTGGCGCCGCCAGGGCAGTTTGCAGGAAGGTTCGGCGGTTCATAGGTAAATACTACTCCATGCCTTCCTTTGGCGGGGCGGTACAATCAGGGCATGGCGACCAGCCGGCGAGTAACGGCCATCATCGAGCGAGACGGCGACTGGTATGTCGCCACCTGCCCGGAATTCGACATCGCCAGTCAAGGTAAAACCGTTGAGGAGGCGCGCGCCAACTTGACCGAGGCTTTGACGCTGTTTCTGGAAACAGCCGACCCCTTGGAGATCGAGAGCCGCTTCCACCCCGACGTTTTCATCACCCAAGTTGAGGTCCCGGTTGGGTAGGCTCCGGCCACTGTCAGGCGAGGAGGCTTGCCGCATCCTGGAGAAGCACGGGCCAGCGGGGCAGCCACGCGATCATGCAGAATTCGTTCCATCACTTCTTCTCATTGCCTGATCCCTCTAGGATCCGCACCACGCGGTTGGGCTTGACGCGGCCGATCTTTTCCACCTGTCCGTTGGGCCAGCGGATTTCGAGATCCACTTCCTCCGCCGCACCTAGGCCGAAGTGGAGGCGGAAGTCGTTGACCGAATAAAAGCTGGCTTGGCTGAGCACTTCCTGGGCTTGCACTTTGCCCCCGTAGCGGGCGGTGACGCGGGCGCCGATGGCGTCGCGGTTGGATTTGACGCCCTCCAGTTTCACTTGCAGCCAGTTGCGGTTGCCGGAGAGGTCGTTGCGGAGCAATGACGGCGGCTCGTGCATGTTCACAACCAGCACATCGATGTCACCGTCGTTGTCGAAATCGCCGAAGGCGGCGCCACGGCTGGCATGCGGGACGGGGATGGCGGGTCCGGCTTCCTCGAGCAGCTCCTCGAACTTGCCGCCGCCGAGGTTGCGGAAGACGACGCGCGGGGTCTTGTAGGGATATTGCGGGAGCTTGGCCTCCACTTCCGGGTAGACGCTGCCGGTGACATAGAAAAGGTCGGCCAGGCCGTCGTTGTCGAGGTCGGCGATGGCGGCGCCCCAGCCGACATAGCGCGTTTCGACGCCCAGGCCGCTGGGGATGGTGACGTCCTGGAAATTGCCCTTGCCGTCATTGCGATAAAGCGTGTTGGTGTCGTCGGCGAAGTTTGTCTTGAAGATGTCGAGCGAGCCGTCGAGGTTATAGTCGCCGATGCCGAGGCCCATGCCGGCCTGCTCCATGCCGTCCTCGTTCAACGCAATGCCGCGCTCGAGCGCCGATTCGGTGAAGGTACCGTCGTGGTTGTTGCGGAAGAAGAGACTGGGCGTCGAGTCGCAGGCGACGTAGATGTCGGGCCAGCCGTCGTTGTCGAAATCGGCGGCGACGGCGGTCATGCCGTAGCTGCCTTCGGCGGCCAGTATACCGGAGGCACGGGAGACGTCGGAGAAAGTGCCGTCGCCGTTGTTGCGGTAGAGCCAGTGGCGGGCGGGCGGCAGGCCGCGCGGGCCGCAGTTTACGGGAATGCCTTTCCAGTTGCAGTTGTTGGTCTGGCCGGGCTTGGGGACCTTGGCAATGTCGAAGACCAGGTAATTCGAGACGAACAGGTCGAGGTCGCCGTCGCGGTCGTAATCGACGAAGGTCGCGCCGGCGCCCCAGTACACTCCCTTTTGGAGCAGGCCGGCCTTGGCGGTGATGTCTTCAAAGCGGCCTTTGCCGGTGTTGCGGTAGAGGATGTTCTGACCCCAGTAGGTGATGAACAGGTCGGTATGGCCGTCGTTATCGAAGTCGCCTGCGGCGACCGAGGAGGCCCAGCCGGCGCGGAGCAGTCCGGCTTTTTCGGTGACGTCCTCGAAGCGGCCTTTTCCGGTGTTGCGGTAGAGGCGATTGGAGACGCCGGGTGGGTCGCCGTCCAGGCGCGTGCCGCTCAAAAGGAAGATGTCGAGCCAGCCGTCCTTGTCGTAGTCGATGAAGGCTGCGCCGGGGCCCGTGGTTTCGAGGATATAGGTCTTGCGGTCGGAGGCGCCGTAGATGAGCGGGTGCCTCAAGCCGGCTTCGGCCGCGACATCGGTGAACTTGGCGTGGAAGGGGCGGCCGGATGGTTTGCCTCGGGGTTGCGGTTTCACGGTGCGTGTCGCGACGCCTTGCGCGAGCAACGCGGATGCAGTCAGCAGAAATGTCCAGTGGCGCACTCTCATAAGTCACGAATGGTGATGCCGACCAAGGCGAGTGTCATGCCGATGATCACGACCACCGAAGTCCAGGCGACAAAATTGTACCAGCGCGAGTTGATGTGAGTCTTCATCACGCGCGGCTTGTTCACCAGCAGGATCATGTAGATCAGCACAAACGGCAGCAGCACGCCGTTGATGACCTGACTGAACAGGATCATCTTCACCAGCGGGAAGCCGGGCAGCAGCGTGACTCCGGCTCCGGCGGCGATCAGCAGAGTGAATAGCCAGTAGAAGATGGGCGCCTGCTTGAAGTCGAGGCTTTGTCCGGATTCAAAGCCGAGGCCCTCGCAGACGGTGTAGGCGGTAGAGAGCGGCAGAATGCAGGCGGCGAACAGGGAAGCGTTGAGCAAGCCGGCGCAGAACAGCAGGTAGGCGTACTCGCCGAAGGGTTTCAAGCCGAGCGCGGCGTCGGTGGCGTCGGTGATGTCGCGCGGCTTAACGTCCCAGATGGCGCCGGCGCAGGCGACGATGATGAAGAAGGCGATCACGGACATGACGATGCAGCCAACGATCACCTCGACGCGCGATTCGGCGTACTCCTTGACGGTGACGCCCTTTTCGACGATGGCCGCTTGCAGGTAAAACTGCATCCACGGCGCGACCGAGGTGCCGACCATGCCGATGAGTAGGCCGAGATAGCCGGGATCGAGCATCAGCACGGGGCGGACGCTGTAGACGGCGGCCTCCTTCCAGTCCGGGTTCACCAGGAATCCGGCGATGATGTAGCAGACATAGAGGGAGCAGGAGAACAGGAGGACTTTCTCCACACGGGCGTAACTGTTCTTGACGATCAGGAGCCAGACGGCGAGCGCGGCCAGCGGCACGGAGATGTAGCGGCTGACATGGAACAGCTCCAGCGAAGTGGCGACGCCGGCGAAGTTGGCCATGACGTTGGTGAGGTTCGTGGCAACGAGGGCGGCCATCATCACGAAGGTGGTGCGGACGCCGTACTCTTCACGGATCAGATCGGAGAGGCCCTTGCCCGTAACGGCGCCCATGCGCGAGCACATCTCCTGGGTGACGATGAGCAGCAGCGTGATAGGGGCCAGCGTCCAGAGAGGAAGATAGCCGTACTTGGCGCCGGCCTGCGAGTAGGTGTAGATGCCGCCGGCGTCATTATCGACAATGGCGGTAATCAAGCCGGGCCCGAGCACGGCCAGAAAGATGCCGATGCGGTGTTTGAAACGCCGGAAGAAGCGCGCGACCCTCATTTTTCGCGCAGCACCGTGATCACGTCATCGGCGGTGATCACGCCCTCCATGACGCCTTCCTCATCGACGACGGGCAGGCTGAGCAGGTTGTACTTGTCGAACAGCTCGGTGACTTTGTCCTGCTTGGCGGTGACATCGACTTGAATCAGCAGCTCCACGGCGAGTTCGGCCAATGGAGTCTGGACCGTGCCGCTGAACAAGCGCGCCAGCGGGACGGCGGCCGTCAGCTTGCCGTCCTCATCCACCAGGAAAAGCGAGTTCAGCGAATCATGCAGCTCTTCATTACCTCGGAGGGCCTCGAAGGCGTCGGCGATGGTCGCCTTGGAGTGCAGGGCCACATATTCGGTGTTCATCAAGCCGCCGGCTGTGTCTTCCTTGAATTCGAGCAGCTCGCGGACTTCGGTTTTCGGCTCGCTTTCCATTTCCGCGAGGATGCCCGCGGAGGTGTCCTCTTCGAGTTCGCCAAGCGCGTCGGCGGCCTCGTCGGGGGCCATTTCTTCGAGGATGTCGGCGGCGCGGTCGGTTTCGAGTGACTCGAGAATGCTGGCCTGGATGTCGGGCTCGACTTCGGAGAGCGTATCGGCGGCCACTTCCTCATCGATGGCTTCGAAGATGGCTTCGCGGTTGTCGGGGCTGAGCTCTTCGACGATGTCGGCGAGGTCGGCGGGGTGCATTTTTTCAAGCAGCGCGTGAGAGATGTTGAGGCGCAGGCGGCGCTGCGGGTCTGGCTCGAGGATGTTGGTCAGTTCCCAGCGGATGGAGTTGACGGGAATAGGGTTCTGGATCTTGCGGATCCCGCTGCGGGGGACGGCGCCCTGGAAGATGCGGCGGACGATGCTGCGCAGGCCGACGTCGACTTCGAGCACACGCAGCTGGCTGCCGCTTCCGTTTTCGTGGATGGCGAAGGTGACGTCGGTGACGCGGACCACTTTGCGGCCCTGCGCGTCGATGATCTGTTTGTCCATGAGGTCGCGGACGAGGCGTAGCATGTACTCGTCGGCGTGGTAGGGGATGAGCTTCTCGTCCTTGAGGTGGATGCCCTTGAGCGAGATGGAGCGGACCTGGTCGTGGCGGAAGACGAGCCAACTCCAGCCGCCGCCGATGAGGAAGCGGTCAATACGGGCGGGATCGATCAGAGGGACAAGCGCGGCATCGCGGATACGGCCGATTCTGCGGCCTTTGAGGTCGTAGACGACAAGGCCCACCAACTCCGTGAGATAAAGCAGCTTCTCCGGCATTGTTGCGATTCCACGGCCCTCTCAATGTAGCATAGAACTCGTGAGATTCATGCGCATTTTTTTCGCCATTGCCGCTCTGTTTTTGGGGGGATGTTCGCGTTCGGGGCCGGGTTCGTTGACGCCTGAGGAAGGGCTGAAAAGTTTCCGATTGAGCGAGGATTTCGAGGTTCAGATTTTCGCCGCTGAGCCGGATGTTGTGGACCCGGTGGACATGGTGTTCGATGAGTACGGACGCGCGTTTGTGGCGGAGATGCTGGACCTGCCGTATGACCCGGTGGACGGCAGGCCGGCGCGGTCGCGGATCAGGATGTTGGAGGATACCGACGGGGACGGGCGCGCGGACCGGAGTGCGGTGTTCGCCGAGAACGTGCTCCAAGTGAGCGGGCTGATGCCGTGGAAGGGCGGGCTGATTGTTCCGGCGGCGCCGGAGATTCTGTATTGGAAGGACACCGATGGCGATGGGCGGGCCGATGTGCGCGAAGTGCTGTTCACGGGCTTCTATCAAGGAAACCCGGAGGGGCAGATCACGAATCCGCGGCTGGGGCTGGACAACTGGATCTATTTTTCGAACGCCGGCAATGAGGGGTTGATCCGTTCGCTGAAGAATCCGGAGATGCCGGCCGTGCAGGTCCGCGGCGCCGACTTCCGGTACCATCCGCTGAGCGGGCGGTTTGAGGCGGCCTCGGGCCCGGCGCAGTATGGTTCGACGTTCGACGATTGGGGCAACCGGTTCATTTCGCAGAACACGATTCATCTGAGGCACGTGGTGCTGCCGCGGCATTTTCTGTTGCGCGCGCCGCTGGTGGAGGTTGCTTCCGTGTGGCAGGACCTGTACGGAGATTTCCCGCGCAAGATGTATCCGTTGACGGAACCGCAGCACTGGCGCGTGGTTCGGACAAAGCTGCGGCAGGAGCGGTTCGATGATCAAAAGTCGGGGCGTGTGGAGCACGTGGCCGGCTACATCACGGGAGCGGCGGGAGGGACGCTCTATTCCGGCGATGCGTGGCCGGAGAGCTACGTGGGCAATGTGTTCACGGGCGATGTGAGCGGGAACCTGGTGAGGCGCGATGTGGTGAAGGCGGATGGTGTGACGTTCCAGGCGCGCCCCGCCAAGGAAGGCGTGGAGTTTCTCGCGTCGACGGACCAGTGGTTCCGGCCGGCCTGTTTTGCGAATGCGCCGGACGGCAACCTGTACATGATGGACATGCAACGTGAGTTCATCGAGACGCCGCTTTCGGTTCCGGAGGAGCTGCGCAAGGAGATGGATTTCTACAGCGGCGACAAGCTGGGGCGCATTTATCGTTTCTCGCATAAGAGTCCGCGGCAGCGTCGGGCGCTGCGCGTGGAGGTGGGCAAGGCGAGCGCGGCGGAGTTGGTGAGGCTGCTGGAGCATGAGAATGGCTGGCACCGGGAGACGGCACACCGGCTTCTCATGGAGAGGCAGGACGCAACGGCATTGGCGGCCCTGCGGGAGTTGGCGGGTTCGACGCGCGACGCGCGGGCGCGTGTGCGGGCGTTGTGGGTGCTGGAGGCGATGAACGGTCTTGATGCGGCGCTTGTAGGAGGCTTGCTGAAGGATGCGCATCCGCGAGTTCGGGAGCAGGCGGTGCGGCTGGCGGAGCCGCGCGCCGTTCTGGCGATGGCGGAGGATGACGATGTCCGGGTGCGTTTTCAGACGGCCTTCACGCTGGGCGGCGCGGATACGCCGGCGGTGCGCCGCGCGTTGGCAAGACTGGCGCGGCAGGATGGCGATGACCGATGGGTGCGTGCGGCGATTCTGACCTCGGTAGCGAATTATCCAGGCGCGTTCCTTGCCTCGCTGGGCGATGGCGTGAACAAGGAGATGGCCGTTGCGCTGGGTTCGCTGGTGGGGGCGCGGAATCAGGCGGGCGAGTTGCAGGCGTTGCTGGGAACGCTATCCAGGCAGAAGGATCCAGCACCGGGACTTTCCGGGCTGGCGCGCGGGTTGCGGCTGGCGGGGGCGCGCAACGTTCGCGTGGCGGGCTCGGACGCGCATATTGCGCGGTTCATTGATCAGGGGATTGAGCCGGCTTGGGAGGTGGCGCGGTTCCTGTCGCTGCCGGGACTTGTGGAGCGCGCGTCGCGGGAGGCGTTGGATGAAAACCGCGGCGCGGATGCACGCATGCGAGCGATTGCGGCGCTGCGCGGGGCGCCGTACGCCGCGGCCGCTCCGGTGCTGGAGAAGCTGGTTGCCTCTTCCTCGGCAGTACAAGGGGCAGCGGTGCAGGCGCTGGCCTCCTTTGATGAACCGGCGGTGGCGGGGAAGCTGATCGAGAACTGGCGAAGCTATTCGCCCGAGGCGAGAGGGAAGGCGATTGGGGCGCTGATGTCGTCGAAGGAGCGGATTCCGGCGATGATGGAGGCGCTTGAGAGCGGGCGGATCGAGAAGGCGGCTGTCGATATCGGCTCGCGGAACCGGCTGCTGGAGAGTACGGATGCGAAGATCGCGGCGCGGGCGAAGGTGCTGTTTCAGGTCGGCGGTGACCGAGCGAAGGTGGTGGCAGCTTATCGCGACGCGCTGGCGCTCGACGGCGATGCGGCGCGTGGCAAGCTGGCCTTCGCCGAAGCGTGCGCCAACTGTCACATGCCGCGGAGGCTGGGCGGAACGCGCGTGGGGCCGGACTTGTCTGGAGTGAGCGTAAAGACGAAGGAGGAACTGCTGGCGGCGATTCTCGATCCGAGCGCGGCGATTGAATCGCGCTTCGTGAACTACGTGGTGACGACCAAGGACGGCCGCATGTACGACGGCATCCTGGCGTCGGAGACGCCGGGGGCGATCACGCTGCGCGGCGGCGCGGAGGAGGATGTGACGCTGCTCAGGAGCAATGTCGCCGAGATCCGGTCGTCGTCGATTTCGCTGATGCCGGAGGATCTGGAGAAGTCGCTCAGCAAGCAGCAGCTGGCCGATGTGATTGCTTACTTGCGTGCCGGGCTGTAGCGGCGATGCGGTAGCCCCCGCACCCTGCCGATCATGCGAGAATCAGCCGTCTGCCCTTTGGCTCCGGGATTGGATCTCCAAACTCTTTTGCCGTCTTGATCCAGAGCCGTATCGCTTGCTTTGCGCTGGCGAGCGCCGCTTCTTGCGTGGTTCCGTGCGCCGCGCACCCGGGCAACTCGGGAACCTCCGCCACGAATGACTCATCTTCATTGCTCCAGTAGATGATGATCTTGTACTGGTTCATAGGCGACCGCCGAGTCTGTATTTCAGAATAACAGTTCGCACTTGCTTCATTAAGATAAGGCTTTGCGTGAGTCCCACCCCGGTGCAAATTGCCTTCCACTCCCTCTTTGCGAAAAAGATGATGGCTACCGCTGACACGCTTCTGAAATCCAAGGCTGTCCAGCAGCCGGCACAAATCATCGAAGCGGATCGCTGCATCCGCGGTTCCGCTCAGGATCCGCCGAAGAGTCTTTTCCGCACCCACGCAATAAGTGTAGCTGGTGACCGATCGTCGTCGATTTCGCTGATGCCGGAGAATCTGGAGAATTCGCTCAGCAAGCAGCAGTTGGCCGATGTGATTGCTTACCTTCGTGCCGGGCTGTAGCGGCGATGAGCGGGGCGGCGGTGCTGTAAACTGAGACTTGTGAGCTTCGATGACTACAAAGTCGTGCTCTATCGGAATCAACCCGACGGGTGGGTTGCCGAGATCCCAGCCATAGCGGGCTGCCACGCCCTCATGCCAACCCCGGAGGCTGCTCTGGCTGAGCTTGCGGAGGTTTTCCGCATGGTTGAGGCCGAGCACACGGAAGCGGGCAAGCCTATGCCTCGCGATACCACTGAAATCGTTCATGCCTAGCGCTCGTGCGGCGGATTTCCGTCGTGTCGCCGCGAAACTTGGTTTCCATCTTGCGCGAAAGACGGGCAGTCATGAACGATGGATTCATAATGACGGCCGCGCGACCACGATTCCGTTTCATGGTGGACGGGAAATCGGACCTCCGCTTTTCTATAGGATCCTTGAACAAATGGGCGTCGACGAAGAGGCGTTCGGCAAGTTGAGGTAACATGCAGTCGCCGCTACGCTGCCGGCGCTACTGGAAATAAACCGAACCGTCGGCGCGGAAGTTGGTGCCGCGGCGCCAGGGGGCGGGAGGCATGTGGCGGAAAGCCTCTTCGTTGAGCTCGACGCCCCAGCCGGGTTTGTTGGGGATTTCGAGGTAGCCGTCCTTTTTGACCATGAGCGGCTCCTTGAGCACATCCTTGCGCGAGCCGGAGTCCGGGGCGGCGTATTCGAGAATGTGGAAGTTGGGCGTGGAGGCGGCGAAGTGGACATTCACGGCCGTTGCCAGTGGACTCATGGGATTGTGCGGCGCGACGCGGATGTACTGGGCTTCCGCCATGGCGGCGATCTTCTTCATCTCCCAGACGCCGCCGCAGCAGCAGATGTCGGGCTGGACGTAGTCGAGCGCCTGGCTGTCGATGAGGGGACGGAATTCGTGGCGCATGTAGTTGGATTCGCCGCTGGCCAGCGGGACGTTGACGTGATCGGAGAGCTTTTTCATGGCGGCGAAGTTTTCCGGGCGGATGGGTTCTTCCAGCCACATGATGTTGTAGGGCTCGAGCAGGCGGGCGAGGCGGATCGCGCGCTCGACTTCGACGAACTTGGTGTGGATGTCGACGCCGATGTCGATGTCGGGGCCTACGGCTTCGCGTACGGCGCGGACGCGTTCGGCGCTTTCGCGCATGGCCTGATTGTTGGGCATCTCGCCGGGTGCGATGATGCCCATTTTGAGCGCGGTGTAGCCGTACTTTTCGATCATGGCGCGCGCGTTTTCGCCGGCTTGCTTGTGGGACGTGCCGCCGCCGGTGGACTGGTAGGTGCGGATCTTGTTGCGCACGCGGCCGCCGAGCAGGGCCCAGACGGGAACGCCGGCGGCTTTACCGGCGATGTCCCAGAGGGCATGCTCGATGCCGCTGATGGCGGAGTTGACGATGATGCCACCGGGGAAGCGGGTGGTGTTGACCATCAGGTCAAACAGGTATTGAATGTTGCGAGGGTCCTGACCGGTGAGCCACAGCTTGAAATCCTCGATGACCTTCACGGTGGCCTCGTCGGGACCGGCCGAGTAGGCTTCGCCGATTCCGTAGATGCCCTGGTCGGTGAGAATCTTGACGTAAACCCAGTTGCGTCCGCCGGCGCCGACCAGGAAGGTCTTGATATCGGTGATCTTCATCGGCGGGAGGTTGCCGATTTTGCCTCCGTCGAGCGGTTGGAGGCCGCGGTTTTGCGCGCGGGCGAGTGAGGGGAGAAGTCCTGCGGTTAGGAGGAATGTTCGACGGTTCATGGATGTGCTCCTGGCGAGTCAGCATATCATCGCGGCAGGGGCCGGATTCGGCACGATGTAGTGAAGGATAATCTTGAGCATGATGCGAAGGGTGATTGTTGCCGGCTTGCTTGCGGCGGGGCTCGCTGGACAGGAATGGCCGCGGTTGCGGGGGCCGAATGGGAGCGGGGTGTCGGAGGCAACGGGGCTGCCGGTGGAGTTTTCTCAAACGAAGAATCTGTTGTGGCGGACCCAGGTTCCGTTTGGGCGCTCTTCGCCGGTGATCGCAGGCGACAGGATCTTTCTGACGGCGTCGGAAGGGGAGAAGCTGATCACGCTGTGCCTGCGGCGGCGCGATGGGCGGCTGCTGTGGAGGCGGGAGATTCCCAAGGCGCAAGCGACGCCCGTCTTCAAGACGAACGATCCGGCATCGCCGACGCCGGCAACGGATGGGCGGAGTGTGTACGTGTTTTTCCCGAACCTGGGGTTGGTGTCGTTCACGCTGGAAGGCAAGGAGCGGTGGCGGCTGCCGCTGGGGCCGTTCGATACGTTTTATGGGTTAGGGGCTTCGCCGGTGGTTTATGGCGATACGGTGTACCTGTTGTGCGATGCGCGGAAGGACGGGTTTCTGATCGCGGTGGATGCGCGCACGGGGCGCGTGCGGTGGCGCGCGGAACGCAAGCTGGCGAAGATGGACGGCTGGGCGACTCCGGTGATGGCGGATGGGCGGCTGATCACGCTGGGCGCGCACCGGCTGGATGTCTACTCGGCCGCGAAGGGAGAGCCGGTAGCGGCGGTGAGCGGGCTAGGATACTTCACGATCGGTTCGCCGGTAGTTCATCAGGGGATGGCGATGTTCATGACGTTTGGCGGGGAGAAGCCGATGGGGCCGGCCTTCGAGGAATGGTTGAAGAAGGATGCCGATGGGGACGGGAAGGTGTCGCGGGAGGAGGCGGCCGATGAGGAGTTCGGAGCGATCGACCGCAACGGGGACGGATACGTGACGCGGGAGGAGTGGGACCTGCTGCGCAATGCCGCGGTCGGCGATCATGGGCTGCTGGCGGTGCGGCTGAGCGATTCCCACGTGGTGTGGAGGCAGAAGCGGAGCTACGATTCAATTCCCACGCCGGTGATCTATCGTGACGTTCTTTATATGGTGAAGAGCGGGGGCATCATTTCGTCGGTCAATCCGGCTACAGGGGAGGTTCACAAGACAGAGCGCGCGGAAAAGGCGGTTGGGACCTATTATTCGTCACCGGTGGCCGCAAACGGGAAGGTGTACTTCACTTCAGAGCAGGGGAAGGTGACAGTAGTGAGCGCAAAGGCGGAGTGGGAAATCCTGGCGGTGAACGATCTTGGGGAAGAGTGCTACGCGACACCGGCGATTGGGCAGGGTGTGCTGTACCTCCGAACGCGGGGGGCCATGTACGCCTTTGGCGGGGGAAAGTAGAAATCTTTGGTTGCGGTTTCCTGTGAAACTGTGATAATTTCATTCGCACGTTATTTTTTTGTCCCGCGGCTCAGAGGCCGAGGAAAGGGAGCGAGAATGCTGCTTGCACTACTGATCTGGGTGTTCACGGTGGTGATCGTTTGGATGTTTGCGGGAGACTACTGGACGTTTCCCGAGGCGATCAACGAACACGGGCGCCAATACGACCAGCACTTTGCCACCACGCTATACATCACAGGTGCGATCTTCTTTGTGTCGCAGATTGCGCTGGGGTGGACGATCTTCAAGTACCGCGACAACGGCGGGCGCGCGACCTATTCGCACGGCAACAACAAGCTGGAAGTGCTTTGGACCTCGGCGGCGGCGGTGCTGTTTATCGGCGCGGTGCTGCTGAGCACGCGGATCTGGGCGGGCGTGCACTTGACCCCTCCGCAAGGCGAGGTGGTGGAGATCGAGGCGGTGGCCAAGCAGTTCCTGTTCAACTTCCGCTATGCGGGAGCGGACGGGAAGTTCGGCAAGCTGGACATCAAGCAGATCAACGACGCGGCGGGAAACCCGTTCGGGATCGATGAGAAGGACCCGGCGGGCAAGGACGATGTCGTAAACTCCAATATCCGGGTTCCGAAGGGCAAGCCGGTGCGGCTGATCCTGCGGAGCCGGGACGTGATTCACAACTTCTTTGTGCGGGAACTGCGGGTGAAGCAGGACATGGTGCCGGGGATGGTGATTCCGCTGCATTTCCAGGCCGATAAAGTGGGGAAATATGATGTGGCCTGTTCGGAGCTGTGCGGTCTGGGGCATCACCAGATGCGGGCGGAGCTTGAGGTGATGGAGCCTGCCGATTTTGAGAAGTGGCTGCAGGAAGAAGACGCGAAATTGAAGGCGCAATAGGGGAAGAGGAAAACATGGCATCGCACGCAACACACGTACATACGCCGCCGAGCGGATTCATCCGGAAGTACGTCTTTTCGCTGGACCACAAGGTGATCGGCAAGCAGTACTATTTTCTGGCGCTGTTCTCCGTTTTCCTGGGGATGTTCCTTTCGGTGCTGATGCGTTTCCACATGACGTATCCGGACGCGAAGGTGAGCTGGTTTGAGTCGCTGTGGCCGGTGGGAGCGCCGGGCGGGGTGATGACGCCGGAGCTGTACCTTTCGCTGATGACGATGCACGGGACAATCATGGTGTTCTTCGTGCTGACGACAGCTCCGCAGGCCGGATTCGGGAATTTCTTCCTGCCCATACAGATTGGCGCCGAGGACATGGCGTTTCCGGTGCTGAACATGCTGAGTTTCTGGACGACGTTTCTGGCGTTGCTGGTGATGTGCGCGGCGTTTTTTGTGGAAGGCGGCGCACCGCTGGGCGGCTGGACGGCCTATGCGCCGCTGAGCGCGCTGGGTGAGAGCGCGGGGCCGGGTCAGGGAATGGGAATGAACTTGTGGATCCTCTCGATCGCGCTGTTCTGCGGCGCGTCGCTGATGGGCGCGATCAACTTCATTGCGACGACGATAGACCTGCGGGTGCCGGGCATGACGCTGATGCGGATGCCGCTGACTTGCTGGGCCTGGTTCGTGACAGCGATTCTGAGCCTGCTGGGATTCGCGGTGCTGCTGTCGGCGGGCATACTGCTGCTGATGGACCGGACGGCTGGTTCGAGCTTCTTCCTGCCGGCGGGGCTGGTGGTGAACGATCAGATTCTGGACCACCGGGGCGGGTCGCCGTTGCTGTGGCAGCACCTGTTCTGGTTCTTCGGGCACCCGGAGGTGTATATCGCGATTCTGCCTGGCATGGGCCTGGCGTCGAACGTGTTGTCGGTCTTCGCGCGGAAGCCGATTTTCGGTTACAAGGCGATGGTCTACGCGATTCTCGCGATCGGGTTCCTGGGCTTCGTGGTGTGGGGCCATCACATGTTCATCAGCGGGATGAACCCGTATACTTCGATCGCGTTTTCGATCATGACGATGGCGATCGGGGTGCCGAGCGCGATCAAGACGTTCAACTGGGTGGGCACGCTGTGGGGAGCGCAGATCCGGCTGACGACGGCGATGCTGTTCGCGTTGGGCTTTGTGAGCCTGTTCGTGAGCGGCGGCATCAGCGGGATCTTCCTGGGTCAGCCGGGACTGGATCTGTACCTGCACGACACCTACTTCGTGGTCGGCCATTTCCACATGATCATGGGCGTGGCGGCGATCTTCGGCATGTTCTCCGGGACGTTCTTCTGGTTTCCGAAGATGTTCGGGCGGATGATGAACGAGACGCTGGGCAAGATTCACTTCTACCTGACCTTTATTGGGGTGTACGCGATCTTCACGCCGATGCACGTGCTGGGCATCGTGGGCAATCCGCGGCGCTACGCCGATTACAAGACGTTCGAGTTCATGGGGCAGCTGCTGAACGTGCACACGTTCATGACGCACGCGGCGATCTTCACGGCGGTGGTGCAGGTGCTGTTCGTGATCAACCTGTTCTGGAGCATGAAGAAGGGCGCCAAGGCGCCGGACAATCCGTGGGAGGCGACCTCGCTGGAATGGTCCATCCCGTCGCCACCGCCGTTTGACAATTTCGGCGGGAAGCACTTGACGGTGCAGCACGGGCCATACGAGTACGCGGTGCCGGGCAAGGAAAAGGATCACGTGATGCAGGTGGACCCGGCGTAGAAGAATGACGACGAGCCAGACCATCAAAGGGACTCCTCCGCCGCCCGTGCAAGAAGGCGGCTGGGGTCCGGATCCAGGCAAGCAGCGGCGTGCGTCGCTGACGGGAATGTATGTCCTGTTCGCGGCGATCACAATGCTGTTTGCGGCGTTCACCTCGGCGCTGGTTGTGCGGCGTGGGCTGGGCGATGACTGGTCCGGGATTCCCGTGCCGGGCATTTTGTGGGTATCGAGCGCCTTGATCGCACTCAGTTCGGTTGCTTTAGAGATCGCGCGGCGGAGGCTGTTGGAAGGCGAGCGCGAGCGATTCACGGTGTGGTGGACAGCGGGAACGATGCTGGGCCTGCTGTTTCTCGGCGGCCAAACAGCTGCCTGGCGGCAGCTGCTGGCGCAGGGGGTTTACGTATCGACGAGTCCCGGCGGGTCGTTCTTCTATCTGTTCACGGTGGCGCACGCGGTGCACGTCGTGGGAGGCGTAGTGGCGCTGCTCTATATCGAGTACCAGGCGCTGCGGCTGCGGCTGGGCCCGGGCAAGCGCACGGCGGTGGAAGTGAGCCGGCTGTACTGGCATTTTCTGGCCGGGTTGTGGATTTATCTGATTCTGCTGTTCCAGTTCTGGGGGTAATGAAAGATGGCATCTGACGCCAAGACGGCAACCTCGTTATGGTCGGGCGGTGGTTCGCCCTACGCGATCGGCTCGAAGAAGTTCGGCATGTGGCTGTTCATTGTGTCGGACATGCTGACATTCACTGCACTGCTGGTGGCATATACGTACCTGCGCATGTCGACCGCGACGTGGCCGACGCCGTTCGCATTTTCACCAAGCATCATCTTTTCGACGGTGATGACGCTGGTGCTGCTGAGTTCGAGCTTGACGATGGTGATGGCGGTGCATTCGATGAGCCATGGGGACCGAGGCAAGACGGTGAAGTGGATTCTGGCGACGATGGTGTTCGGTTCGGCGTTCGTGATTCTCCACATGATGGAGTGGATGCACCTGATCCGTGATGAGAAGGTGACGCCGTTCTCGAATCCGTGGGGCGAGCCGCTGTTCGGGGCGACATTCTTCGGCATCACCGGATTGCACATGACGCACGTGACGATCGGGGTGATTTATCTGGGGATCATCGCGGCGGGCGTGGGCCGGGGCAAGTTCACCTATGAGGATGTGGAGGTCAGCGGCCTCTACTGGCACTTTGTCGATCTGGTGTGGATGTTCGTATTCCCGCTGATTTATTTGATGTCGGTGAAGATGTAAGAGGAGGCAAGATGAGCGCACACGGACACACGGAACAACATGCTCCCGAGGGGGCGACGACCAAGCTGTTTCTCATGGTGTGGATCGGGCTGCTTGCCTTGACGCTGATCGAGGTGCTACTGGCCTATCTGCAAACGCCGCTTCTGATTATGTTGGTGGTGTTGATCGGGCTGTCGACGATCAAGGCGGCGATGATCATCGCCTATTTCATGCACATGAAGTTCGAGAAGTTCTCCCTGGCGGTGACCCTGTTTCCGATGACGGTGTTCTGTATCCTGATGATGTTCGTGGTGGTGCCGGACGCGATGCGGTCGCTGTCGATGCGGCCTTAGAGGTGCGGCGGTGGATGCGGCACGCGCGGAAGCGTTTGCGGGGAACCTGTTAGGTGCGCTGAACCACGGCGCGCTGTGCCTGATGGTGTCGGTGGGGCACCGCACGGGTCTGTTCGACACGATGGCGGGCATGGCGCCATCCACTTCCGGTGAGATTGCCGATCGGGCGGGGCTGAATGAGCGGTACGTTCGCGAGTGGCTGGGGGCGATGACGACGGCGCAGGTTGTCGAGGTGGATCCCGCGACAAAACGATATTCGCTTCCGGCAGAGCACGCTGCTTTTTTGACACGAGCCGCCGCGGCGGACAATATAGCTGTGTTCGCGCAGTATGTCGCCGAATTGGGCCGCGTGGAAGACGATATTGTGGAGTGCTTCCGCAACGGGGGCGGCGTGCCGTATGAAAAGTTCCCGCGGTTTCATGAGGTGATGGCGGAGGACAGCGGGCAGAGCGTGCTGTCGTCGCTGGAGTCGCATATTCTCCCGCTGGTGCCCGGACTGACCGACCGGTTGCGGGAGGGGATCAGCGTGCTCGACGCGGGTTGTGGGAGGGGGCGGATTGTGAACCAGCTGGCGGAGTTGTTCCCGAGGAGCAGGTTCACCGGAATGGACCTGTCGGCGGAGGCGACCGGGCATGCGCGGCTGGAGGCCTTGCAGCGCGGATTGAGCAATGCGCGGTTTGTCGAGGCGGACCTGAGCGACTTCGACAAGGCGGCGGAGCCGGAGGCGTACGACCTGATCACGACGTTTGATGCGATCCATGACCAGGCCAAGCCGCTGAACGTGCTGCGGGGGATTTTCCGGGCGCTGAAGCAGGACGGAGTTTACCTGATGCAGGACATCAGCGGGACCAGCCATGTGCACAAGGACGTCGAGCATCCGATCGGAACGTTCCTGTACACGGTCTCCTGCATGCATTGCATGACGGTATCGCTGGCGCAGGGCGGCGAAGGGTTGGGAGCGATGTGGGGCGAAGAGAAGACGCGGGAATACTTGGGGAAGGCGGGATTCGGCTCGATCGAGACGAACCGGCTGGCGCACGATATTCAGAACAACTGGTACGTCGTGAGGAAGTGACGCGGGGTGAGACCCAACCTGCCTTGCGCCGAGCCAAGGATGCTGGGATACTAGGAGCATAATTGCTGGGGAGGTTCCATGAAATCACTGACTCGCTCTCTATTTGCCTTGATCTGCCTGCTGCCTGTTACGGCGCTTGCTCAGTTTGAAACGGCCACCGTGCTGGGCACGGTTCGTGACGCCACGCAGGCGATTGTGACCGGCGTGAAGGTAACGCTCGAGAATGTGCAAACCGGCGTGGTGATGACGCGCGAGACGGACGCAAACGGGAGTTTCGAATTCGTGAACGTGCGTATCGGGCGGTACAAGGTCACCGGAGAGAAGCAGGGGTTTTCCCGAACCTCCGCGGATGAGTTCACCGTCACGGTGAACGCCCGCCAGCGTGTGGATTTGATATTGCAGGTGGGCCAGGTGGCCGAGAGCGTAACCGTATCGGGCACCGTGCAGGCGCTGGAAACCGACTCGAGCGACCGCGGGCAGGTCATCAGCGCGCAGCAGATCGTCAACCTGCCGCTGAATGGACGAGCCTATGCCGACTTGGCGCTGCTGGTGCCCGGCGTCCGCCGCTCCGCCATCGCCGTTTCGCGCGACGCGTCCTTCAATGTGAACGGGCTGCGGAGTTCGCTCAACAATTTTGTGGTGGACGGAGTGGACAACAACTCCTACGGGACTTCGAACCAGGGCTTTTCCAACCAGGTGGTGCAGCTTTCGCCGGACACGGTGGCCGAGTTCAAGGTGCAGACCAACAACTACTCGGCGGAATTCGGCCGCGCCGGCGGAGCGGTGATCAACGCCAGCATCCGCAGCGGGACCAACGAATTTCACGGGGCGGCGTGGGAGTACCTGCGCAACACGAGCCTGAACGCGGTGGGCTTCTTCAAGCCGCAGGAGAACCGCAAGCCGACGATGGTGCAGAACCAGTTCGGCGCCGCGCTGGGTGGCCCGATCCAGCGCGACAAGCTGTTCTTCTTTGCCGATTATGAAGGCTTCCGGCGTGTCACGCGGCAGCTGACGCTTTCCACACTTCCGACGATGCCGCAGCGGCAAGGGAATATCGGGTTGCCGGTGCGGAATCCGCTGACCGGGCGCGAGTACACCAACGGCGTGATCCCGCAGAGCGACATCACGCCGTTCGCGCGCAAGGTGCTGGACGAGCTGCCGGCGGTGAACCGGCCGGGCATCTCGAACAATTTCGAGGCGCTGCCGCGCCGTTTCGATGGCAGCAACAAAGGCGACATCAAGGTGGATTACTACGCCAACTCCGCCTGGAACACCTTCTTCCGCTACAGTCACCGCTTGATGAATAATTTCGAACCGCCGGCGATTCCCGGACCTTCCGGCGGCAACTCCAACGGCAACGTCCGCGTGCTGAACTACCAGTTGGCCGGCGGCGCCACCTGGACCATGGATGCCCGCAGCGTGATGGAGTTCCGCATCGGCATCGGCAAAACCGAGGGCGGCAAGTTCCCCGTCTTCATCGGACAGCCCCCGGCGAGCGTTGCTTATGGAATTACCGGAATTCCGGAGGATCCGCGCTTCGCCGGAGGTTTGTATGCGCAGTCGATCACCGGCTACACGCAGCTGGGACAGCAGTCCTCCAATCCGCAATTCCAGAACCCCTTCGTCATCAATCCGAAGCTGAACTGGAGCCGCATCCAGGGGCGGCATTCGCTCAAGGCCGGCTACGAGTACCAGTCGATCGGCACCGAGATCGACGACTTCAATCCCAAGTACGGCCAGGACAACTACGGGAGCCGCTTCAGCGCGCCGGTTGCCTCCACCAACAACCTGTACAACCTGGCCGACTTCATGTTCGGGCTCCGCAACAGCTACTCGCTTGCCAACGCCGTCATCGTCAACCTGCGCCAGCGGATGCATTTCCTCTATCTGCACGACGACTTCAAGGTCACGCCCAAGCTTGTGTTGAACGCCGGGTTGCGTTATGAACTGGCCACGCCGCAGTGGGAGGACAGGAACATCCTCTCGAACTTCGATCCGGTGAGCCAACGCCTCGTCCAAGCCAAGGACGGTTCCCTGTTTGACCGCACGCTGGTCCGGCAGGACCGCAACAACTTCGCGCCGCGCTTCGGGCTCTCCTACACTTTGACTCCGAACACGGTGATCCGCTCTGCCTACGGGGTCAGCTACATTCATTTCAACCGGCTGGGCGGAGAGAATCTGCTCAGTTTCAACCTGCCGGGGATCTTCAATATCGGCGTCAACCAGCAGCCCGGCCAGGGCCCTTGCGCGGCCAACCAAGCACCGAACACCTGCTTCCGTCCGACGCAGCAAGGCTACCCGTCGAACCTGCTGGATCCCACGCGCGCCAGCACGCTGACGACACGCACCAATTACACGCCCGCCGATACGCGCACCTCCTACACGATGAGCTGGCACTTCACGGTGCAGCGCGAGATCGCGAAGAACTTCGTGCTGGACGTCGCCTATGTGGGTAACCGCTCCAACAAGCTCATCATTCTCTCCGACGTGAATGAATCCCGCCTCAACCTGCCGGGGCAGAACCTGACGGTGGACCAGCGCCGGCCGATCCCGGGCTTTGGCTATATCCAAGGCTCCTTCAACGGCGGGTGGGCCAACTACAACGCGCTGCAAGCCAAGCTGGAACGGAGGTTCGCCGGCGGCTTCTACCTGCTGAACTCCTTCACATACGCCAAGGCGATGGATAACGCCAGCGGCCATCTCGAGGTGCAGAACGGCGACGATTCCCGCGTGCATTTCTCGCGCATGCAGCTGAACAAGGCGCAGAGCGGCTATAACCAGAAGTTCAACGACACGCTGACTCTGGTGTGGGATCTGCCGTTCGGCAAGGGCCGCAGCATCGGGTCGGGCTGGAGTGGCGCGGCTGAAGCCGTGCTCGGCGGCTGGCGGCTGACACAGATCAGCACGATGACCACCGGCACGCCCGTGAATCTGCGCTATGGTCCCGTTGCCCGCCAGCAGGTGTCCGCGTCCGGAACGTACCGCCCCAACCTGGTGGGCGATCCGAAGACGCCGAACGGGGAATGGTTCAATTACCTGAATCCGGCCAATGTGCTGATCATCCCTACCGCGGAAAGTAATCCGTTCGGAGACGCGGGACGCAACACGGTTCTGGGACCGGGCTTCTATCAGACAGACCTGGGGCTGCACAAGTCATTCCCGCTGCCCAAGGAAGGCTGGAACATCGAGTTCCGCGCCGAATTCTTCAACCTGACCAACAATACGAACTTCAACACACCGGAAGGCAACCGCAGCAGCAACAATTTCGGCACCATTACGTCCACCGCGCCGCCGCGGCAGGTGCAATTCGCGTTGCGGTTCGGGTTCTGAAGCGGCGGCAATCAAGCTAGGGGAACCTTTCCCCAGGCGCGGATACGTTCATCGGCGGTGACCAGGCGCAGGCCATGGCACCGCGCCGTGGCGACGATCAGGCGATCGGCGGGGTCTTTGGGGAACGCCTCGTCGAGGAGGACGCTTTCAGCGGCGATCCTGGCGGTGATGGGAACAACGGTCAGGAGCGGGTGAGTTTCCAGTTCACCGATCCAGGTCTCCAGGGGAGCATCCACCTCGATCCGGCCGCGCTGTACCAGTAAGGCAGCCTCCCATAAACTGATGGCGCTGACCGCAAGCGGCTGGCCCTGTTGTTCCAACTGGCGCAGCATTTTCCATGGAGGCGGCGTGAGGCGAGTGGGATCGATCAGCCACCAGATGAGGATGTGGGTGTCGAGCAGAACGGAGGCCACTTAACGGGCGCTCTCCCACTCGGAATCGACATTGAAGTTGACGATGTCGCCAAGGATGCGAATGCGGCCTTTCCAACTGCCGCCGAGAGGCTTGGAGATGGGGCCTGCTGGGGTTAGGCGCGCGACCGGCTTGCCGCGCTTGGTGACGACTATGGTCTTGCCTTGCGCCACCGCGTCGAGGATGCGGAGGCAGTGAGTTTTGAACTCGCTGGCGGAGACGGTCTGTTCGGTCACGAGACTATTTTATATATGACTATAGTTACCAGTCAAGCAGTCATTTGCTCGAAAGCCCGCGATATACCCGATATAAGAGAGTTGGAGTCTCCATGGTCACGCGCGAGGGCGGGAGAGCTGAGGACGCTGTTTCCGGTGCAGGAGTGGCGGCAGGCCTCAAACCAGCTTGGCGAACCAGTCGCGGACGCGGATCTTGTCGGCATCGGTGCCGAAGCCAAGGCTGAACCAGCCTTTGTAGCCGCGGGCGCGGAGGTCGGAGAAGAGGGCGGGGAAATCGATGTTTCCTTCGCCAGGGACGAGGTGGATTTCGTAGTCGCCCTTGTTGTCGTTCAGGCGGACCTGGCCGATGCGGGAGACGCCGAAGGCGTCCAGAAATCCTTTCCAACCTTCCGGGACGAGATGCGCGTGGGCGGCGTTGAAGGCCCACTTCAGGCTGGGTGAGGAGATCTCGTCGAGGAACCAGCGCATCTCTTCGACGTGGTGAGGCAGGTAGCGGATCTCGGAGTGTTCGGGCTCCTTGTTGTGATTCTCGAAGAAGAGCGTGGCGTGGCGGCGTTCGGCTTCGCGGGTGATGCGCTTGACGCGCTCGACGGCGGCCTTGCGGCGGGCCTCGATATCGCCGAACTGGTAGCCGCCGTGGATGATGACCCAACCGCAGCCGATGCGCTGGGCGAGGTCGAGACTCGCAAGCAGGTAGCGGTCCACCGCTTCGGCCAGGATGGGGACGTACTCGGCCCCATTGACGGCGGAGGTGGTGTGGATGCCGATTTGGACGGCGTGCTTCTCGCACAGGGCGCGGATGCGGCGTGAGCGCGCGGCGTCAAAGGAGCGGATGTCGTTGGGCGGGACGTCGGCGGCGAAATCGATGTAGCCGAAACCATTGGCGGCGGCCCAGGCGATGTGGGTTTCGAGCGGTTTGTTGGCGGCGTTAAAACCGAAGCGGTCTTTCATCGTGCGGTTCCCTCCATTTTCTCGCAAATGGGCCGCCGGAAGTGCGGCGGTAAAGAAAAGTCCGGCTCAACCGCCGATGGTGACAAAGTCTAGAGCTGGTTTTAACTGACTGGATGGGGAAACCGGCAGAAATGATCTGTGCCAGGGTGGCGATCCGCCGGCAGAGGCCGGCGGCGCCATGGTTAAGGAAGCAACCATGGCTTGTGTCTGTATTATAGCCGGGTGAGCAGTTTCTCGTAAATTGCGCGGGCGCGGGCGATATGGGCGAGGGTTTCGGCCTTGTTTTCCGGTGCCGGGAAGTTGGCCTGCGATTGCGCCCAGCGCTCCATGTAGCCGAGCTGTTCAAGGAGAAGAGAAGCGGATGCGTGGGCGTCGGCGGGGCGGCCGGGCATGTCGAGGTAGACGGGGGAAGTGTGCGCGAAGACGGGCATCTGCCACCAGGTTGCGCCGTAGGGGAGCATCGTGGGACCGTGGGCGCGGGCGGCGATCCAGCCGCCGCGGTCGATTTCGAGCGTCTGGTCGATGGAGGCTTGCATGGTGGAGACCGCGATCTTGCCGTTGACGATGATCTCGAGCGCGGTGAAGGGTTCGATGGAAGCTGCTTGCGCTTTGATACGGAGGCTGGCCTTGCCGGGCTTGAGAGCGATGATGTCGCCGGGTTCCTTGCCGTCAACGGTGAACTCGATCAACGGGGCCGTGGTGATGAAGGTGCGGCCCTTGCGGATGCCGTCGAGCCAGGAGTTGTAAGTGAGCGGGCCGGCGGTTTTCACGTAGGTGCGCGCGCTGCCGAGCGGCGGGTTGAGGCCCATCTTGTCGGAGCCGGAAGAGGCGGCGAGGCGGAAGCCGCAGTTGAGGTAGTGATAGTACATCTCGAGGGGCGGCGTCGAGTAGGCTTTGGGGCCGTTCATTTTGTAGATGTCGACCAGGATGGGGTGATGCTCGAAGGGGTTGCCGGTGGTGAGGATATCGAGCGAATCAATGTGGCCGAGTGCGATATCGAGCGGAGCTTCCATGGAGGGATAGGGCCAGTGTGCCCAGGTGACAAGGGCCCCTTGGGCGCGGGCTTCTTCGGTGGCGTGGAGCATGAGCGGCCAGTCAAAGCCGCCGGCTCCGTTTTCGCGCAGGCCGCCGGTGGAGACGGGCCAGACGATCGAGCGCAGTCCCTGAAAGATGAGGTGCGCAAGCAGGCCGTGGCGGAACTCCTCGCCGACCTGGATGAAGTGGCGCGCGTCACTGGATGGGTGGAGCTTGCCGGTGAAATGCTCGACGTTCTGGAAGTGGCCGTCGCCGGGCTTGCCGGACTTGTAGCCGCTTTTGAGCAGCAGCAGGCTGCATACACGGAGCCCTTCGCATTCCATTTCGTAACGGACGGCAGAGGGGCTGGGGAAGTGCATGTGCGTGTCGCCGGGATACCAGCCTTTGGCTTCCAGGTTCCAGAGGCGGCGGAGGGGAATTTCGATGGCTTTCGTTTGGGGAGAGATGTCGAGTTCGCGCGTGACGCGGTGATAGTCGGGTCCCTTGGTTGCTTCCAGCGAGTAGCGGCCGTGCGGGAGGTCGATTTCGGCGCCGTCATAGACGTAGGCGTAGAGGCGGCGGGGGGAGGTTTCGTCGTCGCCGAGGATGAGGTCGCCTGCGCTGCGGCGCGAGGTGTCGACTTGGGAGAGATGGCCGAGCGGGGCGAAGTATTCGCCCTGCGGGTTGGTGATGCGAAGGCGGACGCCGGTGGGGCCCTTCTGCTCGTCGAGGATGGAGAAGCGGGCGCGGACGTGGCCGGGAAACGGAGACGAAGCTGGGCGTTGCGCGATCAGCAGCGCGCTGAGGAAGGCGGCGGCAAGGATGGCTCGAATGGTGGCGGGGCTCATGGCCCGTGGGTCAGGCCGATTGCAGTTGGACTTTCTTGCCTACGATCGACAGGTTCTCCTTGATATAGGTCTTATCCCAAAGATTGGAGATGACGGCGGAGATGTTGGGGTTTTGCAGCGCCCAGAGATAGGCTTTCATGGGCGCCTTCATGTCGCCGGGCACGATGCGTTCGACCTTGTCGATGCGCCACTGGGGAACCGGCTGGAGCGATTTGTGGTGGGTGGCGACGCTCATGGCGACTTTCATGCCGATGATGCCGACCCCTTTGGCGGCCGCTTCGGCGATGGGCTGTTCCAGGTAGCCGCCATTGATTACGTTATAGGCGATCATGCAGGCGTCGTAGTGGCCCAGCGCGGTGGCTTTGCGCACGATGCCGCCGGGATCGGTGTGCGAGGTGACGCCGAGGTAGCGGACCTTGCCCTGCTGCTTGAGTTTGCGGAAGGTTTCGAGGATCTCGGGGATGTCGAGCTCTTCGGGCGTGCAAGCGCCGTGCGGGCACATCACAAGGTCAACGTGATCGGCGCCGACACGCTTCAGGCTGTCTTCGACGGAGGTGAACATGAAGTCGCGGAACTTGGCGCTGCCGTCCACTTTGTGGGCGTAGTCCTGCTGCATGGCGTTGCTCAGGTAAGCGGGCCCGATCTGGTTGCGCTGGCCGGGATAGTATTCGAGGAAGTAGCCGGGTTTTTCGACAAAGCGGGCCTGTTTCATTTCTTCGGCGCGCTTGAGGATGGGGGCCTGCTTGTCGGCGGGGAGGCCATCGAAGATCTCCTTATACATCTGGTTGCGGATGTTGGTGAAGCCGGAGATTTTGGTGGTGAGGAAGACTTTGTCGCGGCGGCCGGGGGACTGGGCGAGCAGTTTGCCATAGGCGGTTTCACAATCGCCGCGGCCGTAGGCGGGGGCCATGTCGAGATAGTTGAGACCCATTTCGAGGGCGAGATTGAGATGGTCGTAGTTATCACTGCGGATGGGATCACCTCCGGAGACCACCTCGGAGATCATCATGCCGGTGCGGCCGAGTTTGCGGTAGGCCATGCCGGATTGTTGGTTGCGTGTCTGTGCGGGAGCCGGAGCGGCGGCGGAGAGTGCGGCGCCGGCGATGGCGGATTGAAGAAAGGACCGTCGGTTTGTAAGCGCCATGCAAGTATTATGGCACGCAGGAAAAATCGTGCTGTACTGGGGAAAGAAAGGGAACGCGCATGATCGCATTGGGCAGGGAGGTTTGCCGCGATCTCGAACAGTCTTCATCCAGGGAGTGGCTGGAGACGAACGGACTGGGAGGGTTCGCTTCGGGAACGGTGGCGGGGATGCACACGCGGCGGTACCACGGGCTGCTGGTGGCGGCGACGAAGCCGCCGCTGGGGCGGCAGGTGCTGCTCGCGAAATTCGAGGAGACGCTGGTGGTGGGGGAGCGGCGGTATGAGCTCGGCTGCAACCGGTATCCGGGAGTTGTGCATCCGGCTGGGCATTTGTTCCTGAAAGAGTTCCGGCTGGATCCGTTTCCGGTGTTTGTGTACGAGGTGGAGGACGTGGAACTGGAGAAGCGCGTCTTCATGGTGCACGGGGAGAACACGACGGTGGTGGAGTATGCGGTGAGAGGGCGGGAGTGCGTGCTGGAGCTGCGGCCGCTGCTGGCCTTTCGCGATTACCATGCGACGACGCACAGTAATCCAGCGCTGGATGGATCGTGGAAGGCAGAGGGGGAAGTGCTCCGCTTTGCGCCGTATGCAGGGATGCCGGCGCTATACGTGGGGCACAACGGCCCCGCGGTGGAAGCAGCGGGCCGCTGGTATTACAACTTCGAGTATGCGCGGGAACAGGAGCGGGGACTGGATTCTCAGGAGGACCTGTACAACCCTGTGATCATGACGTACCGGCTGCCTGCCGGAGGAGAGGCGGCGGTGATCGCTTCCACGCAGAAGCGCCATGCGGCGGAGGCTGCGCGGTTGCGGGAGAAGGAGCTGGCGCGGAGGAAGGAGATCGAGGCTCCGTGTGATGGCCAACTGGTGATGCGGCTGATGGCCGCGGCAGATCAGTTCATCGTGGCGCGGGGAGATTTGCATTCGATTATCGCGGGGTATCCGTGGTTCGGAGACTGGGGCCGGGATGCGATGATCGCGCTGCCGGGGCTTACGCTGGTGACGCGGCGTTTCGGCGTGGCGCGCGACATTTTAAGAGCGTATGCGGAGTTTGTCGATCAAGGGATGTTGCCGAACCGGTTTCCCGATGCAGGCGAGAAGCCGGAGTACAACACGGTGGACGCGACGCTGTGGTTCTTCGAGGCGGTGCGCGCGTTTCTTGCCTACACGGGCGATAGCGCGTTTGTAGCGGAGCAGATCTATCCATCGATGGAGTCAATCATCGACTGGCACGTGCGCGGGACGCGGTACGGGATCCAGATGGACTCCGACGGACTATTGGAATGCGGCGAGCCGGGTGTGCAACTGACGTGGATGGACGCGAAGGTGGGCGATTGGGTGGTGACGCCGCGGCGCGGAAAGCCGGTGGAGGTGCAGGCGCTATGGTACAACGCGCTGTGCGTGATGGCGCAACTGGCGGCCAGTTACGGGCGCGCGGAGGAGGCGGCGGCCTATCGCGATATGGCGGAGCGGGCGCGCGGGAGTTTCGAGCGGCGGTTCTGGAACGACGGGCCCGGGAGGTTGCATGACGTGGTGGATAGGGATGCGGCCGACGCGACGATGCGGCCGAACCAGATTCTCGCTGTGAGCCTGGGTCACCCGATTCTGACCGGGGAGCGGGCGGCGATGGTGGTGCGGTCGGTTCAGGAGGAGCTGTTGACGCCGATGGGGCTGAGGAGTTTGTCGCCGTTTGATTCGCGCTTCCGGGGGCGGTATGAGGGCGATGTGTGGAGCCGGGATTCGGCCTATCATCAGGGAACCGTCTGGGCGTGGCTGCTGGGTCCGTTTGTAAAGGCGTATGTGCGGGTGCATGATGGGAGCGCGGAGGCTCGGGCGCAAGCGAGGCTTTGGCTGGACGAGTTTGCCGGACATCTGGAAGAGGCAGGATTGGGGCAGGTGTCGGAGATTTTCGATGCTGACGCACCGCACCATGCGCGGGGATGCATCGCGCAGGCGTGGAGCGTGGCGGAGCTGTTGCGGGCGGCGGTGGAGGATATTTGATGCCACGCTACACTGAGATGCATGACGCCGGAAGAGTTTCGCCGATTTGGGCATGAAGTGGTGGATTGGATCGCGGACTTTCGCGCCTCGATACGGGATTATCCGGTGCTGGCGCGGACGAGGCCGGGGGAAGTGGCGGATGCACTGCCGCCGTCGGGGCCCGAGCATGGCGAACCGATGGATCTGATCCTGGCCGATTTCCGGCGGCTGATCGTGCCGGGGATGACGCATTGGAACCATCCGGGCTTCATGGCGTACTTTGCGACCAGCGGATCGGGGCCGGGAATCCTGGGGGAGCTGCTGACGGCGGCGTTGAACGTGAACGGCATGGTGTGGAAGAGTTCGCCTTCGGCGACGGAACTGGAACAAGTGACGCTGGACTGGCTGCGGCAGTGGATGGGATTGCCGGCGGGGTTGTTCGGGACGATCTACGACACGGCGTCGACGGCGACTATGCATGCGATCATGGCGGCGCGGGAGATGGCTGCGCCGGAGGAGCGGGGGCGGGGCAACTGGGAGAAGCTGACGCTGTATTGTTCCGAACAGGCGCACTCTTCGGTGGAGAAGGGCGCGGTGGCGGCGGGGATCGGGCAGGAGCGAGTGAGGAAGATCGCCGTGGATGAGAAGTTCCGGATGCGGGCCGATGCACTGGAGGAGGCGATCCGGGCGGATAAGGCGGCGGGGTTGAAGCCGTTTTGCGTGGTGGCGACGGTGGGGACGACGGGAGTGGCCGCAATCGATCCGGTGCCGGAGATTGCCGGGATCACAGAGCGGCACGGCATCTGGCTGCACGTGGACGCGGCGTATGGAGGCTCGGCGGCGATTGTGGAGGAGATGCGGCATGTGATGGCGGGATCAGAGCGCGCCGATTCGATGGTCGTGAATCCGCACAAGTGGCTGCTGACGCCGGTGGATTGCAGCGTGTTCTACACGCGGCGGCCGGAGATTGTCCGGCGGGCCTTCTCCCTGGTGCCGGAGTACTTGCGGACGGAGGAGGACCCCCGGGCGGTGAACATGATGGATTACGGGGTGCCGTTGGGGCGGCGGTTCCGTGCGCTGAAACTTTGGTTCGTGATGAGGAGTTATGGGCGGGTAGGGCTGGCGTGCATCATCCGCCGGCACATGGAGATCGCGCGGGAGTTCGCGGGATGGGTGGAGCAGGACGAGAGGTTCGAGGTGATGGCGCCGGTGCTGTTTTCGCTGGTGTGTATGCGGTATCGCGGCGCCGATGAGCAGAATACGAAGTTGCTGGAGGAGATCAACCAGTCAGGCAAGGCGTTTCTTTCACCGGGGCAGGTTCAGGGGAAGAAGGTGTTGCGTGTGGCGATTGGGAATTACGGCACGGAGAAGGAGGACCTGGTCAGGCTTTGGCAGTTGGCACGTGAGGCGGCGGGACGGCTCTGACGGAGCTGGGCGGGAGTGCGAGATCACGCGACTGCTCGACACGGGAGCGGACGTGGGAATCCAAGCGAGTAATCTCGTGCTCGAGCTTGAGGATCTGGTCCTGGATGGACTGGAAGTTGCCGGAAGAAGAGATTTCGACGAGTTGGTGTGAACAGCGGACAACTTCCATGGCGGCGATGCGCTCGGCGGCATGGGCCATTTTTTGCGCGAGGGACCGCAAGGCGGTGGCGTCCATGCGGACGGCGGCGGCGTTGAGTTTCTGCATACGCTCGGGCGCGAGCTGAATGAAGAGCGAGGCCATGCCGGAGATGAGGCGGTTGTCGTCTTCCAAGATCCTTCGCGCGAGCTGGCTGTCGATGGGGTTGGGCAGATCGGGAGGTGCGGGAGAGGGATCGGTGTTTTCCCAAACGCGCAAATGACTGGCAATGACATCAAGCAGGTGAGCCGGGGAAACGGGTTTGGAAAGATATCCGTTCATCCCGGCGGCGAGGCAGCGTTCCCGGTCTCCGTTCATGGCGTGCGCGGTCATCGCGATCACGGGCAGGTCGGCATACTTGGGATTCCCGCGGATATGCCTTGTGGCCTGAATCCCGTCGAGGCCCGGCATCTGGACATCCATCAGGACAAGGTCGAAACGAGATTCTTCCAGGTGCTGCAGGGCCTGGCGGCCGTCGCCGGCAAGCTGCACGCCATAACCGTGCTTGGTGAGCACGGTGGAGACCACTTTCTGATTGACGAGATTGTCCTCGGCAACCAGGATGCGGTAACGTTTGGCGGCGGCCCTGGGTTTGCGTAGCGCTGCCTGAGTGAGGGTTGGCTGGTTGGAAGCGGCAGTCGCAGCGGGAAGCTCGGCGTAGAGTTCGACGAAGAAGGTGCTGCCGCGGCCGGGCTCGCTTTCCACCCGAATGGAGCCGCTGTGCATTTCCACCAGACGGCGCGTGATGGCGAGGCCGAGCCCCGTGCCGCCGTACTTTCTGCTGATGCTGCCGTCGGCCTGGGTGAACTCCTCGAATATGGCGGACTGCTTGTCCTTGGGAATGCCGGTGCCGGTGTCGGCGACCTCGAAACAAAGCAGCAGGTTGGGGTTGGTGGATTCCCGGGCGCCGGCCCTGAGCACGACACCGCCGCGCTCCGTGAATTTCACGGCATTGCTCAGAAGGTTGGTGAGGATCTGGCGGACGCGGAGCGGATCGCCGAGCAACTGGGCGGGGATGCTTGGGTCGACCTCGGCGCGGATAGCGATGCCTTTCTGGCGGCATCGCGGCGCGAGACTCTTGACGCAGTCCTGCGCCACCGCGCGTACGTCGTAGGGAATGCGCTCGAGCATCATCTTGCCGGCTTCAATCTTGGAGAGATCAAGAATGTCGTTGAGCAAGGCGAGCAGGGTGTTGGCGCAGCCCTTGGCGGTTTCCAGGTTTTCGCGCTGGTCGGCGCCGAGTTGGGAATCGAGCACAATGTCGATCATGCCGAGCACACCGCTCATCGGGGTGCGCAACTCATGGGAGATGTTGGCGAGGAATTCGCTTTTGGCGCGGCTTACGGAGAAGGCTTTCTGCGTGGCCTCTTCGAGAGCCTCGGTGCGCTGCCGGATGCGCTGTTCCAGCAGTTGCTGATGCTCGCGGACCTCGCTGCGGGAGGCCTGAAGCGCCTCGATCATCGCGTTGAGGCTGTCACCGAGGTATTCAATCTCATCGCCGGTGTGGCTGACTCGGATGGTCTCCAGACGGCCTTCGCGGACGCCGGAAATGCCTTTCTGGAGGTTGGTGAGCGGCCTGGCCATCAGATGATTGGTATAGCGGGAAATGGCGCCGGCAACCATCAGAACGGCGATACCCAACAAGGCCGCCTTGCCGAGGTTGATGTTCTGCCGGTCCATGTCATAGGCGAAGAAGATAAAGGTGACCCAGGCGAGCAGTAACGCAGTGAAAATGGTGTACTTGCGGGCAAGCGAGCTGCGCACGGGCTGAAGCAGGGCTCGAGAGCGGCCTTTGGTGGGGCCCGATGGCATACCTCATTTTTAGGTGAATCGAGGCCAAACTACTATGAGGGATTAGCCTTAGATAGGTCCGGATTCGCTGCTAGTCCGCCGTGCAGTGCTCGGGCCGGGTGGCGTCTTTGCTAGACTGTGCTGCGGTGGCTTGGGCGGCAAACAAACGGGAATGAGCAGCGGCAGATTAACGACCAACCTGTGCGGCATCCAGATGAAGAGCCCGGTAATGGCGGCATCGGGAACGTGCGGGTATGGTGTGGAGATGGAGGGTCTGCTGGATTGGAATCACGTGGGCGGTGTGGTTGTGAAGGGATTGTCGAAGGAGCCGATGGCCGGGAACGCTCCGCCGAGGCTATGGGAAACCGAGGCGGGGATGATGAACTCGGTGGGATTGCAGAATATCGGCGTGCGAGCGTTTGTGCGGGAGAAGCTGCCGCGGCTGGCCGAGCTGCCGGTGGCGGTTTTCGCGAACGTGTTCGGATACGCGGTGGAGGACTACTGCGAGGTGGTTGGGGTGCTGGAGGAGGCCGAGGGACTTTCAGGCTATGAATTGAATGTATCGTGCCCGAACACAAAACATGGCGGGATCTTTTTTTCGAGCGATGCAGGGATGCTCGCGGAGCTGGTGGGGCGGGTGAGGGCGATCGCGCGGCGGCCGGTGATTGTGAAGCTATCGCCGAACGTGGCTAAGATCGAGCCGCTGGCGAAAGCAGCCGAGGATGCGGGCGCGGCGGCGGTATCGCTGGTAAACACGTTTATCGCGCTGGCGGTGGATGCGCGGAGCCGGAAGCCGCGGATCGGAGCTGGGTTCGGTGGATTGAGCGGGCCGGCGATCAAGCCGGTCGCGCTGCGGATGGTGCATGAGGCGTGGCGGGCGGTGCGGATTCCGGTGATCGGGCTGGGAGGGATCATCAGCGGAGAGGATGCGGCGGAGTTTCTGGTGGCGGGAGCGTCGGCGGTGCAGGTGGGAACGGCGAGCTTCGCCGAGCCCGGAGCGGTGTCGCGGATCAGCAGGGAGTTGGAGGAGTTCTTGAAACGCGAAAGGATCGCGCAAGTGAGTGAGCTAGTGGGAACGCTGGAGATGGGAGAATCGGAAAAATGAAGAAGCTAGTCAGCACGGAGAAGGCTCCGCAGGCGATCGGGCCGTATTCGCAAGCGGTGGTGCACAACGGGATCGCGTATCTGAGCGGTCAGATTCCGCTGGATCCGGCGACAGGTCAGCTTGTGGAGGGCGGCATCGAAGAGCAGACGAGGCGCGTGCTGGATAATCTGCAAGCGGTGCTGGATGCGTGCGGCAGCGGAATGGACGCGGTGCTGAAGACGACGGTCTACTTGGCGGACATGAGTGAATTCCCGAAGATGAACGAAATCTACGCGGGCTATTTTCCATCGAATCCTCCGGCGCGGGCGACGGTGCAGGTGGCGCGGCTGCCGCGCGATGTGCGTATCGAGATCGACGCGATGGCGATCGCGGGCTAAAAATTTACGAGTTCCCGGCAAGACGATCCGGGCTGATGTGCGTCCAAAATCGCAGCAGGCAAGCAGAGGAAAAGGACTTTCCGGAACAATTGCAGCGCTCGCGTCGTAGTAGCTAACAAGCGAGGGAACTCAAATGACGACCGGCAAAAAGCCGGCCACCCTCCGATGGGTGGCCCTGTGTGTAGTGTCTCTACTGGGAACAACGGTTCAAGCCCGGAGCCAGGATCCCATCGAGAGCAATCTGCTGAAAGCGAACCGGCTGCAAGCGGAGGGCAAATTCCGGGAAGCCGGGCCCCTGTACCTGAAGGCAGTGGCGGAAGCCGAGAAGCTCCCGGAGACGGATCCGCGGCGGGGGAAGAGCTACAACAATCTTGCCGCTCATTATCACATCCAGGGAAGATTCACCGATGCCGAGCCGCTTTATCTGCGCGCGCTGAAGATTTGGGAGACAACGCTGGGAGAGGACGATGAACGAGTGGCGGCCTGCCTGAACAACCTCGGTGAGTTGAGCCGGCAGTTGGGACGGCTGGAGGAAGCCGAGAAGTATTACCGGCGGGCACTCCAGATGCGCGAGAGCGCGGTGGTGCACGCCCCGGTGCAATTGGCGAACGCGTTGAATGCGATCGGAGTTCTGCAACAGGAGAAAGGCCAACTGACGGAGGCGGAATCCTCGCAACAGCGGGCGTTGAAACTACAGGAATCGAGCCTTGGCGCGCAACATCTGCAAGTGGCAGTTTCCCTGAACAATCTTGCGGAGTTGTACCGCGTGCAGCAGCGCTACACGGAAGCGGAGCCGCTTTACCTGCGGGCGCTGGAGATCCGGCAGCGGGCGCTGGGTGAGGAGCATCCGGAGTTTGCCAGTGCGCTGAACAACTACGCGGCGATGCTGCAGGACCAGGGGGATCTGGAGCAGGCCGAGCGGTTCTACCGGACGTCGCTTGCGATCCGGGAAAAGACGTTCGGACCGGACCACACACTGGTGGCAACTAACTTGAATAATCTGGGAACGCTGATGCGCGTGAAGGGGAATTACGAGGAAGCGGCCGCGATGATGGAGCGGTGTCTGAAGATCTGGGAAAGGGTTCACGGAGAAACGCACCCGAACGTGGCGGCGGCGCTGAACAACCTGGCGGATATTCGAATGGGGCAGGAGAAGCGCGCCGAGGCCGAGCCACTGTACCGGCGGGCGTTGGAGATCATCGAGCGGAAAGCAGGCCCCGACAGCTTGCAGGCGGTTAACATCATGAGGAACCTGGGGGCGCTTTTCTACATGCAGGAGAAGTACCGGGGAGCGGAGCAGTTTTTCACGAGGGCGCTGGATACGAGCGAGAGAATGCTGGGGCCGGCGAACCCGGGCATCGCCGATCTAAGTCACATGGCAGGGTTGAGCTGCCAGATGCAGGGACGCTATACCGAGGCGGGACGTTATTTCCGCAAGGCGAGCGGAATCTACGAGACAAGCTACGGCGCATCGCACCCGAAAGTAGCGACGTCGCTCGCCGGCTACACGGCCTCGCTGCGCGGTTCGAATCAGGACAAGGAAGCCGAGAGAGTGGAACGGCGGGTGCGGCAGATCATGGAGCAGCAGTAAGCGAGTATCACCGCTTTCATTCGCTGATCTCGGAGTTGACCGCGCTGAACGAGCGGATCTGCCGCCAGCGGCCGGTCGAGCCCGACCAGGCCGGCTGGACGGAGGAGGAAAAAAAACGGCTCTTGCTGTTCATCAAGAGGTCTCGCGGGAAGTCCAGACGCTTCTCTAGGTAGTGTTCAACCCCCTTTCCCTCTTCTCAGGATGCGGTTCGGAACGGCTCGGAGCGGTCAAGGGCGCGCGGGTTTGAGCGCGGCGTAGCGAACCCTTGACGGCGAGAACCGTTCTGGAAGGATTGTTGAGGAGGGAAAGGGGGCGTCTGCCCGGCCCGTCGTCCAAGGGCCTGGGCGCTGCGCCGCACCCACACATTCTGCGATAGAGCCCTTTTGAGGCGGAGTTGTGCCTAGGCAGCAATTATAATCGATACCATAGCTTCTCCTTCACTCGAATTCCATCGCTCCCTCGGAGAACGTCATATTGGACATTTGAGTATATCTGATTTGAATACCTCGACGACCCAGCCTACTGCTATGCTCTTGCAGCAACATCAGGAGTCGGACTGACCTGCCCCCATTGTATGTACCAAATCCAATGAGAGTCGCTGGGGTTGAAAACCATCCAACCAGCCGGAGCGCAGGCGGCCGCAGGCCGCCGAGCACCGGCCAAAAACCATACCA
>Ga0194120_10000442_pt1 | contig 78297 bp, 76 predicted proteins | sample TA2MahCa65mmetaG_FD_148642 | JGI IMG/M metagenome (GOLD analysis project Ga0194120, IMG submission 148642) | Freshwater microbial communities from Lake Tanganyika, Tanzania - TA2015019 Mahale Deep Cast 65m | ecosystem: Environmental > Aquatic > Freshwater > Lake | place: Tanzania: Lake...
TGGCGCCGGAGAACGTGTTGCTGTTGGCGAGCAAGGTGGAGGAAGCGGCGGTGATGGTCATCGTGGTGCCCGGGACGATGGACGTGCCGTTGATGAGGCCGAGCGATGTGGTGGCGACGAGCCTGCCGTTTGCGTCAGTGGCGAGGACAGCGTTGGCGCTGATGCTGGTGAACCAGGTCGAGCCGGAGAAGGATGCCAGCGAGGTGGAGGAATTGGCGAACGTGTTGAGGCCTGTCCATGTGTTGTTGGAGCCCAGGAGCGTGGTGCCGGTGACGAGGCAGGTGCCGCCGACGGCGAAGCAGCCAGCGGCGAGGTTGAAGCCGTTGGCAGCTGTGCTGGTCGCAGCGCCCGTGAGGTTGAGTGCGGTCGTCTGGATGCCGAGGGCGAAGGTGGAGGTGGCGGCGGCGGTGAGGGTGGTGGTGGCGGAGCCGGTGGAGAGGGAGAGGACGGTGGTGGAGGCGCCGGCGTTCGCGCGCAACAAACCGCCGATCACTGCAGTGCCGCTAGTCTGGAGCGTTCCCGCACTCGTGTTGAGAATACCCACACCAAGTCCGCCAGTGAAGTAGCCGCTGCCGCCGACCGAGAGGGTCGTCGCAGGACTCGTGGTGCCCAAGCCGAACGAACCGCCTGCTGTGAACACCGTTGAGAGCAAACCAGAAGTATCGTAGATATCAAAGATGTTCGCAGTCTGCGCGGCAGCGGGTACGAGTGCGAGCGTGGTAGTGCCGGTACCTCCCGACAACACTGACAGCTTTGCATAGGGAGACGTCGAGGCGCCGACGACAACGAGATCGGTCGTGGTTGAGAGACTCACACGACCAATCGCATTCGTCGTCCACCCACCGCCCGACGATGCCCCGCCGACGGAAATCGTGCCGCAGGAGATGTTGCCGGAGCCATCGGTCTGGAGCGCTTGCGCGCCCGTACATGTCGTAACGGAGCCGAGCGAGAGCGTACTGCTGAAACGACCAGTACCACTGACGTCGAGCTGGTATGCGGGTGCGTTGGTACCGATACCTACACGACCGCTTCCCTGCTGCACAACGAATTGCGTAGAGCCGATCGTGAAGCCTTGGCCGCTAGCGATAGTAGAAGTTCCGCTCGTGCCCGATAACGTAAGTGGTGAGCTAAAGATATTTGAGCCAGAAAAGGTGTTATTGTCACCCAGAAGAGTGGTCGACGCGACCACGATCGTGCTGCCACGATCGAAGGTCACGCCGTTGATCGTACCGAGGGAGCCAGCGAGGAGGTTGGTGCCGATGGTGGTGGTGGCGCTCACGAGGCCGTTCTGGTCGGTCGAGAGGAGTGCCGAGGTGAGGCCGGAGAACCAGGTGTCACCGGAAGCAGTGAACTGCGTGGTAGAAGCGCGGGTGAAGGACGTGGAGGACGCGACGAGCGAAACATTCTTGAGCCAGAGGGATGTGGTAGTGGACTGTACGGGAACGCCAGCATACGTGTCGGGTGTGAACGGCCACGTGCCGCTGCCGGTGCCGCAGGAGATACCTGTCGTCGTGAGCCTGCCGTTTGCATCGAACTGCGCGCAGCCTGCCGCCTGGCCGAGGATCCAGAGGCTGGCGGTTGAGAGATTCGTAGTAGATGCATTACTCGCGATGAGGAGACCGGAGACAGTGGAGGATGCCTGCGACACGAACCCTCCTGAGAAAGTCTGCGGCTGGCTCCAGGCGTTAGCAGCGAACGTCTTTGGGATGGTGGTGGAGGATGCGAGGAATGTGTTCACGCGGGTGTCGGTGTAGTAGAGACGACTCGAACCTTCGGCCAAGGCGTCGGTCGTGGTGCCCGCGATGACACTCGCAACGCGGTTGTTCGTGAAGTAGAGATTGACCAAGCCTTCGTCGAGTGCGTCGGTGGTGGTGGCGTACCAGCTGGTGAGCGAGAGCTTGGCATCGAGCGCGCTCTGGAGGTCGCTCTGGCTGGAGAGGGTGCCGGTGATGGCACCCCAGGTGGCAGTCGTGCTGGCGGTGATGCCCAGAGATGATGTGGCGACGAGGTCGTAGCCACCGGCGGCGTTGCCGAGGAGAAGCTTGCCGAAGGTGGGGATGGTGGTGGTGCCGGTGCCGCCGTACTGCACAGCAAGCGGTGCGCCGAGCATGAGGGATGAAGCGTATAGGTTAGTGGTGGTGGCGTTAGTTGCGAGGAGGTTGGTGACGGTGGTCGAGGTGGAGACGACGGTGCCGATGGTGAAGGAGCCGAAGGTGGCGCTGCCGGTGACGGTGAGGTTGCCGCCGATCGTAGTGTTGCCGCCGATGGAGGCGGTGTTCGTCACGCCAAGTGTCGTGAGGTTCGCGCTGCCTTCGATGGTGGCGCCGGTGATGGTGGGGTTGTAGAGGCGGGTGCCGTGAAGCTCGTGGATGGCATTCGTCTGCGAGATCATCGTGCTGTTGCTCTGCGTGGTCGAGTTGTCGGGCGCGCGACTACTCGCATACGACAACGAATACATCTGCGACGAAAGCTTGTTATCAAGCTCTTGCAACCGCTGATTCAGGAACGCGAGCGAGACACCGCCACCGCCCGTGACTACACGCTGTGTTTCGACGACGCGTTCGACGACCGGGTTGGTGATGTTTTGGACGACCGTGTTGCTGGCGGTGCGCGATGCAGGTGCGGTAACAGGACGTGACTGGATCGTCGAGAACGACGGCGATGCGAGCGGCGAACGGAAGAGAGAATTCGCTGGCAGTATCTGTACCGGAGCAGCAATACGCACACCGTCGCGTGAACCAGAGAAGAACGCACGGATGTCTTCGATCACCTCCCCAAAAAACGACGTGGCGCCCGCAGCGGCAAGGTGCGTTGGCTGCGAGAACAGACGATCAGCGATAGCCCGACCGTTGCTCGACACTGCGAAGACAAGAAAAACAGCAAGCACCGATACTGCCGCGACCTCACGCAACGGCAAACGAATAGGAGTGGGAGAAGAGACGACCGGAAGCAGCGATGGAGGTGGAACGACCAACATCGGGGCTGCAGTCATTGGCGCAACCACAGGGAGTACAGGCGCCTGCAGCTCCGGGCGTACATATACAAACTTCGCACGCATGTCGTTCACCGGGACCGCACGCGGTGAGATTCCTTTTTCTGCAAAAAATGCGATGACCGACGCCTTGTCGACAAGCCACACGCCTCCTTCAAGAGATCCTTTGATGCGGCCCTGACGACAGAGTCGGGAGACGTGATCATTGGTCACGCCGAACAGCGCGGCAGCATCCTTCGAGGAGATGAACTCCGTCGTCGCTGATGCTCCGTGCATGTCGTCCATATATTTTTGTTTCAAGCCGTATGTCGCCAAAACGACATGTGGTTTCGATACCAGTAATGATATGCGATTCGCGCATCAAATGTGGGTCAAAAAATCGATCATCTGTGGACAACATGCTGGCCCTCCCGTTGCATACGAATAGGAGCGAATTGAATCAAAAAAGCGGGCGCGGGAACACTGAGAAGAGATCGTTTGAGAACATTTCAGTTCTTGCTATAGGCTCTACAGCGGCACCCCTATTTCTTTACCTGACAATATTCCAGGAACCCGGCAGAAGCAGGATCCCGTTGAAAGCCAGGTATGGTCAAGGCATTCAATATCGCTATAACGAGATACGTATTATCTTATATTCTCGTTACACCGAGATATTATTTTAACCTTATTTTTATTGATATCTCGGACAATATCGTTTAAACGATATTAAAGCGCATTGAAAGCGTTTTTCCCTATCTCAGGTCACGGGACGGGGATCTTTTGACGAATTTTAATCCTATCCTTCCCTGCCGTCAGAATCTCACCTAAGTTAGCGGGTCTATATAAATCCCCTAGCGCAACAAGAGAGTCCGGGTGCCAACAATGACTCCGACTTACTAGAGACGATCCTACGGTGCGGCACAACTTCGGTTCAGGATAGCGTTCTGGTGCGTATGATAGGAGGAAGGCCACTGCGCGGCAGAACCTGCGTCGCTCGAAAAAGATTCCGCCCTGCTGGGCGGATCTTTTTACTCGCTATCCTCGGTTCTGTGGACCTTCGACCGAAGGTCTTTAGACTTCTAGTGAGGAACAGAGCAGCAGCTCGCTGATACTTTTTCCGAATGACGAAGCCTTGCGGCGCAGCCGCGGTTCAGGACAGCATTGGTTAGTGCGCATGGCAGGAGTGGGCTGGCTACGCCAGCGCAGTCTGCGTCATTCGAAAACAAAATCCGCCTTTGGCGGATTTTGTTTTACTCACTATCCTCGACTGACCGGACCTACGACCTCTGTCTTTACAGACGGCAGCGAGGATGGAAATGAAAAGTGCCTCTCATGTACTCTGTGCGCGCGGAAGGAATCGGACCTTCGACCTCTGTCTTATCAGGACAGCGTTCTACCACTGAACTACGCGCGCACACAAGACACGAAAAGGCACTTTGCATTTCATCCGAGCGAACCGTCTGCAAGGCTTTGCCTTGGGCAGGACAGCGTTCTACCACTGAACTACATGCGCGACAGGGTCTCCCCTTGCCTGCCGCACGGGTTTCCCCGCGCAGTGGGACGATAGTACCAAAAAATGAACGGGTATGCTAGCATCGAAACAGTGCGGCTAATAAGAGGATGTCTACGATGGGATGTGCGGTTCCTGGAATCACCCCCTCCCCTTTCTTTAAGTTGCGGTTGTATCCAGATAAAGAGATCGGGCGAACGCGACGCCGCGTTCCCAGAAAATCCCGACGAGGTTCGGCGTCCTCGGAAGAGGTAGTCCCCGAGCTCTTCCGAGAACAAAGGAAGAAGTAGCGCGAGCACGCAGCATCGCAATCACTCAGCTAAAGAAGGGACGGCTTTCGTGACCGTCCCCTTTTCATCTCGCACTTCTAGGACACGAAAACCCCGCCGTATGTCGGCGGGGTTTCAAATGCGGTACATGCCGCTGCCTAGTGCATCCACAAAGCGAGAACACGGTGCCGCAGCATAAGACATGCATGCACGATGATCGCACGTACGAACAACGCCGTTCGCATCACTACTCTGCCGCCTCATGCAACACGATCATCGGCGATGCTTCATGCGCCAGCCGCGACGACGGCACCGGAAGCGCAAATCCGAGGATGAACGCGGCGATGCCCATGGCGACCAGAAGCAGCGCGGAGACTCTGGCCTGGCACCACAGGGACTCGCGGCAGAATTTCTCATCGTCCGACATATGGACGGTTCCATCAGGCCTCATCATGACAACCCTCCTCCCGTGAGACGCAGTGAGCCTAGCGAGCAGGCACACGACCTGCCGGGCATTATGCCATATCGCAGAAAAAGAAACAGCCTCGCGAATTGCTTCGCGAGGTTGCTTCTCCTGATCACGGCACATTTGCAACGAAGTTACACTCTTTTGTTCCGTCCAACCAGCCAGGACCCTTGCGAGTCATTGGCGACCGTCTTTGCGGCCTGTCAGGCATCAGTTGTGGTTGAATGCCATTACCCTTGTGTGCTCAGCTGAGACACACAAACCGACCGGTCAATCTGCGATGCCGAAGCATCGAGACGTTTCCGTTTGGAATGATTCCACGAGCAGCTTCCGCTACCCGTGCCTTGTTACGACTTACTCTTTGTCATTGAGCTTGCCTTGGACCATCGTAAAGATGAGCTTTGGGCACTCCCAACTCCCCTGAGTTGACGGGCGGTGAGTACAAGGCTTGAGAACGTATTCACCGCGGTGTGGCTGACCCGCGATTACTAGCGATTCCGGCTTCATGAGGTCGGGTTGCAGACCTCAATCCGAACTGGCGCCATTTTTGAAGGATTTGCTCAGGGTTACCCCGTTGCGCCCCGTTGTAATGGCGATTGTAGCGCGTGTGCAGCCCAGGTCATCAGAGGGACATGCTGACTTGGCGTCATCCTCACCTTCCTCCCCCGTGAGGGGGCAGTCTCGCCTGACACTTGTAACAGGCAACGAGGGTTGCGTTCGTTACCCCACTGAAGGGAACGGTTCAAACCACGAACTGACGACAGCCATGCATCACCTGTCCTACACCCTCGAAGGCTTCCCTAGTTTCTTAGGGCGTGCAGTAGGATTTCTAGACCTGGTAAGGTTCTTCGCTTAGCGACGAATTAAGCCACACGCTCCACCGCTTGTGCAAGCCCCCGTCTATTCCTTTGAGTTTTAGCCTTGCGGCCGTACTACCCAGGCGGATCGCTTAACGCGTTAGCTTCGCCTCGGAGAGGGTCGATACTCCCCAAAGCCAGCGATCATCGTTTAGGGCGTGGACTACCGGGGTATCTAATCCCGTTCGCTACCCACGCTTTCGTGCTTGAGTGTCAGGAACGCGCCAGTCTGCTGCCTTCGCTTTCGGTGTTCCCCATGATATCAACGGATTTCACCCCTACACCATGAGTTCCACAGACCTCTCACGCCCTCAAGTCATGCCGTTTCGCCCGCGATTCCGAAGTTGAGCTTCGGGTTTTAACGGACGACTAACATGACCACCTACGCACTCTTTACGCCCAGTGATTCCGGGTAACGCTCGGGGCCTCTGTATTACCGCTCCTGCTGGCACAGAGTTAGGAGCCCCTTATTCATGGAGTAACGTCAATAACTTCCTCCTCCATAAAAGGTGTTTACGCGACGAATCGCTTCATCCACCACGCGGTATCGCTCGATCAGGCTTTCGCCCATTGTCGAATATTCTCGGCTGCGGCCCCCCGTAGGGGTATGAGCCGTGTCTCAGTCTCATCGGTGGGGGTCAGCCTCTCAGCTCCCCTAAGCGTCGTAGCCTTGGTAAGCCATTACCTTACCAACTAGCTGATACTGCGCAGGCCGCTCCGGAAGCGAAAAATCTTTACTCTTACGAGACCATCTGGGATTACCCCGCCTTTCGGCGAGCTATACCAGACTTCCGGGTACGTTCCTACGTGTTACTACCTCGTCTGCCGGTTGCCTTGCGGCCCCCTTGACTTGCATGCCTTATCCATACCGCCAGCGTTCACCCTGAGCTAGGATCAAACTCTAAGTGAAAAGAATTTGAACTTAGTTCTATTTTTCTTTTTTCTCTAGGATGGACGGAACAAAAGAATGTATCTTTCATTTCGTTTTGATCCGACTTTTTGTCGGATCTGCACTGTGTGTTGCGCATGTGTCCTTTCTGGACACATACCATTTTGTGTTGCAATTATTTGCCGATTTTCAGTTTTCAAAGGTCACATCTCTGAGGCATCTCTGCCAACAGAAAGCCGTCACAACTGACGGCTCGCAAAGTATATACCAAGGAAAATCGAAGTCAAATATCTCCTTCGCTGCCTGTCACGATAGCCCCAAGAACAGCGGAACGAGCCTCGACGCCTCCGGCGAAGCCCGAAAAAGGCCCCGTGCATCCTCCCCCTCCGGCAAGTAGCCAGGCGTCTCGACAACCCTCCGTGCCATATCCTCACCGCTCAATTCCGGATGGAATTGCATCGTGTATGCATGCGCGCCGTAGCGAATCGCAGCAAAGCGACACGAATCCCCTGTTGCAAGCAACGCCGCACCAAGCGGCATACTCGTTACACTATCCTTGTGGCCATACTGCGCCGCAAAGCGCTGCGGGAGCATACCGAACAGCGGGTCGTCCTGCCCTTCTGCCGTCAGTTCGACATCGAACGTACCGACCTTTGCCTGTGCCGGATCGCGGCAGACTGCACCCGAAAGCACTTGCGCGATAAGCTGATGTCCATAGCAGACACCGAGCATCGCGAAGCGCGTCTCAAGCACGTGCTCGATGAGCGGTCGCACGCGCGCGATAATCATCGCGCTGGTCGCCCGCGCGGGATCATCCTCTCCCCTACCGCCATCAAGATAAAAGTCGCCCGATCCGCCGAAGATAATGCCGTCGTATCCGACAAGCAGCGACACTGGATCGTCCCAGTCGCGCAACGAATCCAATGTCGAAATACAGCCGAACGTCGCCAGTCCCTCGCCCAGCTTTTCATAGCGCTCGTGCTCGCCCGAGCGGACTTCGTGGCGAACGCGGGAATGTACAAGCAAGATACGCTTCATACTAGGTATATAGCACGCACGAAGCGGATGAAAAGATGTCTCGACTGTGCGCGACTACCACGCAATCGGCGCGTTCCCGTGGGCTTTCAGGTACGCATTCGCTTTGCTGAAATGCTTGCAGCCGAAGAAGCCATTGTATGCAGACAATGGTGATGGGTGCGCACTCTCGAGCACGAGATGCTTTGCACGGTCGATGTGCGCGCCCTTACGCTTGGCATAGTTTCCCCACAACATGAATACGAGATGTTCGCGTTCATCGCCCAGCGCTCGGACCGCCGCATCGGTAAACTGCTCCCATCCTTTCCCCTGGTGCGAACCTGCCTGCCCAGCACGCACGGTGAGCGTCGCATTTAAGAGCAGTACGCCCTGCCGTGCCCAGCGCGACAAATCGGCATCTCGCGACACCGGATGCCCGAGGTCTGCCTCTATCTCCTTGAACATGTTCTGCAGGGATGGCGGCGTCTGGACGCCCGGATTCACGGCGAAACATAGGCCGTTTGCCTGGCCATCGCCATGATATGGATCCTGGCCGAGGATGACGACCTTCACCTCCTCGAATGGGCACTCGTCGAACGCACGAAACACCTGCTTGGGCGGCGGGAAGACGCGTGCACTCGCATACTCATCATGCACGAATGCGCTCAAGTTGGTGAAGTACGGCTGCTCAAATTCTGCGGCGAGCCGAGACCTCCAACTCTCCTCGATACGCACCGGATTGCTCATAGCGCAATCCTAGCATCTGCGGCTACTTGCCAGCGCGAAAGCGCTCCCAGGTGACCAAAAGCGGCGTGGCGAGGAAGATCGATGAGAACGTACCCGCGGCGATACCGACGAGAAGCGTGAGCGCGAACAGTTTCGTCGACGCCGGACCGATGACGTACAAGACGGCGAGCGTGATGATGACTGTCATCGACGTGTTGATTGAACGGACGAACGTCTGCCCGAGCGAACGGCCCGCGACCTCTGCGAACGGTTCCTTGCGCCCTCGGTCATGATTGATGCGCAGGTTCTCACGCACGCGGTCGAACACCACGATCGTGTCATGGATCGAGAAGCCGAGGATGGTGAGGACGGCTGTCACGAAGAGCGTATCGATCTGCGCACCGGCGATGTGCCCGAGATATGCGTAGAAGCCCACCGGGACGATGACATCGTGCACCAGTGTCACGAGCGCGATGATGCCATACACCCACGATGAGACCGGGCGCGAGACGCTGCGAAACGCGAACGCGATGAAAAGAAGGATGCATAGCAAGACCAGTGCGAGTGCGACCCACGCCTTCGCGCGCAGTTCCGCACCGATTGTCGGCCCTACTTCGGTCAGTTGCGTGACGATCGCCTGTGAACCAGCTGGCGACATGATGCCCAGCATATCAGCACGCACGCCTTCTGCGAGAACGCCAGCGCGCAGGATGTAGCCCTGTTCCCCCGCCTCGCGCAACGAATAGCCGACGATGCCAGCCTCGTGTAGCGAAGCATCAAGTGCCGCCGGAGTCGGCCGGTCAGCCGGGTACGTCACCTCAATCAATGTGCCGCCTGTGAAATCTGTCCCGGGCGCTAATCCGAAATACGCGATAGATGCGATAGACGCTGCGACCAAGAGGCCGGTGAATGCATAGAACCAATTACGGTGAGAGACGATGAACATAGGCTATTTTATGTGAAAGCCGCTGGCGAACAGGAACCGTCGCACGCCGTGTCGAGCATCGACGTCGAGCGCGAAGAGGAACGTACGCGTGACCGAGATCGCAGTGAGCATCGACACGAGAACGCCGAGGCCGAACACGAGCGCGAACCCTTTGATGAGCGACGTGCCGAACCAGAAGAGGATGACGGCGGTGATCATCGAAGAGATGTTCGAATCGCGGATCGACGGCCAGGCGCGCCCGAATCCGTCATGCAGCGCTTCGGTGGCAGTCTTGCCGTGCTCCAACTCCTCGCGCACGCGCTCGAACACGAGCACATTGGCATCGACCGCCATGCCGATGGAGAGGATGAACGCCGCGATACCGGCGGCCGTGAGTGTGACCGGGATCAGAAGGAACAGGCCGAGCATGACCGCGATGTAGATGAGGAGCGCGACAGAGGCGACGAGGCCCGGCAAGCGATACCAGAGGATCATGAAGGCGATGACCGCGACGACCGACCAGAGTCCTGCGGCAAACCCCTGCTCCACCGCCGTACCGCCGAGCGTAGCGGACACCGTCTGCGTGGAGACGAGATCAATCGCGACCGGCAATGCGCCGTAATTGAGATTGCGAGACAAGGCTTTCGCTTCCTCCGCAGAGAAGCGTCCCGAGATGACCGCCGTACCGTCTGGAATCGGCTCGCGAATGACCGGCGTCGAGATAGCGACCCCATCGAGGAAAATCCCGAAGATGCGGCCGACGTTGTCGCGCGTAAGATTGCCGAACAGCCGTTTCCCTTCGTCGTTGAAATGCAGGACGACCACCGGCTGTGTCACCATGCCCGTCTGGCTCTCAAACTGAAGATCCGCAGACAGAAGGTCCTTACCAGTCACCGCGGCGACCTCAAAGAGATCGTCGACGGTGCTCGTCGACTGCGTGCCCTCCGCAGGCAGTGTGGCACCCTGCTTGAGCAGTCGGAACTCGAGGACCGGCGTCTGCCCGATGAGTGCGATAGCGCGCTCGGTGTCGGTCACGCCCGGCAACTCCACGATGAGACGATCCTCCGAACCGCCACCCACAGCGCTTCCCTTTTCGGTCTGCACCAATGGCTCCGCCACGCCGAAGAGGTTGACGCGGCGCTCGATCGTATCGCGCAACGCCGACATCGAATCAACGACGTCGGACGACGCGATATTCTCCGTATGTGCTCGATACACCAACTGCGTGCCGCCCGAGAGATCAAGCCCGAGTTTGAACGGGCGCGTACCGTTCATGTGTGACGTATTGACATACCATCCCACGGCACCGCCCAACACGAGCACAATGAGTGCAATCAGCCGCTTCTGCCACATATGGGCAGTAGTATACGGGTTTTTTCTCTTGAAGGTAGGTTGACAACTCGGCATGGCATGCCGACGTATACCCTGCCGCACACCCGTACTTTGTGCTACATTCGCGTACAGGCACCTCCGTGTGCATGACAGAGGGAGAACAGATGGCACTGATGGAAGAAAGTCGCCTCGTGGTACCGGTCGCGTGCGGTCACGAATTGCGCAACCCTGGGTACTGTATCCTGAACGTTCCCAGCACTCAGGCGCTGACGACAACACTCATCGCAGGGCTGCAGTTACTCAGCCGAAATACTCGACTACAGAACGTCTTTTACGATGAGCTGGAACACGAGCGCGACGAGCATACTCGCGCGCTGTGTGGCGAAGGACTGTACTATGACCCGAGCGACGATCGCTGGAGCTTCGTCTACGACGACGACCCGAGCGATCATATCGCACGATGGCTGGGGCGACACCGAGGCATAGACCGCTTCTTCGAGGCGAACTGCGCTCTCAGCGTACTCACCCGGCAACTCGGCAGCGAGATTGCCAGCGTCATCGACCGCTGTGTCGAAGCAGGTGGTGGGGCGCCGATCTATCTGCGCGAGCAGATCGACGATGCTGATTGCAAGATTCGGACACAACTATATACGCCGACCGAAGGGTCAGGGCGAGCTGCACCAGAGCCGAACACGGCAGCACTGAGCATCTTGTTTTGGTCTGGCCCCGGCCGCACAGTCTTCTTCGGCATCGACGGTGCGAGCGAGGCAGCAGGAGCCGAACGCAATCACACGAAAGCGATCGCTATGCCAGGCGTACAGCTTGCAGAGATCGCGCCGGGCTATGGCGCAACCGCTCATCGCGTGCAGCCAGACGGTAGACGACGGCGCGCTGTAGTGAAAGCACATCTGAATCTCAAAAAACGGACCTAGTCCCGGCACGCACAACTCCTCGGCGACTAGTTCGCCGAGGAGTTCTTCTTTTCGATCAGCTCGATAAGGTTTTTGAAAATCATCGCGACCGCAATGGGACCAGCGCCGCCGGGAACCGGCGTGTATACGCTCGCCTTCTCTTCGCACTCTGGATCGATATCGCCCACCACCTTGCCCCCAAGTTCGCTCGTTCCTGCGTCAATGAGTACCACCCCTTCTTTGATCATGTCTGACTGTATGAGACCCGGAACACCAGCGCCCGAGACAACGATATCTGCAGTGGAAAGCGGCTCATACGAATCGCCTTTGTCGACAACCGTCACGAGAGCGCCTCGCTCGCGCAGCATCCGCGCAACAGGAGCACCCACCAGCCTGCCTGCACCCACGACGACCGCAGACTTCCCTACCGGTTCAACACCTGCATACGCGAGAATCTCCTCAACGGCACATGCGACTGGTGGGTGCACGCGCGCATCCTGCGTAAGCCCGTCGACATCCCTATCTCCCGGTATCGTCGCGAGCACGGCACCCGTGTCGACGCCAGTAGGCAGAGGAAGCTGAACGATGATGCCATCAACACCTTCCTCGACTAGATATTGCACTGCTTCCTGCACCTGTGCAGTCATTGCGTTTTCAGAAAGCTCGCGCACTACGACGACTACGCCGAGCCGCTCTGCGGCACGTGCCTTGATGCGTACATACGAGTCGGTCACTGCGTCTCCTGCGGACATCACAATACCAAGCCTCACACCGTGCAACTGTGCCCCGAGTTCCGCATACACAGACTCGGCAATCGCCCTGCCGTCAACTACCATCGACCAATCCTATCACTAAAAAGATGTGCCCCGATAGGAATTCGGGGCACGTCAATTCTTAATCAGGTTCTACTCCGCCTCTTCTTCAGCCTCTACGAGAGACATGAGGCGGCTGTGATATGTCTCGGGAAGATGCGGACATGTATGCTCAAGGTGTGCACCTTCTCGCAGATAGTGCGCAAGCCCTCTCCCTCTCGCGCGTCCACGCTCTGTATGCATGTCGATTGCGTAGTCGGGCATCTCGCATGCGAATTCGCCACGTTCCTTCCGTCCCTTTACGTCCTCTAAAAGTTCGGTAACGTAACGGCTCTTCTGGCAACGACACAGATATGACACCGCGAGTGCGATAAACACACCTCGCCGTTTGTCTTTCGTCGGCAGTTCACAGCAGCCAGTTTTTGCCTGTGTGACGAGCACGACAGCTGCAGTATCGGCCAGCCCAACATCTTCCGCGGTAAACACCACAAGGCATTCCCACAGAAATTGCTCAGCGACCGGACCACACGCGGCCATTTCAAGTGCCCAGTACAATGCCTCTTCTTCTTTGCCGCGACGGATTTCCTTGATCACCGCCGACAAGACTTCAGCAATGACGTGGCCATCTTTTGAACGCGACCTTTGCCAGTCAATCCCGTGCCGGTTCGATGCCAACACTAATTCTGGTCCTTTTTTCATCCTATACCTCGAGGAACACGCCGTATTCCTTTGGCCCGGCACGGCTATAGTCAGAATGATTCTGAAATTACTTTATGACACACTCATTACGTAGATGCAAGAACACCCTAGCCAAGCCCGAACAGAGTCTTCAACTCTGCGATGCCGTCTTCGAGCGATACCTGCGGCTCCCAGCCAAGGAGCTCTTTTGCAAGGCGGTTGTCTGCCCGCGTATCATGCGCCTCGATGCGGGGCGGACCGTATTGGATCTCGCCACCAAACATCTCGGCCAGCGCCTGGATCGTAATGTTGCGGCCACTGCCAATGTTGATCGCCTCGCCCTTTCCCACCGAGCCCTTCTCTGCCGCAAGCATGTTTGCCCGCACGACATCGCGCACATGCGTAAAGTCGCGCGTCACTGTGCCATCACCGAAGATAGTAATGGGCGTACCGTTCTGGCGCGCTTCGAGAAATTTGCCGATAGCGAGTGCGTAGGCTCCACGCGGGTCGAGCCCCGGACCATAGACATTGAAATACCGCAGCGACACCGTCTCAAGGCCATACACGTCGACCCACAATTTGCAGAACAATTCACCGACGTACTTCTGCAGGCCATACGGATGCACGGGGCTTGCCAGCATAGCCTCCGAAAGAGGCATCGTCTCCTGCGCACCATACGCAGAGCTAGACGCCGAATACACAACGCGACGCGCTTTCGCGCGCGCAGCAGCGGTAAGCACAGACACGGTGCCGACGACGTTGGCCTCGGTCGTCTCGACCGGGTACTCGATGGAGTACGGCACGCGCGGCAATGCGGCGGTATGAAATACTACGTCCGCACCGTCGCACACCTCCTGCAGCTTTGCCGTGTCGCGCAGATCAAGCTGGTGACGAATTGCCGCAGCGGGAAGCGTCGCATCACGGAAGCCAAAATCAATATCTACCAAATGCGCCTCCCACCCAGCCTCTACCAGCGCCGCCGCAAGATTACTGCCGATGAATCCTCCCCCGCCCGTCACGACTGCTTTCTTCTTCATAGGGGCATTGTACCCGCCCACAGAACGCCTGCCAACGCTACGAGCCGCGTGCAGTGAGCACGACGCGGATTGTCTGCAGCATGATGAAGAGGTCGAGCAGGAGCGAGCGATGCTTGAGGTAGTAGAGGTCGTACGAAAGTTTCTCTTTCGTCTCCTCCACCGCCGTGCCGTGATGCGGATCGCGGTCGTGCTTGAGTTGCGCCCAGCCCATAAGGCCCGGCGCGAGCAGATAGCGCGCATTGTAGTACGGGATGCGCGCGCTGTACTGAGCGGCAAGTGCCGGCAATTCCGGTCGCGGCCCCACGAGAGAAAGATCGCCGCGCAAGATATTCCACAGCTGCGGCAGCTCATCGAGCCGCAAGATGCGCAGCCACTTGCCGATACGCGTCACGCGCAGTGCGGATGTGCCATTCTCCCCATAACGGCCATGATCGTTCCCTGTCATGCTCCGGAACTTATAGATCCTGATCGGTCGCTGGAAGCGGCCTACGCGCTCCTGCGTGATGAAGATATCGCCACCGTCGTCGAGCTTTATCGAGAGGATGATGAGCGGATACAGCGGGAGCGTCAGTACACCGATGATAAGCGCCCCGATGACATCGACCCAGCGCTTCAGCAGGTCGTACGAATATGACGAACTCACGTTCTGCAGCACCCACTCATATCGCACCAGGGATAAGGGAACTCGATCGAATACCTCCTGGTAGAGGTCGATCACGTTCACGAGCGAAAACCGCCGCTTATGGAACGCAGCGTCGTAGACAATAGGGAGCGCCGCAGCAAATGCAGTGTCCGTCACGTCGGCCGCAAGGAACGACATGCCATCTTCGCCTGCGATGCGACATGCGCGCTGGATCACCTCATGCGAAGGCGCATGCGCCGTATCGATCACATAATCGAACTTGAACGGATACCGCGCATCCTCCCCCACTTCTTTGGCCAGATGTGCCGCGTCGGGACCTGTCGCGATGAGAACGCCGCGCAAGGGACGTACACCACGCAGATGTGGAAAGATAAGCGTGCGCCAGACGACGATCAGGGGCGACGATACGGCCAGGTAGATGATGAGAAGGACGCGCGGCGTGATGACGAACGCCGGCACCAGCCAGAAGAAGAACGCCGCGATGACGATATTGATCGCCTGCACGCCGAAGACCGTCGAGCCGAGCGTACTGCGAAATATCCTCGTGTGCTTGCCGTACAGTCCGGCAATGAAGAAGACGAGGATCCACGCCGCAAAAAGCATCGAGAACGGTACGAGATGGACGAGGTAGAGATATAGGTCGGGCAACTCAACATACCGGAGCGCCAGGGTCGTCCACAGCGCAAGCGCAAACACAACCACGTCGCCCACTAACAGGACGCCGTATTCCCTTTTGCGCAGCAATGTCATAGGATTTGAGGGAATCATGGCATCGGCCGCACTATGACGCAAGCACCCCTCAAGAAACGGACCATTCTATATATCGTCACCAAGTCGAACTGGGGAGGCGCACAACGCTATGTGTACGATCTCGCCGTGGGCCTGCCACGAGATTCCTACGATGTCGCGGTCGCCTTTGGCGGGACTGGTATCCCCGGCAGCGCCGCAGGGACCCTCGCTACAATGCTCGCAAATGCCGGTATCCGGACCATCCTCATCCCCGAGCTCGGGCGCGACATCTCCGCCATGAGCGACTGGCGATCCTTTGCAGCACTGTGGCGGCTCCTGCGACAGGAACACCCCGATGTCGTGCATCTCAATAGTTCCAAAGCCGGCGGCCTTGGTGCCCTTGCCGCGCGGCTATGCGGCGTGCCGCGCATCATCTTTACCGCACACGGCTGGTACTTCTGGGAGAGAAAAAGTGCGTCCGTACGCGCCCTCACCTACTTCCTCTCCTATCTGACTATCCTGCTCTCCCACACGACTATCTGCATCTCTGAGCATGACCGTCGCGCAGTGCGCCTCCTCCCGTTCGCATCTCGCAAGATTCGCGTCGTCCGCAACGGCATCGCCCCCTTTCCTCTCCTCCCACGCAACGAGGCTCGTGGAGCGCTGTTTTCGACGCATGATATCGCAGCACACCACGATGATATCTGGGCCGTGAGCATCGGCGAGCTCACGGGAAATAAGAATTACCTCGTCGCACTCGATGCCATCGCACGCCATAACGCGACGGCACAGCAAAAAATATTTTACGCGATCATAGGCGACGGCGAACAGCGCCGCGCGATCGAGCAGCACATCGATGCCCTGCAGATGAACGGACAGGCGAAGCTGCTCGGCTTCGTCCCCGATGCACGCCGATACTACCGAGCATTTGATATGTTCTTCCTCCCCTCGCAGAAAGAAGGCGTCCCCTATGTCATTCTTGAGGCAGGCCTCGCACAGCTGCCGGTCGTCGCCAGCCGTGTCGGCGGCATACCCGAGGTCATTCGCCCTGGCGAGTCAGGGATCCTGTGTCCTCCTGACGAGGCCTCCTCATTCGCTCGTGCGCTCGCGAACCTGACCGACGACCCAGCACTGCGCGCCCGCCTCGGCACCTCTCTGCGAGAAACGGTCGCAAGAGAGTACGGCGCGGCGCACATGCTCACGCAGACGACCGCCCTCTACTAGACCGGTCCGACGAACTCAGTATGCTCGGTGCGGACGCCTGAGAGCGAGCGAGCACGGCGCACGCTCATGACGATCCCGAGCGCTACGTACTCCGTCAGGAGATGAGATCCGCCATAGCTCATGAACGGCAGCGTCGTACCGGTAATAGGAACAACACCCATATCCATGCCTGCGTGCACGGTGAACTGCGATATGAAATAGATAGCGACGCCGGTCACCATGAGCGTACTGAAGTTGTTCTCGGCATGCGCAGCAACCATGAGGATACGTATGACGACGATGCCATAGAGACTGAATAGGATAAGCACGCCGACGAACCCCCATTCCTCTGCATACGCGGCAAAGATGAAGTCGGTTTGGAATTCCGGCAAGAAATGCAGCTTCGACTGCGTGCCATACCCTATCCCCTTGCCCGTCAGCTCTCCAGAGCCGACCGCGACCGTCGACTGATACGCGTTGTATCCGGTACCGCGGATATCGGCGAGCGGATGGATGAAGTTCACGATGCGCGCCTTCTGATACGGCTTGAGCACAGTGAACCAGAGGCTGGTGCACACGATTGCACCGACGAAAAAGAATGCCGCCACATGCTTCCACGAGATGCCCGAGACGAGCACGAGGCCGAACCAGATCGAGAAGATCGTTATCGCTGAACCCATATCCGGCTGTAGGAAGATAAGGCCGAACGCGATGAATGCGTAGGCCCCCGACACGATGATATGCCGGATATGTGCGATCTCGATGTGTCGTCGGGCGAAATATTTAGCAAGCACCATGATGAGCACTAGCTTCATCGGATCGGCTGGCTGCACCGCGAACAGTCCGAGATCGAATCGTGTGGTCGCACCCATCACCAACGCGCCAGCTCCCAACACCGCCACCAATAACGCGAGCAGGAATGCATATAACGCGGCTGGCACCGGCGTGTGCCGGAGAAACGAATAGTCGGGCAGGCTTGCGGCGAGGAACCCGATAGCGGCGATGACGATCCAGATCGCCTGCCTCTCGAAGAAGAAATTCTCGACGGTGAAATTTCGCATCGTCGCCAACCCCAAGAGGGATATGGCAAGCACCGCCGCAAACAGGAACCAGTCGATGTGCGCGAACAGCCCGAAGAAGCGTCGCGAGACTGGCGGCTTGGTGTTCATACGCATGACACCGCTCAGCGGAGCGCGTTCTTGTCGAATATCGGTGTACGCACCGGCAAGATCTCAATCTTGCCGATCGTACTGGGAAACGGATCGGGCCAGGTGAATACGATCTCTTCAGTCGCACCGGATTCGATGCGGTCGATCTTCGTCGCAGAAGCGGCAAACGCATTGTCGCCGCGATCGAACACCGCTATGACGAACGATACGTCGAGCACTGCCGAGGGAGACCGGTTCGTCACGCTCGCCTGGATACGCGGCGTGGTTTCCAGATCGAACGTGCGGATGTTCGATGCGGTTATGCCGTCGGTCGTACGGAACGTCTTCGCCCACGACAGAGGTGCCGTAAAGGTGAAGAGCGCACGTAGCGCCGTACGGTTACCTGTATCAATATTCCCCTCGAAGACCGGCGTGATGCCTCCTGGTGCGATGAACCCGACCCCCTCCCGCTCCGCCACGAGCACATTCTCGCTATCGTAGAGCGAAAAGCGGTAGGGTGCCGTCATGACACCGGCGATCTCGTTCGGGTTCTCGACGTATGCCAGAACATTGTACCGCGCACCCATCTGCGTCGTCGTACCGGCGATAGGCTGCCTCACCCGAAACGCGCGCGTCCACACCACCGCGCTCGGCGCGATACGCCGTTCATCAAGCAGCAAGCACGGTCCGCCGCGGTCCGCCGCGGTCTCATCCTGATTCATGAGGCCGTCATGGCATGTCTCAGGAATAGTGAGTATCTTATAAGCGACCGGCACGCCGATGAGCACTGAGAAGAACGTGAGTACGCCCGTGACGTACAATGCGCGACGACGACCGGCCCATGACATAGGGATAGCTTATAGCGTAGAGCGGGCAGCGTCTAGCCAGACACTGCCTGACATGCGCATGACTTGATATATCAAATCATTCACTCACTCGCCCGCCGCATGTTGGTTTGATATATCAAACCAGTTGCCGCAAGTGCGTGACTTATCGCGCTTTCAGTAATTCATCGAGGTGCGTCTTCACCTCATCGAGCTTCATCGGTCCGCGCTGATGGAAGACGATCTCTCCCCGATCGCGGATGAACACCGTTTCCGGCATGGCATACCCGCCGATCTGTTTGAAGAATGCGTCCTCCGGGTCAAGAAGGAACACTAGCCCCTGCACTCCATCCAACTGCGCGAGATAGCTTTTCGCGACCGCCGCAGGCTCACCGCGGTTGATCGCTACGACGCGAATACGTCCCTCATTCGTCTCTGCAAGCTGTGCAAGGTGCCGTATCTCATCGGCGCAATACGGACACCACGACGCCCAGACATACGCCACCAATACATCATTCTTGAATGTCGAAAGGCGCACATCGGCACCATCAAGATCCTTGAGCACCAAGCTGTATTCGTCGCTGAATCCCGTCTTCTCACTCGCAAATGGCGACGGAATCATCCCCGCGACTGACGCTGCAATGATGGCAGCGAATGCAGCCGTGCCGAGCGCGGCTATCGTGACCGTCATCTGCCTGCGAGACATGCCGTACATGGAATCATTGTACCCGTCACGGTCCTAGCCCGTCCACTGGAAGAGCATGATCGAGAAGTCAGGCAGCCCGACCGTACCATCCTCGTTGATGTCAGCATTCGCGTCGTCGGTCGTCCAGAATGACAGCAAGATAGAAAAATCGACGAGATTGACCTTGCTGTCGCGGTTGAGGTCGGCACGAAGCCCAAGATCAGCGGGGGCATCCTGCCCGACTCCGAGTCCGATCGTCTTGCCGAAATCGCTCTCAATCTCCGCACTGCGGATCGCACGGGCGCGCGCTCTGGATTCTGCCACCCCGACGCAACAGCTTCCGTCGCAAAGATATGCACCCGCTTCACTTCATTGAACGCCAGCACCAGCCGTGTCGTACTCCAGACACCCCATCCAAGCACCACAACACCCAAGACAGCCGCGATGGTCTGGTGCCTCGTGAGTGTTCGTGGGATCCGTGGCCTGTTCATGCGTTCATACGGAAAACACCACGCGGTATTCGCGCATGCTATCCATGCGGATATCGTATCATTTTTTAGCGATGCAATTACGCAAAAAGCGCTCTACCACTGGATAATTCGAGCGGCAAGCTGCTATATCCCCGCTCGCGCCAATCCGCGTCGCCATACAGGCATTCATTGGCTCTTCACCTCCTTTTTAAGCTCGTCCACTTCGGTATCAATCAATTCCTCGGCCATATCAAGCACCTCCTTGAGCTTCACGAGGAAATCCCGTTCCGCAGGCGTCAACTGCGGTTTTACGTCAAGATCATTCACCATCTGCTCGAATTCCTCGCGCATCGCCGAGAAGATACGGTCGTTCTTGTCGCCCATCGTCACTACGCGCGCAAGGATCCGCATCTTGTTCTGCTGTTCAGCCTTGCGTATGGCATGAATCCATGCGACAAGTCCGCCGATTGCGAACGCAAAGAAGATGAGCAGGATGCGCTCGATCGTCCAGAACGGCTGCGGCGGCGCCTCCTCTTCTGATGACGCCTTTTTGGTGCTGGGTTTCTCGACGGCGGGCAGGTCGAGGTCTCGTTTTGCCTCGCGGTAATTTCCCGCAAGGTCGTATGCCTTGATCAAGACCGTCTGCTTGCCGCCATCCTGCGGCGGCAGCGGGTATGCCCCGTCAGCAAGGTCTTTCACTTTCACCGACGCCATGCTCACGCCGCCGATGAAGATTTCATACCGGTCCATGCCGGAGAGCGCATCTTCGGTCTGGAATGTCAGCTTATGCGTCCCCCCCCTCGCCGCCATCGAGCAGCGCCACGTCAAACGCCGCTGGCGGAACGGTATCGACGAGGATCTGTCGCTTAGCGACTTCGCCCCACCCCGAGGCATTGCGTAGCTGCACGTAGAAGTACGATGTGCCGTCCTGTATGCCCGTAACGACGGTTGACGAGGAGACATCGGCGAGCGGCTTCGTCGGCGTCTGCTCGTCTTTTAGGGAATATAGGGTCCGGACACCCGTGATGTCCGGCGTAAGCTTCCACGAGAACGTCGCCGAGGTGGTCGAGTACCAGAGGTCTGCCTTCGTAAAAGTCTTCGATTCGATGACCGGAGCCAGCGGCGTACCGCCCCCCTCGTCCGGGGGCGCTTCGTCGGCCGTCGGTTCGGGTTCCGCTTTTTGTTCTTCAAAAGTAAAGCTCGCCTCACCCCCTTTACCGTACACATCAGTACCCTTGCCATCGGCGGCAAGAATCGACCCCTTCGAGAAGGATAGCTTGCCTACCCCAGCCTTCTTAGGCTTGAACTTGATCGTGACCACCATCTTCGAGCCGGAGAATGCCGATGGCGTACCGCCACTGAACGTGAACGTCCCGGCGCTATTCGAGAACGATGGCTCGGCGGTCCACAGCGAGAATGCAGAACCATCCTTCGAGAAACTTGAGACAGCGAGAGTGTCGGTATCGAATGCGATCGTGCCATCGGCGGCGTTGACCGACTCCGTTCCCGCGTCGACCATCACCTTGATCGAAAATTCCTTGCCGACCGCAAACGTGCCCGCATTCGGAGAAAACGACAGGTCGGCCGCGGCGGCTCGCGCAGGCACTCCCATGAGCGCCACTGCGGCACAGGCGAATACGAGCACGGACCACATCGTGCGCAACCATCGCGCTACGACAAAATTCGCTCGCTCGACAGCGGCTTGCATGCCTCTATCGTACTGCATCAACGCATAACTGCTGCATGCACATAGGGGAAAACGCGCCGCGCATGCGACATACACGCATGAACGATCATTCACATCAGAGACGCGCCACCTGTACGCGCACGCCGCTCCCTTTCTGTTCGTGCATCGGCAAACGAAGCATGAGGACACCCTCTATCATCACGGCTTCCGTCTTCGTCGGATCCACCTCGGCAGGCAGGATGATCTGGCGATAGAATTTGCCCCACGAGCACTCCTCAAGAATCTTCTCTTTCCCTTCGATTGAAAAATTGGCGAACCGCTCGCCAGCGGGCCTGTTTCGCTCTCCGCGGATGGTGACGACGTCATTATCTCCCTCGATGAGCACTTCGTAACTATCGAGGCCGGCACCTGATATCTGCGCATAAATAACGATAGCGCCAGGCGCTTTATAGATATCGACTTTCAGCTGTTCAGCGGCGATCACTGCTTCTTGAGGCGCAGGCTGCACTGCTGCCTGCGCGACTAGCTTATCCTGCTTCGCGTCTTCAGGCGTACCAGGAACGACGTCTTTCTTCTTGAGACGGTCTAGAAATGAAGACATGTGGAATAGTCTGACCCCATCTTGCTAGTATAGCGCGCCACTGTGAGCGTACACCGTTCGCATTCGTGTCTCAGGTGTGGATAGTATGCATCAGTGTGCGACTTCGGTATTGAACTCGAACGCCCCCGGCGTGATAGATAGATCCGACAGTGGGAGCAGCTGCGCCCTCACGCGGCCTACGATATAACGCTCCCGAAGCGGACCCCAATCGCGTGAATCATCGCTTGCGTCACGATTGTCGCCGACGACGAAGTACTCGTCGGCCCCGAGCGTGACCGAGCTGATACGATCATGACGCTTCCCCTGCGGCGGGAACGGACCCTCAAGCAGCTGCTTTCTCGCGCCATCTTCCGTCACCAACGAAATGGCGCCATCACCGATCTCAATCGTCTCCCCCGGCAATCCTACGATGCGCTTAATGAAATATGAGGATACATCAAGCGGGTAGCGGAACACGATGATATCGCCTCGCTCGAACGCCGCGAACCGATATGATAGCCGGTCGATTACGAGATAATCGCCTGGTTCCAGTGTCGGCGACATGGACGGACCGGACACGACGAACGGCTCTGCGATGAAGAACCGTATGAGCGACGCGATCACCAGCGCGCCGACCGCGATGACGACCAGCTCGGCAAACGCATCGCTGCCAAGCAGTACCATGATACGTAGTCGGAACCGGGCGAAAAGCGCATCCATACGGTGTGGCATCAGTATACACGCCCTAGTTGATCTCGATGTCGATGTAATCAATTTCCGGAAATTCCGTGATGATCCGCTGCTCGATTTCGTCGATGATGCGCCCCATCAATCGCGGCACGCGATTGGCCGTGTAGGCAAGATACCGCTTGAATTCGGTGTAGTCCTGTGTCACCTCGCGGTACGTTTCTTCGAGATCCTCTCCCTGCATCATGAGTTTCAAGAGCGCCGCGCCATTCCACTCGATCTCGCATTTCACATGATAGTGCCCCACGTCAAGCACCGTCGAACGAAATTCGAGTACGCGCTTGATATGTGGCTCTTTCTCAAGCATCTCGATAATATCCTCTTTCATGCCGCGCGGGATCGATTTTCCGATGAGAAATAGCCGATTCTTGTTGATGAGAATGACTGCAACGATGCCCAGGCATGCGCCCACGACGATAGATGCGAACGCATCCCAGAAAGGATTGCCGGTGAGGTACGTAAGTGCTATACCGACGGCCGCAACGCCGACACCGACAATAGCGACCGAATCCTCGTACACGACAGCGAGCGTCGCGGGGTCGCCCTCCTTCAACAGTTCTGCGAATGACAGCTCGGCGTCGTGCGAGCGCAGCTCACGTACAGCCAAGTAGAGGGTCACGGATTCGACAAGGAACGACACTGCCAAGATGCCGAAAATCATCGGATTGATGCGGGCAACCTGCGGATGCTGGAGTGCCTCAATGCCGTGATATATCGTCACCCCGGCACCAAGAAAGAAGATGCCGCATGCTGAGATGAGTGCCCATAGGAAGCGCTCTCCCCCGTACCCGTAGGAGAAATGCTCGTCGGCCTTGCGCTTCGACTGATGAATGCCGAACAGGAGGAGCGACTGGTTCGCCGTATCGGCAAAGCTGTGTATCGCCTCGCTGAAGAGTGCGCTTGAACCAGACGCGAAGAACCCTGCGAGCTTGAGGACCGCGATGGAAAAGTTGCCGCTGATTGCTGCCGCGACGGCGACAGTCCCTCTTGAACGGGCCATTGCTTTCCGATTATGCCATAAATAATACCGAAACGCCAGTCACATGACCACAAAAAACAGAAAGCCCCGGATTTTGATCCGGGGCTTTCTGTATATTCAAGTTCTTCGTGTTGGCGCCGAGCTACTCTTGCCTTTCGACTACCATCGCCTCAGGAGGGCTTAACTGCCGTGTTCGGAATGAGAACGGGTGTACCCCCTCCGACGAAGCACCAACACGAAGAACTCGAACGTGGTTCTTCAGAGAAGAGCGAAAATAATGAATGTCTTGCGTACGCGACCCCCACGACTCCTTGTGTGAGTCCTGATCGGGGGATTAGTACACCTCGGCTCAACGCATTGCTGCGCTTCCACCTGGTGCCTATCAACGTGGTCATCTCCCACGGCCCTCAACGATTCCTAATCTTAGGGTTGGTTTCCCGCTTAGATGCTTTCAGCGGTTATCCGTTCCCGACATAGCTACGGGGCAGTGCCGCTGGCGCGACAGCCCCCAGACCAGAGGTCAGTTCAACTCGGTCCTCTCGTACTAGAGTCAAATCCCTTCAAGAATCAACGCCTACAGCAGATTAAGACCAACCTGTCTCACGCATGTTCCTCACGCATTACTGCGTGCATTGGACTGTAACTTCATCCGATCACGAAGTGATGTAGGATGCTCGACGTTCAGTCTCTACGGGCACTCATGAACTTCATTGGAGGCGGAAATGATAATTTCCGCTAAGTCTCCTTCGAAAGATCGAAGGAGAAGATCACAGTGGGTTTTCGGTTCGGAGAGGCCCCGAGCCATTATCCATTGCAGAGCACTCGTGCTCAATTCAGATCTTCCCCCAATGAAGTTCACAAGATTCCCTCGGTATAGCCCCGTGCAGGGATTCCACCGATATCAGTCGATGATGATCTCATAGCATTCCTACTATGAGTCGCCGTGAATGTCACACTTCCTAATTTTGAAGTGTTTAATAGGTTTTCGTAACAGTTTCCTAAGTTTTCCTCGGGATCCAGACCGTTCAATCCCCCATGCTACATAGGATGGTCCTATGTAATGAGATGCTGAACGGTCTGAACCCAGCTCGCGTACCACTTTAAATGGCGAACAGCCATACCCTTGGGACCTTCTCCAGCCCCGGGATGTGATGAGCCGACATCGAGGTGCCGAACACTGCCGTCGATTTGGACTCTTAGGCAGTACCAGCCTGTTATCCCCAGAGTAACTTTTATCCGATAATCTCCCGCTGCTTCTAAGGCAAACGGTCGGTTCACTTTGCTCCGCTTTCGCGCCTGCTCGGGACGTACCCCTCGCAGTCAAGCCAGCTTTTGCCAATGCACTATCGGCACGGTTTCCATTCGCGCCTAGCTGACCTTTAGGCTCCTCCGTTACTTTTTAGGAGGAGAGCGCCCCACCCAAACTGCCCACCAGATACTGTCTCACCATGGTTTCTCCATAGTGGTTAGAAGATACAGAAACGAGAGATGGTATTGCACTGGCGACTCCACAGGAACCAGAGTCCCTGCTTCAAAGTCTCCCATCTATGCTACGTAACGCACCCATATCCCCAATATCAAGCTGCAGTAAAGCTTCTGGGGTCTTTTCGTCTAGCTGCAGGAAGGCGGCATCTTCACCGCCCTTGTATTTTCACCGAGCACATGCCCGAGACAGTCACCAAGTCGTTATACCATTCGTGCGCGTCGGAACTTACCCGACAAGGAATTTCGCTACCTTAGGACGATTATAGTTATCGCCGACATTGACCGGGGCTTATAGAGCCCAGCACGTACATAAATGCACGCACCATCCCTAGTTGACCTTCCGGCATTGGTCAGGCATCACCCCCTATACTTCCTCTTACGAGTTTGCAGGGAGCTGTGTTTTTGGTAAACAGTCGCTTGATGGTCTTTCGCTGCGGCCCTGCAAAGCAGGGCAGGCCTTATCCCGAAGTTACGGCCGCTAATTTGCCGAGTTCCTTGGGCATGTATCACTCGTTCGCCTTGGGCTACTCGCCCTGAACACCTGTGTCGGTTTGCGGTACGGACCGCACATAGTTAAGCTTAGAAGTTTTTCTTGGAAGCGCGCTCCTGTAAATCTGATTCAGCCGAAGCCTCCTCATTCCCGCTCCGCTTGCGCTAACGCCACGGATTTGCCTATGGCGTACACTCACGGCACGAACCCCAATCCAATAAGGGGCTTACAGTACAGCACTCCGTCCCTCCATCGCACTATGCGCGGGTCATGGAATATTAACCATGTGTCCATCGCCTCCCCCGTTCGGGATCGGCTTAGGCCCGACTAACCCTTCGATGATCTCCATTGCGAAGGAAACCTTGTTCTTTCGGCGTGCGAGACTCTCACTCGCATTGCGGTTACTCGTGCCAACATTTTCACTTCCGCACGCTCCACCATGGGTCGCCCCTTTGGCTTCATCGCTGAGCGGAACGCTCTCCTACTACTCGTGTACTTCATTGAGGAGCCGATATAACCCTCGGCTCGGGGAATTTTCTATAACTTCAAGTCGATCTTCCGATCATCTTCGAGATTGTAAAAACCTCGAAAATCAACGGAGCAGCCGCCGAATTGATTGGAATCATTCAGGCGGATATATTTCCATGCTCGTCGCGCAAGCTCTGCTGCGCGCTCATCGTCTTGGGCATGTATGGCGCACCCAACGGGCGGACACTCATGTATCTCCCCACCAGGGTTTACTCTATAAACCAAGAGATAATTATACATTTCCTAACTCCTCTTCACTCCTCAATGAAGTACACGAATCCGCAGTTTCGGTACTATGCTTAGCCCCGATCATTTGTGGCGCGAGATCTCTAAGTGAGTGAGCTGTTACGCTTTCTTTGAAGGGTGGCTGCTTCTAAGCCAACCTCCTCACTGTCTAAGAAATCTTACCTCCTTGCTTGCACTTAGCATAGATTTTGGGACCTTAACTGGCGGTCTGGGCTGTTTCCCTTTCGACCAACGGAGCTTTGCCCCCGTAGTCTAACTGCCGAGTTATGAGCTGATGGTATTCGGAGTTTGATAGGAGTCGTGGGATTGCTCCCTATCGACACCTTCCAGTGCTCTACCCCCATCAGGAACACTCGACGCGAGCCCGAAAGCTCTTTCGGAGAGAACCAGCTATTACCAGGTTCGATAAGCTTTTCACTCCAACCCACAAGTCATCCGAAGATTTTGCACAATCCACCGGTTCGGGCCTCCATCTGCATCTCTGCAAACTTCACCCTGCTCATGGGTAGCTCACCTGGCTTCGGGTCTGATACATACGACAATCGCGCTATTCACACTCGCTTTCGCTGGGGCTCCATCCGAAAAGGACTTAGCCAAGCCGTATGCATCAACTCGTTGGCTCATTCTTCAATAGGCACGCCGTGGAGGACATTGCTGCCCTCTCCGACTCCTTGTAGACGCACGGTTTCAGTTCTATTTCACTCCCCTCACCGGGGTTCTTTTCACCTTTCCCTCACGGTACTTGTTCACTATCGATCTGAAAGAGTATGTAGCCTTACCAGTTAGTTCTGGCGAATTCACTCAAGCTATTCGTGTCTTGAGTTACTCAAGAACTACAGCCATAGAGATGCTTTGATTTCGAGTACGGGACTATTACCCACTAGGGTCCTGCTTCCCAGCAGGTTCCTCTATCTAAGCATTTTGTAACTCTACCTATTGCTAGCGCTGTAGCCTTATGACCCCCATCCCCAAAATCGACGCATGAACTTGCGCTCACGTTTCGATTTTGTGGCTGAGTTTGGGCTCCTCCCGTTTCGCTCGCCGCTACTTAGGGAATAACTATTGTTCTCTTTTCCTCTTGGTACTGAGATGTTTCACTTCCCAAGGTACGCTCCACATGGTCGTTTAAGCCATGGGTCATCGAGGGTTACTCGATGGGGTTTCCCCATTCGGAAATCTCCGGATCGCAGGTTGCTAAGCACCTCCCCGAAGCATATCGCCGCTATGCCGCGTCCTTCATCGCCTCTTTCAGTCTAGGCATCCACCGTACGCCCTTACCCAGGACTCCCATAAGGAGTACTGAGAACCGCGTATCGCTTTTTGTGTCTACTTTGCCCCGTGAGATAGCGCGTTCGATATGCCACTGCGCACCGAGAGCAAAAGCACTCGGCGACCGCAACACACCCCGCTTGTGTATCTCATGGGGTTCCTGCATTGATCCGGGAAAGACTAGAACCCGGACCAACGTTTATTGTTGATTCATTATTTCGCTCTTCTTCTGTCAACGAACCGCTCGTATGGGACGAAAAAAGACCGCTTTCGCGGCCCGCAACCAAGACTTTCGTCTGGCTATTGATGCCGCGACAACGCCTTAATCCGATAACTCATACGTGGCGGCAGTATAGTCGCTCGCCCGCACCCTGTCAAATCGCCGGCACCACCCCGCTTCCTGGGGAAAAACTGTGGATTTATGCCTCTTTCTTCAAGAACTCCTCGGCGCGCGCCAAGTCTTCTGGAACCGTGATTGGAAACCATCCGTGGGCAGCAACGGTGTAGATGGCGACCGGAACCTCCCGGGCAGCAACAAGGGCCGTCTGCGGCAGCCCCATCTCCGGCGAACCAGGCACCTTCGGTACTTGCGGATGCTCGAAGATACGCGTATCGAGCACGCATGCGCCAGTGTTGAGGAGTCCTGGCCCGCCTTCGTGCGTGCCCCCTTCTTGGATACCCGTCACATGCCCCTGCCCATCGAGGACGACTTTCCCTTTCGTGCTCGTATCCTCAGTTTCTTCGACGAGGAAGACCCAGTCATCCGGATGCGTCGTGCAGCGGATGATGTCGTCGCGGCCATACAGATCGTCGCCGTTGAGGACGAGAAAACGATCGTGCAACACCGGTGCCGCCTGCCACAAAGCGTCTGCCGTGCCTCCGATGGGATTCTCCTGCTCCACGTAGAGGATGCGCTTGTCTTTATAGACGCCGCCGAAATGATTATGCACCACGCTCCCGAGATACCCGACCACGATGATCACTTCGTCGATGTCATTCGGCAGGATTTCGAGCTTGTGTTCGATGAGCGTCTTGCCCGCAACCGAGAGCATCGGCTTCGGCATGTCCTCCGTAAGCGCGCCCATGCGGCTCCCCCACCCCGCCGCCATGATGACCGCTTGCATATGCATGCAGTATAGCCCAGGGCAGAGAAAAGTAAGAGCTCGCCGGGGCACTAAGGCCTGGCGAGCTGCTTGTTCGTGTCCTGCGGACTTTCCGCGGTGTCGCTGATTCTCGCGGGATGCACCGTTGCCATAAGATGGCGGTGCGATACCGAGAATGCGGAGCGACCAAAAATGGACACTTTTACCCTTTCGGGTGAGTCGCAACGAGACGCTCTCTTATTACAGAGAGCGGTAAGAATGAGAATCCTGCCCCATTCAGTTCCCCCTTGACTACAGAAACGATATCATATGCGCATAATTTGTCAATAGCCTCTCTATGGACGACAGCACGACAGAAAACCGCGCCGGTCGGCGCGGTGTTCCAGAAGCAGGGGGCGTATAGCTAGTCGCGTCGGTGCGAAATCTCGGAACCCAAGCGATCGATGACGCGGGAAGCGGCATCCCGGCCACCGAGGCCAAACGCGAGGCCGAACGCGAGAGATGCAGCAACGACAAAGCCCGTGAAGAGCGTCTGAATGAACGCTGCGGCGATGCCGATCTGCGTGAGCGCTGCAAGGATGGCAGTGATCCAGATCGCCCACTTCACGATGGCACCCGCCAGGTTCGCTCCATGATGTGCACCGGCAGCATGCGCAGAGCTTGTCACCACTTTCTTTGCCGCCTCGGCAACGATCGCCGCCAGGATGATGATGAGCGCTGCGGCGATCAGCTGCGGGATGTAGAGCAGGATGATCTGCTGAAGGAAGATCGTAACGCGTGTAAGACCGAGGATGTCGAGTGACGCCACCAAGAAGACCAGGATCACGAACCACTCGATGAGCATGCCGAGGAACTTACCTGAATTGAGCGAAAACCCGCCTTCCTTGAGGAAATCCTCAAGGCCCGCTGCGCGCAGTGCGTGATCAACGCGGAGCGCCTTTACGACCTCGACAACGATACGGTACAGGACCGCAGCCAGGACGAGACCGATCGCAAACACCACCACCGCTAAGAGGATGGTCGGCACGAACATAAGGACAGAGTACCAAAGGTCGTAGAAAGACCCCTGCACCGCCACCGCCGATTGAGAAACCATCATATCGATATGAGAGTAATTATGGGTAACGCTTTAATAAAGAAGCGCTCGATCACTTCTATGCACCCATAATAGCACCGCCCCGATTGCGAATGACGCGTACAAGTACGCAGTGTGGATAGATGACGCCTACTACGAAAGAAGCCTCGTCCTATCGAACAGTACGAGATGAGGGTACTCGAGCGTATCGCGCAAAAGCCTGTCTTGCACCGTCATCCGATACTGGAATTCGTGTGTAGAAAAGGAGGCGTAGCGGATCTCGCGGCCGTATGCTGGCTCCAGACGCTTTACGGCCGTCTCGAGACGACGCTCGTCGAGTACGTCTGCAGCAACGAGCAAATCAGCGGGACGCGACGGATCGCCCATGAACGTCCCGGAGAGGATAACTGTCGAGAGTTTGCCAGAACGCTTGAGTCCTTCGACGATGTCGTCATAGCGTACCGGCGCGACCTCGTGCACAAACACCGACAGTGCCCGCGCGTAACGAAACTCCGGGTTGCTCTGCCACATGAATTCCGCTTTCTTCTCCATCTTCTTAGCCCCTTTCTTCCCTGTCTTGCTCTTCGCCAGAACCGGCACCAGATGCTTGGTGCCCTTGATGACGCCAGCTGCCTGCAAGCTTGCTAGCTCCCGTGCGACCGCAGACGATGTGGCTTTTGCGCGTTTTGCCAATGTTTCCTGAGAGAAGACCTCGTGAGCGTTTAGGACAAACGTGCGAAGGAGCCTGGAACGCACCGGGGACCCCATAAGAACCTCGAGAAAGTCATGCTTCTTCATGCGGTAAATAGTAGCACGTCCCACGGGGCCATATGTCCACATGGGCACCCTAGTCCCACCGTGACTCCCATAGGACGGTCCTATGGAAGTTGTGGGAATGGAAAGAGGCCGACCCGCGAAGCGGGCCGGCCTCTTTCTGATGCTATCAGCTTCGATATTCCTGAAGATTACTTCAGGGTCACCTTGCCTCCAGCTTCCTCGATCTTCTTCTTGAGGGCATCGGCGTCCTCCTTCTTCATACCCTCCTTGAGCATGGCCGGAGCGGACTCGACGAGGGTCTTCGCCTCGGCAAGACCGAGTGCAAGCGCCTCCTTCACCACCTTGATGACGGCAATCTTCTGCTCGCCAAAGCTGGTAAGTTCGACATTGAACTCCGTCTTCTCCTCGGCAGCTGCTGCTGCCGGGCCAGCGACTGCGACTGCTGCCGCAGACACGCCCCACTTCTCCTCGATGGCCTTCACGAGCTGATTGAGCTCGAGCACGGTCATCTTCTCCACTGCTTCGATGATCTGATCCTGTGTCATGGTAATTCTAGTAGCTAGCGATTAATTCTTGATTTTCGCGACCTCGCTCAGCACGACTGCAAAGCGGCTGCGCGGCGAGTTGATCACCTGCGCGAACATCGCCTGGAGCGCTGCCATCGGCGGGATCGTTGCGATCTCCTGCATGGCGGCCGCATCCTTGAGCTTGCCCTCGAAGAGTCCGCCGACGATCGAGAGTTTCCCCGCGAACGTCTTGTCGAACTCATGTACGAGGCGTGCTGGCAACGTCACATCCTCACCTGTCGCATGAACGACCGCGAGTTCCCCTTCCAGAGGAAGGCTCTCGTGATCGTGCCCGAGGTTGCCGAGCGCGCGGCGCACGAGGGTCTTCTTAGCGACCTCGTACTTGGCGCCCTCCTTGCCAAGACCGCGGCGAACCGCCGTCTCATCGGCGACCGAGAGGCCCTTGAAGTGCACGAACACTGCAGACGTTGCTGCCTTGAACGCACCTTCGAGATTCTCGACGATCGCCACCTTCTGTTCCTTCGTTTTTGCCATATCGCAAAATGAAAAGACCTGAACTGATAACCACGGCTTGCGCCGATACTCAGGCCTCCGCGCCCCGAAGGGCTTGGTGTTCGACCTCGGCAGGACTGACTCCCTCTCGGGAAGCCCGCTGTCTGTGGCCTGGTCCGAGCACTCTACCCTTTCAGGTGCCCATTGTCTATATTTGACAATCAATATTTGATATTGTATCGTATCTTTGGTCAACCGGCCTTATTGTTTCTACGGAGGACACATGTCGACTGAATCTATTGAGATTACCGCGCGCAGAATAGAACGCGCGCACGGCACGAGCCTTGCTCGTTTCTTTCTCGCCCTGGTCGAATCTAACAAAAAGGACGGGCACAACGTGTCCTGCAACGAGAGCGACGCGAATATCCTTGCCGAATACCTGCGACTGCATGACACGTCTCTGGAACGGGTTTCCGGCGGATACATCCTCCGCCGCCATGAGGTTACCGTGTAAGCTTGGCACGTGCCGATACATACGCCGGACTCCAGAGGGGTCCGGCTCTTTCTTATTTCACCTGTCTCAGCATCCCTTGCAGTGCAGCGGCCTGGAACGCCTCTTCGGCCATCGCCTGATCACGCGTCGTCGCGTACGAATTGACCAGATACGTGATGCCGAGACTCACGCTGATGAACAGCAAGAACCCGATCACCGATTGGAAAAACGACCCAACTGCCGACTGCTGCATATGTGCTGATTATATCGCACGCTAGTCATGCGTTCCGTATATCTTGTTTTACGATTACTGGCGGAGAGGACTATCCCCCGGAGGAATGACCCAGGTCCGCCACCCTATCCACATCCCATCAATGGGTTACGACCGTGTAATATTGATGGGTATGGGACATCTTGAGGAATCATCAAGAAAACGGCAGAGACGCAACACGCTCAAGAAGATAGTGCTCGGCACCATCGCCATCTCAGGCGGTGTTGCAGTCGCCGTAATGGCTCCTAACGCTTTAGGAGCCATGGCAAAGATGGGCCTTCTCCCGAATAAACGCCAAAAGGACAGCATCAATCAGGCGCGTGATCGTCTTATCAAGCAAGGCCTGATTCGCATAGAGCACGGCTTTCTTCGCATCACTCCGAAAGGGACGGCCGCCCTTCACCTACTCGAAGCGAAGGACACCAATGTACCCGGATATGACAAGCGGAAACCAAAGCGTTGGGACGGGCGATGGCGCATGCTCATTTTTGATATCCCCGAAACGCGGCGCAGCACTCGAGACAAGATTAGGCGGTCACTCATATCAGTTGGATTTCAGCGATTGCAAGACAGTGTCTGGGCCTACCCGTATGACTGCGAAGATTTCGTTTCCTTACTGAAAGCTGACTTCAAGATAGGCAAAGACATGCTGTATCTGATAGTCGAGGAGATGGAGGGCGACCGCCACCTTCGAGACTCGTTCGGACTTCGTGCGAGAGAATAGGACTCCCACCTCTCTTTGCCTAACTCAAGTCATTTCCTACCCTTTCCTACCCGCCGCGCACACCATCAATAATGCACGACCGTTTAAGTTTGATGGTGCTGGCTACGGCAGGGGTGGCAACGTTGGGGTATTCGGAGTATTCGGGGTATTGAGTATTCGAGTTCTCGGGTACTGAGAGAAGACTTGGTCGTGCGCGAGTGTTCGGCGAATTCGAGAGAGGGCCGTTACTTCCCTGCTTTTTCGGCTTCGAGGGAGGTGGCCAGGGAGGTGTCGCCGGCTGACTTAGCGGCGGTGATAGCTGCGTCGTAGGTCTTGGCAGCATCGGCAGAACGGCCGACGGATGTGTAGTAGCGCGCCAGGAGCACCTGCAGATCGATCGCCTGCGGCGCTGCCTGGATCCCCTTCTTGAGAATGTCTTCGGCAGCAGAGCCGCCACGGAAACCGCTTGCGTACAGCTCGGCGAGAGCGCGATAGGCGTCGATGTTCTGCGGATAGTTCTTAATCGAAGTGAGGTAATTCGTCTCGGCCTTGGTGTTATCACGCAGGTAATTCTTGTAGAGGTCGCCGAGATTCGAGAACGAGGTCGGATTTGTGGGGTACAGCTTCGATACGAACTCCCAGGCTTCCGCCGCGCCTCGGTAATCCCCCGCCATCTTGCGCAATGTGCCCAAGTTTACCCACGCCCCTGGATCCTCATCATTGAACTCAAGTGCCGCAACCGCCGCGGCAACCTTGCTTGAGATCGCGGCGCACAGGTCGGTATCGAGCGTGCATGTCACCGGCGTCTTGAAGCTAGGAACCTGCGTCACCGTCTGTTGTGGCAGACGCTCCGTCTGCACCGTATACGAGCCGGTACCGGATACCTTCACGCCCCCTACCAAGGATTCCGCATCCTTCTGCTCAAGAAGCGTATCGGTCTCTATCTGATCAAGCGTCGTAGTGCTCAGAGCGACGAGATCGGTCGGAATCGACTCGCTGCGCAAACTGCGCCAGCTGTAGATGCCTGCGGCGATGATAATGACGGCGAAGATCGTGCCGGCAATGATGCGCTGTTGCGTTGGATTCATACCCACCAAGATACCTTGTTATGCCGCAAAATCCAATCCACAAAACCCGAAACGGTCATAAAGTGGCTTAACCCGTAAGGCGTCGCCTTACGGGTTCGCCTTACGGGTTTGCGGTCGCGTGGTGCTCGGCATTTGTGCGGCAACACAAAACCCCCTCCTTGCGGAGGGGGTTTTGCTGATTACGTTGTCTCCGTAACCGAGGCTCACTACTTGGTCAGGACGGAGATGCCCGAGCCTGCGGCCGGGAGGCCAGAGACAAGGAAGCCACCAGTCCAGTCGTTCGTGGTGAGCGACGTGGTCGTCGAGTTCGGCGACCAGACGAAGTTGCGGTTCGCCTTTGCTGCCGTCGAGGAAGCAAGAGCGTAGATCGCTGCATCGCCTGTAATCTTGCTCGTGACCGAGCCAGCCGCACCCGAGGTGCCTGCGACCTGCGCGACATCGCCGACGACCTTGAAGTACATCGGAGAGCCAGCAGAGATCTGCACGAGAGCATCGAACGCAACCTTGTTGTCACCGTTGATCGGTGCTGCAACCGGGGTCGCATTGAGGAGGCCCTGCGTGAAGCCCTGACCGATCGGGTTCGAGAGGCCGCTGTCGGTGTAGGCGTAGACTTTGACGTTCGAGACGACCGTCGAGCCGTTGGCTGCCGTAGCAGTCGACGTTGCGAGGTTGACCGTCACCTGTGCGAGGTTAACCGAGCCAGCCGAGTTCGGGGTCACGCTGAAGCGGTAGAGCTCTACCGTACCAGTCGTGAGCGTACCCGAGTAGAGATCCACACGAGCGAAGACCGGGAAGCTCTTGTAGATCGTGATGCCAGAGACAGCAGTGCTGCCTGTTGCGTTGATCTGCGAGCCAGAACCGATGCCGACACCCTGGGTGTTCGAGCCGCTCGTGTTGACATCGACCTTGATGGTGTTGCCCGAGGTGCCCGGCAACGAGGTGCCGATACCCGCGATGTCACCCTTGACGGTGATCACCGTATCGACATCCTTCGTGAGGGTGACCGGCGTGGTGAGCGTCGAGGTTGCGTTGGCTGCACCCGGCGCGAAGGTCGCGCTGCCCACCTGGGTGCCACCCTGCCAGAGGGTAACGGTGCTCAGATCTGCCGAGCTGCCCGAGGTAAGCGTGAGACCGATGCGCTGGAGCGAGACGTTGTCGTTCGAAGCGCGGAACTTGTAGGCGCCGAGCGTGACACCAGTCGTGCCACCGGCCACGAGGACCTGCGACGGCGACGAGGTGTCAAGCGAGACAGCAAGCGATGCGCTGCCGATGGTCATGACCTGACCAGCCTGCGTAGCGCTCGTAACAGTCACCGTGTTCGACGAACCGAGGCCCGTCGCATTGATCGACGAACCGCTCGTCCAACCGACCTGGAAGGTCATGCCGCCCCATGCGTTCGAGGAGACATTGCACTGGAACGAAAGCGTCTTGACCGTACCCTTCGCAACCGTGATCGAGTTGTCGAAGATCATGTTGGTTGCTACAGCGGTCGGATTCACGCCGCTCGTGAGCGGAGTCGTGCCGTCGTAGACACGGCAGCTCGAGAGGTACGTGAGGTTGGCCGTCGTAGTAGCCGTGATGGTCACCGGAAGGTTCGAGACACGGATGTCCTCACCCGACTGCGACGCATCAAGCTGGAAGTTCGCGAACACGAGGTTCTGCGTACCCGCAACGACAGTCTGCGCCGCCGGCGTGGCCGAGACGTTAACCGCGAGCGTTGCGCCACGGATCGTCATGGTGTTCATGTTGAACGAACCAGACGGGAGCGTGACCGAGTTACCAGTCGTCTGACCGGTGACACCCGTCCACTGCGTACCAGGATTGGTGTACAGGTAGATAGTGCCGCCGTCCGAGGCCGACGACCAAACCTTACCCTTGAGGGTGTACACCTTGCGGCCGACCGGGAAGGTGACCGTGTTGGTGAAGGTGATAGTGCCGTCTGCAGCCTGATCAACCGGGCCAGCGACAACCGAGCCGTTGGCATCGACGATCGAGACGTTCGTCAGGAGGCCAGAGCCCGTCGACGAGGTCGCGACGTTGAAGATCATCTGCTGTACGGTCACGCCCTCGCCCTTGAGGTCGGTGGCGAACCCGCCGAGGACCACGTTCGAGACGTTAACCGCGATGTTTGCGGCGGCGACCTCGTTGGCCTTGCCGATCGTAGTGATCGACGCGCCAGTGATCGAGACCGTCGAACCCTGGAACCACGGCTGTGCAGCCGTCGTACCCGAGCCGTAGATACCCGTTGCGTGCGTCGAAGCAGTGCTCGGGGTAGCGCCGGTGAAGGTGTTGTCAGGCGTGATGCCGTAACCGTAGGTCTGACCGACGAAGTAGACGTCCGTCTTCTTGTCGATGTCGAACTCAACGATGCGACCCGAGGCGTTGCCGCCAAGGATGTCACCCTGGAGGTACACGTCCTTCGAGAAGCCCTTCTGGATGAGGAGGCCGCCCGCGAACGAGACCGTGTAGTAACGGCCGTCAGTCGAGATAGTCGTCGGGTACGAGGTACCATCGACGATCGCGACGACGTTGCCGAGGTCACCCGAGGAGACCGAGCCGTTGAGGCGGAAGCGTACCGAGTAGAGCTTCACATCCTCGGCAGAACCCGCCGTGAAGCGGATGCCCGAGAACTTGACGGCGGTGTCGCCGATGTTCTTGGTCTGCGCGCTGTTCGGATCGAACGCCGAAATGGCCGGGGTTACCGTGCCGATCGTCAGCGAGCCATTGAACGTGTGCGATGCACCCGTGATCGGGAGGACGCCTGCGACCGGAACCGACGTGCTGATGCCCGTGACGGTGATCGAAGCGACCTGACCCGAGTAGGTGTTCGGACCGGTGGTGAAGTTACCAGCGACCGTGATGGTCTTGGTAGCACCCGCCGGGATCGTGAACGGATCACCCGCAACGACCGTGTGATCGCTGTTGAAGGTGCGCTGCACGCCGAGCTGCATGCCCATCTCATCGAGAAGGACAACGCCGCCGCCGTTGAAGGCCGCATCGTTCGCCGGACCCGTGCGCATCACGTTGACACCATTGATGGTGACCGGAGCGCCCGAGGTGTTCATGATCGTGAAGGTCGTGAACGGAACGCGCGAGGCATTCTGCGGAACGAGCGAGTTGGCCGGCTGCGCTACAGCGGAGACCGTGATGCCCGTACCCGTCGGGGTCGTGCCGGTGCCGCCGCCCATCGAGTTGGCCTTGGAGTTGGCCTTGGCGCGGGTCAACGGACCCCAGTAGCCAGCTGCCGGCGAGATGCCGTTAGCTGCCTGCCAGGCCGCGACCGCAGCCTTGGTCTTCGCACCGAAGTACGATGACTCATTGCCCGGGGAACCAGCGCCGGTCGAAGCGACCACTGCACCGTGACTATTAAGGAACTTCTGGATCTCCATGATCTCACCGCCCGACTGACCAAGCATGTGGTTGCGGGTGAAGGTGAAGCCGGTACCCGACGTCGTAGTCGTCGTCGTGGAACCGCCCTGGAGAGATGCGATCTGTGCGAGCAGAGCCTGCACCTGAGCCTGGAGGTCGGAGATCGCGTCTGCCTTCACCGGGTTGGCGAATGCGAACGAGACACCGAGCACCATGGCAACGGCGGCGAGGACTGCTGCAACATTCTTCGTTGCTAATGCTTTACTCATATTTCTAATGTGACTTGTAACCGCCGCGTTCGTGAGTCTTGCGACCCTCCGAAGAGGCGGCCCGCTCCTGCATCCGTTCGACAGGGGTGCATGAAGCGTTGGGTGCGATCCCCTCCTCATGAGGAGACCACTGATAATCAGAATGTCGTTCTCGGCGAGAAAGACGAACGCGCACGTTCATCTCTTTCGCGTCGCGCGACACTCATCATTTGCTATCCCCCGAACCTTGCTAATGGTCGATCCGGAACGGAGGAGTAGCAGCGAAAGGAAGTGGGGCGTTCTGTCGTGCGGTCATGACGGGACGTATCTGTCGTTTCTGAAGGACGCCGACACGCGAAATGTGCGCGTCGACAATACAGCGATTCGCTCGCTGCGAGCGTCGTTTGTTTCGGTATGAAAATGTCAACGATCTGCGCACATGCGATGACGTTCATCGCGTATGCGTATTACATCTCGAAGAGACGTAATCAGTAGGATTATATACTGATTGACCTTACGCATCGCGCCTACGTACAGCCGCTTTGTGGATAACTTGCGCATAAAAAGCCCGTACCGGGCCTCCTATTTCTCACGCAGGTTACCGCGTCAAGATACCTCTCCAAGGCCCTGCGGTCAATGAACGGAGCATATGCAAACACTTCACAAAAGCACTATTTTATGGTGTTTTTGAAATCGCTTGCACCGCGTATCTGCTCCAACGCTTTTCACCGATCTTCGATACCACGCCCGCGTGCACGAGATAGGCAAGCTCTCGCTGGATCATCTTCTCGCTGTATTCAGGAAAATGCGCGGCGATGTCCTTGATCCCCCACTGACCACCGGAGCGCAGCACCTCAAGGATGCCCTGGGAGCGGATACTCCCTCCCGCGTCCGTGTCGGAAGCTGGCGATGGAATGGCGTTACCAGCCGACAAAGAGACGTCGCCTCTGTCGGAATTACCCTCTGTGGGGATAGTGTCCTTTTTTATGTCCGTTACTGGCTGCATAGTTTCAACCTTCATACGGACATCTATAAACTCTTCACGAGTCAATCTGACACTCTCGGAAAGGACACTCTTATGTGCTGCCGATAAAAAGACCCCGAGGTCATCGAGCGCCTCGGTGGTTATATCCGCATTCTGGATTGAGACATGTCCGGACACGCACAACATGCGCACCATCGATATGAGATAGCGGATCGTCGCAGTGCATTCACGCATGCGAGGAGAATCTGCGGAACGTAATTCATCCCTCATCGACAACACCTGCAACAGCATCGCTGTTGCGGCTCGGCGAACCTCTGCCTTTGCAGACTCCGTATCAGACACATGCGCCGTCAGAAGATGTAGTGCTGCGGCAATCTTCTCTGCCTTCCTATACGCACGGTCTGCGGACACGTTGTCACCAAACGGACTTGTGCGAGATGTCTGATTACCTACGAACTTCGCGACAACGTCCTTTTTCGATGTGTCCTTTGTTGTGTCCATATCGAGTGTCCTTTGTTTTGATACTGTCCGTTACAGCTTTCGTCTCTGAGTATATAAAGGACACACGTGAGAGTCAATGGACAGCTTCATATTTTGTCCTTGAATTAGGCCATATTTTTAGACATCACGTGGTATCATTGCGTGCATGGCAGAGACGAAAGGGCGCCGGGGCAAGCGGCGTACGCAACGCACGGAGACACCGCCAGCAGAAGCGGCCACTAGCCTTCGGTCCTCGGTATCAGAAGCAGCGCTGCGCGGTGCCTACGCGATCATCCTCATCGCGCTTGCAGGCTTCCTCCTCATAGCACAAGCAGGCGGAGGTGGTGCTCTCGGACAACTCCTGTTGCGCTTCTTCACCTGGCTTCTGGGTGTCGGGTATCTTCTGCTGCCGCTGTCACTCTTCTTGCTTGCCGTGCTCGTCTTGCGCTCCTTTGAGCGACGCTTCGGGTGGGTGCAGGTGTCGAGCATGAGCGTCTTTCTCCTCTCGAGCCTCGGCTTGATCGGCCTCATGTTCGACGGCCGCGGCGGGGTCTTGGGCGGCGGGATCGCCGGCATCCTGATCGCACTCGTCGATGTGACAGCCACCGCCGTGTTCCTGCTGGCATTCCTCGTCGCTTCGCTCATCATCGCGTTCGACACCGATCTCTCAGCGGCGCTCGCGCGCCTGGCAGAGCGGGTGCGAGGCGCACGCACAGACGACGCCGAAGCGACAGCTACGGACGTCGCTACAGCCACAGTGACTGGCCTGCCCGCAGAGACGCCCCTGCCGCCGGAACAGAAGAAGCCAGAAGCTGAGGAGCCGCCCACCGAGAAGCGCGAAGGCATCATCAGCTCATTCTTGAAGCGCGATGATGAGAATGGTGGTTTCCCCATCGCGGCGACCATGCTCGGCGAATACACGCCGCCGCCAGTATCGATACTCGCCAAGAACCGCGGTAAGCCCGAAGTGGGCGACATCAAGGGAAACATGAACGTCATCAAGCGGGCGTTGCAGAACTTCGGCATCACCGTGGAAATGGACGAGGCGTCAATCGGTCCGACGGTGACACGTTACGCGATGAAGCCGGCCGAGGGCGTGCGCCTCTCAAAGATTGTGGCATTGCAGTCGAACCTGGAGCTTGCCTTGGCCGCCTCGCCAGTGCGCATCGAAGCGCCCATCCCCGGCAAATCGCTGGTGGGTATCGAGGTGCCGAACATCTCGCGCACCACGCTCGGCCTCGCGCCGCTGGTGACCGACGATCAGTTCACTGGATCTGAAAAGCCGCTCTTGATGATCCTGGGACGTTCAATCACCGGACAACCGCACTTTATGGACCTTGCCAAGATGCCGCACCTTCTGGTGGCAGGAACCACCGGCGCGGGCAAGTCGGTAACCATCCATAACTTCATCGTGTCGATGCTCTACCGTTGCGGGCCGGACCGCCTGCGGCTCATCATGGTTGACCCGAAGCGCGTGGAGCTGACGCTCTACAACTCCATCCCCCATCTCCTCACGCCGGTCATCACCGATGCGAAGAAGGCGATACTCGCGCTCAAGTGGCTCGCCAAGGAGATGGATCGCCGGTACAACATCCTCGAAGCCGAGTCGGTGCGCGACATCGCTTCGTACCACAAGAATGTGCTGGAGCCGGCGCTTGCGCGTGCAGACAAAGGCGACGACCGGCCATTGCCGGAGGCGATGCCGTACATCGTGCTCATCATGGATGAGCTGGCCGACATCATGCAGACGTACCCGCGCGAACTCGAGAGCGGCATCGTGCGTCTCGCCCAGATGAGCCGCGCGGTCGGCATCCACCTTATCCTTAGTACCCAGCGCCCGTCGGTGAAGGTCATCACCGGCCTCATCAAGGCGAACATCCCCGCGCGCGTGGCGCTGCAGGTCGCGTCGCAGATCGACTCGCGCACCATCCTCGACATGAGCGGTGCCGAAAAGCTCCTCGGCGCTGGCGACATGCTGTTCCTCTCGAGCGACATGTCGAAACCGGTGCGCATCCAGGCGCCGTACATTACCGAAGAGGAGGTGAAGAAGGTTGCCGCATACCTGGCAAAGCAGGCGGTCGGCACGCTTGAGAGCCAGATCGACTTCTCGGGCGAGACACGTGGCGATGCTGGCGGGACCGACCCGATATTCTCCGCGATGATCGGCGATGAGGAAGATGAGGGCGACGAACTGTACCCGGAAGCAAAGCGTACGGTCATCGAGGCGGGCAAGGCATCGACCTCATACCTGCAGCGCAAGCTCGGGGTCGGCTATGCACGCGCCGCAAAACTGATGGACCTCTTGGAGGACCGCGGCGTCATCGGACCGGCAGATGGCGCGAAGCCGCGAGAGATCATCGGCGCCGGCAACGCCGACGAGCTCGCGCGGGAACACGCAACCGAGAATGAAGAGTTTTAGACACACCCTATGTTATGCTCCCCTACCGCGACACAGCCCTGATACGCACCGCCCTCATCGTCTTCTTCATCGCCGTCGTGGGGTATGCGTACTACGAAGCACGAGCTATTCTGTGGGGTCCTGCCATCACAGTGCCGGAGAAGCTCTCCATCGTGCACGAGCAGGTCATCATGGTCCGTGGCACGGCACGACACATCGCCTCCCTCTCCATGAATGGCAACGAGATCCCCGTCACTGAAGCAGGAGAATTCGCCCACCAATACCTGCTCGCACCGGGCTATAACCGCATCGTGCTTGATGCGGAAGATAAGTACGGCGCCACGACACAGCAGGTCGTCGAGGTGGTGTATGACGCGCCGAAAGCGCCCATCCTGCCTGCCACCACCACATCTGCCACTTCAAGCACTCCTGCTGAGTCGTCCGCAGCACCCGACGCTCCCGAATCAGGCCCTGCGGCCACCTCTTCAGATATCCGCGTATCGTCGCAGTGAACTGCGGTATACTGGAACGACCCTCCCGCCATCACGCGCGGGACGTACGGGCGTTCATTCGAAACAGGTTATCATTCATAACGATTCTGCCGGCGTTCCGGCACCTCATGGGGTATGGCACTTGGAAGCAAGAAAAAAGAAAAGGTTGCGAAGGCGGTGGGCGCAGGCACTGACAAAGACATCGACCGCGCGATCGCGGAGATCAAGACGAAGTTTGGCGATGAGTCGATCATGAAGCTCGGCGAGACGCCGAAAGTCGACGTCGACGCAATCCCTACCGGCTCTATCGGCGTCGACTGGGCGCTCGGCATCGGCGGACTCCCCCGCGGACGCATCATCGAGATCTTCGGGCCGGAATCCTCGGGCAAGACGACGCTCTCGCTCCACTCGATCGCCGAGGCGCAGAAAAAAGGCGGCGTATGCGCCTTCATCGACGCCGAACACGCGCTCGATCCTGAGTATGCCAAGAAGCTCGGGGTCGACATCAATTCCCTCCTGGTCTCGCAACCGGACACTGGCGAGCAGGCGCTTGAGATCGTCGAGAGCCTGGTGCGCTCAGGCAAGATCGACGTCATCGTCATCGACTCGGTGGCGGCATTGACCCCGAAAGACGAGATTGAGGGCGACATGGGCGCTCAGCATGTGGGCAAGCAGGCACGCCTGATGTCGCAAGCACTGCGCAAGCTCACGGCAATCGTCGGCAAGACCAAGACCGTCGTCATCTTCATCAACCAGATTCGCATGCAGATTGGTGTCATGTTTGGCAACCCCGAGACTACCCCGGGTGGCAAGGCGCTCAAGTTCTACACCAGCGTGCGCATCGACATTCGCCGCATCGCGCAGATAAAAAAGGGCGACGAGACGATGGGCGGCAGGCACCGCGTGAAGATCGTAAAAAACAAGGTGGCCGCGCCCTTCCGCCAGACCGAATTCGACATGATGTACGGCGAGGGCATCTCGCGTGAGGGCGAAGCCTTGGCCTTGGGCGAGAAGATGGGCCTCGTGCAGAAGTCGTCGACCGGGTCATATGCCATCGGTGACACAAAACTGGGTCGCGGCTACGACGCCGCGCGCACCTATCTCCGCCAGAACAAACCGGTGCTGAACCAGCTACTGAAGGATATCCGCAAGGGCTTGAGCGAAGGAGGTATCGCGCCAGCCAAGCCCGAGCCGGGCGATGAAGCATAATATGCAGGTCCTCCGCCGCGCGACCGCCGCCGACTATCCGGCCATCAAGACACTTATCGCTCATTACCCTGCACAGCTGATGCAGGAGCATCTGCCGGAGCCTGAGGAGTTCTTCATCATCCAGCTTGACCGCGACATCATCGGCTGCTGCGCACTCGAAGTGTATTCGCAGCGCCTCGCAGAGATTCGCAGTCTTGCCGTGCGTGAGGATCACCGCCACAAGGGACTTGGCTCGCAGCTCGTCGACGCCTGCCTCGCCGCCGCAAAGGACGCGGGTATTCTCGAAATCCTCACCATCACGAACTCCCCCACCTTCTTCGAGACACGCGGCTTCGGCGCGTTCAAGAACGAGAAGTACGCACTGCTAAAAGTCTTGTAGCCGACACAGGGCACGGCATTCCATAGGACCGCCCTATGGAATCCACAGGAACAAGCCTCCTGCACTGCAGCGGAATTCCCTCTGTATGGACAGTGGCTGTATTTTGGCTATACTGCGGCCCATATGGCAATGCTCGCATACAACGAAGTATTAAATAAGAAGCTCGTCATCGTCGACGGCGAGCCGTACGAAGTAGTCTCTGCGTGGGTCTTCCGCAAGCAGCAACGCAAGCCAGTGAACCAGGCCAAGCTGCGCAATCTCAAGACCGGCGCCGTCATGGAACACACGTTCCACGTCTCCGACAAGGTAGAGGAGGCAGAGGTAGAGAGCCGCCCGGCGGTCTTCATCTTCCACAAGAATGGCGAGTGGATGTTCCACGAGGTCGGCGACAAGTCGAAGCGTTTCTCGCTCACCGACGACATGATCGGCGATGACGGCAAATGGCTCAAGGAGCATACCGAAGTGGCGGTGCGCTGGTTCGAGGGCGAGCCGATCCAGGTCAACCTCCCTATCAAGATAGAGCTCAAGGTCACCGATGCCCCGCCGAATACGCGCGGCAACACGGCACAAGGCGGCGACAAGCTCGTCACGCTCGAGACCGGCGCCAAGATTACCGTGCCGATGTTCATCGAAACGGGCGATGTGATCCGCATCAACACCGAGAACGGCCAGTACGTGGAGCGAGTGTAGGCGCAATATCACATACAAACTCCTGGCCCGCATCGCTATCGCAACGCGGGCCATTGAATTACGAACAGAACGAGCGGAAACGGCGGATCAGCCGCTTTCCGATGTGCACCAGCACGAACATGCAGATGACCGACAAGGGCCATGCGCTAACGTAGCCGATACCCACCAGAACTGGTTGCATCATCCGATATCCTCCTCCGCTTCCTGTTGTACAGGAAACGGGAGGCGGCGTCAAAGTCTGCGGCGGCGCGCCATGCGCTTTCGTGTCATGACGCGTGCGCCTTTCACTGGCCGCACGAGCAACCGGCATGCCGGTGCGATGTATTCACTCCAGCAGTGTGCCGCTGGCGCCCAGGTGAATGCCGCAGCGCCGAACGCCACGGCGAACATCCATGCGGGCATGTCTTGCGCGAGTATCTGCATCGCCCTGCTCCTTTCCTGTGCCCATAGTACCATCTTGCTCAGCCCTCAAAACGAAGCCGGCTGCCTGACGGCAGCCGGCTCGGGCACTAGGCACCTGTACCTTGTTACTTCTGGATGTACGGCAGGAGCGCCATGAAGCGGGCGCGCTTGATTGCGGCCTCGACCGCGCGCTGCTGCTTTGCCGTGAGGTTCGAGCGGCGGCGGCCAAGGATTCGGCCGTGCGGATTCACGAACTGGCGCAGCAGGTCCGTGTCCTTGTAGTCCACGTGACGGATGTCGTTCTGAGTGAGGATGTTGTTTGTCATACGATACGATGTAGTTGGTAATTGCTAATGGTTTCTAGTTAGAACGGGATGTCGTCGGGATTGATGTCGTCTTTCGGATAATCGATCCCGCTCGGGGCACTGCCGGCGAAGCTGTCTGCCTCGTCGTGCGATGGGCCGCGGCTTGCACCGCCGCCCGTCCCCGCACCGCCACCGGCAGCACGCGGTCCGAACTGGATGTTGTCGGCAACGATCTCAGTGCGGTACTGCTTTTGACCATCCTTCTCCCAGCTACGCGTCTGAATACGCCCCTCGATGAAGACCGAACTCCCCTTCTTGAGGTACTGGGAGACGAGGTCGGCCTGGCGGCCGAAAACGACGACGTTATGGAAATCGGCCTGTTCCTGCTTCTTGCCATCACGGTCACGAAAGACGCGGTTCGTCGCGATAGAAAAATTGACGACGTTCATGCCTGACGGGAGTGCGCGGATTTCGGGGTCGCGCGTGAGATTGCCGAACAGGAACGCCTTATTGATGAACATATCCGGTTACTCGACGGTGAGTACCTCGATCGCCTTGTCGATCTCCTCTTCGTTGACCGGCTCGGTCGACTCCTCGGCGCGGCGGAGAGTCGGCTTGATGGTGTCGGTGCGCTTGACCTCGCGCAGCTGCGGCGCCTTGAAATGGGTGCGCGTATCCTCACGGACAGTACGGAACACAATAGAACGGATGACATCCTTCGACTTCTTGAGCGAATCCTCGAGCGTATGTGCTGTTTCCGTCGGCGCCTCAAACTTGATCCAGCCGAAGAATGCGCGGTCAAACTCGGTAATCTTGCCGCCCAACTTGACAGGAATCTCGTACGCAAGCTTGATCAAGGACGGGGAGCCTTCGGCAATGAACGTTCCGCCAGCCTTTTCGATGACACTGCGGATTCCCGCCACGATAGCCTCAAGGTCATCCTCCTTCGCCTCGGGGTTGATGTGGTAGCCCACCTCATAGACGCGCGAGATCGCCTCGGCGTCGGTATCGTGTGCCTGTACTGACTTCTTGCCTGCCATATGTAGCCGGCACTGTAGCACAGAGGGTACCGGGCCGCAAGATAAGGCGCCCCGCCGGCATGTCGTGCGGCGGGGCGTCATAGCAATGCTATCCGAACGGAAACGAGCCGAGAACGACCTTTCGCATGTCGGATGCCCCGCGTTCGGCCGGAATGGGCATATACGTGATAAGCCCGAGCTCGTCCGCGACATGGGCAGTACCGACTTCCAGCCCGAGACCATCGCGGATCGCAACGTGCGGGCTGTAGCCCTCGCCGGCCCACTCGGGACTTTCGAGGTGTCCGCCGACCTCTTCCGCCAGCAGCAAGATGCGCCGATGCAACGACAGCAGCTCCGGCGTCCGCCTGATGATGTGCACCGGGACGGTATGCTCGGGGCCGTACAGATCTTCCCCTACAGATTCAAGGCGAATTGGGGGCGTCGCACGCGTGACCTCTCCAATCCCTACCCGCAGCGCCTCGGCCTGCTCGGTCGGGACGGTGAACGGCTGCAGCAACGTACAGTGCCGGCGCTTGCCTACAGAGTAATCTCCATCACTCGGCAGCGGGTCAATCGGCAGAATCATGAGTAACCGCAAGGCTATATCCTCCTATTGCGTCGACCTCTGCCGACTATACGGCGCCCACGGCTACAGCACAAGACTAGGTAATGCCGAACAGTCGCCGCGCATTTACAAGCACCTGTGCGCGCACCGTCTCCTCCTCTTCCCCGCGGATGCGCGCGATGGCACGCACGACCTCTTGCACATACACTGGCTCGTTGCGCTCTCCGCGGTGTGGTACGGGCGTTACGTACGGGGCGTCGGTCTCGGTGAGGAGCATATCGAGCGGAGCATTCTGCACCACCTCGTCGTAGTCGTGCGTAAAGGTCAGCACACCGGTAAACGAGAGCGCGAAGCCGATGTCGAGCCACCTCCGGGCAGTCTCCCAATTACCTGCAAAGAAATGTGCGTCCCCCGGCACCTTTGCATGCGCTTTCACGAGCTCAAGCGCGTCGTCATAGGCATCCTGCGAGCCCTTTGAGGGGCGTATGTGGAGCATCAAAGGCTTGCCTACGCGGTTTGCGAGCTCGATCTGCTGCACAAACGCCGCCGCCTGTACCTCTTTGGTTATCGGATCACTGCGAAAGTAGTCGAGTCCGCACTCGCCAATCGCGACGACCTTCGGGTGTCGCGCGAGCGCTTCGTACGCTGTGGCGTCGAACACCTCGCCCTTGTCGGCGAGTTCTTTACTACCCTCTCCAAGCTCCTGCGCATCGTAGTAGGTAGCGCTAGTGTAGTTAGGGTGGAGGCCCACCGATGCCCACACCCCCTCCCTGCCCTCCACAGCAGCCACGACCGCCGCGCTGGTCTCGAGGCGCGTGCCGACGATATTCATACCCACACCCTGTTCTGCCGCCCGAACAAACACTTCTTCCCGATCCGCATCATACGCGGCAAATGTTGGGTGTGTATGAGCATCAAAATACTGCATAGCGGAATATTATTTGCCACGCACGATAGCTATCGCCATTTGCTCGTTATGGAACATTCGCTCGATGCAAAAATCTGCCTCAAGCGCCTCCTTGAACTGCTCAAGGGTCGGCTTCCAAGAAGTAGTGACTTTAAAAATAGTGCCCGCGCTAAATGTCCGGTTTGCAATTGTCACATCTGAATTCAAGACGAACGAGGTTATCAAGCGATCATCCTCAATATCAATATGTACTTTGAGTCCGCTGCTCTGTGGACTATCTACAAACATGTCCTTCGCGAACCCATATTGAGAAAGTGGTCCAAAGGCCATATTTTCAGCCTGCATATTTGCATATGACGAAACTATTTGTTCGCTCGTCTGAACTTCAGCAACAATCGGCATCGCAATTATGAGGACACTGGACGGCGACAGTACCCTTTTTACATGACCATTGATAACGCGGGAGGGGAAATTCCCGTATGTACCTCCAAGAAACATGGATATTTGCCGTTCGTTCGGCAACAATTGCAACGGAAACCGCGTATGGAGGTTTTCAAAGCTGAGTAGCGTAGGATGCTTCGCATATGCCCCTTTTTCATGCACCTGAAGCGCCACAGCGAGTTCAATAGGTTGTATATCTATCGGATAGTATGATTTGATTGAATGTTCACCCAGCAGCTCAATCAGGGCCCTCCCTTTCATTCCATTGCCACTTCCAATGTCGAGAACGGCATAATTTGAACCAGGCTCCGTCGTTTCTCGAATGTACCGAGCGACGTCAGGAAAAAGAGTGAGCTCGCCCTTCCCCATAACCTCGAAGTATTCCTTGTTTTCATATATGTTTAAATACGCATCAGCTCCTCGGTAATTGAGATACCACAACTTTGAGTTACGCAGATCGACGACCGAACCCTTCTGCCTATCAAAAGCAGATTGAATCTCTGTAAAATTTGCCACTTTATTAAGCGGATAGAGGTTCGTGTACAGATTTTCAGTCAGCACCGCAGACTGATACTCGCCGAAACCAGTCAAGTAATCGCCTATGTCGCGCCCAGACGGGAGGATTACCTCAAACTCAAGATCATACTTCGCAACCGCACGCTCAATGTAAATGCACGCTTGATCATGCCAAAGCCTACTGATTAAATCATTCACCGACCTATCATGCGTAGCGCTTAGGGTGTCAACAAACACCTTATGGTGCAATCCTGTGTGACTTATTCTCTCTTGCGACCCGACGATGACTTTTTTATTCGCTAAGGTATCAGCGACTATTTGCAATTCATCAATGGTAATGCCCAACAGCTCAGCCAAACGCGCAGCCGGCAGCGAGTTATCCATCGCAACAATTTTTATGTAGTCCAACTCAAGCGGGGAAAGCTCCACTGGCGCATGGGCAGCATCGAGAATCGGTAATGCCTGCCCATCCTCTTCGTAAGGCCGTTTCGCAAAGCCGTATAAGCTGGTCAGCTCCGACTGGTACACGATCACATCACCAATGCCCAGGAGTTTGCGGATGGCCGCACTCACCTCAACTATTTCTGCATTGTTTGTGGCCAAGATTCCAACACCAAGGTTGCCCCACCCTTCTGCGAGAAAAATCCATCCGACACCGGGATGGGACTTCAGTTGCTCCACGAGGCTATCGCGCACCTCAGGTCGAACGCGCAAAAAGAATCGAAAATATCTTAGTCCAACTCGCGAAAGATCGAAAACCGCATACGGCGGCCCAAACACCTCGCCCTTTCTCATGGAGATCGTTCCAGTGTTCATACGAGCTTAAAATTCTACTGCGTAGCGGCTTATTCCTTTCGCGGGAAGAGGTTGTCGGGCTTCTTGTTATCGCGGATGGCGGCGAGGATGGTGGCAGACGTCTCGGGCATAAATGGGGCAAGATTTGCGGCGATGACCGCAAGCTCCGCGACGCAGTCGGCAATGATGTGTTTCCCCGCCTCTGGATCCTCTTTCACGACCGAGAACGGCTTTTCGTTCGTAATCCTCGTATCAAGTGCCTGAATGTTCTCCCATACTATGTCGAGCGCACGATTGAACTGGTAGCCGTCGAGCGCCGCGGCAACCTGTGGCGCGAGCACACCGCCCTCAAACGCTACTGACCCTGGCAAATGAGTCTCGGCGAGCTTCATCACGCGCGCCGTGAGATTGCCGAGGCCGTTGACCAGGTCGGCGTTGTACGCCTCCTTAAAGCGTTCCATCGTAAAGTCAGAATCCTCGAACGGGTGGATGTGACGCGCGAGGAAGTAGCGTAGCGCATCGACACCGTACTCGTCCACCACCACGTACGGGTCGATGACATTACCGAGCGACTTGCTCATCTTCTGCCCGCCCGAGGTGATGAAGCCATGGATCACCACCTGCTTGGTAGACGGCAGCCCGGCCGACATGAGCATGGCCTGCCACATGGCAGACTGCTGGCGCAAGTTGTCCTTTCCCGCAACCTGGATGGCATTCGGGCTGTGCTCCGTGCCCCACAACGCCTCGAATTGAGCAGCGTCCTCCGGCCAGCCTACGGTCGAAATGTAATTGACCAGGGCGTCGAACCAGACGTACATGACATGCTCGTCGTCTCCTGGCACCGGCACGCCCCACGACATCTTGGACTTGAGGCGTGAGATAGAAAAGTCTTCGAGGCCGCGCGCGACGAACGCGCGGATCTCGTTAAAGCGATACTCGGGCACTACGAAGTCAGGGCGGCGCGCATAGAGATCCAACAGCTGCGGACCGTACTTAGAGAAGCGGAAGAAGTAGTTCTCTTCGTCGATGATCTCGATGTCGAGATTCGGATGTATCGGACAGCGGCCGTTCACCAGTTCGCTGTCGGTCTTCTCGAGCTCGCACCCCACACAATACTTCACCTGGTAGTTCTTCTTGTAGATGTCGCCGTTTGCTTCGCAGCGGCGCCAGAATTCCTGCGCGGCGGCCTCATGATGCGGATCGGTGGTACGGATGAACTGCAGCTCGTCGAACAATCCGAGCTTCTCCTTGAGGCCGCGAAACTTCGCCGCCCATTCGTCGACGTATGCCTGCGGCTCTATCCCCCGCTCTTGCGCCTTGCGCAATATCTTCACGCCGTGCTCGTCGGTACCGGTATTGAAGAACACCTCATGACCCTGTGCCGCCCAATGGCGAGTGAGGATATCCGCCTGCACGATCTCAAGGGCGAACCCGATGTGCGGATCGGCATTCACATACGGCAAAGTCGTGGTAATGTAACGCGCCTTCTGCATATTAGCCTTTCACTTCTTCTGCTAACCGGCCGCTTTCAAGATCTTTCACCAGCTCCTGAATGGCGGCCGCAACCGGAACGGACAAGAGGATCCCGAGGAATCCGGCCAGCTGCCCGCCGACGATGAGCGCGATGATGACGAGGATCGGAGGCACACCAACCACACGCGTCACGACGAGCGGATAGATGAGATGGTTCTCGAACTGCTGGATGATGACGTAGAGCGCGATCGTGAGCGCGCCCAAGGTCGGTCCGCCTGTGACGAACGCGACTGCGATTGCCGGGATGGCAGAGATGGTCGGTCCGAAGACAGGAATGAGCTCAAGGAGCCCCGCGATGACCGCCAAGACAAGCGCATGCGGCACCGAAAGGATCATGAGACCGAGGTACGTGAGAACACCGATGAGGACGCCGAGCAGTAGCTGCCCCTGCATCCACAGGCCAATCTTGTGCTGCGAACGGCGCCAGAGGCCCAGTACGTAGCGCACATGCTTTTTCGGCGTGACGACGCGGAGGAAGTCGTCGACACCCGTCTCGACGACCGCAAAGTAGAACGACAGCACGATGATGAGGACGCCCGAGAAGATACCGCCGAAGATACTGGCGATGACAGACACAGCACTGTTGAACGCGTCGAGGTTCAGTGCCTCACGTACTGCTTGGAGGATATCTGTACTCGAATTGAGCGTCGGCTGTTCGATACCGAAGAACCGCAGGTATTCGTCGAGTACGCCCCATCGGTTGAACGACTCGAGGTAACGGGGCATCGACCCCATAAATGTGCCGAAGTCGGCGAACAGGGATGGCAAGAAGAAGAAGACGAGGATGCCGACCGAGATGAGGATGACGGAGTAGATGGCAGTGACGGCGAGCGTGCGCGAGAACTTGCGACGCATTAAGGCCGCAACGCCCGGCTCAATCGCCGAGGCAAGCACTACGGCAGTGGCGAGGATGAGGACGAGTTCGTGCAAGACGAAGAGGAGCCACGCGCCGGCGACCAGGAGTACGACACGCAGGATCGTGCCGGTCGTGATGGTGATAGTCGTCGTGCCCCGTTCCATGCGCGCATCCTAGCATATGCAAGCGCATTCCGTTCAGCGCGACATGAAAGCAGCCCGCCGGATCACCCGACGGGCTGAACGTAATTCCCGATTACGGTTCGGGCCACCTGAGCTCACGACGCAATCGCTCTTTTTCGCGATCGAGGACATCCCAAAAGTGTTTGGCCCCGACCATCACCACTCCCAATACCCCAGCAGAGCCGAGGCCGAACAGGAGTCCGAACAACAGGCGCATACCACCTCCTCGTGGCAAGGCTCGACGATATGCAGAGCCGATAGCTGCGTATATTATGCGTTTATCGCGCACTATGTCAACTACTGCCCTCGTCGCTCATCAGCCCTCGCTATTCACCGCGTCGCCTCTCGCAAGACTCGCACGAGCAGCAACGAAATTGCCACATGTACCACAATCGCCGCGAGCGGGACTCCTATGACCACGCCGATATCCTGGCCGCTGATAGGCGTACAGAACGGGTGGCTTGTATGTGCTATGCAGTAGGCGGACGTGACCGCTGCGCTCGGTGCCGCATGAGGCATCGGCGTATCTCCTTCAGTTTCTTGGGACCCGTCGCAAGCGTACTTAGGCGAGCATCGCTGTCAACTCTGCAATTTTTACGCGCTTCTGCTCACCGGTGTCGCGGTCACGGACGGTGACGGTGTCCTTGACCTCGTCACCACCCTCGCCGAGCGTGTCGAAGTCGATGGTGATGCAGTACGGCGTGCCAATCTCGTCCTGGCGGCGGTAACGCTTGCCGATGTTGCCGTTGTCGTCCCACTCAACGCGCGCATGCGTCTTGAGCATAGTGAATACTTCGCGCGCCTTTGCGACAAGCTCCGGCTTGTTACGAAGCAGCGGAAACACTGCGGCCTTTACCGGCGCAAGCTCGGGAGCAAGTCGCAGCACCACACGCTCTTCCCCATCAAGCTCGTCTTTCGTGTACGCCTCAGATAAGACGGCAAGAAATACGCGACCAACACCCATTGAGGTCTCGAGGATCCACGGAATGTACTTCTCACCAGTCTGCGGATCGGTGTAACGCAAATCAGTCCCGCTATGGTTCATGTGCTGCGTAAGGTCGTAATCAGTGCGATCGTGCACACCCTCAACTTCATCAAAGCCGTACGTTGGGAAGTTGTACTCAATGTCCCACGCATCGGAGGCATAGAACACGAGGTTGTCGTGCTGCTTCCAGCGCAGATTCTCGTCGCTAATCCCTAGGCTTTTGTACCACGCGTACCGTTCGGCCTTGATGCGATCATATGCCTCCTTGTTTTCGTGCGGCTTCACGAAGAACTGCGTGTCGGCCTGCTCGAACTCGCGCGTACGGAAAAGGAAATTGCGCGGCGATATCTCGTTGCGGAACGCCTTGCCGATTTGCGCGATACCAAACGGCACTTTCATACGTGTCGTATCAACGACATTCTTGAAATTGAGATAGATGCCCTGGCACGCTTCTCCTGGCAGATAGACCGGATTGTCGCCACGTGATGTGAAGTCGCCGAGATTCGACTTCACGAGGAGATTGAAAGCCCGCACGGGCGTGTAGTCGTGCGCGCCGCAGCTTGGACACGCAATCTTCGCCTTGTGCTCATCCCAGAGCGCATTGAGGTCTGCTTCCGACATCTTCTCGTCAGCAGTCACGCCAACCTTGGCAAGCTCCTTGTCGACGCGCAGGCGTGCATTGCACTTCTTGCACTCAACGAGCGGGTCCGAGAACCCCTTGGTATGCCCCGAAGCGTCCCACACACGCGGGTCACGGAAGATCGATGAATCAATCCCGACATAATCTTCCCTCGAATGGACGTTTGTTTCCCACCACGACCGCTTGATGTTGTTGAGGAGTTCGACGCCATACGGACCAAAATCGTAGATGCCGGCCATGCCGCCATATATTTCCGAACCCGGATATACGAACCCTCGGCGCTTCGAGAACGCGATAACCTCATCCATCGTGACATCTGTCATACCTTGCGAGACTATCACAGAATCGTGTTGTCGATAATCGACCGTGCATCACGACACGTGCACGACTACTTGACCACTGTCGCATTCGCCGGGTTGAACCCCGGGTCCGGGCCGGCGGTCACGGCATCTGATGACTTGCTGATGAGTATGAGATTGGTCGTCACATCAGGACGTGTCCTGATCTCGATCGGGCCACCCGTCGAAGCATCGCGTGCCTTGAGGACGACGTCTTGCAGCAAAACCGGCTGTTCCCCTATCTGGCTCGTCGACGGCGTGAAGCCGATCGCGATCGCCAGCTGCCGCGGCGTGGTCGAACCGAAGCCGACGCCCGGATCGATATCGCCGATATGCCAGGTGATGACACCGGTTTCCTGGTTGAGGGTCACCTTTTCTGATGCGGGCGAGCGCATGCCGAGCCAGCGCACATAGGGCGGCAAGAGCGCCGACAGCGACGCGTTCGTCATCCGATTCGTGGAATTCTTGAGCGTGAACAGAATGGCGTATGCAGTCTCGGTTCCGGCCTTGGGCGGCAAGGGCCCCACAGCACCGAACGGCGACGTGTAGTAGAGACCTTGCGTGGCAAGCTGCACATCACTGCCGATCGCAAGGCGCTGCTGCGCGGTAGACTGCAGCGTCTCCGGCACCCCGTCCTCCGAGACGCGCTGACCGGCCGCCGAGAGCGATACGTCGATATGAGGACGCGCACTGCCCGGCAATGCCTCGAGGCGCGGCACCTGGAACGAGAACGACAACGTACCACGCTCGCCCGGCTCGATCTCCGCGAGCGCACCGCCGGTCGTGGTGCGGTCCCAGATGAGCGAGCCGTCAGCGCTGCGATAGAAGCCGTCATTGGTGCGCACTGTCGCGCCGTCGACCTCGATGCCGGCAAGCCGTCCGACGATGACCGCGTTCACGATCTTCGTGTCGAGATTGTTGCGGTATGCCAGACTCACTGTCACCGAATCGCCCGGGCTCACGATGACGCCGCTGCCCGCATCCTTCCCTTCCACGGACATCGCCAGATCGAGGAACGGCTTTGCGATCTCGGTTGTGAGGCTCGCAGTCGACATGACGGTTGAGATCGTCGTCGATGCGGCCGAGCTTGACGCCGTCCCGGCCGTGAATCGGAATATCCGCTCTTCGCTGCTCTGTCCTGTCAGTGTTCCGAAGAGCGTGAGCGCGATGCGTTGCCCCGGCGTCATGTCGCCTAAGCGCCAGACATTCTTCGCTGTTTCTGCGGGGATGGCAGACGAAAGCTTGAACCCGAACGGCAGATCGGCGCGCAGCACGACGTCACGCACCGGTACGCTCGCGTTTGATGACACGACGACATCAAGCTGCAGCGGTTGCCCCGAGATCACCTGGGTATTGCCTGACACCGCGACAGACACCGGCGCGGATGCGAACATCGCCGAATAATCGCTCTGTGCGACGAAGATGGCGTTCGAACCCTCAAGCCGGTATTCAAGCTCTACCTTGACGGTCGCATGGTCCCCGCCGTTCCCTGCAAAGATCGCGGTCACCGTCCCCTGGCGCCTGCCGCCCGGCTCTATCGCTCCCAACGAGATGCGCTGGCTCGGCAATGACGAGATGAGGTCGACCGGAGAACGGGTTCCTTCCGGGTACGTGATGACGAGATCCGCGAGCTGCAAAGCCGTGTTGTTTCGGTTCGTGACGACGACCTGTAGCTCGGTCTTCTCGCCGCCTGCGATCTGTACCGGCCCGCCGATTGCGATGTCGATGTTCTGCGACGATGCACGCAAACTGCCACCGCCCAACAAGAAAAAGTACCCGAAATAAGCGGCTGCTCCGACAAAGAAGACTGCGGACAGTACGAGGATGCCTTGCAGCAGTCGGCGTGCCAGCCCGATCGTGATGGGCGCGACCATGGAACCCGGCGCGCCCTGCTCAACCCGGCGCCAATCTTCGCCGACAAGCGGGCGCTCGGGCCGCATCTCGCGGCGCGGGCGCGCATCAAGACGTGCCTGCAGCTGTCGCGAATATATGGCACGCCGTAAGCGCTCTATCTGCTCCTTCTCATGATCGCTGTCGAACGTGTGTTCGTCCATCATGAAAATGATACCACTTCGACCGCAGAAATCGCGCTACAGATGCGTCTCGGCAAGCGCACGATTGATGGAGACCAGCAGCACATCCCGCTCCTCGTCGCTGGCGAGCATATCCGGCGCGTACGCAGTGTGCGCAAACATGGCCGAACCGACCGCCGCTGGTGAGAGGTACCCGAGCGCGTACAAGACCCGAGCCACACACACAAGCTCGATTGACGGCACCAATGACGCGTCGGCCTCAAGCAGGGCGGCGTGCCCGTCGGCAAGCGCCTCGAAGAGATACGTATTCTGTTCGGCGCCAGCAACAAGCCGCATGACAAGCTGTGCAGCGCGCGCGAACGCACGCACACCGACCTCCTGCTTATCCACGGCCGTCATCCCTGCGGCGGCGCCTGCGATACGCCAGCCGTTCTTGCCGCGTATAAGCGATACATGGCAGTGCGAATAGTGCGTAAGCGCATACCGCATCTTCGAGCGGTCGGTCCGCGCGGCAGCCGCGCGTGCCCACACGAGACCGAATTCATGAGTATAGAGTGCGACAGAGCGATCGGTCTCGCCCTGCTCACGGCTTCCTAAGACCAGTGCCTCGGTGTGATATTTCTGATACATGATGATCAAGAACGCATGATGGCGAGGATGTCTTCTAGCGTACGTTCGAGTATACGAAGCAACGCTGGGTACTGTTGCAAATCGCTGCTGCGCAGCTGCACAGCGCACTCATCTACAGCTGGGGGTATCGAGACTGGCTCCGGCACCATAGCATTATGTACCATCGCCGGCGTTGCGCGATGCATGCTTGATGTCTATCCATTTGATACACAGCAGCAGCGTTTGCACTCCTCGTCCGATAGCGGTATCGACCGCATCCGCATTCGACCACGACCCGTCGCCCGACAGATCGACACCAGCAGTGCCTTTTGCCGCCCATCGCGCTACGGTACCGAACCAGGCCGTTACATCATCGTTCAGTGCATTGCTTTCAAAAAACTCTCTGACTTCTCGTACTGCCTGGACACACCGCTCGCGTACCATGCCGCGTTTTTCAGTACTCAAGGTCGGCAGCAGTTCAGTAATCTCTCCGGCGAGATCTCGGATATGTGCCTCTACAGCGGCCGGGCCAGTCAACGACTCTTGCTGGTTGCGAGGCTTTGCGGATGACTCAAAACTCATAGGCTATCCAAGCACAACCCGCAACTGCTGTTCTCCGGCTACGAGCCGCAACTCAGACAAGCTCGTCGTACTCATGATACCGGTACGCCATTTCTCTGCTGCCTCCAAGAGAAGAGGCTCGCTTGAGGAGACTTCGACACTCACCTTCTGCCCCGGCGCCAGCCCCGCGTCCTTGCGCGCCTGCTGGATGACGCGGACAAGCTCGCGAGCCAGCCCTTCTTCGCGCAACTCCGGCGTCATGTTCGTATCCAATACCACCCCCCAGCCAGTTCCCTCTCCTGCGATGCGCATGATTTCCTTCACGTTCACTTCATCCGCGATGATCTGCATCAGATCCGGCGGAAGCGTCGGATTACCCGAAGTCAGCGTCATGCCGCCCAAGGGCTGGCGTACAGGAATCTTCGCGGCCGAGCGCTGCTCAAGCGCGAGCGATACGACATTACGTGCCTCAGTCATGTCGGCTACGAGCTGATGCTGCTCACGCGTCAGCTCCCACGCGTCGCTCCATCGGGCAAGATGCACGCTTTCCGTATCGTCATCATGTCTCATCTCCTGCCACAGCCAGTCGGCAAAGAATGGCGCGAATGGCGCGAGTATCTTCGCTGTCTCGCAGAGCACATACGCCATCGTGGCAAGCGCCGCAATACGGTCGGCAGTATCGTCTCCTTTGACGCGAGCGCGCGAGCGGCGCAGGTACCAGGTGGACAGATCGTCGACGAAGCGATCGAACGGGCGTGTCGCCTCCTCCAGCGCGTACCGATCGAGCCCGTTGGTGACCTCGGCATGCACTTGTGCGAGACGCGCGAGGATCCAGCGGTCGAGCACGTTCGTGCTTGTGGCCGATGGCTCGTGCGCCGTGCCTTGATAGAGCGCATAAAATTCGTAGACGTTGCCGAGACGACCAAAGATCTTGCGTGAGAGGTCGGCGACTTCTTTCTCCGAAAACGAGAGTGACTCTGCGCGCACGACCGGGCTCGAGAGCATGTACAAGCGCATCGCATCGGCGCCGTACACGTCGATCATCATCTGCGGATCTGGATAATTCTTGAGCTTCTTGCTCATTTTCTTACCGTCTTCGGCAAGCACGATGCCGGTGACGATGCAGTTCTTGAACGCCTGATTCTCAAAGAGGCCACCGGCCAGGACGTGTTGATAGTAGAACCACGCGCGGCACTGATCTTGCGCTTCGCCGATAAAGTCGGCCGGGACGAGCCTCTCCCCCGCCGCAGCCTGCGCTGCGCCATAGCCTTTCGTCGCAAACGGCACAGAACCAGAGTCGAACCAGGTGTCGAGTACATCAGGAATTCTGTATGCGCTGCCGCCGCACTCGCACGGCACCGTAATCTCGTCGACAAATTCCTTGTGCAAATCTCCCACCTTCGTGCCGCTCGCTGCTCCGAGCTCGGCAGTACTGCCGAACACTTGATCTTTCTTGCACTTCTCGCACCTCCACACCGGGATGGTGTTGGCCCAGAAACGCTGGCGCGAGATAGACCAATCGCGCGCACCTTCGAGCCATTGTCCGAAACGACCTTCTTTTATGTGCGCCGGCGACCAGTTGATGCTCTTCGCTGTCTCAAGCAAGGTCGGCTTCATCTTCTCCACTGCGACGAACCACGACGACGTCGCGTAGTTCAAAAGCGCCGTATCGCAACGCCAGCAATGCGGATACGGGTGTTCGTACTTTTCGCTTGCAAATACTTTGTCGCCGAGCGCACGCACGATGGTGAGGTCCGCCTCGCGAATCTCTTCGGGCTTATTCTTGGCGCGTGGCTTCAAATCGACCGGCTCTGGGAATACCTCATCGACGAACGTGCCGTCCATCTTTACATGCTGCACGAATGGCAGATTCTCTTTCTTGCCGAGCATCATGTCGTCGGCACCGAACGCCGGTGCAATGTGCACGATACCCGTGCCCGTGTCGGTCGTTACAAAGTCGGCTGCGTACACCTTCCAACCGTTTTCGCGGTTCTTCAATTTCTCGTCGTTGTAGTAGTGGTCGAACAAGGGTTCGTATTCGATGCCGACTAATTCCCTGCCAGCCATTTCTTTCGATGGCTTGTGTGGACGAGTATTCAAGAAAAGGGCGGCGAGCTTTTCTTGTTCCGCAATGTAAGTTGCTCCGCCAAGAACTTCGCCCGAACCGGAACCTGGCTCGCGAATGGAACTTTCTGGAGAGTGTGAGGTTTGGAATGTGGCATATTTTATATCCGCACCAACGGCCAGCGCGACATTACCCGGCAGCGTCCATGGTGTCGTCGTCCACGCGAGGAAGTATGAGTTTGGCGGCAGTCCGTGCTGTTCAGGATTTCTTATTTTAAATTTCACTGTCGCAGACAAATCTTTTACATCCTTGTACCCTTCCGCGACTTCACCTTGTGAAAGCGTTGTCTCGCAGCGCGGACAGATGTGCATCGAGCGGTAGTCCTCGTACACAAAACCCTTCTCATGGAGCGTCTTGAACGCCCACCACTCGCTCTGCATGTAGGAGAAATCCATCGTGCGATACGGATGTTCCATGTCGGCCCAGCGACCGAAGCGCGGGATGATGCGCTCCCACTCGTGGATGAACGTGAAGATGCGTTCACGACAGAGGTCGTTGAATGCCTTTACGCCCATCGCCAAGATGTCCTTTTTGCTTTTGGTGCCCAGCTCCTTCTCGACAATGTTCTCTATCGGCAGCCCGTGGCAGTCCCAGCCCCACTGGCGCGCCACGCGGTAGCCGCACATGGTCTTGTAGCGCGGCACGGCATCCTTGATGGCACTCTGCAACAAGTGGCCGTAGTGCGGCAGCCCTGTGGCAAAGGGCGGGCCATCGTAAAAGACAAAGTCGCCCTTGGGCGCCTCCTTTGCGAGGGTCTTCTCGAATATGCGGTTCTCATCCCAGAACGCCAAGGTCTGCTCCTCGCGCTCTGCTGCCTTCCCTTTCTTTGCCTCCTCGCCGTTGCTACTCATTGCCACAATCTACCAAAGGAACAGCCCGGCCGCGAGGCCGGACTTGTCGCATCGATTACTGCTCCAGCTCCGCGAGAAGCCCTTTAACGTCGAGCCTGTCGGTGCCCATCTCAATGCCACCATCGGGCGTTGTCTTCCAGGTGTCCTTGGGTCGGTCGGCGTATATCTCTACGCCAATCCCGTCAGGGTCCTGTATGTACAGTGCCTCGGCCACACCGTGATCGGCGGCACCCGAGACCGGATACCCCGCATCAAGCAGTCGCTTGAGCGTGCGCGCGAGCTCCTTGCGCGATGGATACACGAACGCCACATGATAGAGACCCGCATGCCGCGGCGATGAGGGCCCGATATCTGGCCCTGCCCATGTGTTAAGACCGATGTGATGATGGTACCCGCCCGACGAGAGAAAGGCTGCAGAATCCCCGATACGTTGTGTCACCTCAAACCCAAGTAGGTCACGATAGAACCGGAGCGAGCGCTCGAGGTTGCGCACTTGCAGGTGCACATGCCCCACCTGTGCGTGCTTGAGCGTCATACTACATCTTGTCTGGTGCGGGGATGCCGAGGAGGTGGAGCCCGCGCGCTAGTGTGGCGCGGACGGCATCGGTGACAGCGACTTTGTGTGCTGCCCTCGGCGTACCATCGAGGAACTGCTCCTGCGCATACCAACTATTGAACGCCCCTGCGAGCATGAGCAGGTACTGGGCAATGTGATGCGGTTCAAGGTCACGCGCTGCGCGCGCGACCACTGCCGGGAATCGCTCAAGCAAGCGCGACACATCGTTTGGCACTGTCGCAGCATCGACCGTCGGCTCCACTTCCTGCCCCCCTGCTTTCTGCAGGATGGCACTGGCGCGTGCATGCGTGTACTGCAGGTACGGCCCTGAATCACCCTCGAGCGAGAGCGCACGCTCCTTATCGAACACGATATTCTTGCCGTTCTGTTGCTTCAAGACCTCAAACTTGAGCGCTGCCACGGCAATCATGTCGGCGAGCGCGTCCGCGTCGTCGGCACGACTATCAGCCGTGCGCTCGTGCGCGCTTTCGCGCAAGTCGGCAATGAGCGATTCGCCCGTGAGCACATTGCCGAGGCGCGACGACATCTTGCCTGTCGTGAGCGTAAGAAAACCGGTGCGCACGTGTTCGATACGCTTGTCAGCCTCCTCTGGAAACAGTGCCCGAATTGCCGCAATGAGTACCTTGAAATACTCCTGCTGCTCGACGCCCGTGACGACGAACATCTGCTGCCAGCCTGGATATGCGCGACGCTTGAGCTCGAAGTTGCCGAGGTCTTTCGCTTCGTACGTGGTGAGTCCGGCAGAATTGAGGAATACTCGCGTATGCAGGCCCGAGCGCGATTCAGGAAAGACGACCGCACCGTCACTCTTCTCAAAGACACCATCAACTAGTCCCTTCTCCACGATCTCTTTCCCTACAGGAGAAGCCTCGCTCTCAAATATCTCGGTATCAAAGGTGGTACCCAGCTTCTTGCAGATCGTATCGAGGTGCGTGCGCGACGCCTCGATGCCCTGCGTGCGCAGTGCCGACAGTTCCTCGTCGCTGCCCTCGTAGAGCGCTTTGTTTATCGCCTCAATCTCTTTCTTCGCCGCTTCATCGTTCTCGTACGCGGCATTGCCCTCCACATATGCACGACCAAGCGCCGCGATGTCGCGCGGGTCAGCTCCTGCTTTCTTGAGCCCCCAGACACCCTTGGCAACGGTGAGTCCGATGTCGGACGGATAGTTAAGCCGACGCACCGCGCCGCCTTCGTTCTCCAAAAGGCGCGCAAGCGATTCGCCAACGATGTTGCCCACGAGATTGCCTATGTGAAGCGGCTTGAAAAGATTCGGACTCGTGTATTCAAAAAGGATCTCCTGGCCCGCGAGCATGTCGCCCGCTGCCCAGCCCGGGTTGCGCGCCGCTTGGACGGTCGTGGCGATCGCACTCGGCGCGAGCGTAAAGTTGACGAAGCCCGGACCGGCAATCTCAATCTTCGCGACGCCATCGATGTCCCCGAACGCCGCTGCGATCTCCTCGGCCAGAGAGCGCGGCGACTTCCCTGCCTGCTTGGCATACGCGAGCGCGACACTCGTCGCGTAGTCGCCATGCGCCATGTCGCCCGGAAATTCGAGCACCACCGCCTCCGGCTCGACATGCACGTCAAGCTGTGCCAGTGCATCGGCAATCTGCTCTCGAATACGGGCAGCTATCTGCATTGCGGCATTGTATATCGCGATACCCTAAATGACACGCTGCCTTGGCAAATCCACAACACAAATGCTAGGGTGCAGCCAGACAACCAGAGAGAAGGAGTGTGCCATGCGCCCGGAACCATATATCGGCGCTACCGGATTCAAAAATCCCGACCAGGTGGAGTGCGTGCTCGCAGCGACCGCCGCGGTACGGCAAAAGATCATGATCGGCGTCCTCGTCAGCAGCAAAACACTGAACGGGATCCCGAACAAGTACCCGGGCATTAGCCCGGCGATGCGCGACGTCGCGTCCATCTTCCCTCCCGGCAACCGGACTTTGAACCTTGTGCACTACAGCACCGACGACACTAGAGCGCTCGGCCTGGAACTGCAACGAGCGCGCGAGTTCGGCGGCGAGAACTGCCAAGGAGTCCAGCTCAACATCCCCTGGCCGTCGACACGAACTGTCGAAGCCTACCAGCGGCGCTGGGATACCGACATCATCGTGCTGCAGCTCGGTAAGCAGGCGATGAAGGAGGCCGACAACGAGCCGTCGCGTATCGCCGAATCGCTGCGCGCCTATGAGGGCCTCATCGACTACGCCCTCATTGACGCAAGCGGCGGCTTCGGCGTTCCGCTTGTCCTCGACAGCACGCGCCGATTGCTTGAAGTTCTCTACCGGCTCGACTGGCTTCATATCGGCATCGCGGGCGGCCAATGTGCCGACACGATCGACGAGGTCGCGCCGCTATTTCGCGAGTTCCCCGGAACGTCCATCGACGCCCAAGGCAAACTACAGACAAACGGCGTCCTTAATGTCGAAAATACGATCGCCTACGTCACGAAGGCGTCGACTATGCTCTTTCGGCAGACACAAGGCTGCGGTTGCAGCTAACGAAAAACGCCGGGCCCTTTCGGGCCCGGCGTCTTCTTTTTTGGTTGAGCGATATTACTTCTCCACGTCCACCCCCATCGAGCGAGCAGTGCCCGCAATGATGCGCTTGGCATGATCGAGATCGAGCGCGTTGAGATCCTCCATCTTCTCCGCAGCGACAGCCTCAAGCTGAGCCTTGGTCATCTTGGCGATCTTTGCCGAGTGCGGCTTGCCCGAACCCTTGTCCTTGCCGACAGCCTTGAGGATGAGGCGGCTCGCCGGCGGCTTCTTGACGATGAAGGAGAAGGTGCGGTCCTTGTAGACATGCATCAAGACCGGGACGATGGTGCCCATCATCGGACGAGTCTGGTCGTTGAACTGCTTCACGAACTCGGCGATGTTGACGCCTGCCGGGCCCAGAGCGGTACCCACCGGCGGAGCAGGCGTGGCTGCGCCCGCCTGAATCTGCAATTTGATGATCTTGGTGACTTCCTTTGCCATACGAATGTGGGGGCACTATAGCCGTATTTATTTATAATTTCAAGTTTTTTGACTTAGGACCTGATGAGAATCGTTCAGCTGCTAGGCACGGGGAAGCGATTTTCCGGAGGCGTACTTTCTGTACGGTGATGGACATTGTGGGGCCCCGTAACGACGCAGATGGCGATTTTGGTCTGGGACTAAACGCGTTGCACCTGGTCGGCCTCCAGCTCAACCGGAGTCTCACGGCCGAACATCGGCACCAAGACCTTCACCTTGCCGCGCTCCTCGTCAATCTCACCGACCTTGCCTTCAAGGTCCTTGAACGGGCCGTCTATGATGACGACCGCATCCCCTGCCGCGAGATCGATCGCGTGACGGACCGTATCCCCGCTCGTGCGCTTGAGGATCTTCTCCACGTCGATAGGATCGAGTGGCACGGCCTGGTTCGCGGTGCCGACGAAGCCGGTCACCTGCGGCGTGTTGCGCACGACTGACCACGCCTCATCGGTGGCGATCATCTCCACAAGCACGTAGCCCGGGAACGTCTTCTCCTTCACCTCGGTCTTGCGACCGTTCTTGATCTTGATCTTCTTCTCGGTCGGGACGACAACGCTGAAGATATACTCGCCCATGCCGAACGATTCGACGCGCTGCTTGAGATTGCGTGCCACCGCATCCTCGTAGCCCGAGTAGGTGTGGACTGCGTACCACTGCCGCTCCCCTCCGTGTGTCTGCTTTGCCATACGATTGATATGAACGAGTAATGAATCTTACTGGAGAAGCGGCTGCTCGGTGACTGTCGGCGTCTGTGTTGCGGTTTCAGTGTCGACCGGTGCAAACTCGATAGCCGAAGAAGCTGGCACCGCCGACGGCATACCCTCGACGACGCGCTTCAGCGCTCCCGTGAAAAGGTAGTCGAACAGGCCGAGGTAGAGCGCGACGACGATGGAAACGAGCGCTACCATGACGGTGTACACGATCGTCTGCGTCTGCGTCGGCCACGCCACGTGGTTGAGTTCGCTTCGCGTGTCTTTGAGGTACTGTCCGAATCCGGCCATAAGCATTGGTTTTAGGCATTTTTAAAACCCCTCGCGGGGCCTGATTTCCAAATGATACGCCTGCAATAGAAGCTCGTCAAGCCCGCGCGCCAATCGGGGCCTTGTGCCTGCCGTAGAGCATCAACAGGATTCAGTTGCACCGAGATACACAGATACACAACCAATGGTAGCCGTGCGGGCACGGAGGCTAGACCCCGATTGGCGCGCAGGCAAGCGCATGACTACGCTACCTTGAGCGCCCGGCGAAATAGTCTGGCTCGACCGGTCGAAAGAAACACGTATCGCGCATGACGACCGTCGACGACAGCCCCGACAGCGCCCGCATCAAACAAGACGCGAAGCTGGTGACTTGTCGCCGATTCGGTCATCTCAAGCGCCGCGGCAATCTCCCCCACAGCCATCGACCTCCTCTCTCTCAACAAAAGCTGCAGGATACGGACCCGGCTCCCGGTTGAAAGTATCTTGAACACGCCGACGGCACGCTCTGCCTGCTTTTTGAGCACCCTGGTCGCCATACCCGCGAGGATACCACGCGGGCGCCCTCTGACGAGGGGTGCCCGCGCATGCCGCTCAAAGAAACGCAAACCTACTGGATCTCAAACGAGATCGTGACGTTCGACACGATCTTGTTCTGACCGACCGATATCTCCGGGGCGATAGACTTCGTCTCGGCGCCGCCCATGCCATACGCCATGTCTGCACCTGCATACATGGGCGCTGGCGGATACCAGTAATCGCTCTCGCTGAAACCTACGATGCGCACCAGGGATACGCCGAGCGAATCGGCAAGCTGCTCGGCCTTTGCGCGCGCCTTGGCGATCGCCTTCTCGCGCGCCTCCTCCTTGAGGGCGTCCTCATCGGCGATAGTGAACGAGAGGCCGCTCACCTGCGCAGCGCCCTTCTCTCCGACTCCTGCAAGGAGTTCCCCTGCCTTGTCGGTATCCTTCACCTTTACAGTGAGGGTTTCCGAGGTCTGGAAGCCGGTCAGGGTCTGCTTGCCTGGCGGACAGTAGTTGTTGGTACAGACACCCTGCGACCATTCATACTGCGGCGAGACACTGTAATCCGAGGTCCGGATGTCTTTCTCGTCGATACTCTGTTCCTTCAAGAAAGCCTTGATGGCATTCATCTTTTTCGTCGCGGCCTCTTGCGACGTCTTTACGTCCTTCGCGATCTCCTGTACCGAGACCGAGAATTCCGCGGTGTCTGGCACTGCAAACACCTCGCCCTCACCTGAGACAGTGATGGTGTTCGTCGCCGTGACGCCGCTGCCGATGAGCCGATAGCTTTTTACGGCACTGACTGTCGCGACCAAGAGGAACAGCGCAAGGAGCGCGAGCGCCGCAGTAAGTGCGATGCGCAGCTTATGCGTCGTTTGAATAAGAGTGTTGACGGTTGACTGATCCATACATGCCGTTGAAGCCTATAATACAATTAGTGTAGCACCACGCCCCGAACGCGCTATAGGGATCCAAGGCTACTGTAGATACTCAGGAGCGCGGGGACCGCAAAGACCAGCCCGAGAAGCGGCAAGAGGAACGCAATGATCGAACCGGCCACCAGCCAGAGGAAATAGCGCTTCGTATCCTCAGCAGCGCGACGCGCGGCTTCGGCCTTTTCTTCGATGCGCGCAAGATAGTCGCGCAATTCCCTGTCTTCCATGCGTCCATCATACACCCTGGGCCACACACGGATGGGCACGTATACTGGGAATACCCCCTGTATGACTATCGTCGGGATTCTTGCGTTCCTCGATTCGTCTCGCTATGTCATCCTATTCCTTGCCTGCTTCTTCGAGGGCACGATCGCGATACTCACCGGCGGCGCGATGCTATCGCTCGGACTCGTATCATTCTGGCCACTGTATGCAGTTCTCCTTGCCGCCGATGTCGGCTCGGACATCTGCTGGTATCTGTTGGGTCGTCTTGGCACCCGCGCATTCCTCGACCGCTGGGGCAAGCTCTTCGGCGCCGACCAGACACGACTCGAGCGAGTCGAATCGCGATTCCAGCGCTACGACACGCGCATCATCTTCTTTTCCAAGCTCACGATGGGATTTGGTCTCGCAATCGCGACACTGGTAGCGACCGGCACATTGCGCGTACCTTTCCGACGGTTCATGCTGGCCAACACGGCTGGCGCGCTTATCTGGGTGCTCCTGCTCATTACCGCGGGCTACTATTGGGGCAACATCATCGCGCTTCTGCCGCCATACGCAGGCATCCTCGCAACCGCAGGCGCGGCCACTGTGCTCTTTGTGCTCGTGCGCTATTCGCGCCGGCTGTTGCCAGCAGGCTGGCTGCACGGCTGACTGAACCATCTTGGAGCGTACCCATTGCGGGCATACGCCAAGAACGTGGTCGCATCATGCGACTACGCATGATGCTCGTTATTCTTGGGTGGTCGACGCGACTCGAACGCGCAACCGCTGGTACCACAAACCAGAGCTCTACCGATTGAGCTACGACCACCATCGCAAACGATTGCTTTATAACAGAAAAAGAGCCTTCAGGCGAGAATCATCGATACATCTCCGTCAACGGCGGTGATGTATCTACAGCAACGACCCGAAAGGATATGCGCGCGATAAGCTGGCCGTATCCCGTAAGCACGTTGACACGCCACGTTCCGGGCGACACGTCGGATTTGTATGAGTACCCTCGGTAGCCGCCGTCTCGCCCTCCACTGATCGGAAACAGGAGCGTGTCGGTCGTGCGCCACTCCCCTGCCTGTTCGTCGAAACGCTGCCATTCGTGCTCGATCATTGTCGAAAGGCCGGTCGGCGCAAAGACGGTACTCCACACATATACCGGTCCAGGCGAGGCCTGGCGGAATGTCGTCTCGTAACTCAGGTACTCTTCGTACCACGCCACTGCCTCGCCACGAAGTATGTATGCGCCGTCTACGCGTTCAATATGATGGTAGACACCGGCTTCTTTCAATGCCAACGGCAATGGCGGCGTGATACCGGTAAAGTAGAGTACATTGATGGCGATGAACACCCCGACTATCGCGTGGATCGCACGAAGGCGATCGCCGTACCGTACGCCTGGCGCCAACAGCAGGAATGCGAGCAAGAGCACGGCGATGATAGCGAGACTTGCCAAGCCGCTCGTGATAAACATCAGCACCCCGATCTTCTTGAAGACGATTGGAAGGAAGAATACGAGGTATGAGAACAGCACGGCGAAGTAGATGCCCACCTGGAACGGGAACCGGCGATAGAGGCGCGTGAAGCGTTCGTTGCCGACCAGTAGCGTGGCGAGTGCGAAGACGAATATCCAGTTGACTGCTAGTGCCGCGTTGCGGCTGTACAGCGACAAGAAGCCGCTGAAAAGGTTGCCGAACGAGAATTGCACGACCACCAGCATGATAGGTGCTGCCGCCACAACCCGCGGATGCGTGACGCGCCCTGTTTCGACCATGTTCACCACCGCGATTCCAAGCGCCGCAACGATAAGATATCCGGCGAAGAGCGCGTTCGTCTGCCACAGGTCGACACGCTGCGCGAACAGAAGCGTGTCGGCTACAAAGCCCGCAATGAGGGCGACAGGCGATAGGTAGCGTTCGTACCAGTGTGCAAGAACCGCGGGCTCTGGAATGCGTTTGCGAATCATGAGCGCAATTATGAACGATAGTGGGGAGCGCGTTCCTGTGCTGCAGCCGCCTTGTTGGTAAGGTTGGTAAGGCGCGCGAGCGCATAGAAGAGCGAAGAGAGGCGGTTGGCATACGCGCGCGCTGGCGAAGATATTTCGCGATCGCCCGATTCGTGCAGCGTGACAAGGCGGCGCTCGGCCCTGCGAGCGACGGTGCGGGCGATGTCGAACCGCGCCGAGAGCTCGGTATCGCCCAGGATGAGGAATGTCTTGGTCTCGGGCAACAGATGCTCAATCGACTCGATGAGCGCACTCATCGCCGTCACGCTGTTTTCGGGAATGCGCTTGTCGCTGCCGGCAACTTCGGCCTGGAGTGTAAAGAGGTGATCTTGGACATCACGCAGGATCTCGGCAGCACGCCCTTCCCCTACGGCAAGGTCGTCGGCTGCTATCGCGCACCAGCCCGTAAGGGCATTCAATTCATCGAGCATGCCGAGCGCCTCGAAGATCGGCGACGACTTGGACACCCGCACGCCCTGCGCGGAATCAAACAACTTCGTCGTCCCGCCGTCGCCTTTGCCGGTAAAGAGTGTCATGAGGGCATCATAACAAAAACCCAAAATCCTCCCCAGGACGACCTTAGTGCTCTGCAATTTTCCCAAGAATGTAGATTGTGTGCATCGAATTTGATGGGTCTGGCTGCACATGCAAAATCGTATATTCTCCTGTCTTGAGTAGGCCGTTTACAATCTCCATCCCATTCTTGTCAGTCTCTTTGCGAACCCCGTAGATAACGCGACTTTTCCGCCACGCCAGAATAGAAATCGCTATGGCTATCAAACTCAAAATTGCCGACACATATTCCATAAACGAATAATACACCCGGCGCAGGAGAGGAATCGAGTCACGGATATTTTTCGCGCCGTCGCGCGAAAAATTCCGCGACCCCGGCTCGGCCACCCAATTGCTATGGGGCCCCAGGCCTCCGCCCGTTCAAGTCCTCTCCCGTGGCAAAATGCAGAAAGCCGGAACATGTTCCGGCTTTCGCATTTTGTGCCCGGGAGAGGACTTGAACCTCCACGCCTTGCGGCATATGCACCTCATACATACGTGTATACCAATTTCACCACCCGGGCGTACTCTCGTCAAAAGCCGCCACTTCTGGCAACTACAGACGTTCGCCCACTATACTCAACATTTTCTCTATTTTCAATCGTTTGCGTGAAAGGTGTACGCACTTCTTATCCTTGTACATCAATCGCAGGACGATAACGGCCTCCCTTTTTGCGTATTTGAGTTGGTGCACCGATTGCCCCCGCGCGCTGGTTATGTGTCCACGCACACTGGCAAGCTTTTCGATGCACTCCCGAAGCCACTGCATGAACTCACTGCTTGCAGATGCGAACCCAAGATAGAACATGAAGCTTGAGCGCCATCTTTTATCCCAGTATGAGTACGTACTGCCATCGCCATCAAACAACCCGCGGAGAAAATCGAAGAAATATTCTTCGGGAACATGCAGTGCGCCGAGTGTTTTCGACTTTGCCGGCGTCAAGCCGATTGAGAGCAGAAAATTATAGAAGAGCGTGTTCTTGAACTGGACACGCAAGTATTTTTTCCCACTTCCTCCATCTTTCTCAGTTATGTTGTAGGGCGCACCGAGGCACATGAGGAAGTTCTCCAGCTGCTCTCGGTCTTTTGATGTGAGATCGATCAAATGCCCGTGCACCGGAGCAGAAAGACACCCGTCAGATGCCAAGAGCCCGATCGCGTACGCAAGATTCGGCGACCACGTCTCTGAAATGACCTGTCTTGGCTTTGGCCCTCTCTTCCCCATCCATTCATCATAGCATCACCTCAAGGTAATAGCGTCTACCAATTTATGCACAAAAGGCCCGCGACAAATGTCGCGGGTCTTTTGTTGCACATGCAATATTATTCTGACTTCGTTTCCGTGACTTCTGCTGCGCCATCTACCGGAGCAACATCTGCCTCGACGACAGCCTCGGCCTTTGCGGCGATCTCGGCTTCAGCGGCAGCGCGCGCCTCCGCCTCAGCAGCAATCGCAGCATCCTCGGCCTCGTGATGCGCCGAAGAAGCGCCCACCATGCGCGTGCGACGAAGGAGACGGCGAGCCTCGCGGGCCACCTTTTCGCGGATGTAGTAGAGCTTGGCGCGGCGCACGGTTGCGCGCTTCACGATCTCGATCTTGTCGATCATCGGGGAGTAGATCGGAAAGACCTTCTCGACGCCGACGCCCGAAGCGACACGGCGAACCGTGAAAGTCCCGCCAGCCTCATTGCCGTGCTTGACGGCGAGGACCAGACCCTCGAACGCCTGCAGGCGGAACTTGCCCTTTTCCTCGATCTTCTGCCAGACGCGCACCGTGTCGCCCGCGCGGATGCCGAGCTTCTGACGCGCCTCCATATTGACCGGCGAGACCTTGATTCCTGCTGTCATAGTGGCGGCACTGTAGCACACCTGGCCAAGGTGAGCAAATGCCGGTATTATCGCAGGGTTGGGCGATTAGCTCAGTTGGTAGAGCAATTCGTTTACACCGAAAAGGTCACAGGTTCGAGTCCTGTATCGCCCACTCCAGATCGCTTGTGCCCCGGTAGGAATCTCTCCTTACAGGAGCAGTACACCTTGGCGGCTTCCTCACGGCAGAGCCGCTCGGAAACATCGCAAAGGTCTTCGATTCCTACACGCACAGTGCGAAGGCACTGTGCTCGGGGCACCGCATCTCGCTGCGCTCTATGCTGTGTATTTATACAACCAAGCTCGAACGTATTTTAGCAAAAATCTCTGACTTTGACGAACCCGCCGCCAGCCGCCGCAAAGCGGCGGCCTGCCTCGCAGAAAAAACTTTCCGTTTTGGCCAACCGCGAGGCGCGCCTGCGCGCGCCGAGCGGCAAGGATTCATCAGGGCAAAATCAATGGGCGGCTCTGCGAGCCGCCCACGATCTGGCTTCCGAAAAGCCGTCTAGTTTTATTCTGGTGCCCCCGGTAGGAATCGAACCTACATAACCGGCTTAGAAGTCCGGTGTTCTATCCATTGAACTACAAGGGCTAGTGAGAAACATTATGAGCATACACCGTATGGCCATGGTTTTCGAGCGACACTCATGCCGCGCGAGTTCTCAGAAGCAGTCGCATCGTAGCCCGATGAGAAGATCCCTGCTACCTGCTATATAGATGGGTCCGGTGGAATCGCAGCGGGAACCGCGCGGTTGAGGAACGCTTCTTCGCGCGCCGCTAGCTGCGCGAGCACGCTCTCAAGCTGTGCGCGATCCAGCTTCGGCGTTCGCTTCGCGATAGCCGACGCAGGCGGTTCGATCGCCTTAAGCGTGTCGAGGAAGAAGTAGGCCCCATAGCCGAGCAACGCGACGATCGCCACGACGCCGATCGTCAGCGGCACACGCCAATACAGCGCCGCGATCGGCCGGAGGCTTTCCGGATCGGTCCGGTTCTCCCATGCAGCACGAAACGCGCCTCCTACCCTGTCGCGACGGTCACTCATAGCATGTATTCGGAAGTAACGAGGCGCAAACGCAGATTCATCCGCCAACTCCCCGACTTTGCCCCCGGCTCAAGGTTCCTCGCAAGCGAAAACTGGTCGATAACAGCCGGCGCCGGCAATACCTCAAGCAGCTGCAGCAGAGTCATGAGCTGTTGGAAAGAGCCGCGCGCGTCGACTGTATAGCCTATCGAATGTGCGCCAGTCGCGCTCGCAAGCCCCGAATCGCGGTCCGGTACCTGCGAAACGTCGATTACCCGTGCGGACGCGCCCGCCGCCTTGCCCGCCGCCTCGATGGCTGAAGCCGTTGAGACAACATCGGTGTGCGCATATCTATCGAGACGCTCCCTCGTATGGACGGTTTCGTTGACGGTCGAGCGTAGCGCTGAGGCAACGGCCTTCTCGCGATTCATCTGCTCTTGCGCAGCAAGCAGCGCCTGATGTTCGATCCGCTGTGCGAGGATGGTCCGGTGCACGTGCCATGCGCATGCCCAGGAGATGCCCGCAAGCATGACCAGCCCGAGCATGATGACGATGTGTCGGTGAAGCACTCTCATACGTTCAGAATGTCCCTGTCAGGGTGACGGTGAATTCGCCGCGTGTCGTCCCCACAAGCGCGGTCACCGGAATGTTCACGGAAGTGAACGGCCCTGCCGCCGCAAGCAGCCTGCGGTACGCCTCGATCTCTTGGTTCGCCTCGGCAGTGCCAGAGAGCTGCAGCGTGGAAGCCTGCCCCGACATGCCGGCAGAATATGTCACCGACTGTATGCGAATACCTCTCGGACGGAGTACCAGCGCAGCCGCAATCGCCGCCCCCTTTGCTGATGGAGCGGCAGCGGGAGAAAACTGCTCGATGAGCGCTTGCGCGCGGGCGATGGCCGCTTCGTCCTGCTTCGCCTGTTCGGCGAGCGCAGGGTCCGTCGATGTCGCTGAGTCGGTCGATGAGACGGCGACATAACTCGGCATCATGACGATAATCGCCACAAGGCCGAATACGAGCAGTGCCGTGGCACCGAGAGCAGCAAACCGCGCCTCATGATCAAACATATTCTGCTTCGCCACCGGCACAGGAAGAAGGTTCGCCATATGATTAGACGCCACGAAGGGCAAGACCGATGGCGGTCGCAAACTGCAGCGAAGCGCGCCAGTCGATCGGCGGGATATAGTCGTCAAACGAAGTGACACGCAGCCAGACATTGCCACGCTCGGTCGGGGCTTGTACGCGGCCCGCGATGTAACTGGCAAGGCCTTTGAGATTGGCATTACCGCCCACCAAGAGCACACGTTCTACCGGTGTCATGCGGTCTCCTCGCTCATCGCGGCGAGTGTCCCAGAATCGATAGTGCCGAGTCACTTCGTCGGCGAGAACCGCCGCAGTCATCGTGAGCACCTCTGCCGCCTGCTTGCCGCGCGAGGTGGTCGGCGCAAGCCCTTCTTCGTTGTTGATCTCCTGCGCTTCCCCATACGCAAGCCCGAGCTTGTCGGCAAGGGAGCGCAACATGGCATTACCGCCGACTTCGACCGTCGACGTGAAGATCGGAACGCCTCGCTTGAGGACCGCGAATCCCGTGCGTGTCCCGCCAAAATCAACCAGAAGAGTGATCGGCTCGTCATGTGCACCTGTCGAGACCGCCCGCGCGATCGACCGCGCCTCTATTTCCAGCGACAATAGCTGCATGCCAGCCGAGGCAAATGCCGCCGTATAGCTTTCCGCCAAATCTTTCGGAAAGACCGACACCGCGATCTCGATGCCGGAAGCGGCGTCGTGCTCGTCGATGATGTCGTAATCGTAGACCGCCGCGGAAGGCTTGATGGGGACGCGTCCTTCGAATTCGAATTCGATCATGCGGAGTATCTGCTCGCGTGATGACCCGTGCGGCGCATGCATGCTGAACACGTACGCCGCCTCTTCGGGCAGCGCAGCATGCGCATATAACACCCCGCCCGAGGCGGCGATGATCGGCTGAAGCGCCGCCCCGAGCGCTGAGGCATCGCGTACCGCACCGCCGACGACGATGCCTTCAGGAATCTTCACGTCGCCATAGGCTGCGACGCGGTATCCGCGCTTTGCCGGCTCCAAGATCACCCACTTGATGGACGAGTCTGAGATATCGACCCCCATGGATCGGGGCGCAAGAAATTCGGGCACGGGGAAATACCGCTCGATGAATCCACTCGGTCGCGCGGATGCATGCACAGAAATACCAGCCGCACTGTCAGCCGTCATGAGAAAAGTATACCGTGCACGGACGCGTTCGAATGCGCGGGTGTGTGGAGGAGCCGCTACGACAGCTTCGTGCCCGGCTCAACGCTTCGAACCGGACATATGAGCGCGAGACCCTGAGCATCCTGTCCTGCGACCAGCATGCCCTGACTCTCGACCCCCTTGAGCATGCGCGGCGCGAGGTTCACGACATATGGCAGCTGCTTGCCCACCAGCTGCTCTGGTGCGATGTATTCGGCGATACCCGACACTATGGTGCGTGTTCCGAGCGGTCCGAAGTCGACCGTGCACTTGATGAGCTTGTCGGCCTGCGGCACCATCTCTGTCGCTACAACCATGCCGATACGGATGTCGAGCTTGGCAAAATCATCGTAGACGATCTCTGCCTTGAGTGCGTGCGTATCGGGAGTATCCATGGCGCTACTCTACCCTATTCCCTTTCATATCCAAAAAGCGCTGCAGGATGATGGCCGCCGCCGCCGAATCATCGTGGGTTTTCCCTTTTGGCGCAAACCGCGCCGCTTCTGCGGAACTCCACGCTTCTGCTACGCGGCGGACCGGCATCTCGAGGATGCGTTCCAATTCCCGTGCAAATGCATCGGCCGCGGCTGTTACGGCGTTCGTACCGCCTGAAAACGCGCGGGCATCCCCCACAACCGCCGCGCTGATCGATTCTTCGCGCACGATACGCGCTATCTCCTTTAGGGCGTTTCCATCGTTGGGAATCACCGCCCGCGGGAACGCGATCGACCCTTGCGCGTCAGAAACGGCGATGCCGATGCGCGACGAACCATAATCGATACCTATAGAACGCATGCGCGCAGTATACTCCAGTATATTTCTTGTTGCGCGTACAAATGAAAACGGAGATTCGACGGGGTCGGCCGAATCTCCGTTCGTTCATAGTACACCCGTGCTGTGTAAATACTTTCACGCACACTGGGGATAGATACATCACCAATCGCTGTCCATTACGCGCACGCCGACTGCACGCAACGTATCCGTCGCTACGACATCGCCGATTGTCATCACGCGTTCACCGACCGAAAACTCGCTTCCGTCCGGCAGCATGGTACGACGCTCGATGACGACATACACAAGCCGATCCCCTTCTTCCAGTCGTGTAAGAAAGCCGTCGGGAGTAGTCGTGATGATGGTGCCGACATACGCGTCGGGGGCATGCTTTGTGCGAAACGGTTCGCGATAGCCGATGCCGAATATGTGCGGCAGCGAACCGTCGCGGACATGCCGTTCAATACGACGATGTGTTGGTGTCTTCGAGAGCAAGAATCCGCCGATCAGCGCCAATAGCGCGACAGCCACGAAAGAGACAAGGAACGGGCGGCGGTGCAACTGCGCGAAGCGGCGGATCACGCTGCCGAAGAGAATGCCGAGTACCAGAAAGAGCGCGATGACAAGCCACGGCAGCGAGTACATAAGCACCGTCACGCCGCGCCAACCGAACGCCGGCACTACGAGAAGGCCCTGTTCACGCGAGATGAAGAGCGCAAGGCTCGCGACATACAAGAGGCACGCCGCAAGGACGAACGCCAAGAGCGCGGCCGCAAGCGTATAGAGCACAAAATACGCGCGCGGACGCGGCTCGACGCGATGCTCGCGGATTGCGAGCATCACCTGCTCCTTGAGCGTCGTCCCTTTCTCCTTATTGCCGGTATCGTGTCGCATATGAATCATGACTGCAGCGCGGGATCGTCTGCAGCCGCTTTTTGCAAAAGCGCGCGCGCCCGCGCCAACCGCACGCCGACGGTCGAGACCGGAATCTGCATGATGTCAGAAATTTCAGCATAGCTCATCTCTTCTAAGTAATACAGGATGAGCGGCTCCCGATATTTCGGATCGAGTTCTGCCAGATGTGCATCAAGCGCGATACGCAGGTCGCGCTCGACCGCAACGCTGTCGGCAGTATCCGGCGCGAGCAGGTGCGGGAACATGGCGTCAAAATCAAGTACGGGCACGATGCGGCGCGCGTAGCGACGCTTGATCTCATTGACGAACTCGTTATGCGCGATGCGATATATCCACGGCGAAAAGCGCCGTGCCGCATCGAAGCTATTGATGTTCTGATACGCCTTAACGAACACATCCTGTACGATATCTTCCGCGTCGTCCGGATCAAGGATGAATTTTCTCGCGTACCGCAAGAGCTTGCCCTGGTAGCGCTCTATCAGCTCTGCAAATCGCTCGCTGTCCCCCGCCTGCACGGCGCTCGCAATGATTTCGTCTGTCTCGCCTGACATTCATTGCAGGATACTCGCGCCCGCCGTCGTGCGCTAGTTCAGCAAGAGCGAGGTTTTGTACACCTCGGGCTCGAATGCCGGAAGCCGCACCACGCGCACCGACAACCCCGCTGCCGCAAGATCCTGCGCAAGTGTCTCGACGTATTCCCCAGCCTGATCGTACCCGAGTGCGATGATGTCGGGCCGTGCCGCAACGATATGCGGCAGGTACCCCTCCTCGTCACCAAGCACGCACTCGTCGACGAGAGGGTGTGCGCTCACTATCTCGCGGCGCCCCTCTTCGCCCTGGCGTGCCGGGCGCCCCTTGATGCGTCGGACGGACGAGTCGCGCGCGATTGATACGATGAGATACGGCTGTGGGGCAAGCGCGCGTGCCTGCGTGAACAGGCTCTCATGCCCCTTATGCACCATGTCGAATGTGCCGAAGACCATGATGCGGCGCGTTGTATCGAGTCTTTCTTCCATGACAGCGTGCTGGTGTGTTTTGCGGAAGCGGTGAGATTCGAACTCACGGTACCTTTCGGTACGCTTGTTTTCAAGACAAGTGCCTTAGACCACTCGGCCACGCTTCCGTGCCACTGTTGTACCATGCACACGCAGGAACGAGAACTGCAGTGCGGCCACTGTTGCCTGACCGTACTCGGTCTTGGCAAAATAGAAATACACTCGTGGTGCGACCAATTTCACTTTGCCGGTACTCCGGCATTAGTGAAATGGAAGTACTCTTGTGGTGCTACAATACACAAGACGTATGGATGAGCCGATTCGCTGGGAAGCGCTTGAACACGAACACCTCGATCAGGAGAGTGACTGGTTCTGGGCACTGGGTATCGTTGCTATCTGCAGTGCGATCACAAGCATCTTGTTCAAAGACTTCTTCTTCGCGCTCGTCATCATCGCCGCCGCGATCACCATCGCGTTGATCGCCAAGCGTCCTCCCGAACTCATGGAGTTCGAGATCAATGAGCGCGGGATCGTCACGCACGGCAAGCTGCATACATACAAACATGTGCTCGCGTTCTGGGTCGGACATACGGCAGACGAGCTGCCGGTGCTCTTTATCGACACGACCACCTTCCTCTCCCCTAATCTCTACATCCCGATCGGCGACACGGATCCCGATGTAATACGCCAAGCACTGCTCGACCAGGACGTCGTCGAGCGCGAGATGTCGGAACAGCTGGGACATCGCATCATGCGATTCTTCGGGTTCTAAAAACAGCACGACCTCCCACCCCAACGACGACGTGGCAAGGTCAGACCTTGCCACGTTGGCATTTCCGACTGCTGTGGAGAAACTGTTTCTCCAGTGTCGCTATTCCACCTCCACCCTCGTCACTCCACCTCTACCCTCGTCTGCGCGCTCCTCGTCGAACCACCCAAGGTCTCGCACGCAAGCCGGACGGTGACGCCGGTCGCAAGCGGCGTCGTAGTGGCGATGCCGTTGACGCTCTTGTTGTTGGCGTTGGCGGCGGTGAATGCGGGGAGATCAGGGCTTGAGATGGTGCAGGTGCGCATGCCGGAGGTCACCCAGCCGATGGCGG
>Ga0194120_10000443_pt1 | contig 78287 bp, 72 predicted proteins | sample TA2MahCa65mmetaG_FD_148642 | JGI IMG/M metagenome (GOLD analysis project Ga0194120, IMG submission 148642) | Freshwater microbial communities from Lake Tanganyika, Tanzania - TA2015019 Mahale Deep Cast 65m | ecosystem: Environmental > Aquatic > Freshwater > Lake | place: Tanzania: Lake...
AGTGGCAGTTCTTTGGATGGACTTGACCTTGTTTTTGCTCATTTTCATGAGCATGGGGGGCAATGGTCATTTGAAATCGAAGCGGCTGCCTGCTACAAGTATTCCACCGAATGGGAAAATAGACTTAGAGGGGCAGCTCAATTAGAGGCAAGGGCCTATTGTCAACTGCATGTGGACTATGGCCATTATCTCGGGAAAGAAGTGAACCGTTTTATTAAAGAGCATCAATTAGATTATAAGGTTAGTTTAATAGGAAGTCATGGCCACACAGTTTTTCATTCGCCCTCTACCGGTTTGACCACACAAATAGGAGAAGGAGCGGCTTTGGCTGCCATAACCCAACTACCTGTAGTTACGGACCTGCGCACTATGGATCTGGCATGGGGCGGTCAGGGCGCGCCATTGGTTCCCATTGGAGAATTGCAATTATTTTCCGGCTACTCATTTTTCTTGAATTTAGGAGGCATTGCCAATATCACACATGCTGCTGACCCATTTGTGGCTTTTGATTGTTGTCCGGCTAATCGGGTACTCAATTTACTGGCCTCACAATTAGGTAAGCCCTATGATCAAGATGGTCTGATAGCTGCCAGCGGACAAATAAATACAGCTTTATTGACGCAGCTAAATGCCCACCCTTACTACAAGGAACCATTTCCAAAATCGTTGGCCAATGAATTAGGTACGGAACAGCATTTCCCTTTGCTGATGGCAAGTGGCTCTTCCATTCCAGATCTATTGGCTACCTATTCACAGCACATTATAGATCAGATTACGCAATCTGCTCAACTATTAAATGCTCAAGCAGTTGGAGCAGAAAATAAATGTTTGGTTACCGGTGGCGGAGCCTTTAATACGCATTTGATCAATGGTCTGGGAACTGCTTTTCGCAAACAGGGAATTTCGCTGGAACTGCCAAGCCCAGACCTGATAAATTATAAGGAAGCCTTGATCATGGCTTTTTTGGCCGTATTACGTTGGCGACAAGAGTACACGGTAATTCCATCAGTAACAGGGGCTCGCAAGGCCAGTATTGGTGGAGCGCTTTGGAATGGTCAAGAAGCCTGAGTGAACAAAGGCTGCGTGCGCAATTTCAACAACAAAATGGCTTCCTCTTTGCTGGAATACATTTGATCGATATTGACCAATCGATCTGCTAGCTTATCGTACCGTTTAGTCATTAACCAAATGAAAATATGCAGGTAGTGTATGCCTTCAAAAGTGAAAATTTTCTTTTTGGCTAAGTCACTTTTTACACGCAAAAACTCTGTTGGCAGATCGGTATAGTGCATGGCGGGGCGGTCATGATGAATGGCATGATATCCATCGTTCCAGCAAATATGGTTGTAGGGAGTGTTAATGCAATTGATGGTATTTTTTTCAAAATCCTGAGGGTCCACAAACGCATGCTGAGCCCAATTGCCGAGCATCATCACTATGCGGGCAAATAAAAATGGAATGATAAACACAAACAAGGCGGCTTTTGCGTTGAGATAATAAAGCACTATGCAGAGCAGATAAAAAGCTACTTCTCCTGCGGTCAAGCGTAGGTAGAAGCGTTTTCTATTTCTGGAAAAAAAATACATAAACGTATCACGAAAGCCCAAAAATAAAAAGCGAGATACATAGCAGATAAAACCCAAGAGCGAATCACGATGATATGGTAAAGTGCTGCTGGCATCGTTTTCCATATTATTTTCTACATGATGCATTCCCATATGATGCGCAAAATAAGTTTCGGGGGTATGGCCAAAAAAGGGACAAACCACCCAAATAACCCAGTGCTGCAAAAAAGCAACTTCCTTTTTGAATAAGCGGCGATGCACAATACAATGAAGCATCAGACCAAACCGACCTTTGAAATAAAGTTGAGAAATATAGAAGTAGGGAATGTAGGCCAACCACCAATAGACTCCGGATAAAAAAGGGGTGAAAAGTAAAATAGCTACGGGTATTACCAACAAATGAATGCCCGTCAACAAATGAATAAAGGGTAGATCTCTTCTATCATTAATATAAGACAGCCAGAATTTTTCGTAAGCGGTAAAACGTTTCGGTAATTGATAAACGGGGTCGTTGATGACTGTTAGTGTTCGCATAATAACAATCACTGAAGTTACACCCTTCTTTCTACATCTTTAATGCAGGCTTATCCGTGCGCACTCCTGTAGTGGCTCCTCCCTCCAGTGTAAGATTTACGGGTTGATTTTTTTTCCAATTACCTCTTGTAAAATCTGGGATGTCTATCGTGCGTGATCTTTTCTGCGTGGAAAGAATGCTTAAAGGAACAATACTGCTCCAAGAGGCAGCATCATAAACATCTTGGTCAAGGGGTAGACCGTTTCTTAGGCAATCGATCAATCTCCAATCCATAATAAAATCCATTCCTCCATGTCCGCCCACTTCTTTGGCAATAGCACCAATATGTTTAACAATAGGAAGCGTATATTTTTCTTCCAATGATTTCAGTTCTTCCGGCTTGATCCAGTTATGCCCAAAAGCAATTTTTGCAGGGCCAGGCCATTTTTGTGCCATTCCTTTGGTTCCGCTCACCAAATGAATGCGAGAATAGGGGCGGGGTGTTGATACATCGTGTTGAATCAAAATAGTTTTGCCTTTCACCGTGCGGATCATGGTGTTGTTCATATTTCCACGATAGTTTTTCCCAGCAAACGGTTGAAAGAATTGATCCTTAGCCGATAGTTCTGCAGCTAAGGGAGCCAAACTAAAGTCTCCGGTACTCATACTTACCAGATGCTCCATCAGGTCCCCACGATTGATATTCATGCATTGCGCAACTGGGCCCAATCCGTGCGTGGGGTAAAGACTCCCATTCTTCCCGATATTTTCTTTGAGACGCCACATATCGGCGTAAGCCTTTTTGTTAAAGAGCCATCCGGTAGAAAGATCATGTACGTAGGCGCCTTCTGCATGTACAATATCGCCAAACAAACCTTGCCGACTCATATTCAAAGTGAGCAATTCAAAAAAGTCATAACAACAGTTTTCGAGCATCATGCAATGACGCTTTGTTTTTTCTGAAGTATCAACCAGTTCCCAACACTGCTCAAGGGTCAATGCAGCAGGCACTTCAGTAGCTGCATGTTTACCATTTTTCATTGCATATACGGCTATGGGTGTATGCAAGGACCAAGGAGTAACAATATAGACCAGATCAATATCGTTGGATTCGCAAAGTGCTTTCCATCCTTCTTCTCCGCTATATTCTTTTGCTATTGGTCGATTGACAGCAGCCAAGGTTTTTTGCGCTCCCGCGATTCTATCTGCATATTTATCACAGAGCGCTATAATCTCAACTCCATCGATATACGCTAATCTTCCTACTGCATCAGATCCTCGCATGCCTAATCCCACGATTCCAATACGTACTACATCCAACTTTGGTGCAGCATAACCACACATATTAAAACTGGGCGTTTGTTCAAGCATCTGCGCGGAATGGGCCAATGCTTCTTCATTGGGAGCAGTAGCAAAAACAGGTAAGCCCGTGGCTAATGCAGAACCGCCAAGAGTTAGCTTTCGAATAAATTCTCTTCTGTGTGTTGGCATTTTGCTTAATCGTTCAATAGGTCAGGCCTTCTTTCTTTGGTTCTTTTCAACGCTTGCTCATAGCGCCAGTCTTCAATGTTTTTATGATTGCCGCTTAATAAAATATCAGGCACTCTCCATCCTCTGAATTCTTCTGGTCGGGTATAAACGGGTGGAGAAAGTAAATTATCCTGGAAAGAGTCTGTTAGTGCTGAGGTTTCGTCGTTCAAAACGCCGGGAATTAATCTGCCAATGGCATCTACCAAAATGGCGGCGGGCAACTCGCCTCCGCTCAGTACATAATCTCCGATGGAGATTTCGCGGGTAACATATTGCGTTCTGATTCGTTCGTCAATCCCTTTGTAGTGACCACAGATCAATAAAAGATTTTGTTGTAAAGAAAGCTGGTTCACGCGCGGTTGCGTTAATCTTTCGCCATCGGGGGTTAAATAGATGATCTCGTTGTATTTCCTGTTGGCTGTCAATGCATCAATGGCATTAGCCAATGGTTGACACATCATTACCATGCCGGCCCCTCCGCCATATTGATAATCATCTACCTGGCCATAATCATTCACGGCCCATTGTCTGAGTGAATGCACTTCAATGGAAAGCAAACCTTTTTCTTGTGCCCGTTTCATCATACTGTGTTGAAAGGGACTTTCCAGCAGTTCGGGCAATACGGTTATGATATCAATGTGCATCATACAAATATAACCTACTCTTTTTTTAACAAGGATCAGGAAAGCGCTGCAAAATATTGGTGGAAGTAGGGAATGGTTTCAATGCCTTTATAATAATTCTCAATATTATACTTCTCATTGGGGCTATGTAAATTATCGTTATCTAATCCAAAACCCATGAAAACTATTTTAATACCCAATTCTTTTTCCAAAATGGAACAAATAGGAATACTGCCTCCTCCCCGAACGGGAATGGGTGTTTTTCCAAAGGTGGTTTGAATTGCTTTTGCTGCGGCCTGGTATCCTTTACTATCAATAGGAGTCATGTAAGGCTCACCGCCATGATGGAGCGATGCTTTTACTTGTACGCTTGCCGGAGCAATGGATTGAAAATACTCGATTAATTTTTGTGTAATGGTTGTTGCGGATTGATTAGGGACCAATCGTGCAGAGATTTTTGCATAGGCTTTTGAAGGCAATACGGTTTTTGCTCCTTCTCCTGTATATCCACCCCAGATTCCATTTACTTCAATGGTGGGGCGGATGCCGGTGCGTTCATAGGTCGAAAAATCTTTTTCGCCCCATAATTCCTGAATACCTAATTCTTCTTTGTACGCCTTTTCATCAAATGGCGCTTTATTGATCAACTCACGTTCGGCATCACTGGCTACTACTACATCATCATAAAAACCGGGTATGGTGATGTGATTGTTTTGGTCGTGACAACTGGCAATCATTTTGGCCAATATGGTTATGGGATTAGCAACAGCTCCTCCATAAGTGCCGCTATGTAAATCCCGATTAGCACCGGTAACTTCTATTTCAATATAACTTAGCCCTCGTACACCGGTATCCAGAGAAGGGGTATCAAAACTTAGCATGGCAGAGTCGCTGATCAAGATCACATCTGCTTTTAGCAATGCTTTGTTTTTTGCTACAAAATTGCCCAGATTGGGCGATCCCACTTCTTCTTCGCCCTCAATTAAAAATTTGATATTGGTGCAAAGTGTTTGCGTTTGATTCATCATTTCTAATGCCTTCACATGCATATAGAACTGGCCTTTGTCATCTGCAGAACCACGGGCAAATACTTTTCCGTCTTTGATCACTGGTTCAAAGGGCCCACTATGCCATAATTCCAATGGATCCGCAGGTTGAACATCGTAGTGGCCATATACTAAAACAGTAGGCGCTTTTGGGTCGATTATTTTTTCTCCATAAACAACGGGATAGCCTTCGGTTGGCATCACGGCTGCATGATCACAACCGGCCTCCAGCAAACTTTTTTTAACAGCCTCTGCGCAATGCAACATGTCTGCTTTGTGTGCTGATTTTGCACTGATCGATGGTATTTTCAAGAGGTCGATCATCTCTTGCAAAAAGCGTTCTTGATTTTTTTCCTGATAGGTTTTCCAAGCAGCAGACATAAGGGTGGTTTGTTATTATTTGAAATGCAAAAGTACTATTTGTTTGGAGCCTTACCGCCGGCTACTTTGCCTTCCTGAGGGGGTAAGTTGCCAGCCTTTGTAAGGGTGCTTTTTCCAAATCGAGTATTCAATTGATCAACAGTTTGATAGAGTTGAAGCTTTTCTGCAGTCTGGTCAAACAAACTCATCTGTATCGAGAGCGGAACCAATTGGCTGCACCTCACCCCAAGTAATCTTACTTTTCTTCCTTTTTGATAAAGCTCCATGAATAATTGTTTTGCTTTTTCAGCAAAAACATCATCCAGCGCAGTATAGTCAAATGTTCCCTGTTTAGCGTTTACCTCAAAGTCCTGATATTTTATTTTTACTGTTATACAGCCAGACATTTTTTCTTCTGCCCGCACTGCAGCCGCAGTTTCTTCCACCAGTTGAAGCAATTGTTGTGTCAAGAAATTAAGGTCCTGACTATCTTCCTCAAATGTTCTTTCGTGACTCACACTTTTTTGCTCCCAATCTGTGCTTATGGTAGTGCTTCCAATGCCCTGCGCTTTTTCCCATAATGATTCTCCCCACTTTCCAAGGTAAGAAACCAACAATTCTACGGGTGTTTTTGCGAGGTCTTCTATATAGTATAAGCCTTTGCTTCTTAGCAACACCGCAGTTTGTTGGCCCACTCCGTTTATTTTATCAATGGGTAAGGGCCACAAAAATTCTTTTTCTTTTCCGGGGGGCACTACTAAAAATCCATTTGGTTTGGCTTCGTTGGTGGCCATCTTAGCAATGTATCGTGCAGTTGCCAACCCACAGGAAATGGGAAGCCCTGTTGTTTCTGTAATATGTTGTCTTAAGGATTGGGCAAATGCAGTTACCCCAAAAAATCGATCCATGCCGGTGAGGTCTATATAAAACTCATCTATGCTGGCTTTTTCAAACAAAGGAACTTTTGCTGCAATTAAATCGGTAACCCATCTTGAGTAATGGCTGTATTGTTTTCGGCTGGCATTGGTGATGATGGCTTGCGGGCAAAGTTTCAATGCTTGTTTGGTGGGCATGGCCGAATGAATGCCAAACTTTCTGGCTTCATAGCTACAAGCAGCCACCACACCCCGATCGCCTCCGCCAACTATCACTGGCTTTCCTTTTAGTGCAGGGTTATGAATAATTTCAACAGAAACAAAAAAAGAATCCAGGTCTAAATGTGCTATATGTCTAATGGGAGCTGACATGATAAGGTCAGGACAGGTATATGTCTAAGAGACCATCTGGTAACTGTACAAAAACCTTTTTAGCAGTATGATCAATAGAAAGCAAACTGTCTTCGTGTAAGGGAATAAGCACTTCCTGTTCCTGAATAAATACCTTGCAAAGGAGTTGTTGAGGCTGTTCAATTACTTCGCTAATGATGCCAATTTCTTTTTCATGTTCTACAATTTGATAGCCTAGTAAATTGGCGGGTGCATTTTTGCTGGACAATTGGTGGTAGAGTTCTTCTGGTATCCAAACTGCCCGAGACACCAATTGCTGTGCGCTCTCCCGGGTATTAATTCCTTCCAAGGTAATAAATACAGCATTTGCTGTTTTTTTTCTGGTGGTTGCAACAAAATAGGGGAGCAAAGCTTTCTTGTAGTCCTCAATAAAAAGCACTTCCACCTTTTTAAGCGATGTTGCTTTGCCCAGCGTGTGCTCAAGTAGCAGCTCGCCTGTTAGCCCGTGTGCACTGATGATTTTACCCAATTTTAAATATGCGCCCATCAGTTGCAAAGCAAATCAATAAAATGGAGCAAAAAAAATCCCGATGTGAGTTACATCGGGATCAATATTAAATCTATAAAGAATTTATGCTTCTTCTCCACCAGCTTCTTCAGCGGCAGGAGCTTCTTCTTGAGCAGGTGCAGCCTTAGCAGCTTTCATAGCTGCAGCTTCAGCAAGAACTGCCTGGCGTTTTTCGCGGCGCTTGCGTAGATTATCCTGGTCTTTGTTTATGAGCTGCTGATCATGTTGTGCAGTCCACTCGGTGAATTTCTGCATTGCGGCAGCCTCATCAAATATCCCCATACTTACTCCGCGGAGCAAATGTTTGAGATAGAGTACTCCTTTGAAACTGAGAATACGACGTACCGTATCAGTTGGAGTAGCACCTTTGTTAAGCCATTCCAATGCTTTTTGACGATCTATCTGAATGGTAGCTGGAATTGTAAGTGGGTTATAAGTGCCCAACTTTTGAATGAACTTACCATCACGGGGAGAACGGGAATCGGCTACTACGATAAAGTAGAATGGTCTTTTTTTAGACCCTTGTCTTTGAAGACGAATTTTGGCTGACATAAATAAAAATTTAACAGCGTTAAACAATACCCGGTAAAAACCGGGTTGCAAATATAGGATAAAAATCTTGTTTTTCCCGTATTTATCGCCGCATTCCGGGCATCATCTTCCCAAAAGCTCCCAACTTGTTCATATTCTTCATCATATCACGCATTTGAGCAAATTGTTTTAGGAAATTATTAACCTCCTGAATGTCTTTCCCACTCCCCTTGGCTATCCTTTTTTTACGACTTATATCAAGCAGATCGGGGTCTGCTCTTTCGGCCGGGGTCATAGAATTGATCATGGCTTCTATCCCCTTGAATGAATTTTCATCCACATCAAGGTCCTTGACTTTGCTACCCATGCCAGGGATCATGGAAAGCATATCCTTCATGTTCCCCATTTTTTTCAACTGTTCAAGCTGAAGCTTAAAATCTGCAAAGTCAAATTTGTTTTTACGGAGCTTGGCTTCTAATTTCTTTGTTTCTTCCTCATTGAATTGCTCCTGAGCTTTCTCCACCAGCGTGGTGATATCTCCCATGCCCAAAATCCGTTGAGCCATTCTTTCCGGATAAAAAATATCCAGCGTTTCTAGTTTCTCGCCACTACTTATAAACTTGATGGGCTTGTTCACAGTGTAGGTAACAGATAGGGCAGCACCGCCGCGGGTGTCTCCATCCAATTTGGTGAGAACCACTCCGGTAAAGTCTAACCGATCATTAAAGGCCTTAGCTGTATTGACCGCATCTTGGCCGGTCATGCTGTCTACAACAAAAAGAATTTCCTGAGGTTGAACTGCAGTACGAATAGCGGCCACCTCACGCATCATCTCTTCATCAACGGCCAAACGACCCGCCGTGTCGATGATCACTACATTTTTATTTTTACTCCTGGCACTGGCCACAGCCTGAGTAACTATTTGTACGGGATCTTTTTGGGCTGCGTCTATATGTACATCTACTCCAATTTGCTGACCAAGGATGCTAAGTTGCTCCATTGCTGCAGGACGGTAAACGTCTGCCGCTACTAAGAGGGGAGATAGCCCTTTTTTATTTTTTAAATAGTTAGCCAGCTTGGCACTAAAGGTGGTTTTACCGCTACCTTGTAATCCGGCAATTAATATAACAGCCGGATTTCCTTTGGCATTAAGAGAGGCTTCCTGCCCACCCATCAAGGCGGTTAATTGATCCTTGACAATCTTAACCATCAATTGTCCTGGAGAAACTGCTTGAATTACTTTTTCTCCAATTGCCTTTTCTTTTACGCGGTCCGTAAATTCTTTGGCAATTTTAAAATTGACGTCGGCCTCCACCAAGGCTTTCCGAATTTCTTTAACCGTAGTAGCTACGTTTATTTCGGTGATACGTCCCTGACCTTTGAGGTGTTTAAAGGCGGATTCTAATTTTTCTTGTAATCTGCTAAACATAGAAGGGCGCAAAGATAAGAAGCCTATTCCTTATGCCCTCCCAGATAGGAACGCAACTGCTGCGTTCGATGACCATGTTGAAGTCGTGCAATTGCCTTTTCTTTTATTTGACGAACCCGTTCCCGACTTATTCCCAATAATTTTCCGATCTCCTCCAGGCTTTTACCTTGTGGCTGCGCTATGCCAAAATAGGAAGTAAGCACAAACTGCTGACGCTGAGATAGTGTAGAAAATGATCTTTTAATTTCTATTTGAAGTGAGGTTACTTCCTCCAGATATTGGTCCGCTCTTCTGGTATTATGATCTGGTAGTGTATCTGAAAGATGAAGGTTCTCTTCCTCCGCTAGCGGCGCCTCTAATCGGTAATGTTTCACATTAATATACAAACTGGTTTTAACCTCTTCTTTGGAAAATCCAGTGGTGGTTGCCAGCTCCTCATAAGTAGCATCCCGCTCCAGTTGCTGCTCTAACAAGGATTGTGCTTTATAAACCTGCTGTGTAATTCCCACTTTGCTTAATGGAATACGAACAACCCTCCCATGATCGGCCAGTGCTTGTAAAATGGATTGTCTAATCCACCAAACTGCATAAGAAATAAATTTAAAGCCTTTGGTGCCATCGAATCTGCTTGCAGCTTTCAATAGCCCGCAGTTGCCTTCATTAATTAAGTCGCTTAGTGGAAGGCCCTGATGTTGATACTGTTTGCAAACTGAAATAACAAACCTAAGATTGGCCAACACCAACTGGTGCAGAGATAATTGGCATCCCATTTTGATTTTTTCAGAGAGCAAAAGTTCTTCCTCCGCAGTTATTCTTTTAATCCTGGATATTTCCATAAGATATCTTTCCATACTTGCGGTGTCTCTGAACGTGATGGAAGTCCCAATTTTTATTTGCCTCATTCGCATGTTCTTGGTTTTGGATTAAATTACTTTCTTCACGTGGGGCTAAACAAGTGGATTAAACAAATCCGGGGTGTAAAAACCCCTTTTTTGGGGATGATGTTATTTTCTCTATTATTGCAATTGTTATAATTAATCTAAAGAATGGCAAAGCAGCTTTACACATTGGAATTTCCTGTACGATGTTCTCCCTCTATACTTTTTGACTTTCTGGCAACCCCCACTGGGTTAAGTGAGTGGTTTGCAGATAAGGTGGACGAAAGAGACGGCACTTTTTATTTTGCCTGGGATGGCAATGTGGAGCAGGCCCAAGTGGTAGAAATGGTGGAGGATAAATTTATTCGCTATCGTTGGCAAGGGGCTCCCGCAACCGAGTATTTTGAATTTTCCATTGAAAAATCAGAAATCACCAATCAAACTATCCTTGTAATCAAGGATTTTGCTGAAAAGAAGGATATCAAGGATCAAACGCTTCTTTGGGATCATCAGGTGAAAGACTTGTTTCATAGGTTGGGTAATTAGGCTCTCCCTGTTGGAATAACTTACTTTTGCAGGACTTTATTTACCGTGTTTAAAAAACTAGATAAGCTGGTGGTGAGGGCCTTTTTGGGTCCTTTTATGGCTACGTTCTTTGTTACGTTGTTGGTGCTTGTTATTCAGTTTTTCTGGCTTTATATTGATGATTTTGTAGGCAAAGGATTAGGCCCCGGCGTAATTCTGGAGTTTATTACCTATCAAAGTGCCGTACTAGTGCCATTGGCGCTTCCCCTGGCTGTGCTACTATCTTCCCTGATGACATTTGGAAGTTTGGGAGAAAGTTTTGAATTAGTTGCCATCAAATCGGCCGGTATTTCACTGCTTCGGTTTATGCGCCCTCTTTTTTTTATCAGCCTAGTAGTTGCTTTTGTGGCTTTTTTGTTTTCTAATTACGTGATCCCTGTTGCCAATCTAAAGTCGCGCACTTTACTGGCAGATATTGTTTATGCAAAACCTGCTTTTGATATTAAAGAAGGGGTCTTTTACGACCGCATCAATGGATATGCCATAAAAATTGGCAGCAAAGAGCCCAACGATAGTATCATACGCGATGTGATTATCTATGAGCAAGGCAATTTATTGCAAGACAATTTTATCATGGCAAAATCCGGGGTAATGCGCGTTACTTCGGATAAACGCATCCTTGAATTTTATCTACAAGATGGCTGGCGGTATCAGGAGCGAGGCAACCCTTATGAGAGAACAGGAAGTGAATATATACGAGTAGGCTTTAAAACCTACAACAAACAATTTGACCTAGGAAGTCTAGGATTTTCCAATAGAACTGCAGACAGTGTGAACAAGAACAATGAACGCATGTTTAGCATTCGTCAACTCAACAAAGCCTTGGATTCACTGGAAAAAGAAACTGCTGCAGTTCAGAGCAGAATGTCTACGGATATGGCTTACTTATTTCCATTTTCGACCGTGTTGAAAATGCCTTGGAAAACGGATCGACTTACCGCAACTGAAATAATGAAAATCAAAGCTGTAAAGCATTTTAAACAATTGCTTCCCGACACGGCAATTATCAATGTTGGTTCTGCTGCAAAAAGTACGGCTACGGCTGTTCGGATGAACGCAGAATCGCTCCGCTCTGTGCTGGAAGAAAAGAGCAGGACCATCAACAAACATGCTATAGAATGGCATCGAAAAATTACACTATCGTTGGCGTGTATTATTCTTTTTTTAATTGGCGCGCCGCTGGGTGCCATCATAAGAAAGGGAGGGCTGGGTACTCCATTGATCTTTGCCATTGTCTTTTTTATGCTCTTTTATTTTTCAAGCACTATTGGTGAAAAATTTGCAAAGGAAAATAAGATGGCTCCTTGGCTGGGGATGTGGATGGCCACGTTGGTGCTTTTACCCGTGGGGCTATTCTTAACTTATAAGGCCATGAGAGATTCCAAGTTGTTGAACAAAGAAACCTACACGTCGGTGCTTAAATTGTTTTCAAGAATTACTTTGTTGAAAAAAAATTCAATCGCCTCTGCATGAGTAGCAATGTTTCGCAAGCCAAGCCGCAGCAAAATTTACGCGTTCAACAATGGGTGGCTGTAATTTCTGTGTTTTTGTTATTGGTAAAAATCATTGCCTATTATCTGACCAATTCTGTGGCCATTCTTACCGATGCCCTGGAGAGTATTGTTAATGTAGCGGCCGGATTTATTGGACTTTATAGTCTTTATATTGCTGCCAAACCTGCCGATCAGGATCATCCCTATGGTCATGGCAAAGCCGAATTTATTTCTGCCGCCATTGAAGGCACCTTGATTGTAACGGCTGGAGCCCTGATCATTTACAAAGCGGTCAAAGCTTTTTTTTATCCAGAGGTTTTGTCTAGTGTAGATACCGGAATTCTATTGGTTGCATTGACTGCTGTAATAAATTTTATTATTGGTCAGTACTGCATCCGTGTGGGTGAACGCAATCAATCTTTGGCATTGGTGGCCAGTGGCCGGCATTTACAAACGGATACGCTTTCTACCTTAGGAATCATAGCAGGACTTGTGGTAGTATACTTCACAAATTGGATTTGGTTAGACAGTGCCGTTGCACTTTTTTTTGGAATCCTGATCCTTTATACCGGTTACACTATTTTGATGAAATCTGTGGCGGGTATCATGGACAAAGCCGATCTATTATTGCTTAACAGAATGGTGGAGTTGCTAAACATCAACCGGCGTCCAAACTGGATAGACCTGCATAACCTTCGCATCATTAAATACGGATCAATCTTACACTTGGATTGTCATTTAACCTTACCCTGGTATTTGAATGTGCACGAAGCTCATGTAGAGATTGACCAATTAGCTTCATTGGTTCGCACTGAATTTGGCGAATCGCTAGAGCTGTTTGTACATAGCGATGGGTGCTTGCCTTTTTCTTGTCAGATTTGTACAAAAGAAGATTGTCAGGAACGTAAGAAGGTCTTTGAGAAAAAAGTAACCTGGACCTTGGATAATATCCTGACCGACCAAAAACATAAGATAACATGAAAACAATTACTACCTGGAAAGGTGATCTTGTTTTTGAATCCATGCAAGAAGAGGCGGGTTCAGTTGTAATGGATGGAAATTTAAAAAATGGGGTTAGCCCTAAGGCTTTATTGTTAGCAGGTCTGTCCGGTTGCTCTGCTGTGGATGTGGTTGAGATCCTTCATAAAATGCGTATAAACTTTACTGCATTGCAAGTGGTTAGCGAAGCGGATCAAACGGATCAGCATCCACGCGTTTTCAAAGACATCACACTCACTTTTATACTAAAGGCAGATCAGGCCGATCTGGAAAAAATTCAAAAAGCAGTGGATCTTTCGATGGAAAAATATTGCGGGGTAGCCGCTATGCTTCGTAAAAACAGCAGCATTCATGCAAAAGTGCAGCTTACCTGAAACGAGGTGATGTTTGCCGCGAATATTTTCTTAATTGCAAAAGAGTAACTTGTAATTCTTTGGGGAGCTCGGCTTGAATCTTTATTGTTTCTCCTGTTAAATCGGGAAAACTTAATTCCATGGCATGTAGAGCCAGTCTGTTTAATAATGGTTTCTCTTCTTCCTGGTGTTTGCTGATCTTATAACCTGGTTTTAATCTGGACAGATACAAAGGTTGCGCGTCTCCATACAAATGATCACAGACCAGCGGAAATCCAATGGACTGCATGTGCACACGAATTTGGTGTGTTCGTCCGGTGATAGGTTCAAATAATACCCAGCTATACGGTGCAAACTGTTCTGCAACCATATAGTTTGTTTGAGAAGGTTTCCCGTTACGATGAGTAGTCATTTTGCCCACAATGGCATGGTGTTCCTTGATAGGACTGGTAATACTGCCCTCCAAGGGGAGTGGTTTGCCAATAACAAGCCCGCCGTATCTTTTCTGAACATTGCGTTGTTCAAACTGCATAGAGAGATAACGATGTGCCTCTTCATTTTTTGCAAAGAGAATCACACCACTGGTGTCACGATCCAAGCGGTGAACCGGCCAGATCTTTCCATATTGTTTTTGAAGTAGAGATTTTAGCGACTCTTCTTTGCCTTCTCTGTCAGGGACGGAAAGTAAACCAGCGGGTTTGTTCAGTGCAACCCAATGATCAGTTTCTGCTAGGAGGGGCAACCCTTTTTTCATCTTTCTTATTATTTCCAAAATGCTTGAGCAGGCGAACTTCTTTTTCTGTTAAAAAGCGCCATTTACCACGATCTACATTTTTTTTAGTGAGACCCGCAAACAATACCCGATCCAAATTTTTTACATCATAACCTACATGTTCAAATAGTCTTCTTACAATACGGTTGCGCCCGCTGTGAATCTCCACTCCTAACTGTCTTTTATCTTTTGGGTCTGAATAAGCTATGGCATCTATGGTTACTGGTCCGTCCTCTAACACCACGCCATTTGCCAATTGAGTAAAATGATTTTTTTCCAGCGGTTTATCCAATGTTACCTGATAAATTTTACGAACCTGGTGGCTGGGGTGTGTCAATTGCTGAGCCAGATCTCCATCATTTGTCAAGAGTAAAACACCTGTTGTATTTCTGTCTAATCGGCCTACAGGATATATTCTTTCCTTGGTGGCTTTGCCCAACAAATCAATTACTGTTTTTCTTTTTTGAGGATCATCGGTGGTGGTGATGTAATCCTTGGGTTTGTTCATTAAAATGTATACCAAGGAACGTTGTGGTTGCACTTTTTTACCATTCACGGTAACTAGGTCGGCCGGAGAAACCTTGTAGCCGGGTTCGTTCACCACAGCGCCATTAACTTTTACCAATCCACTTTTAACCAGCTCGGCGGCTTCTCTTCTTGCAGCAATACCACCATGCGCAATAAATTTATTTAAAGGCATTTTTTCTGTGAACGGTTTTACGTTAGTAGGGGCTGCAGGCTGTTGCTGTGGATTGCGAAGCGCGGCTTTTTTCTTTTCAAAGTATTCCTCTCGCTCCTTCTTAGCTTTTTTCTTTTCTTGACGAAACTGCTCTTTAATGGCAGCGTTGGATTTGCGCGGGGCAAATTTGGCAAAGGGGTTGCCGGTAGATTTTTTCATATTGAGTGTGCTGTTTTACAACAGGATTTTACAAAGATACTATAAAAGAAATAAGCACTAAAAAGCTATCCTTTATTGGCCAGCTGACCGCAAGCGGCATCTATATCCTTACCCCGACTTCTGCGTAACCGCGCATTGACCCTGTTTTTACTCAAGTGATTCATAAATTGATCTACCTTGATGGCATCGGGTTTTTCAAATTTGGCCTTATCAATTGGATTGTATTCGATAATATTTACCAGATCAGCAGGAACCTGTCTGTATAATTTCACCAACTCGTCAGCATCACGAAGTCCATCATTAAAATCTTTGAATAAGATATATTCAAAGGTGATTTCGTTTCCGGTTTCCTGATAAAAATAGTTTAGCGCATCCACCAATGACTTAATATTATTGGAATCATTGATTGGCATGATCTGATTTCTTTTTTCATCATTGGCGGCATGCAAAGAAAGCGCCAATTTGAATCGTACCCGATCGTCTGCCAACTGTCGAATGCCTTTGGCTACACCCGCAGTAGAAACAGTGATCCTACGAGGACTCATCCCCATAGCATCGGGCGAACTAATGGTTTGTATTGCGCGTAAAACTTGTTTATAGTTCAACAAGGGTTCGCCCATGCCCATAAAAACAATATTGGTTATTTTTTTATCCAACATTCGCTCCGCTTGCCGGTTTAATAAAACAACCTGATCTACGATTTCGTCGAACTGTAGATTTCTTTTACGTTCCATGTACCCTGTAGCGCAAAATTTACAAGTAAGCGAACATCCTACCTGCGAAGACACACAAGCCGTGATCCTTTTATCGGTGGGAATTAGCACGCCTTCAATGGCATGGCCATCCCAGGTCTTGAAGCGAGATTTGATGGTGCCGTCTGAGGAGTATTGAGTGGTTTCCACTTGTAAGGCAGGCAGACTGAATTGCTCTCCTAGTTGTTGGCGCAGTAATTTGCTGAGGTTGGTCATATCAGCAAAACTCATGGCTTGTTTTTTCCATAGCCATTCATAAATCTGTTGGGCCCTGAATTTCTTTTCGCCGGATTGTTCTACAAATTGCTCAAGTTCACCTAAGCTTAACTCACGGATGTTGCGGGGTTGTTTAATCACGGTGCAAAGATAAAGGCCCATGAACCGATTTGAGGAATTAACGGATATTTGTACAAAGCATGTTATGAAACCAGTTTATGTAATTGATGCGGTGCGAACACCAATTGGCAGATATGGTGGAGTATTAAGCGGTGTTCGTCCTGATGATTTATTGGCCACTGTGCTTCGTGCCTTGTTAAATCGAAATGAATCAATTGATCCATCTGCAATAGGAGATGTTATTGCAGGTGCAGCTAATCAAGCAGGTGAAGACAACAGAAATGTAGCCAGAATGGCCGCATTATTAGCCGGTCTTCCTGTAACTGTACCTGGCACTACCGTAAATCGGCTTTGTGCATCGGGCTTGCAGGCAATCATGGATGGAAGTAGACAAATTGCCTGTGGTGATGCCGCGCTTATTTTAGCTGGAGGTGCTGAAAGTATGACGCGGGCACCTTTTGTGATGGCCAAATCAAGTAGTGCTTTTGATCGTACGGCTACTGTATTTGATACGACTATGGGTTGGCGATTTATCAATCCTTTACTGGCGCAGCAATACCCTCCGTTTACCATGGGTGAAACAGCAGAAAATGTGGCAACACAATGGAACATTAGTCGGGAACAACAAGATGTTTTTGCATTGCATTCGCAAACCAAATATGCTGCCGCTAAATCTGCAGGAAAATGGGAGGATCAAACCGTAGCCGTTGAAATAAATAATAAAGGACTATTGAGTTGGGTGGTAGATGACGAACATCCACGTCAAACCTCATTGGAAAAATTGGCTGCATTACAACCGGCTTTTAAAAAAGGCGGAACGGTTACTGCTGGAAATTCTTCAGGTATCAATGATGGGGCAGCTGCTTTGTTATTGGCCAATGAGGAAAGTGTCAAGTTGTTCTCCTTGCAACCTATGGCGCGTGTGGTAGCAATGGCGGTTACCGGTGTTGATCCATCAATTATGGGAATTGGTCCGGTTACTGCAACAAAATTGGTGTTGGAACGCGCCGGCTTAACACTAAAGGACATTGGTCTATTTGAGTTGAATGAGGCTTTTGCTTCTCAATCGCTGGCTTGTATAAAAGAATTAGGATTAGATCCCGAACGGGTCAATGTAAATGGGGGCGCCATTGCAATTGGGCATCCTTTAGGTTGTAGTGGAGCCAGGATTTCTACCACACTGTTTTACGAAATGAAACGTCAAAACGTTAAATACGGAATAGCTACCATGTGCGTAGGAGTGGGTCAGGGAGCCGCAGTATTATATGAATTAGCTTAACAAGTGCTTACTTAGATCTGCCCAGGCAACTGTTTCCTGTTTTCCTGTTTGTAAGTTTTTAACGGTTGCAGTTTGCGAGGCAATTTCATTTTGCCCCATGATAATTACCGTGATTATTTTTTTTCTTTCGGCATATTTAAACTGCTTATCGAACTTGACCGCCTCAGGATAAAGTTCGCAGGATATTCCGGATTGTCTTAACTGTTGCATTTGTTGAAAGGCCAGTTTTGCTTCTTCTTCGCCCAAATTAAAAAACAGTACTTGCGTACTTGTTTGTGTGGTGGCCGGAAAAAGATTTAATTCCTCCAAAACATCATAGATCCGATCCACACCAAAAGAAATACCTACCCCGGGCATGTTGGGTACTCCAAAAAGTCCGGTTAGATCATCGTATCTGCCACCTCCTCCAATGCTACCGATCTTAACCGTATTGGGTGCCTGCAATTCAAAAATCACACCGGTATAATAATTTAATCCGCGAGCCAAGGTGGGGTCGATTTGTACAGTAACTCCCTGCGCTTGCAAGGAAATAAACAAATTGGTTAGATCTTTAAAACCATCTTGTGCAGCTTTTTCATTGCCAAGTAACCTGTTTAATTCTTGCAGCAATTCAAGTCCATCTCCCTTTGTTAGCAGATATTTTTCAACGATAGCTATTGAGGATGCGTCAAGTCCTTTTAACCGAAGTTCGTCTTTGACCTTATCCATTCCAATCTTATCGAGTTTGTCAATGGCTACGGTAATGGGCAACAGCCAATCGGCTCCTCCACAGTTTTCCGCCAAGGCCACCAACAATTTTCGGTGATTGATTCGCAATGTGTATCCGGGTAATCCAAGCTTGGTAAATATTTGGTGAGAAATGCAACCCAATTCAATTTCATTGAATAGCGAACTACTGCCTACAACATCCACATCGCATTGATAGAATTCTCTGTAACGTCCTTTTTGTGGTCTGTCTGCGCGCCATACCGGTTGAATCTGAAATCGCTTAAAGGGCATGGGAAGCTGCTGGTGCCAAGTGGCTACATAACGTGCAAAGGGAATGGTTAGGTCATAGCGCAAGGCTCGTTCTGTGATTTGCTTACTTGATTTTCCGGTAAGCACTTTTTCCCATTCTTCTCGAATACTTTTTTCTTTTTCCGGATTATCCAACCCGTTATTGAGAATTTTAAATATCAATTTGTCTCCTTCCTCGCCATATTTTCCCAGCAAGGTGTCTAGATTTTCCATTGCCGGTGTTTCGAGTGGTTCAAATCCATAGCACTCAAAAACGGAACGAATGGTATCCAATATATAGCGTCTTTTCCGGACAGTGTCCGCACTAAAATCTCTGGTTCCTGATGGAAGGCTGGGTTTTGACATGTTATTTTAAGACGCTATTGATGTTTGATACTTTAAAATTAACTGATCGCATACTTCATCCAATAAATTATAAACTTCATGAAAATCTGGTTCTCCCCCGTAATAGGGGTCCGGCACATCCAGGTTTTTGCCTGGATATTGTTCATTCATCAGCAAATCTACCTTTGAATGGTCATATTTATTACCCGTAATCCTCTGGATATCATTCAGCACATCTTTGGCAAGGGCATATATTTTGTCAAACTGATTCAAATCCTCTGTGGTAAACCTTCTGGCACGTTGGTGTGTGATGTCGACCCCATTTTCCAAGGCAACCTTTTGCGAGAGGGGATGAGGGGGGTCTCCGGTATGGTAATGATTAGTGCCGGCGCTGTCCACCACCCAGTTAAGGCCGGCTTTTTTTACCTTCTTTTGAAGAATACCCTCTGCTAGTGGGCTTCGGCAAATATTTCCCAAACAAACCATTAAAATTCTCATTGATGCAAATATAGCTAGCTGTATTTACCAATTGATGACTCTTCTGGAATCAAAAATTACTAAATTGCCATCATGCAGACTGATTATCGAAAAGAATTAAATAAACAACAAAAGCAATTGCTAATGCTTAGAGACGTGGGCATGGGCATTGTAGTGATTGGCGCAGGTTTTTTCTTTCTGCTTCGCTCCTGGTTTGAGTTGGATTTTAATCAACGATATCCACCAGACCAGTTGGATAAATTATTTGGAATTGTTTGTTTACTATATGGCGGATGGCGTGGGTATCGGGGCTATTTACACACCCGCCCGTCCTCAACCCCTAAGCATGAAAAATAACATCATAATTGCCGTTTTCCTTTTATTAGTCTTTGGCGTTGGGTGTACTACCTATGAGCAGCAACGAGATCAATTGCCAGACACGCCGGATAGAGGTCAGATTAGGATATCGGTAGATGAATCATTTAAGCCCCTTATGGACGAACTGATACAGGTGTATGAGTCCAATCATCCGCAAACAAAAATTAAAGTGGAGTACAAGACCGAAGCCGATTGTTTACGAGATGCACTCACCGACAGTATACGCCTGCTTTTTGTAACACGTCGGCTATCTATGGAGGAAAAAACGCTGTTGTCGGACTCGCTCCGACTTAACGCAAAAAGTTTGGTTGTGGCCCGAGATGCGATTGCAGTTATTGTTCATCCTAATTCCCCAGACACTATTTTTTCCATGAAAGAGATCAGGGCGATTCTCACAGGGAATTACAAGAAAAAGTTAATTCCAGTTTTTGATGGGGTAAAGGCAACCAGTACGGTCCGATTTATTGTAGATTCAATCTTGAATGGAAACTCTCCAACTCCTGATGCTCTGGCTGCCAGAAATAGTGAGGGGGTGGTTGATTATGTAGCTTCACATCAGGAAGTGGTTGGATTTGTTGGAGTGGGATGGGTAGGTAATCCGGAAGATTCCCTGCAAATGAGTTTTCTTAAAAAAGTTAAAGTGGCGCACCTGGAGAGTGCGGATAAAAAGGGATCTTATGTTAAGGCATACCAGGCCAATATTTATGCAAAACGCTATCCTATGGTTAGGGATCTGGTGTACATCCTCAAAGAAAAGCATCGGGGGCTGGCCACGGGATTTGCTCATTTTGTCAGTGGGGAATTGGGGCAGCTTATCATTAGAAGAGCCTACCTGGCACCTGCCCAAAATAGGCTGGGGATACGCCCGGTTAAACTCAACGAGTAATTGCCCTATATTTACAACCTTTTTAATGTAAATGATTATGACTAATCGTGTCCTTGTTTTGGTTTTGTGTGTTGCGTTGAACAATTTTTTTGCGAGTGCTCAATCTATTCAGGAAGGTAAAACACATTTTTCTGCACAGCGGTTTCAATTGGCCAATACAGTTTTTCAGCAATTATTAAAGAACAATCCGGCTGATGCCGAAGCTCTATACTGGGGTGGTCAAACGGCCATCAGTCTTGAATTGGATTCCGCCAGCAAACCAGCAGTGGCAAGGGCTTGGTATGACAAAGCTTTGCAAATTGCGGCTGCTTCTCCACTTGTGCAAGTGGGGGCCGGGCAGGCTGATCTCTATGAAAACAAGCTCAATGAAGCTCGCCAAAAGTTTGAGTCTGCTTTAACGCAAACTCGGACCCGCAAAGGAGATAATGCAGAAATTTTAATTGCCATTGCTCGGGCTAATATTGATGCGCCGTTTCATGAATTGGAAGCTATCATAGCAAAAATCAATATGCAGCTGGAAAAGGGCGAAAAAAATGCAGAGCTGTATTTGATGCAAGGAAATGCCATACGAAAGGCCAGACCGGGTGAAGGCGGAGGAGAAGCTTTCAGAAATTATCAGGAAGCCCTTAAACTAAACCCTGGGTATGCATTGGCCAGTTACCGATTAGCTCGTTTGTTTGATTCTCAGAAAAACTGGGAAATGGTGTTTCAATATTTAAGTGATTGCGTGCAAAAAGATTCCAGCTTTACGCCTGTTTATTACGAACTATTCTATTACTACTTCTCTCGCCGGGATTTTTCCAAAGCAGAAGAACAACTCAAAAAATTCATAGATACCAAACAGCCAGAAAAAGATTTTCAGGACGAATTTCTTTATGCTCAATTGTGCTGGGCTCGTGGTGATTTTGATTGTGCCATTACAAAAGCCGAGTCCGTGCTGACTGCGATGGGCAACAATAGTAAGCCGGGTGTTTATCGGTTATTATCCGATGCTAATTTTCAGGTAGGGGATACCTTACAAAAACAAGCCAATACCGAGGGTGCTAGCTTATCATTTGCAAATGCAAAAAAGTATAGTGATCGCTTGTTTGAAAAAATTGGAGAGAATAGCGACGCCTTGGTTCTTTATGATTTTCAGCTAAGGGCAAATATTTTGGATAGAACAGGAGGCACCCCAGAAGAAATTTTGGCGCCCTATTTACGGGCTTTGCAGTTAGATACATTATATAACCTCAAGGTTGATCTTCTAAAGAGAGGAGCAGAGAGATTCAAAGCAAAAGGGGATAGCCTTAGTCGAATAATGGAAGGAATACTTCTTACGGAGGTGATAAAAGTTAAGCCAACGCCCAGCAATCGCGATTACTTTGATGCTGGTTTTGCCTTCTACCAAGGAAAAGATTTCCTACACGCCGACAGTATATTCTCAATTTATGTTACCAAGTACCCCGACGAACCGTTTGGGTACATGATGCAGTATAATATTCAACGGGCAATAGACACTGCAATGGAAAAGGGGTCTGCTGTGCCTTGGGCTATCAAATACTTGGAAATTCTGGAACGGGATACCGTGAAAAACAGAAGAACCATTATTGGGGTGGCCGGCTACCTGGCAGCATACAGCGCTAACATACTCAAGGATAAAGAAAAAGCCCTTGAATATTTACGTAGAATGCTAGCCTTAGATCCAACCAATGCGGCCATTCAACAGAATATTACGGTACTAGAAAAGGCAGTAGCCAACAAGCCCGAAGCCGCAAGGGATACGGTTCCTGCCAACCAAGCAGCAAAGCCTGCTGGAAATATGCCCTAACTACTGAAAACATAAGGTTTTTTCCTGCCCTCACCCTAACTTTGCGGCCAATAAAAAAGGGCTATGTTTTATTTGCTTCAAGCTGGTGCAACTTCGTCGAGTGCAACCACTTATTTGCCCCTTGCCTTACAAGTGCTGATTGCTGCAGGATTAGTTATTTTTTTAACGGTGGTGACCCATCTTTTGGGGCCTAGACGTAAAACTTCCGATAAGCTTCAAAACTTTACAAGTGGTATCGAATCGCATGGAGATGCCCGACAGCCCATCGCTATCAAATATTTTTTAACTGCCATCCTCTTTGTATTGTTAGATGTAGAGGTGATTTTCTTTTACCCCTACGCAGTAAACATTCAAGGTTTGGGATGGTCAGGTTTCTGGGCAGTTTTATTATTTGTTGGTTTTTTCCTTTGTGGTTTTATATATATCGTCAAGAAGGGTGCGTTGAATTGGGAAGATTAACAGAGTTGTTATCAACTGATTGCATTCTGGCTTGTTAAAATAAAAAGTGTTGAATATGAGTCGTCCGGTTTCATACAATTTATTTCAAAAACCGCTCGAAAAGGATATCAGTGTAGCGCCATTACCTGATGGGCATCAGGGTGAGGGATTTTTTGCAACCTCATTAGATAGTGTAATTGGACTTGCCCGAAAAAACTCTATTTGGCCGCTTCCCTTTGCCACTTCTTGTTGTGGAATTGAGTTTATGGCCACCATGGGCTCTCATTATGATTTAGCGCGTTTTGGTTCAGAACGGGTAGGATTTTCGCCCCGTCAATGTGATTTGTTGATGGTCATGGGAACTGTTGCTAAAAAAATGGGACCGGTTGTCAGACAAGTTTATTTACAAATGGCAGAACCACGTTGGGTTATAGCAGTGGGCGCCTGTGCCAGCAGCGGGGGAATATTTGATACCTATAGCGTTTTACAAGGAATTGACCAGGTAATACCTGTGGACGTATATGTACCAGGATGTCCTCCCCGGCCGGAAGCGATTATCGATGGCGTATTACGTATTCAGGACTTGGTAGGGAAAGAAAGTCTGCGCAGAAGAAATAGTGAACAGTATCAGGCACTTCTTAACAGTTACGGAATTCAATAAATGATTTTCATCATATGGCTTTAACAAATCCAATTATTCAACAACAGCTTCAGGAAAAATTTGGAGAATCTGTGTCTGCTATGGTGGATAGTTATGGCCTTCTGGAAATTACGGCACCTCGAGAGTTGAACCTGAAAGTACTCAACTTCCTCTATGACAATCCTACTCTTCAGTTTCAGTTCTTAACAGATTTAACCGGAGTGCACTATCCCTCTAAAAAAGGAAATGAGTTAGCTGTTGTATATCATTTGCACAGCCTAAAAGAAAATCTAAGAGTTCGCTTTAAAGTATTTGCACCTCTTGAACAACCTGAAGTGTATACAGCAACCGGATTATTCTCTGCTGCCAATTGGATGGAGCGTGAAACCTATGATTTTTTTGGCATTCTGTTTTTAGGGCATCCTAACCTGAAACGAATTCTCAACGTAGAGCAGATGGATTATTTCCCATTACGTAAAGAATTTCCGCTGGAGGATCAAACCCGAATAGACAAAGACGACGAAATGTTTGGTAGAGGGGGAACATTAAAACAAATTGATTGACGCGATTGTATATGAGTGAACAGCACATCAAATTACCCGAGGGCTCCATTGAGAAAGTCACCAGTACACTCAATCTAGGTCCAACACACCCGGCCACGCACGGAGTAATGCAAAATATTTTGGAATTGACCGGTGAACGAATTGTATCGGCTGATCAAACCATCGGGTATATCCATCGGGCTTTTGAAAAAATAGCGGAAAGACGTCCGCTTGCTCAAATCACTACGCTTACGGATCGATTAAATTATTGTTCTTCGCCGCTCAATAACATGGGTTGGCATATGACCTGCGAAAAGTTATTGGGCGTGCAAACACCCAAGCGGGTGGACTATTTGCGTGTGATCATGATGGAGCTGGCTCGAATTGCTGACCACTTGATCTGTAATTCAATCATGGGTGTGGATGCAGGTGCCTATACAGGGTTCTTGTATGTGATGCAGTTTCGGGAATTGATCTATGAGATCTATGAAGAAGTTTGCGGAGCTCGTTTAACTACTAATATGGGTAGAATTGGTGGGTTTGAAAGAAACTTTACCGATCAAGCTTTTCAAAAGTTGGAGAAGTTTTTAGCAGAGTATCCTCGCGCGCTGAAGGAGTTTGAAAATATGTTCCAGAGGAATCGAATTTTTATGGATCGCACCATGGGTGTTGGAGGTATTTCAGCGGAGCGCGCATTAAACTATGGATTTACTGGGCCCAACCTACGTGCGGCCGGCGTTGACTATGATGTACGTGTGCATAGTCCTTATGCCAGTTACCAGGATTTTAATTTTACCATTCCCGTTGGTACTACCGGAGATTGTTATGATCGCTGGTTAGTTCGTGAGCAAGAGATGTGGCAGAGCTTATCGATCCTTGAGCAGGCCTATCAAAAAATACAATCTTTCAAAGGCACTGAAGCAGAAATCTATCACGCTGATATTCCTGCTTACTATCTGCCCGAGAAAAAAGAAGTGTATACCAAAATGGAAGCGCTGATCTTTCATTTTAAAATCATCATGGGCGAAACTGATATTCCTGTTGGAGAAGTTTATCACTCAGTTGAAGCAGGCAATGGCGAATTGGGATTTTATTTGGTCAGTGATGGGGGCCGTTCGCCATACCGATTACATTTCCGCCGACCTTGTTTTATTTATTATCAGTCATTTGAGGAGCTGGTCAAAGGATCTATGTTAAGTGATGCGATTATGACAATGAGTAGTTTGAATTTGATTGCAGGCGAAATGGACGCTTAAAGTATAAAGATGAAACCAAGTTTTACAAACGAGCAATTACAGGAGGTACAACGGCTGGTGAGCCGATATCCTCAGGGGCGTGAGAAAAGCGCTCTTATTCCTGTTTTGCATCTGGCCCAAAATACATTTGGAGGTTGGTTAAGCACAGAAACAATGGACTATGTAGCCACGTTGTTGCAGATAAAGCCAATTGAAGTGTATGAAGTGGCTTCTTTTTACTCTATGTTCAATCTTAATCCTGTTGGAAAACATGTACTGGAGGTTTGTCAAACAGGTCCTTGTATGCTAAATGGCAGCGATTCTATTGTTGACTATATCTATGAGCGATTGGGTATCAGGCCGGGCGAAACAACTCCGGATGGCCAGTTTACGTTGAAAACAGTAGAGTGTCTTGGCGCCTGTGGTTATGCACCTATGCTGCAATTGGGCGAACATTATAAAGAACATTTGACCAAAGAAAAAATTGATGCGCTGATTGAATCTTGTATTGCTAAATCAGCTGCACTAAATTGAACTAAGGAATGGGAAGAAAACTATTACTTGAGAAGGCACACATTGAGAACATTCGCTCTTACGAGGTGTATCGAAAAGAGGGAGGGTACCGTAGTGTGGAAAAAGCGCTTAAAACATTAACTCCTGATCAGGTAACTGACGAAGTGAAAAAAAGCGGGCTGCGAGGTCGTGGTGGAGCGGGATTTCCTACCGGGATGAAATGGAGTTTTTTGACAAAGCCGGAGGGAGTGCCACGTTATTTGGTAGTGAATGCAGACGAATCTGAACCTGGAACTTTTAAGGATCGCTATTTGATGGAGTTCATCCCCCATTTACTGATTGAGGGAATGGTTACTTCTTCTTATGCGCTGGGATCAAACCGATCTTATATCTATATCCGTGGCGAATACGCTTGGATTGCACATATTCTTGAACAAGCAATTGAAGAAGCGCATCAGCACGGGTGGTTAGGAAAAAATATTTTAGGCAGTGGGTTTGACTGCAACATTTATGTACAGCGTGGAGCTGGTGCCTATATCTGCGGAGAAGAAACTGCCTTGTTGGAATCATTGGAAGGTAAGCGTGGCAATCCGCGCATCAAGCCTCCTTTTCCGGCTGTAAAGGGATTGTGGGGTTGTCCTACTGCGGTTAACAATGTAGAAACCATTGCTGCATTGGTGCCAATCATCAATGAAGGTGGTGAGGAGTATGCAAAAATTGGCATGGGAAAATCCACGGGCACAAAACTTATTTCTGCCTGCGGCAATATCAATAAGCCAGGGGTCTATGAAATAGATATGACCATTTCGGTGGAAGAGTTCATTTATAGTGATGAGTATTGTGGAGGTATTCCGCAGGGGAAAAAGCTAAAAGCGTGTATTCCGGGCGGTTCCTCAGTTCCCATTCTTCCGGCCAACTTACTATTGAAAACAGCCAAAGGCGAAGCGCGTATGATGAATTATGAGAGTTTGGCCGACGGAGGTTTTGCTACCGGATCCATGATGGGTTCCGGTGGTTTTATTGTTATGGATGATACGCAATGTGTGGTTAAACACACTTATACTCTTGCAAGATTTTACAGACATGAAAGTTGTGGACAGTGTTCGCCTTGTCGTGAGGGTACTGGTTGGATGGAAAAAATTCTTTGGAATCTTGAAACCGGTAAAGGGCGCTCCGGTGATATTGATCTACTCTGGGATATTCAGCGCAAGATAGAAGGAAACACTATTTGTCCATTAGGTGATGCGGCGGCATGGCCAGTTGCAGCTGCAATCCGACATTTCAGAGATGAGTTTGAATGGCATGTTACACATCCGGAAGAAGCGCAAAAGCGTAATTACGGATTGGCTCACTATGCAGATCCTTTGTCAGTATCTGTAGCTTGATGGTTGAAAAAAAGAAATTGATTATGGCAGACGAAATAAAAAAAGCACCCGCCCCGCTGAAGGTAACTATCGACAATATCACTGTTGAGGTTCCTGCAGGCACAACCATTTTAAAAGCGGCTCGTCAGATCGGCGGAGAGGTTACCCCACCGGCCATGTGTTACTACAGTAAGCTGGAGGGTAGTGGCGGTAAATGCAGAACTTGTTTGGTTGAAGTGGCAGCAGGATCTACGGCAGATCCACGTCCCATGCCAAAATTGGTAGCCAGTTGTCGGACAAACGTGATGGATGGGATGGTTGTAAAAAATATTACCAGCGAACGCGTACAAGAAGCGCGCGCCGGTGTTGTTGAATTTTTATTGCTGAATCATCCATTGGATTGTCCGGTCTGTGATCAGGCAGGAGAGTGTCACTTGCAAGACCTAGGTTACCAACATGGCAAAGAGGGAACTCGATATCAATTTGAACGTAGAACTTTTGAAAAAGAAGATATTGGCCCTAAGATACAATTGCATATGAATCGTTGCATTCTATGTTACCGTTGTACTTATGTGGCTGATCAATTAACAGATTGTCGGGTACATGGTGTATTGGATCGGGGCGATCACGCTAATATTTCTACGCATATTTCCAAAGCCATCGATAGCAATTTTAGCGGCAACATGATTGATGTTTGTCCGGTAGGGGCTTTAACAGATAAAACATTCCGCTTCAAAAACCGTGTTTGGTTTACCAAGCCGGTGGATGCGCATCGTGATTGTCCTGAATGCTGCGGAAAGGTTACGCTATGGCAACGTGGAGATGAAGTGTTACGTGTTACTGCTCGTAAAGATGAGTGGGGCGAAATACAATCCTATGACGGCAAGCCAGGTTGGATATGCAATACCTGCCGTTTTGAAAAGAAGGCTGCTGCTGATTGGGTAATTGAAGGACCTACAGTTGTTAACCGTCATTCTGTAATTTCTCAAGGACATTATCAGGGGATGCAAATGCCCAAAGAAACCATTCAGGATGTGATGAGTGGACTTAATCCTCGCTTACTCATGGATATTCATGATATCAGTGAAGTGAATAAAATAGAATTGAGTCAATTGCCCGGTGCTGCCACCAGCGCTAATTATAAAAACGAATCAACTAAATCAGAATAATGGTGATAGGTGCAGTTACATTATGGTTTATACTGGAGAAGGTCATTTTGATTGCTTCAATTATTGGCTTGTCCTTTTTTATTGCCATGTACACCACGTTGGCGGAAAGAAAAGTTGCGGGATGGATGCAGGATCGTCATGGTCCTAATCGTGCTGGTCCCTTTGGAATTTTTCAGCCACTTGCCGATGGAGGTAAATTATTTTTTAAGGAAGAGATTACACCTATTGCCTCTAATTGGTTTTTGTTTTTACTCGGGCCTGCACTTGCCATGATCGTTGCCCTGGTTACCAGCACCGTTATTCCTTGGGGAGCGCCAGTAATTACTGCTACAGGAACTATTCCTTTACAGGTGGCTGATGTAGATATGGGAATCTTGATTGTATTCAGCGTGGTTAGCATAGGAGTTTATGGTATTATGATCGGAGGCTGGGCTTCAAACAACAAATTTTCGCTGCTTGCGGCTATCCGCGCTGCTTCGCAGATGGTTTCGTATGAACTACCCATGAGCTTGGCATTGATTGCCGTGCTGTTCATGACAGGCTCATTAAAGATGAGTGAAATTGTATCTTATCAAATGGCCAATGGATGGAACATTGTTTTTCAGCCGCTTGGTTTTTTAATATTTTTTATCTGTGCATTAGCAGAATGTAACCGAACACCCTTTGATCTGCCAGAAGCAGAAAATGAACTGAACTTTGGATATCACCAGGAGTATTCTTCGATGAAGTTGGGATTTTACCTCTTTGCCGAGTATATTAATATGTTTGTGAGCAGTGCCGTTATGGCTACTTTATTTTTAGGAGGCTATGACATCCCATTTGTCAACGAAGCAAGTTGGGGGTTGGCACCTTGGTTGTATTCCTTGATCAGCTTTGGTGTATTGATGGCAAAGGTTAGCTTTTTGCTATTTGTATTTATTTGGATTCGTTGGACCATTCCTCGTTTCCGCTATGATCAATTAATGAACCTGGGCTGGCGTAAACTAATTCCGCTGGCACTTTTTAACATGATATTGAGTGCGGCCATTTTATTATGGCTTAAATCGTAAACTGAAATGTGTAATTGACTATGCAACTCACACCAAGAGCAAAACCGGTAGATCGCAGTCCCATGACTTTCCTGGAAAGTTTGTATCTGTGGAATATCATCAAGGGAATGGGTATTACCATCAAGCATATGTTTCTTAAGAAAGCTACTATTCAATACCCAGAGGAAAAGCGTCCTTTTTCGCCGGTGTTCCGTGGCTTGCATGTGTTGAATAGAGATGCAGAGGGACGCGAAAATTGCACGGCTTGTGGACTTTGTGCTGTTGCCTGCCCTGCAGAGGCCATTACCATGGAGGCCGCAGAAAGACTACCTGGTGAAGAAAAGTTATACCGAGAAGAAAAGTATGCAGCCAAATACGAGATCAACATGCTCCGCTGTATTTTTTGCGGATTTTGTGAGGAAGCTTGCCCTAAGGATGCAGTTTATCTATCCCAAACCTTTGCGCCAGCCAATTATGCTCGTAATGGATTTATCTATGGAAAGCATGAATTATTAATTCCTCATCCCATTGAGCAACCGGAAGCTTACCAAAAAGCACTGGGAGATCGTCAACCATCTTCTCAAAACGTAAATCAACCAATAGCATGAGTATATCCGCCATTTTGTTTTGGGTGCTGTCGATAGCTGCACTTTTTAGTGCACTCATGGTGGTGACCAGCCGTAACCCCATTTACAGTGTTATCTGGCTGATAGTTACCTTTTTTACGATCTCTGGTCACTACATCCTTTTAAATGCTCAATTTTTAGCAGTGGTGAATATCATTGTTTATGCCGGGGCAATTATGGTGCTGTTTTTATTTGTTATCATGTTGATGAATTTAAATAAGGAGAGTGAGCCTGCGCGCCATCGTTGGTTGCAATTGGCTGGCACAGCTAGCGGAGGCGCATTAATGTTGGTGCTCGTGGCTGCGCTCAAGGACACTGAGTTAAAATCACAACAATCCCTATTGTTGGAAGGACATATCGGCTTGATCAAAACGTTGGGGCAGGAATTATTTTCCACCTATGTAGTTCCATTTGAGTTGAGTAGCGTTTTGTTTTTAAGTGCTATGATAGGGGCCGTATTAATTGGTAAAAAAGATTAATTAGCAAACATGCCAATCAATTATTATTTATTCTTAGCCATTGCCCTGTTTTCCATCGGAGTGGTTGGGGTGTTAACAAGAAGAAATGCCATCATCATATTCATGTGCATTGAGTTAATGTTGAACGCAGTTAATCTGTTGCTGGTGGCTTTTTCAAAAATGCACTACCACCAGGCTGCAGCAGCGGCTATTCCTGTTGCCAATCCGGGTATTGATGGGCAGCTTTTTGTTTTTTTTATAATGGTGGTAGCGGCTGCTGAGGTAAGTGTGGGCTTGGCCATTATTGTTATGTTGTACAGAAATATTCACTCGGTGGATATTAATTTTTTAAACCGATTGAAACATTGATCAAACTGAACGCTTTTATGCAATCTTCTTTTCAACTTGCTTTTTTAATTCCCCTACTGCCACTGATTGGATTCTTGATCAATGGGCTGGGGCGTAATTGGCACTCTAAGCAATGGTCAGGGCTGATTGGTTCCGGCGCTGTTTTGGGCTCTTTTGTAATTAGCTTATTAGTGTTCCAATCCGTTGAAGCGGGTCAGGATGCAGTGATCGCTTATTTTGATTTTATTCATGTAGAAGGATTGCATATTCCATTTGCCTTTCAATTGGATGCATTGTCCTCATTGTTTCTTCTTATTATAACCGGCATCGGGTTGCTGATCCATATTTATTCTATTGCGTACATGCGTGAGGAATCTTCTTCCTCGTTTGCGCGTTATTTTTCTTATTTGAACTTATTTGTGTTTTCCATGTTGTTGCTGGTCTTGGGCAGCAACTATGTGGTCATGTTCATTGGTTGGGAGGGAGTAGGTCTTTGTTCGTATTTGCTTATTGGGTTTTGGTTTAAAAACCAAGAATATACAAAGGCAGCTAACAAAGCCTTTATTATGAACCGCATTGGTGATCTGGCTTTTCTGTTGGCTATTTTTTGGCTGGTTATTAAAACGGGGTCCGCTTCATTTTCAGAAGTTTTTGATTTTATATTAGCTAATGAGGGAACTGCCAAATTCACCGCAACCGACCTCACGGTGGTTACTCTTTTATTGTTTATTGGCGCAACCGGTAAGAGTGCGCAGCTTCCGCTTTATACCTGGCTACCCGATGCCATGGCCGGACCAACACCGGTTTCTGCATTGATCCACGCCGCAACCATGGTTACGGCAGGTATTTATATGATTGCCCGTAGCCATGTTATATATTCAATGGCCCCCTTTACTATGTCGTTGATTAGTTGGATAGGACTGGCAACTGCTTTTCTGGCCGCTACCATTGCATTGCAACAATTTGATATTAAAAAAGTGTTGGCCTATTCGACCGTAAGTCAATTAGGATTTATGTTTTTGGCATTGGGAAGTGGCGCTTATATAGCTGCAGTATTTCATGTATTCACCCATGCATTCTTCAAAGCTCTACTTTTCTTAGGCAGTGGTAGTGTAATTCATGCTATGGGGGGCGAACAAGACATTCGTAAGATGGGTGGACTCTCAGGTAAATTAAAGATCACTTACCTCACCTTTATGATTGGCTGTTTAGCAATAGCCGGGCTTCCTCCATTAAGCGGGTTCTTTTCCAAGGATGCCATTTTGCTAAACGCGTTTCTGCACCATCCTTTGCAATATGGCCTTGCTTTATTCACCGCTTTCTTGACCGCTTTCTATATGTTTCGCTTATTGTTCCTGACCTTTCATGGCTCGTTTCGCGGTACAGCTGCACAACAAGCTCACTTGCATGAGAGCCCTGCATTGATGACGGTGCCACTTATTTTGTTGGCCTTATTTTCTATAGTGAGCGGATGGATTGGTATTCCATCCGTGCTGGCTCATGACGCAGACTGGTTAAGCAATTTTCTTTCTCCTGTTGTTGGTTCCGTGGTGCACGAGGTTTCTCATTCCACCGAATGGATATTAATGGCTCTTTCTGTGGGAGGGGTGTTACTGACCATTGGGTTTGCTTGGTATAAGTTTAGAAATTATTCCGCAACCGAATCAAAAGGGGTCTTTAGATTTTTTGAACAAAAGTGGTATGTGGATCAATTATACGATAAGGTGGTGGTTAAACCAATTGCTTACCTGGGTAAGCTGTTTAATGAATGGGTTGAGCCACATCTTATTGACGCCTTTGTCAATAGAACGGGTAAAACGGTGCAGTTGGCCGGAAAACAAATTCGATTTTTACAAAGTGGAAAAATTGGAACTTATGTTTTGTTCATGGTGTTGGCCATGGTAACTGTCCTGCTGATTCAATTTTTTATCAGAAAGTAAAAAGCGTAAGACGCAAAAAATATGGTTGTATTATTATTACTCTTGATTCCACTGATTGGTGTCTGCTTTCTTTTTTTGTATAAGGGAGATCATAAGTTTGCATCAGCTGCCAGCCTCAAGCTTTCTTTTGCATCATTGCTGGTCATGTGTTTCCGATTATGTTATTGGAATACACCAGAACAGCTTTCTTTCACGGCCCCCTGGCTTACCTCGCTGGGTAGTTCATTTTCCATAAGGATGGATGGGCTGGGCACTATACTCAGTCTATTAACTACGGCTGCATATTTTCTGCTTTTCTGGTATATGAAAAGCAGAACAATCGAAAGACCTGCCGCTTTTTTTGCTTGGTTGTTATTAGCTCAAGCAGGTATGTTAGGCGTTTTTTTAGCAATGGACTCCTTGTTGTTTTATTTCTTTTGGGAGTTGGCGTTGATCCCCATGTATTTTTTGGCCTCGCAGTGGGGTGGAGCAAGAAGAATTCCGGTAACCTTTAAGTTTTTCATTTATACATTCTTGGGGTCAGTGTTTATGTTGATCGGGATCCTATACTTACAATCCAAAACAGCCGATCATTCATTTGCATTAGAAAGCATTAAGAAAATAAAATTGACCAGCGATCAGCAGTCCTGGTTATTCTGGCTCTTTTTTATTGCCTTTGCTATCAAACTTCCTGTTTTTCCTTTTCATACATGGCAACCGGATACCTATGAAGAATCTCCCACACCTGTAACCGCAATTTTAAGTGCAATCATGGTAAAAATGGGAATCCTGGGTTTATTACGTTGGGTGTTGCCACTATTCCCTATCGCTTCGTATATGTGGGGTGATGTTGTAATGTCAATGGCTGTAGCTGGTATTGTATATGCCTCATTTTTAGCTATGCAGCAAGTTGACATAAAGCGGTTAATTGCTTATTCCTCTATTGCGCATATTGGTTTAATGACGGCGGGTGCATTTGCACTAAATCAACTAGCCTATCAAGGGTTATTAATTCAATTGTTTACGCACGGTATCAATATCCTTGGCATGTGGATACTTGTCGATATCATCGAGCGTAAAACAGGAACACGTTCAATCGATTCCTTAGGTGGAATTGCACAACACTCACCCACCTTGACCATATTCTTTGTGATCATTGCTTTGGCCAACATAGCATTACCCCTTACCAATGCTTTTGTAGGGGAGTTTCTTCTTTTCATTGGCATATTAGCCACTCCTTCCACTTACTACTGGGTATTTGCTGTTGTAGGCGGACTGGGCATTATTCTTTCGGCCGTTTACACGCTTCGAATGATTCGAGCTGTGTTTTATGGCCAACCCAACGCAACCTCCTCAATGCCTATTACTTTATCTTGGCATGAGATTGGAGCGCTGGTTTTGATTGTTGGACTGATACTTTTCTTTGGTATCTATCCGCAGCCCCTACTAGATATGACAGCTGATTTTTCTAAAGATCTATTTGGTCAAACCGATATAACTTCCTTATTCCGCAAATCCTAAGCATCCTTTATGAACGTCTTATTTGTATCTGCAATCCTGGGAGTTTTGTTAATGCTCAGCAGTCTTTTTATTAAGCATAGAGCTTACATACACAGCTTGGCATTGATTGGTTTAGCCGTATTGTTTGCAATCAATTTGGCCGAATTCAATGGATGGTTGCTTTTTGAAATGGACCTGTCGGGAATGCTTCGTTTTGATCGGTATGCATTAGTCATGAATGCTATTGTATTGGCTTCCTTTTTCTTTTACTTACTGCTCAGCGGAAGTGCAATGGAAAAAGTGGGCCCACATTATGCAGATTATCTTGCTTTATTGTTTTTTATCTGCTCCGGACTATTTATGGTTACCGGGTTCGAGTCCTTACTGATCCTATTCTTGGGTATTGAAATAATTTCAATTCCCCTGTATATTCTTACGGGTAGCGACAAGCGAAACTTAAAAAGCAACGAAGCGGCTTTGAAATATTTCTTATTGGGATCATTTTCAACCGGTTTATTATTACTGGGCATTGCCTTCTTTTATGGAGCAAGAGGAAACTTTATAGCCACCGCTTCGGTTGACCCCACTGTTATGAGTTCTTCACTACAACTTGCAGCTGTTTTGTTACTATTATTTGCGATGTCATTCAAAGTCTCTGTAGCTCCTTTTCATTTTTGGACGCCGGATGTTTATGACGGAGCACCAACTGTATTTACTTCTTTCATGGCCACCATTGTTAAAGGGGCATTATTTGCAGCTTTTGTTCGACTTTTTGAAGACACATTCAGCCCTCAATTTTCATTGTGGCAACCCTGGGTGGCTGGTTTTATAGTCCTAACCTTACTCATAGGAAACTTAACGGCTGTTTTTCAACAAAGCGTAAAACGTATGCTTGCTTATTCAAGCATTGCACAGGCAGGATTTATGCTATTGGCTGTTTATGCAATCAATGGAGATAGTAAAGAAGGCTTATTGTTATACGCTGCATCTTATTCACTGGCTACAATTGGCATATTTGCCGTACTTGTTTATTTGCAGGATCACACCTTTGAAGGATTCAATGGACTTGCAAAAAAACAACCCATTGTGGCTGCTTCATTGGCCATTTTTTTCCTATCACTTGCAGGTATACCGCTTACCGGAGGCTTTTTGGCTAAACTTTTTATGATAAAAGCCGCTTTAGCGTATCAACCCTGGTTGGCAATTGTGTCGGTGGTCATGGCAGTGGTGTCCGTTTCTTATTATTTCCGGGTAATACAAGCCATGTACTTTCGCACAGACGCCCAATCCAGTTCAATTGAGTTTCCAAAGTCCCTGTCAATAGGATTATTTATTACGGCATTGATTGTTGTTTTGCTGGGCATTTTTCCTGAGACCATCTTAGGGCTTCTTTATTTTTGATAGCGCCCACAAGCCGTTCATCAAGCTTTTGCGGATATGGAGTTTTTCGGCGGTACCTTTAATTTCTCATGATGCAGTTTGCTGATATTTTTTCATTGGCATTTAGAACCATTCGGGGTAATAAACTTCGAACAGGCCTTACGGTGTGCATCATTGCTTTTGGAATAATGGCCTTGATTGGAATTATCACCGCCATCGAAGCCATGAATCAAAAATTGACGGAAAGCTTCTCTACTATGGGGGCCAATGGTTTTACTATTCGTTACAAACAACGTAATATTCGATTTGGACAGGGTGGAGGCAACAACTCCGAGGTAAAGCTTTCCCAAAAAGGACAACGTAAGGAACGCAGTTCCAACCTCGATAAAAAAATTACTATTAAGCAAGCGGAATTGTTTGTAGACAGTTTTCAATTTCCTGCCACCATTGGAATTGGCATTAGCGGTGGAAAAAATAGTGTTATCTCTTACGAAACTCGAAAAACAAGCCCCAATATCTTTTTGCTCGGTGGGGATGAAAATTATTTGACGTTGAATGGTTTTGCCGTAGAGCTGGGGCGAAATTTCAATCGATTGGATATTCAGTCGGCCCGAAATGTGTGCGTATTAGGTTACGATGTGGCCAATAAATTATTCAAACAAAATATTCAGGGTGCTGTCAATAAAATAGTTCGTATTAACTCTATACCTTATCGTGTACTTGGTGTGCTGGAGAGTAGAGGTTCTACATTTGGGTTTAGTCGAGATAATGTGGTGCTAACTAGTTACACAAACATGGAACGAAATTTTAATTCCGGAGGGTCTTACAGCATAGCTATTCAAACAACAGCAATTGATCAAGTGCCTGCTGTAATGGGAGAAGCAGAAGGATTGTTCCGGTCCATACGCAGATTGAGCACTACGGAGCAAAGTAACTTTGTATTGGATCGGGCAGATAGTATAGCAGAAAAAGCAATGAACAGTCTTGGATTTTTAACCATATCTGCAACAGTAATAGGACTGATTACCTTGATAGGAGCAGCAATTGGCTTAATGAATATTATGCTGGTCTCAGTTTCTGAGCGTACCCGGGAAGTAGGATTGATTAAAGCAATTGGTGGGAAACGTAAATCTGTAAGTCAGCAATTTTTATTAGAAGCCATTATTATTAGCATACTAGGCGCCTTTTTTGGCATTATTCTGGGTATTGCCGTTGGTAATCTTTTTTCCTTTGTGCTTAAAACAGGTTTTGTGCTTCCTTGGAACTGGGTTTTTTACGGGATTGCAATTTGCACCGGGGTGGGGCTAACCGCTGGTATCTATCCAGCCAGAAAGGCCGGAAAGCTAAACCCGATTGAAGCCTTGAGATACGAGTAGTTTCCCCACATTTTACCTACTTTTTCTGCCCTGCGTATCAGGCAGTTATGATTTTCTTCTTTAAAGATTTATTACTCATAAAAAAATCCTTAACTTGACCCCCCTTCTGATAGAAAGGGTAATAAAAAATTTTATTTAAACACCTATAACTCAACAAAAAAACAACGACAATGGCAGAGACTAAACCAACTGCAACAGCCGCTTCAAAGGCAAGTTCCGTTCAGGCAAAACATGACAATAATATTATTTCATGGCTTGCACCATTAGTTTGTACACTAGCTGGTTATGCAATATGGCGCTTTATGATGGGGAGCGCAAGTGGGTTTGCTGAACCCGATTCAAGTGGTGGATTTTGGCCATCACACAGAGGACCAAAAGATGCATTTCATCGTATCTACGAAGGAGGTATCATTGTTCCTTTATTGATTGGTATGTTTTTGATGGTGGTCGTTTTCTCTATTGAGCGTTATCTGACCATTCGTCGTGCATTAGGAAATGGAGCTATTGCTGAGTTTATCCGCAAAGTGCAATTTCATTTGGCAAGCCGTAATGTAGATGCTGCAATCGCTGAATGCGATAAGCAACATGGTTCAGTAGGTAATGTAATGAAGGCTGGTCTTCGTCGTTACAAGGATATGATTGCTGAAGGCAATATGTCTATTGATCAAAAAGTAATGGCTATTCAAAAAGAAGTGGAAGAAGCAACAGCATTGGAATTACCTATGATGCAAAAGAACCTGGTGTTCCTATCTACAATTACATCTGTAGGTACCTTGATTGCCCTTTTGGGAACTGTATTAGGTATGATCCGTTCATTTGCTGCCCTAGGTGAAGAAGGGGGCGGAGGCGCTGCAGCTGATTTGGCTGTGGGTATCTCTGAGGCCCTTTATAACACCGCATTGGGTATTGGTACCTCTGCTATTGCATTGATTCTTTACAACGTATTTACTACTAAGATTGACTCAATCACGCACGGTATAGATGAATCTGGTTTCACCTTGACACAAAGTTTTGCTTCTTTGTATAAATAAGCATTACTGTAATTACATGTGTGCAACTGTTTCTTCACGAAAAAACTAATTCATCATGCCCAGTGCCAAGATACCCCGGAGAAGTACGGATACCGATATGACCCCATTTGTGGACATCGCGTTTCTGATCCTTTCCTTTTTCATCATGGCCACCAAATTCAAGCCACCAGAGCCTGTAGAAATTACTACTCCCGGTTCGGTGCTTTCTCAGAAACTTCCTGAGAATAATGCTGTGATGATCATTATAGACTCTGCTAACAAAGTTTACTTTTCCGTAATGTCTGATCGCGACCCTTCCAAGTACGATGCAATTATCCAAGGGATAAACTCCAGTCAAAACCTGGGATTGAGCCCTGCTGAAATGGCTAATTTCAGAAAGACATTTGTGGTTGGAGTAGACTTTGCTAACCTCAAACAACTACTCGCTACTGATTTTCACGATCAGCAAAAGATCAAGCAGCCTGGAATACCTGTTGCAGATACCTTAAACAACCAGCTTGTCTGGTGGATTAAGGAAGCTAAAACAGCTTTTGCCGGCGAAAAGCTGAATTATCTTATTAAAGGGGATGGACTTTCCAAGTATCCCACTTTTGCTGCAGTGGTGTATGCCCTGAAAAGGAATGAGGAGTTCAAGTACAATCTGGTTACTTCTCTCGACGATATTCCCCCCGGAACAGAACTGTATAAAGAGGAGCAAAACAAGAAATAAATTATAACCACTAACTACACTTAATTATGGCAAGTATAGATACCGGTGCGGAACAAGGTGGCAAAAAAGGTCCAGGGGTCAAGAAAGCTAAAAAACTTTCTACCCGTGTGGATATGACTCCCATGGTGGACCTTGGCTTTTTGTTGATCACCTTCTTCGTTTTCACCGCAACGATGAGCTCGCCCACAACCTTAGACTTGAACATGCCTAAGGATATTAAAAAGCAGGAAGATCAAACGGAGGTAAAAGAATCCTCTGTGTTGACCGTAATGCTGGGGAAGGCCGATCAGGTATATTATTACGAAGGAAAACTGGTAGTAGATGCCACAGGTAATAATTTTAAGCAAACCACGTTTAAAGGAATAAGAGACATCATTGTCAATAAAAAGAAAGAAGTGATGGATCGTTATTACCAGCGTCCGGACCGTGAATGCGAGGCTAAGGCCACCGCAGCCGGGAAACCAGTGAGCAATTGCGCGGACAAGGATTTTGTGGTCATTATTAAACCTAGCAATGATGCCACCTATCGAAATACAGTAGACATATTGGATGAGATGACAATTAATCAGGTTCGTACCTATGCAATGGTAAAAATTGCGGATGTAGAATACGAATTGATTAAGAAAACGGAAGAATCCAACGGCATCAAATAGTAAACGACAAAACAGCGAGCATGGAAGTCAACAAAATACTATCGGCAGATCTGTTGGACATCATATTCGAAGGAAGAAATAAAGAATATGGAGCCTACTATCTGCGTAAAACTTACAATCAACGAATCAAGCGTGCCTTGATTATTACTGCGTCAATTGCCGGAATGATCCTTTTGATTTCTTTCCTGAATCAAACACTGAGCAATAGGAACGACGCCAAAGTAAAGATCAATGAGATGACTTTACAGGATGTAAAGCAGGAGGAAAAAGAACCTCCGCCACCACCTCCGCCACCACCTCCAAAGCAGGAGCCGCCCAAAGTGGAAATGAAGCAGTTTACTCCTCCTGTAATTAAAAAGGATGAGGAAGTGGAGAAACCCCCACCACCACAAGAAGAATTAAAAGAGGCAAAGATCGATGTGGTTAACGTAGAGGGTATCAAAGACGAAGGATTATCTGCTCCGGTAGACATTGATCAAGGACGTCAAATAGTAGAAGAAAAAATTGACGATAACAAGATTTTTGATAAGGTAGAGATTGAAGCAAGCTTTCCTGGAGGCGACAGCAAATGGCGTCAGTATCTTGAACGCAATGCCAACGGACAAGTTGCTACCGATCATAATGCTCCTGAGGGCTCTTATACCGTAGTTGTACAGTTTGTGGTGGATAAAGAGGGAAATATCTCTGACGTTCGCACACTTACTAATCATGGCTATGGCATGGAGGAAGAAGCCCTGCGTGTAATACGTAAAGGACCAAAATGGAATCCTGCCGTACAAAACGGACGCCAGGTAAAAGCGTATCGCAAACAACCTATTACGTTCCGTGTTGAGTCTGATTAAAATAATAATGATTTATTTCAGTTGTCCCCTCCTGGTGAGGGGACATTTTTTTATACCCCCAATCCCTTTGTGTTAATTTTGTGACATGCATCAATTGTCGGGTTGGGATGATACTATTGTAGCCTTAGCTACTCCTCCGGGTGTGGGAGCTATTGGCGTAATACGGGTAAGTGGTAAACAAGCGCTATGCATGGTTGATCAGTTGTTCCCCGCCAAAGACTTGACAACACTGCCCACCCATACCGCACATGTTGGATTTTTACAAAAGGATAAAAAAGTATTGGACGAAGTTGTTTTAACGCTATTCAAGTCTCCACGCTCTTACACCGGAGAGGACGTAGTTGAAATAAGTTGTCATGGTTCGCCCTTTGTACAACGTGAGGTAATTGATGCTATAGTTCAATTAGGAGCTCGGTTAGCTCGCCCAGGTGAATTTACACAACGTGCTTTTTTGCAGGGGAAACTTGATTTAACACAAGCTGAAGCGGTTGCCGATCTTATTGCTTCCGGCACCGAAGCTGCACAACGTGCTGCGTTACAGGGTTTACGAGGTGGTTTTTCAGCTGAGTTGAAACAATTACGCGAGCAGCTTATTCAATTTTCATCCTTGTTGGAATTAGAGCTTGATTTTTCTCAGGAGGATGTAACGTTTGCAGATCGTACGCAATTAAACGAATTGTTGAATCGTCTAGCGGCTACCACCCAAACCTTGCTGCAATCTTTTAAGTTGGGTAATGTAATTAAGAACGGCGTAGGTGTGGCCATAGTTGGTAAGCCCAATGCAGGAAAAAGTACACTGCTGAATAGCTTGCTGAATGAGAATAGAGCCATAGTCAGTGAAATTGCCGGCACAACGCGAGACACCATTGAGGAGGTATTGAATATCGAAGGCGTATTGTTTAGACTAATAGACACGGCCGGACTGCGCAGCACCACTAATGACCAGATTGAACAAGTTGGTATTGAAAGAAGCTATGAAAAAATGCGAACAGCCGATTTAGTGATTTATTTATTTGATGTAGCTGATCCAGTTGAAGAGGTTAAACAATGGGCTGAAGAGGCAAGTGCACAAGGCTTGCATTTTCTGCTGGTTGGAAATAAAATAGATTTAGCCCCTGCGCAATCATTGGATGAAAAATTTTCTCAACTGTCTGTGGCTCCGCTCCTCATTGCTGCTAAAAACAAAACAAATTTAGCCGCATTAACATCAGCCATGTTAAAGGAAGTGTTGAGCGGACAGGTTTTGCATGAAAATATTATTGTTACCAACCAGCGTCATTACCAAGCATTACTTCAGGTAAATCTGGCGTTGGAGGATACGCAAAAAGGAATCAAGGAAGGATTGGCCAGTGATTTAGTGGCCTTGGAAATAAGAAGGTGTTTGCAATATCTCGGAGAAATTACCGGTGAGATCACCAATGAAGAGCAGCTAGATTATATTTTTAGTAAGTTTTGTATCGGGAAGTGAAGTTGTCAGAAACTTGTTTACTATAGCTTAGTTTTCAATAGGTTAGACATAAAATCTTCAGTTTACTTGTTCTCCCAACAATGCCATCGTTAGCTGCCCAATCTTTCTTGAATGTCGAATTTTTGCTTTATAATTGTTTACGTCTAAATGATGAAACGCAGTCAAGCTATTAGCTCTAAAACACCTTCTTTGGAGCTAGAAGGAATTGCTGATTTGGGCTAAATTACATGATGGTGCCTAAATTTGAGTTGAAGATTGAAGCAACAAGTTTAATAAAGTCGACCACACGAAATGAAAACTAACAATCCGTCACAAATCTTTGATAGTTCATAAACAAAATTTGTATTATCGACAATAATAAATAGAAGACTTGACTTCATTAAAAAACGGGGCGAAACCGAAAAGCCAGAAGAGTAGGGCAAACTTAAAATTTAAAAACATTAAAAATGGATGCACATAAAGTCGACATGTTTTTAATGGCAAACAGCAAATTCTTTGAGAGTCATCAAATGAACATGATTAGAGAAAGATTAGTTAACCTAGATGATTCAAAATGGGCAATGCTATCAATAATTCAGTTCAAAGACCCAACAACCAGTCTTATTGTTTCAATCTTGGCGGGAAGCTTAGGTATAGACAGGTTTATGATTGGGGACACCGGTTTAGGTGTTGGCAAACTTCTTACTTGTGGCGGTTTAGGAATTTGGGCAATTGTTGATTGGTTTCAAATTCAAAAAGCAACAAGAGAAAAGAATATGCAAAAAATTCAGCAATTTTTATATTGATGCTACTTGACAGGAACAAGCTGTATTCAATACTGCTAATAGCATGTTTAGCAGGGTATATTTGGCTATATTATAGCATTACATCAAATGTAACTGAAAATAATTCAGTAGAAGTATGCTTGATAAAGCACACCATAAACATACCCTGCCCCTCCTGTGGTTCAACACGTTCTATAATTTCATTGACTAAAGGTAATTTTTGGGAAGCCTTTGATTTAAACCCAATAGGATATATAATAGCAGTTATTATGCTAATTGCTCCTGTTTGGGTTTTTGTAGACATACGATTGAGAAATAACTCACTATTCGTGTGTTACCAAAAAATTGAAAGCCGCCTAAAAAAACCGAAGTATGCAATCCCGCTGGCTTTTTTAGTAATTATGAATTGGATTTGGAACATCACTAAAGGATTATGATAAATCTTAAACAATTTAGTTACGAACCGGGTGAACATGAAGCAGAGACGGCTTCAAATAGTTATTTGATGTCATTGATAGCTATTATAGTGGGGTTGCCGCTGCCAATAGTAAACTTAATAGCCACATTGATATTTTATTATGGAAATAGAAAGTCCACTTACTTTGTCCGCTGGCATTGCACCCAAGCTTTACTTTCACAATTATCTATGCTACTCATTAATAGCTTTGGATTTTGGTGGACAATATCAATAATATTCACAGACGAGACAATCACAAGTAAATACATTGCCTACCTATTTGCGGCACTTTTCTTTAATCTGACTGAATTTATTGCAACCATTTATACAACAATTCAGACAAGAAAAGGAATTCATGTAGAATGGTGGTTTTTTGGTTCATTGACTAACTTAATTTGCAAACCGAATTGATGAAGAAATCTATCTCACAAGGTCTAATAACCATACTCCTTTTTCTTGGAACTTGGTATGCGCTAGCGCAAGTGGACTGGATGAATATTTTTAAAGTCCAACAAGTCACAGACAAAACAGAGCAAAAACTAGGAGAACTTTTTTGGGAAGTTTTTAAAAATGCAGAAAGAGAAATAAAAAGCACACCTGTTGTGAATTCGATTGATAGCATGGTAACACATTTCTGTAAAGCAAATTTGATTGATAGAAGTAAGTTAAAGATTCATGTTCTTGACAAAGAAGACATTAACGCATTTGCTTTGCCTAATGGACACCTAATTGTTTATAGTGGTTTAATTCTAAATGCTAGCAATCAAGAAGAATTAGCAGGTGTAATTTGCCATGAAATTGCACACATAGAATTGAATCATGTAATGAAAAAATTAGTAAAGGAAATTGGACTTTCCGTTTTAATTTCTATGACAACTGGTAATAGTGGTGCCGAAGTGATCAAGGAAACTGCAAAAATGCTTTCTTCCACTGCATTTGACAGAAGTTTAGAAAAGGATGCGGATATCAAAGCCGTTGACTATTTGGTTAAAGCAAATCTAAATCCCAAACCTTTTGCTGACTTCCTATATAAACTTTCAGACACTGAACATGAAGCAACAAAATATTTAACATGGATCAGCACTCATCCTGACTCAAAAGCTAGAGCAGAATATATCATTGAATACAGCAAAGGTAAAGAGTCAGCATATAAGCCCATTTTAGCAAATGATACTTGGGAGAAGTTGAAAGCAGAATTGGAGAACTGAGATGAAAGCAGATAAACTTACCAAAAGCTCTCTCTGAATTCCAATTCCATAGATTACTAAACCAATTTAGGGCATATGCTTATGGGCTATGCAGGAATGTGTTAACACCAAAATGAGTTGTTTAATAAAGAACAGCCAATTTCTCCTAAGCCGAAAAATTCTTTTTGGTTTTTGACGCGATTCTCATATTTGCGGACTTTTATAAAGCAGTAAAAATCAATATTTTACGTAGGGCTGCGTTAATTAGCTGAATTGCCAAAAATTGAATACATTGCGACACCATTACTAATAAAAAATCTTTATGAAAAAACATCTATTAAGTTTTCTAGTTATGGCTCTGCCATTACTAGCGGTAGCGCAATCATCGCTATCAGGCAAAGTAGTTAGCAACTCAGGTGCAGTTGCTTCTGCAAGCGTTTCTGTAAGCCCAGGGGGCAAAAGCACAATTACCGACGAGAATGGTAAGTTTTCGTTCTCCTTAGAAAGCGGTTCTTACAAAGTAACTGTTTCTTCGGTAGGACTTACTACCAAAACCGTAAATGTAACTTTAGGCGCTAATCAGTCTAAAGATATAACGGTTGAACTAGCAGAAGGAGTAACCGATATCCAGGAAGTGGTTGTGGTGGGTACTCGTACGGCTCCAAGGTCTAGCACTAACTCTCCATTACCGGTAGATGTGTTCCAATCAAGCGACATCACCTCAACTGGACAAGTGAGTTTTGACAAAGCGCTTCAATACAGAGTGCCGTCTTTTAACACCGTACAAACTCCTGTTAACGATGCAACATCTTTGTTAGATCCTTATGAGATCCGTAACATGGGGCCAAGCAGAACTTTAATTCTTATCAATGGAAAAAGAAAGAATATGAGTTCATTGCTTTATGTACAAACTTCTCCAGGCCGTGGTGAAACAGGTGCCGATATTTCTGCAATCCCTACAGAAGCAATTAAAAGTGTTGAGATATTAAGAGATGGTGCATCCGCTCAATACGGTTCTGATGCTATTGCGGGTGTAATGAACATTGTGTTAAAGGACAAAGCAGAATACGGAACAGTTACTATCAATAGCGGTATTACGCATGAAGGAGATGGTGAGAGCTATGGCGTTTCATTAAATAATGGAAAGCAATTTGGAAAAAATGGCTTTTTAAATTATACCGTTTCTTTATCTCAGGTAGACCTGGCCAATCGTCCAGGAAAAGTTGATGCAAGAGCAGATGCGGATGATAACATTGGTTTCGGAGCTCCTTTGGCTACTGTTCAATCTTTCTTAAGTAAACATCCTGACGGAGGAAATATCAATGGTTCTCCAAAAACTACTGCTGCTAAATTTTTAGTAAATGGTTCCGTTCCTCTTGAAGGCGACGAGTCTTTTTACTTTAATGCAGCCTACGTTTATAAAAAAGTAAATAGTTATGCTAACTACAGAACTCCATACTGGAAAAGCAGAGCTTCAAACCCATTGTTAGTTCTATTAGGCCCTAATGTTGGATTGACAGAAGGTTATGTTCCCACTTTTGAGGGTACTATGAGCGACTACAATGCAACAGTTGGATTCAAATCTAAATTAGGCAGTTGGAATTCAGATGCCAGCTTTACAACTGGTGGTAACAGCATCGATTTTGATGTAAGAAATACCGTAAACTATGGTTTGGGTATGGCTTCACCAATTGAATTTAAACCTGGTGGTTTTGCATTTAATCATATAGTAGGAAACTTGGATATCAACAAGCAAGTGGCTAGTAATTTGAGCGTTGCATTTGGTACAGAGTTTAGAGCTGAAGAATTTACCATGCGCAGAGGAGACACTGCTTCTTATGTTAGAGGTGGTGCCAATTCCTTCCCTGGTTTTCAATTGGATAACAAAGATTTGAGAAGTACACGTTTTAACATTGGTTTTTACGGAGATCTTAGTTACGACCTATCTAAAGATTTCTTAGTTAATGCTACTTTAAGAAGTGAGAACTATAGTGATTTTGGTAAGGCCTTTGTATGGAAAGTAAGTTCAAGATATAAGTTAATGGACGATAAACTAACATTAAGAGCTTCTGCAAGTACTGGTTTTAGAGCACCATCCTTACATCAAACATCATTACAGTTATCGCAAGCCAGCTTCTTGCCTGGTGGTGCAATTGTTATAGAAGGTATCATTAACAATGGTAGCGCACAAGCAAAAGCTTTAGGTGTGGAAAAACTAAGAGCTGAAAAAAGCGATAACATAACATTTGGTTTTGGGTTGAAAGCAAACAAAGACCTAAGCGTTACAGTTGACTATTATAGCATTAAAGTAAAAGACCGTATCGTGTTGGGCTCAAAGCTTAACACCTCTGTAGGAAGAGTATCGTTCTTTACCAATGGTATTACCACACAGACCACTGGTTTTGACTTTGTACTTACGCAGAGAAATATTGCGTTAGGCAGAGGAAAATTATCTGCTAACCTAGCTGGTAATGTTACTTTATCTAACGAACTGGTAGGCGGTTTGACCGGTGGAGTAAAAAATCCAGCAGCTATAGCCGCTACAGGACAATCTATTTTTGATGCTACCCAAGAGGCCTTGTTGTTGAGTAGCCGTCCTGCAACTAAAGTAATTTTTGGATTGGATTACAAAGTTGGAAAAGTAAATTTCAACCTGAACAATACTTACTTTGGAAAAACTACTTTCCACCAAGATGGAATCAACCAAAATCTAAACACAGAATTTATTCCTAAGATTGTTACAGACCTGGGGGTAAATATCAATTTCAACAAAAAGGTAAATTTTGCATTTAACATTAATAATCTACTTAATGTTATGCCAGAATGGAAGTTTGTTGGATTGAATAGTGCTGGTACTACATACATTGCAAATGCCAACAATTTATGGGAACAAACCAATCTGTTAACCTTTAACGGACGTTACAGTAACGTAACCTATGATGGTTCTCATTTTAGCCAATTAGGTACCTTGTATCAAGCTACGTTAACATTTAAGTTTTATTAATAATAGAATTATTAATAGTAAAAGGGCTGCTTCAAAAAAGCAGCCCTTTTTTTATTCAGAAAAAATATTACATTGGACAAAGATTGGTAACCTGATCAACTTCAATCAAAACTAGCTTTCCATTGTCTCGTCTTCTGCAAAATCCTATTGAATACTTAAAAGGGGTGGGCCCATTAAGAGCCGACTTGTTAAAAAAAGAGTTGGGAGTTTTTACCTATGAAGATCTATTGAACCATTTCCCTTTCCGGCATATTGACAGAACAAGAGTTAGTACTATTTCCCAATTAACACATGAGGCTGACTTTGCACAGGTTGCCGGTGTGGTGTTGCAGGTAGATATAATTGGACAGCGCTCGGGTAAGCGATTAGTGGCGCAGTTCAAGGATAAGACGGGAGTCATGGAACTTACTTGGTTTAAAGGGATTAGTTGGGTACAGAAAACAATTATTCCCGGACAATCCTATTTGATTTTTGGCCGATTGGGATTTTTTAATGATCGCCCGCAGTTTGTTCATCCTGAAGTGGAAAGAATAGAAGTCGCTCAGCCCTTAGAAAAGAATTACCTGGAGCCGGTTTATTCCACTACAGAAAAGCTAAAGGCAAAGGGCTTGGGGGGTAGACAATTAGCTAAACTAACGCAAGTATTGTTGAGTCAGATAAGTTCTGCAGATATACCTGAATTTTTATCTCCAACTTTATTTAAGGAGCTGGGTTTGATGGAAAGAAGAGAGGCGTATCAACAAATTCACTTTCCAGCCAATGCAGCACTGGCTGCCAGCGCATTGAAGAGACTAAAGTTCGAAGAATTTTTTATTGCCCAACTCCGTATGCAGTTGATACGAGCGCAAAGACATAACCATTCAGTGGGGGTGGTTTTTGAAAAGGTGGGCAATGCCTTTAATGACTATTATTCCACTTGTTTGCCATTTGAATTAACCAATGCACAGAAACGGGTGTTGAAAGAAATTCGTAACGATACGGCAAAGGGCAGACAAATGAATCGTTTACTGCAGGGAGATGTGGGTAGTGGTAAAACCATTGTGGCCTTACTGGCTATGTTGTTGGCTGTAGATAATGGATACCAAGCTTGCCTGATGGCACCCACAGAGATATTGGCACAACAACATTTTGCTTCAATTCAAGGTTCGCTTTCTACCATCGGAATGACCATTGGGTTAATTACCGGCTCAACTAAAACAGCTGAACGTAAAAAGATATTGGCTGCCTTAGAAGAAGGATCGCTTCATCTGTTGGTGGGCACACATGCTCTCATTGAAGAAACAGTAAAATTTAGCAAATTAGGCTTGGTGGTTATTGACGAACAACACCGATTTGGAGTGGCACAGCGGGCTCGCTTATGGAAAAAAGCAGTAGTTCCCCCTCACATTTTAGTAATGACGGCTACCCCTATTCCTCGAACCTTGGCTATGACCGCCTATGGCGATCTTGATTATAGTGCAATCGATGAATTGCCTCCTGGTCGTAAACCTATTCAAACAGCACATCGTTACGAAAAAGATCGAAGTCGGGTAATGGAATTTATTAAAACTGAAATCTCCAAGGGAAGGCAATGTTATATTATTTATCCGCTGATTGAAGAAAGCGCCAAATTGGATTATGAGAATCTAATGAAAGGTTATGAGGAAGTAAAAGCCTTTTTTCCGGAACCGGCGTATTGGATAAGCATGGTGCATGGTCGGCAGCCTGCTGCACAAAAAGAAATTAATATGCAACGCTTTGTTAGCGGTGACACACAAATCATGGTGGCCACTACCGTAATTGAAGTGGGGGTGAATGTGCCAAATGCCACCGTGATGCTTATTGAAAGTGCAGAAAAATTTGGATTATCTCAGTTACATCAGCTTAGAGGAAGAGTGGGTCGGGGGGCTGAAAAAAGTTATTGTATACTACTTACCCCGCCAAGTATTGGTAAGGAGGCTAGTGAGCGCATGAAGATTATGGCAAAAACGGCAAGTGGTTTTGAAATAGCTGAAAAGGATCTCTTATTAAGGGGGCCTGGAGAAATTGAAGGAACCAGACAGAGCGGGGCACTAAATTTCAAATTAGCCAATGTGCTTCAGGATCGGCCTTTATTGGAATGGGCAAGGGAGCAGGCAGCTCGGGTACTTGATGCAGATCCCTCGCTTGGGAAGCCTGAAAATCAACCGTTGAGGATTTATTTGCAACAACATAGGGGAGCTGTTAACTGGAGTAAAATATCTTAGCGTTTCATTCGTTTTTTAAACAGTTCCGACTTTGAAAAGTCAAAAGCAGAGGAAGTATTCTTTCTTAACGTTTCTTTCTCATGCCTTGATTTGTTTATTCGGTAATTTAAAGTAAACACACCTGTTGAAACGCTTATTTTTCATACTCTGCATTGAATTGTACTGCTCTTTTTTATATGCGCAGGAAGCCATTCAATTTGTGGAGAACAAAGGACAATGGAATGCCGCAGTTCGCTATAGAGGAGAAGTGTCCAATGGTGTTTTTTTCATTCAGGAAAATGGACACACTATTTTGCAACACCACCCCGTTGACATGGAGCGGTTGCAAGCGGCAAAACATCAAGGCAATGACACCTTTTTAATTCGCTCTCATGCTTGGGCAGTCAACTTCCTGACCAATGATGGCAAAAAGAAAAAAGCCAGCTCCACGCTTGTTCCGGAAAAGAAAGTGCCCACTTACAATAATTATTTTATTGGAAATGACTCCGCCCATTGGGCAAATACTTGTTCCATTTATCAGGTTGTTACACATCAGGAAGTATATCCCAATATAGACGTGCGATACTATACGGACAGAGGCACACTGAAATACGATTTTCTGGTAAAACCTGGCGGACGTGTCCAAGATATTTTAATACAGTATACAGGGGTGGATGGGTTAGCAATAAAAAACAAAGAGTTGGTGGTTCAAACCTCTTTAGGAAATTTTCGCGAATCGGCTCCATTTACCTATCAACCAACAGCTGCGGGAAGAGCGGTGGTTCCCTGTAGATATAGTTTAAAAGATCAGTTAGTTAGTTTTGAAGTGGGGGATTATGACAAGTCACAACCATTGGTGATTGATCCCTCTATAATTTTTTGTTCATTTTCTGGAAGCACTGCCGACAACTGGGGATTTACGGCTACCTATGGTCCCGATGGCAGCATGTTTGCAGGAGGAATAGTATTTAATGACACTGGCAGATTTCCTACTTCATTGGGGGCTATTCAATCTAACTTCCAGGGTGGCGAAACCGATATGTGCTTGATCAAATTGAGCCCGGATGGAAGAAACCGGTTATGGGCAACTTATCTGGGAGGATCTGGCAATGAACAGCCGCATAGTTTAGTGGTGGATGGGCAACAAAATTTGTATTTAACCGGACGAACTAATTCTCCTAATAGTGCAATAGGTTTTCCTGTGATTGGAAATGGGTTGTTGGCCGGAGACGGGTATGATATTGTTGTTGCTAAAATTAATGCAACAGGTACCGCATTGCTAGGGTCTCGTAAAATTGGTGGAAGTAGCGCAGACGGCGTAAACATTGCTACCACGCGTGCATTAAATTCACTGCAAAAAAATTATGGCGACGATGGGCGGGGCGAAATTATTTTAGATCAGGCCGGTAATGTTTGGGTGGCTTCTCATTCGCAATCAGGAGGAGTAGTGCCAGGGTCTATCAAATTCCCTGTTACAGCCGGGGCATTTCAAACAAATTTTGGAGGGGGCTTACAAGATGCTGTAATACTCAAGTTTTCAAATAATCTTTCCAATCTTTTTTGTGCTAGTTTCTTTGGCGGATCTGCCAATGATGCAGGATATGTATTATCAATAAACCCTGGCAATGGTAATGTGTACATGGCTGGAGGCACGGAGAGTCCTAATTTAATTCCAGCTTCGCAAACAGGCACTGTTATTGGTCCTTCATTAGGAGGAGCCGTTGATGGTTACTTGACTATAATTGCTCCTGATGGTTCGCAACGATTGCGCACCAGTTATATTGGCACATCGGCAATTGATCAGGTTTTTGGTGTGCAGTTTGACGTAAATGGATTTCCTTATGTAATGGGGCAAACCACAGGAGCGTGGCCTATTCAAAATGCAGTGTATAATAACCCTTCCGGAAAACAATTTATTGCTAAACTTCAACCAGATCTTTCTGCATATGTTTATTCTACAGCATTTGGTTCCGGTTCGGCGATTCCAAATATTTCGCCAGTTGCTTTTTTAGTGGATCGTTGCGAAAATGTATATATGTCAGGTTGGGGTGGCACAGGATTTGGAACTGGATTTACCAGTGCAGGTACGGCAGGATTGCCGATAACACCTGATGCATTTAAATCAAACACCGATGGCAAGGATTTTTACTTTTTTGTATTGAAGAAAGATGCAAGTGGTCAGCTCTTTGGTAGTTTTTTTGGAGAGGACAATTCAGTGAATGGCGGAAATGATCATGTAGATGGAGGAACCAGTCGATTTGATCGAAGTGGAGCTATATATCAAGCAATTTGTGGAAATTGTTCTATTGGTAATGGACCACGCCCAAATTATCCTGTTACGGCAGGGGCGTGGTCAACAACCAATAATTCAAGCGGAGCGGGTTGTAGTTTAACTATGGTAAAAATTGCTATGAATTTATCAGGTGTGCAAAGTGCAATTCGATCAAGTATTAACAATGTAACTGGCGACACCCTTGGTTGTGTACCCTTAACGGTTGCATTTCAGGATACAGTAGGTAATGCTCAGACTTACGAATGGGATTTTGGAGATGGTTCCCCTCGTGTTACAACCAATACGCCTAATAACACACACATATTTACAACCGTGGGAACCTTTCGAGTGATGTTGATTGCCTCTGATCCGGCTTCCTGCAATGGAAGAGACACTTCGTATGTACAAATACGAGTGGGAAATATTGAATCAAATTTGAACTTCAATCCGGTCAAATTAGCCCCCTGCACTTCATTCAGCTATCGGTTTGATAATTTATCCACTACATTGCCAGGATATCCATTTGGTGCTAACTCCTTTACTTGGAATTTTGGCGATGGCACAGCGCTGGTCACTGCAGGTTCGGGACCTGTTTTACACAGTTATGCTACACCAGGAAGCTACCCTGTTACACTTTACTTAGTAGACACTACTTATTGCAATGCTCCAGACTCTTTGCGGATCACAATAACGGTGGCAGAAAATGTAAAAGCAGCTTTTACTACTGGGTCAATTGCTTGTGCTCCTTATGCTGCAACATTCAACAACACATCTACCGCTGCACAAACCTATCAGTGGATATTTGGGGATGGTAATGTGTCAAACCTGGCAAATCCTACCAATACCTACACATCACCTGGCACGTATCAGGTTCTATTGATTGCTAACAATCCCAATACTTGTAATCTAACCGATACGGCTAGATTTACTATTCAAGTATTAGCTGCGCCACAAGCTAATTTTAGCTTTTCACCTTTAACACCCGTACCCAATACTCCTCATACTTTCACCAATCTATCTAGTGCTGATGCCATTCGGTTTAAATGGACTTTTGGCAATGGAGACAGCTTACTGACTACTTCAAGATTACCTTTTACCTATCAATACAAATCAGCTGGAACTTTTCAGGTTTGTTTGACTGCCTATAATCAATTGGATTGTCCAGGTGTTTTTTGCAGAACAGTAGATGCTGCTATCAATCCCTTGGTTGATGTGCCTAGTGCATTTACTCCTCAAAGTAATGATGTAAATAGTGTGATACAAGTAAAAGGTTTTGGTATGATAAAACTAAAGTGGGAGATCTGGAACCGATGGGGACAAAAAGTATTTGAAACCAGTGATCAGTCTATTGGATGGGATGGAAAATACAAAGGAGTATTGCAGCCGATGGATGTGTACATGTATACCTTATCTGTTGAATTCTTTGATGGAAAAATATTGAACAAAAAAGGAGATATAACCTTAATTCGATAAGCAGTGATCAAAAACCTGACTTGTGCAGTTTTTTTTGTGATGGCCTTGAAATCTCAGGGACAGGATCTTCATTTTTCTCAGTTTATGCAAACTCCCCTGTTGATCAATCCTGCTAACACCGGATTTATTCCGGATGGAGATTATCGAATGGGAATCAATTATAGAAATCAATGGACTTCTCTATCGGCATTTCCTTATAAAACGATGAGTGCTTATGGAGATTGGCAGTTGTTGCAAAACAGCCAAGAAACAGGTTGGTTGGGATTAGGCGGAGTGATATTGCGAGACGTAGCTGGAACTAGTGTATTGACTTCAACCAAAGTATATGGATCAGTGGCTTATCATCAAATGATCAACAATGGAAGTCTGGTGAGTGTAGGATTTAATGCAGGGTGGGCTAATAAAAGGATTAATACGGCTAACCTTACCTTTCCCTCGCAATGGAACGGTCAGTTCTTTGATGTACATCAAAGCGCACAAGCTCCATTGTTAGCGGCAAATCAAACCAATTATCTGGATTTGCAGGTGGGAATGAACTATGCTTATTTCCCTAATTTATCCGTGTACATCAATACAGGGTTTTCGGCCATGCATTTGAACAGACCCATTGAAAGTTTTTGGGCTAATGCAACCGGGATAGACAATCGGGTTGCCATTAGGTATAATGGATTTATTAATGCCAGTTTTAAGCTTAATGATCAACTAATTCTTAAGCCCAATCTGTATTATTCCCGTCAGGCAGGCGCCTGGGAGGGGGTGGGTGGGCTTGCTGCGATTTATAATGCTTCCGGCGACGGGGACTATACCCTTTCTGCAGGGGCCTATTATCGGATCAACGAATCATTGATTCCACAGCTTGGGTTAGGAATCCGTCAGCTTCAATTTACTTTTAGCTACGATGTAACGGCCTCCTCGCTTAAAAATTTTAATGACAGAAGAGGGGCCTTTGAGTTATCCATCACCAAGGAGGGTGTTGCAAACCCCTATCGAGGAAACAGACAACAGTCTCTTTGTCCAACCTTTCGTTGACTTTACATACTGGTTATTTATTCCGAAATTTGCCACCAATCTATTAGTATGCCCAATCAGGGAAAACTTACCAATCAACATGTAGACCAATTCTGCAAGATCCTGGGAACAGAATTTGTGCTATTGGACCAGGAAACACTGGAACATTTTTCACATGACCAAACGGAGGACCTCCGCTTTTTACCTGAAGTAGTTGTAAAGCCCAGAACTGCAGAAGAGATTAGTGCAATTTTGAAAATATGTAATCAGGACCTCATCCCCGTAACACCAAGAGGAGCAGGAACCGGTTTAAGCGGAGGAGCATTACCACATTTAGGAGGTGTTTTGATCAGCACTGAGCGCATGAATTGTATTCTTGAGATTGACGAACGCAATTTGCAAGTAATTACTGAACCTGGTGTAATAACAGAGGTTTTACAAAATGCCGTAAAGGCTAAAAAATTATTTTATCCGCCTGACCCCAGTAGTCGTGGCTCTTGTTTTATTGGGGGAAATGTGGCAGAGAATAGCGGAGGGCCCAAGGCAGTTAAATACGGCGTAGTTAAGGACTATGTATTAAATCTGGAAGTGGTTTTACCTACTGGTGAAATAATCTGGACCGGTTCTAATGTGATCAAAAATGTTACAGGCTATAATCTTACGCAATTATTGGTAGGCAGTGAAGGCACTTTAGGCATTGTAACAAAGATTGTTCTTAAGCTAATCCCACTTCCCACACATGATTTATTGATGTTAGTTCCCTTTAGAAATCTGGAGCAAGCTGGTGAAGCGGTTAGTGCTATTTTCAGGGCCGGATTTACCCCCAGCGCATTAGAGTTGATTGAAATAGATGCCTTACGCATAGTAAGTAAAATGATAGATGAAAACGCTGTGCCTATTACCGACGATACTGCAGCTCATCTTATCATAGAAGTGGATGGAAATGACCCGGACGTGCTTATGCGTGAAATGGAAGCCATTGGTGAATTATTAGCCCAATATGACATTGGTGAAATCTATTTTGCGGAAGATGTTAATCAAAAAGAACGTTTGTGGAAGCTAAGAAGAAGAGCAGCAGAGGCAGTGAAATTAGTAGGATACACCATTGAAGAAGATACGGTAGTACCAAGGGCTGAGTTACCTACGTTAATCCGTGAATTAAAAGCACTAGGACAAAAGCATGGGGTGGATGTGGTTTGTTATGGCCATGCCGGAGATGGCAATTTACATGTACGATTACGTAAAGAAGGTACGCCCAATAGTTACGGAGACCCTGAAATGAAAAAAATACTGACGGAGTTGTTTGAGATCGTTTATCGGCTAGGCGGCACCATCAGTGCAGAACATGGAATTGGGTTGATTCAAAAGGAGTTCATGCCTATAGTGTTCCAAGAGAAAAGCCTTGATTTAATGCGTGCAATCAAAACCGTTTTTGATCCAAATAATATCTTAAACGCGGGAAAGGTCATTTAATTTTCTCTATAAAAAGTAAGCCAATTCTTCCGGCTTTTGGAGAACGTGAAGTTTTTCCAATGAGGTTGGTGTTAGAAACCCTTCTGTTCTCATCATTTGCAATTGTTGAAGTAAAGGATCGTAAAACTGATTGATATTTAATAGAAAGATTTCCTTATCGTGAATGGTTAATTGATTCCAGGTAAGCACTTCGAATAACTCATCCAATGTGCCTACGCCACCAGGTAATACAAGCGCAGCATCCGCCTTGCTATAAATCTTGAGTTTTCGCTCATGCATATCATCGCAAATGATTAATTCAGAAATGGAGCGGTGCTCAACTTCCCAGGCCAACAGTAGTTTAGGGATAATACCAATTACCCATCCTCCATTGTTCATTACGGCATCTGCAATTACACCCATCAATCCTACACTGCCGCCGCCATAAATCATCTTGATTTTTCTTTGCGCCAACAATTGGCCTATTTCCTCGGCATGATCACTATAGCAGGGAGAATTTCCTTTTTTTGATCCGCAAAACACGGCGATGGATGCAATGGCCATTGTAAATGATTGATCGGGCAAAGAGAGTCTTTTTTTAGCTATCTTCAAAACTCAATCCAATCTACTTGTATGTCGCCAATTCTTCTTTTTTCTTTTGTCATTGGATACTTTCTTTTATTACTGGGCGTAGCTTGGTATACTTCACGCAATGCCAACAACGACTCCTTCTTTATAGGAAATAGAAACAGCAATTGGATGTTGGTGGCTTTTGGGATGGTAGGAACCTCTCTCTCCGGTGTTACATTTGTTAGTGTTCCTGGTAATGTGGGAACCATTCAATTCAACTATTTCCAGCTGGTTATTGGGTATGTACTTGGCTACGTGGTGGTGGCTTTTATTTTATTGCCTCTTTATTATAAAATGAATTTGACCAGTATCTATACCTACCTGGAAAAAAGGTTTGGGATGAATGCACACAAAGCAGGGGCCTTCTTTTTTATTCTATCTCGCACAGTGGGTGCCACCGCTAGACTTTATCTGGTAATAAATATTCTGCAACTGTTTATTCTTGACAAATTAGGCGTTCCCTTTATTGCAACTGCCTTGGTAATACTGCTCCTGATTCTACTCTATACATTTGAAGGAGGAGTGCGCACTATTATATTCACGGACACTTTACAGACCTCCGGCATGCTCATTGGATTAGTGGCTTGTTTGTTGGTTTTAATGAATACGCTTGGCACGGATTTAGCCGGAACTTGGCAATTGATCAGCGATAATAATTATAATCAAGTACTGAATTGGGATGCAAAAAGTCCTTTCAATTTTTGGAAACAATTGATCGGGGGTATGTTTATCACCATTACTATGACCGGGCTAGATCAGGAAATGATGCAAAAAAATATCAGCGTTCGCACGCTTAAGGATTCACAGAAAAATGTGATGACGCTGAGTTTTATTCTGGTGATAGTAAATGCCTTGTTTCTTCTATTAGGGGCTGTGCTTTATTTGTATGCTACTTCAACAGGATTGGCTGCCAGGGGAGACGACCTGTTCCCTACCATTGCGTTAAGTGACGCATTTTCCGGCACCATTGGCGTGATATTTATTATTGCACTGATTTCTGCCTTGTTTCCTAGTGTGGATGGGGCCATTACTTCATTGACTTCTAGTTTTTGTATTGACATTTTAGATTTTAACCGCAGTGCTGCTGATGAGAGTATAAAAAGACGTCGGCGATTGGCTGTGCATTTGAGTTTTGCTATCGTTTTTCTAATCATGGTTTTAGTTTTTAAAATAATAAATGATAAGACCATCATTCAATTTATTATCAAGTTTGCAGGAATTACATACGGTCCCTTACTTGGCCTTTTTTCATTTGGCATTTTAACAAAGCGTGTGTTGAAGGATTCTTTGGTATGGCTTATTTGCCTGACCGGACCACTCCTCACCTTGGTGTTGGACCTGCTTTGTAATCCACACTATTACGAGGGGTTGTTGCACATCCCCTTAGGAATGGATTCTATTTCCACACCGCTATTTAATGGATATAAAATTGGCCCGGAGTTGATCTTACTCAATGGAGTAATTACTTTTTTGGGCTTATGGTTGATTTCAAGACCGGCGCATAAGCCAAACAATTGAATCAACATCCAGTACCTTTGCTCCTAAACTTTTATTGTGGATATTCTTCACCCACTAGCCCAAGCTTACGCTGAAAAACATAGCACTCCGCAGGATAGTTTATTGCAGGAACTGGAGGTATATACACGGGCTCATCATCAGGCTCCGCATATGATCAGCGGATTTCTGCAAGGACAATTTCTTCAGTTATTCAGCACCTTGGTACAGCCACAAAGCATCTTAGAAATTGGAACTATGACTGGTTATAGCGCTTTGTGTTTGGCAACAGGTTTAACTTCCACAGGTCAATTACACACTATAGAGTTAAGAGAACAAGATGCCAGCGTTGCGCAATCCTTTTTTGATCGGAGTCCTTATGCAGCTAAGATTCACCTGCATTGTGGTGATGCGCATACTATTATTCCGGACTTACATCAGACCTGGGATTTGGTTTTCATAGATGCGGACAAGGTTTCTTATTTGGACTATTTTAACATGGTTTTGCCTTCTGTTAGAGTGGGCGGTTATATCTTAGCGGACAATATTTTTTTCCACGGGCAGGTATTTGAAGAACCGATGCATGGAAAAAATGCAAAAGCAATTGCGGCCTTCAATACGGCAATCGTAAAACGAGATGATGTAACAATTACGGTTATTCCACTTCGGGATGGATTAAGTGTGATTAAAAAAGTTAAGTAGTATGCGTTATTTTTTTTCACTGGTTCTCATTTTCATAGTAAATATCAGCTTGGCGCAGCCGGCAGCAACTATACACGACTATATTGACCAATATAAAGACCTTGCAATTAAGGAAATGAAGCGTACGGGTGTGCCTGCCTCTATTAAATTAGCGCAGGGAATTCATGAAACCATGGCAGGTCAAAGTCCATTGGTTTTAAAATCAAACAATCATTTTGGAATCAAATGTAAAACGGGATGGAATGGGCCCTCTGTTAGGCATACAGATGATGCACGTAATGAGTGTTTCCGAAAATATAACTCAGCAGCGGAGTCCTACAAGGATCATTCAAACTTTTTAAAAGGAAGTAATCGCTATGCTTCTCTTTTTGAATTAGATCCTACTGATTATGAAGCTTGGGCAAAAGGATTGAAATCTGCAGGATATGCTACCAACCCCATCTACGCTCAAACATTGATCCGTTTGATTGAAGACTACGACTTACAACAATATACCATGGTAGCGTTGGGTTATGGAGTGGAGGACAGCACAGAAGAAAGTGTAACGGTAACAGCAACCACCACTACTCCTGAAGTGCGTCAACCTTCAGTGGAAGTTGCCGCTGTGATCGTAGAAAAGTTTCCCCCTAAACAGGAAGAAAACTCAGCAGATACTTCGCTCAAGCAAATACCAGACAATCGTTATCCCAGCGGGGTGTTCAAGGAAAATGGCATCCGCGCTATTTATATAACAGCAGGAACTCCATTTTTAGTAATTGCACAGCAATATCATGTACCGCTGGCTCGACTTTTTGAATGGAACAATTTGGTTCCCACTACGGAGGCCAAATTTTCGCAGGTGCTACTGTTGGAGAAAAAAATTAAAAGCCCATTACGTTTACCAACCTTTGGCGCCAGATTGTAACTTAGCTGATAATTCTTTTATGAGAACAATTCAGGTACACGATAAGGAATTTAAAGAATGTCTCTCCGCTGTATTGATTCAACAACGGGTTGCGGAATTAGCGCAACAAATCAACACAGATTATGCCAACAAAAAGCCATTATTTCTAGCCATACTTAATGGTTCTTTTATGTTTGCTGCTGATCTGTACAGACAGATCAAATTGGATGCCGAAATTTCGTTCATAAAAATTGCTTCCTATCAAGGAATGCGTTCTTCTGGTCAAGTGATGACAGCTATAGGCATGGACCAAGATTTACATGGACGGGATGTAATCATTGTGGAAGACATTGTTGATACAGGAAAAACCTTACACCATTTTCTTCCTTCTCTTCATCAACTTGAGCCTGCATCCATTCGGATAGCAACCTTTTTACACAAGCCGGAGGCTACTACTTTTCCGGTTCCAATAGATTACGTAGGGTTTACTATCCCCAATCAATTTGTGGTTGGATACGGCCTCGATTATGATGGATTAGGGCGAAACTATGGAGCGTTGTTTCAGTTGATATAATGTTCTTCTAATAAGGGTTTCAATATTGTTGCCTATGAGGCCTGGAAGCATTTTACTACTCTGCTTATTTTTTTACACGGCTACGGGTGTGGCACAGGAGTACTTTGTGAGAGGGGTAATAAAGGACTCAACGGGGCAACCTTTGCAAAACGTACAGGTTCAGCAAGTTTCAACAGGGTTAATTTTTAAAACAGGGGCTTGGGGAAGTTTTGGATTTTCCTCCAATCGGTTTACAGATACCTTATTGATTTCAGGGAAAAGATTTCGTGCAAAAAAAATCACTACAGTTGGAAACACTCCGCTACAAATTGTTCTTGAACAGCTTCCTCCGGGGCAACGATTAACGGAAAACACAGGATTGGCTTCCCGCGCTATAAATATGGACAGGGATCAGCGTAAAGGTTGGTTTACGGGTGATGAGACCTATGCGGACTTGCTCGAAAATAAATGGATTAACACTGCTGCGTTTCCTACTACGGGCATTTCATTATCAGTTGATCAAGCCTCTTACTCTAATATTAGACGTTTTATTTCTCGAGGCACTTATGTACCGGCTGACGCAGTAAGAATTGAAGAGATTTTTAATTATTTCCCTCCTGCTTATGTGCCTCCCGTTGATTCGGCTGCATTTTCGGTGTCCTCGCAATTGGGTCCATGCCCCTGGAACTGGAATAATCATTTGTTACAAATAAATCTATCAGCACGTAAATTAAACTTAGACTCTCTGCCTCCGGCGAATCTGGTTTTTTTAATTGATATTTCTGCTTCAATGGATATGCCAAATCGATTGCCTCTGTTGCAGTCTGGATTTGGCCTGTTACTGTCTAATTTAAGAGAGAAGGATACTGTTTCCATAGTGGTCTATGGTGGTACAACCACTGTATTAGTCCATTCGCTTAGCGGCTGTGAAAGGGACAGCCTCAAAAAGGTGATAAATGAATTGGTTCCGGGAGGAGCAACACCAGGCGAATCAGGTATTCGATTGGCTTATCAGGTTGCCAAGCAGCACTATATTGAAGGAGGAAACAATCGTGTAATCCTGGCCACCGATGGTGATTTCAATGTTGGATTAAAAACGGAAAATGAATTAGAAGAATTAATCAATACTCAACGCCAGCAGGGTATTTATCTCACTTGTTTAGGAGTAGGCATGGGTAATTACAAGGATTCAAAAATTCAACTATTGGCAGAACGCGGTAACGGCAACTTTGCTTATCTGGATCGAGAAAAAGAAGCAGAGCGTGTATTAATGACAGAGTTTACAAAAACTCTATATACGGTTGCAGAGGATGTGCATATGAATATAACTTTTGATCCATCGTTGATAAAAAGTTATCGATTGATAGGATTTGATAATAAGGTAGGTGCTTTTTTGGATTCACTGTCGCAGGTAGAAGGGGCTGAAGTAGGATCAGGGCATACCTTGACCGTTTTAGTGGAAATTGAACCCACTACATTGTTTACATCAATTGCTCATAAAAAAAAGGACCTTGATTCTATAGCGCAAATACAATTTATGTATCGGTTGCCAAACGATACGGCGCAACGCATAGCGCAAGTGCGTATTCCACTTTATTATGTTTACCTCGAAAAAGAACTTAAACAAGCCATGTTCATGGCTGCATTGGCACAATTTGGAATGCTATTGAAGAGCTCTCCGCACTTGAATAGGTCCAGCTGGAATGATTTGGTGCAGTTGGGAGAACAGGTGATTGACAGTAATAATCCGGCACAAGTAGAGTGGTTGACATTGGTCAAACAAAGCCAAGGGCTTTATACTAAAAAGAAAAAAAGAAGTTGGAGACGAATGCGCCGGTAGTTATTGAAAAATATCCTTAATCCTTTCAAAAAAGTTTCGTTCCGATTTATCAGGATGCGGTTGCATATTTGAAGACCCGTTTAATTTCTCCAAGGTTGCTTTTTCTTCATCGCTCAATTGCTGTGGTGTCCATACGCTAACCTGAATTAACTGATCGCCCTTTTCGTAGGAGTTCATGGCAGGAAAACCTTTGCCCTTTAATCTAAAGATCTTGCCGCTCTGTGTGCCGGCAGGAATTTTAATTTTTGCCTTTCCATCAATAGTAGGCACTTCTACCTGAGTTCCAAAAACAACATCGGTAAAAGAGAGGTGTAATTCATAAGCCACATTAAGTCCATCTCTGTACAATTCCTTGTGTGCTTCCTCTTCGATTAGGATAATCAGATCTCCGGGAGAACCTCCTCTTTCACCTGCATTCCCTTTGCCGGTAACGTTAAGTTGCATTCCTTCTTGTACACCTGCAGGAATTTCAATGGTAACTGTTTCCTCCGCATAAGTTCTTCCTTCGCCTTTACAAGCGGTACATTTTGCTGTAATCGTAGAGCCATCTCCATTACAGGTTGGACAGGTGGTTACCGTTTGCATTTGCCCGAGAAAAGTATTTTGAACTCTTCTCACCTTACCACTTCCGTTACAGCCTGTACAGGTTTGCGTGCTGCCTTTGTCTTTTGCGCCGCTACCACTACAAGTAGTACAAGGAACGTATTTTTTTACTTTAATGTTTTTGCTGACTCCATTTGCGATCTCCTCGTAGTTCAGCTTGAGTTTGATTCTGAGATTACTTCCTCTAACACCTCGAGAACGAGAACGACCATTTCCACCGCGTTGACCTCCTCCAAAAAATCCTCCAAACAAATCATCTCCGAAAATATCTCCAAACTGGCTGAAAATATCCTCCATATTCATTCCGCCTCCATATCCTCTTCCCCCGGCGCCACCAACTCCCGCATGACCAAAACGATCGTATTGCGCGCGTTTGTCCGCATCGCTTAGTACTTCATAGGCTTCTGCAGCTTCTTTAAATTTTTCTTCCGCTGCTTTGTCTCCCGGATTTCTATCCGGGTGATATTGCATGGCTACTTTGCGGTAGGATTTTTTAATATCGTCGGCTGATGACGATTTGCTGACGCCTAATATTTCGTAATAATCTCTCTTGCTCATAGTTTATTTTCCTACTACCACCTTCGGGTGTCGGATTACTTTATCGTTGAGTAAATATCCTTTGACCACTTCATCAATGATTTTTCCTTTCATCTCTTCATGAGGTGCGGGAATTTCGGTTATTGCTTCGTGTAGGTCGGCATCGAATATCTGGTTTATGGTCTCCATTGCTTTTAATCCTCTGTTTTGCAATTTAGTTTTGAGTTTGTTAAAGACCAGTTTAACGCCCTCCCACTCAGCAGATTCTGCTGACCCGGCTTTTTCTATGGTTTGTTGCGCCCGTTCACAATCGTCCAACACATCCAGCAACTCCGTGATAATATCCTTGCCGGCAGTTTGCATAAGCTCTATTCTTTCTTTTGCATTACGACGTTTGAAGTTATCAAACTCAGCAATGGTCCGAATGTATTTGTCTTTATACGATTCCAATTCTGCATTTAACTTATCCAATTCGGACTCTTCTGTTGTATTTTCCACTTGCTCAGCGGAATTGGTCAACGCTTCTTCTTGGGTATGTTCTGCTTCTGTCAACTTGTTAACTTGTTCTTCCATAAATGGTTCTAAATTGGTTGCAAAGGTAAGTCCGACAATTTTACTACCAAGCGAAAACTACTTGACGCTTCTGTGGGTTTAAGGACAAAATGGCTTTAAATACAAGCTGTTACGCCTTTCTGTCTGTTTCTTTAAAGCTATCTTCGTTATCTATGAGTCAAGTTTTTCTGCGTCGAAATATTGCACCCCGCGTTCAAAACGGGCATCCTTGGATTTTTGCAAATGAAATTGATAGGATAGAGGGGTCCCCTGAACCGGCTGATATTGTGGAAGTGTATACACATGAGGGTAAGTGGATAGGAAGTGGTTATTATAATCCCAAGTCTCAAATTAGCATTAGAATACTTTCTCGTAAGAAAGGACAAGTGATTGATGCTGGTTTTTTTAAAGACCAAATACAACGGTGCTGGGAATATCGCCAGCAAATCGGGTATGCCGAAAATTGTAGATTGGTTTTTGGGGAAGCGGATGGGCTACCTCAGTTAATCATAGACAAATTCAATGACTATTTTGTTATTCAAACCTTGGCCTTGGGCATTGATCGTTGGAAACCTGCAATTGTAGATGCCTTATTGGAAATATTTCCGGTAAAAGGCATCTATGAAAGAAACGATGTGCCTGTTCGAGAATTGGAAGGATTGCCACAGCAAAAAGGATTTTTAAGTGCTCCGTTTGAAACCAAAATCATTATACGGGAGAATGGTTTGCAGTTTTATGTTGATCTGGCCAATGGTCAAAAAACGGGTTATTTTCTTGATCAGCAGGACAACAGAAGGGCCATAAGTGCAATTGTAAAGAATGCAACAGTCTTGGGAGCTTTTACTTACACCGGCACATTTGAAGTTCATGCTGCCCATTATGGGGCAAAAACAGTATTGGGCCTTGATATATCTGCTTCGGCTGTTGAGCAAGCCAATGAAAACGCCAGATTAAATGGGCTACAGGATCGTTGCAGATTTGAAGCGGCTAATGCCTTTGATCTGTTAAAGCAGTGGACAAAAGAAGACAAACAATACGATGTGGTAATGTTGGATCCTCCTGCGTTTACCAAGAGTCGTGCAACAATTCAAAAAGCCATAACCGGATACAAAGAAATAAATTTGAGAGGGATGAAATTGGTAAAGCCCGGAGGGTTTCTGGTTACTTCTTCCTGTACCAATCTTGTTCCGGCTTCGCTTTTTTTAGAGATCATAGCTATGGCTGCTAAAGATGCCAGGAGAAAAATCAGACAGGTTTGTTTCAATACACAATCAGCAGATCATCCAATTGTTTGGGAAATGGAAAACACGCAATACCTTAAATTTTTGATTGTTCAGGTATTGTAAACCTATTTGGTAACTTGAAATTTACCGGACTCCACAATCTTGCCTGAGCTTTCTACCAGGTGATAAACATATATACCACGGGTAAAATCGTTGAGGGAGAATGTAATTCTCTCAAGGGTAAGCTTAGTATCTATCATTTTTTTACCCAAAATCCCATTGTAAACCTGCAAGCTTAAATCTTTGCGTCCTGCATTTTTTAATTCAAATACAATGTAGCTAACAGCAGGGTTAGGGTATAGCTTCACCAATTTTTCAGTGGTTCCAGCTATTGGATTTTGCTGTGCCTTTAAGGATAAGGACAGCACCAAGAGCCCAATTGATAATAGAAGCTGCGTTCGCATTAACTCAAATATACTTTAAAAAATAAAAAATTGCATCACTCCAATAAAAAAGCCCTAGAAATATTGCTCTTGGGCTTTGATGATCAGTGCATTAAGCAATACTGTTTAACTCAGTGAGCTCAGGGTTTCATTTATTTTTTCAAAGTTTGGAACCTCTCCCGCGTTTTCCAACACCTCTGCATATTGAACAATACCATTTTTGTCAATTAAAAAGGCCGAACGTTTTGAAACGCCTTTCATATCCAGTATCCAATCCTGATAAATGGTATGATAAAGTTCAGATACTTTTTTATTGAAATCGCTAAGCAAAGGAAAATTCAACTGTTGTTCCTCTTTGAATTTAGCCAGTGTAAACACCGAGTCTACAGAAATCCCCAATACAGTAGCATTCATACCTTGGTAAAGGGCTATATTATCTCGAACCGAACAAAGCTCCTTTGTGCAAACTCCAGTGAATGATTGCGGAAAAAATAACAACAACACATGCTGTCCTTTCAAGCTGGAGAGCTGTATGGGGTTCTTACTTGAATCAAACAAAGTAAAATCAGGGGCCGATTGTCCAATTTGAATGCTCATAACAAATGGGTTTAGTTGAAAAAACTTCCCGCAAAGATGCTCAAAATGCACGTAATTTGAAATTCTATAACAGCGTTGTTATGAAAGTAAATGACATTATACATTTTTTAGACACGGTGGCGCCCCCTTCGCTACAGGAGTCTTATGACAATGTTGGATTACTAGTGGGGAATGCAGAAAACAATTGTGGCGGAGTGCTTTGTTGCTTAGATGTAACGGATGCAATTTTGGATGAGGCATTGGAGAAAGGTTGCAATTTAATTGTGGCGCATCATCCGTTGATCTTTGATAACCTCAAGCAGATTAATACCAATGAACAAACCGGTAGGTTGATCATTAAAGCCATTCAACATCATATTTCAATCTATGCTATTCATACCAACTTGGATAATGTTTTGGAAGGAGTGAATGGTAAAATGGCAACCTTGTTGGGGCTAAATCAGTGCAGCGTTTTATTGCCAAAACCGGGAGTCTTAAAAAAATTGATCACGTTTGTACCTCTGGCACAAGTGGAGCAGGTTCGCTCTGCGCTTTTTTTAGCAGGTGCAGGTCAAATTGGCCAATACGATGAGTGCAGCTTTTCTAGTATTGGAGAGGGCACATTCAAAGCCGGCGAAAACGCCACTCCTTTTGTTGGGGAAACTGGAGTCAGGCATACCGAAAAGGAAGTTAAGTTGGAATTGATCTACCCTTTTTATTTGGAGAGTAGCTTGCTGAATGCCCTTAAAAGTGCTCACCCCTACCAAGAGGTAGCTTACGACCTGATCCCCTTATTAAATGCCTATCAAAGCGTGGGTGCCGGTGTTGTGGGTGAGTTGTCCGTTCCGCAAAATGCAGCTCAATTTTTAAGGCATGTTGCTGAGGTTTTTAAAAGCCCTATAGTTAGGCATACCCACTTACTAGACAAGCCTATTCAAAAAGTGGCCCTATGTGGAGGGGCGGGTAGCTTTTTGATTGATGCAGCCTTGCGCGCTGGTGCTCAAGTATTTATAACTGCAGATTTGAAATATCATGATTTTTTTAAAGCGGCAGGAAAGCTGGTTCTTGCGGACATAGGGCACTTTGAAAGCGAGCAGTTTACGATTGACCTTTTACAGGAGCGTTTAGCCGAAAAATTCCCTACCTTTGCCGTCCTCAAAACAAGCGTTTCTACCAATCCGGTCAACTACCTATGGCACAAGTAAAAGATTACTCGATTCAGGAAAAGCTGGTCTCCCTGATGAATCTTCAGCAGATCGACAGCAAATTGGATGAGATTAAAATTCTGAAAGGGGAGCTTCCTATGGAGGTGGCTGATCTGGAGGACGAAATCACCGGTCTCATTGCCCGTAAAACTCGTATCGAGGAAGAAATCAATGGAGTTACTGAATTTATTGAGCAACGCAAACTCTCCATCAAGGAGGCTGAAGCGCAAATAAAGAAGTACGAAAAGCAAAGTGACAACGTAAAGAATAATCGTGAGTACGAAGCCATCAATAAGGAAATTGAAATGGCGCAGCTGGATATTAAACTGGCTGAAAAGCACATGAAGGATGCTACTGATGAGATCGCAGAAAAGGCGGTATTGTTGGATAAGGCCAAGAAAAATATTGCGGTTAAAGAAGGTGTGTTAACCAGTAAAAAAGAGGAGCTAGAAAAAATAATTATTGCTAACGAAAAGGAAGAAAAGCAGTTCAATAAAATGGCTGTTGAGGCAAAAGGAAAAGTTGATCCTCGCTTACTGGCCAGCTATGAAAAAATCCGCGGAAACTACCGCAATGGGTTGGCTGTTGTTTCCGTTGAGCGTGATGCTTGCGGAGGATGTTTCAACGCTATTCCTCCTCAAAAGCAAAGTGAGATCCGTCAGCATAAGAAAATCATGATCTGTGAAAACTGTGGACGAATCCTGATAGATGAGGAGCTGAAAAATTCTGTGCAGCTGTAATTAATACTACAAGTCATTGTATCCCGTTCAATTTCGAACGGGATTTTTTTTGGAATAAAAGCTCCAATCGCTGTTAGAACACTTTGAGACTCTGGTAAATCATGCTAATTTGTGCACATGCTGCTTGGTCTCTTTATACAGAATTATGCAATCATAGAGGAGATTGAAATCGAGTTTACGGCTGGCTTTGTTGCTATTACTGGCGAAACCGGTGCCGGCAAGTCAATTCTCATGGGTGCCTTAGGATTGATCTTGGGAGAGCGTGCAGACACAAGTCTATTGGTCAATAAAGACAAAAAATTAGTGGTAGAAGGCAGGTTTGACTGTACGCACAACAGTAGCGTTGCTTCTTTTTTGAAAGAGCAAGAACTTGAGGAAAATGAAATAGTAATTGTTAGACGCGAAATCAATCCCCAAGGTAAATCTCGTGCCTTCATCAATGATACACCCGTTAATCTTTCGCAATTGCAGGAATTGTCCGCGTTATTTGTAGACCTGCATCAGCAATTTGACACCGTTTCATTAGGGCAAAGCAGTTTTCAGCGAGAGGTCTTGGATGCCTTAGCTCAACAATTAGATAAGGTTGAATGGTATAAGTTGGCCTACCAAGAGTGGGTTCTTGCTAAAACAAATCTGGCTGATCTACTCACCAAGCAATCTCGGGTGGAAGCAGAAACTGCCTATAAGCAATTTCAATTTCAGGAATTGCAAGATGCTGGTTTTCGTGAAAATGAGCTAGAGGAATTGGAACAAGAAGTGAAGTTGCTATCCAATGCAGAAAGCGTGCAACAATTTTTAGGACGAACCACGGCTTCATTATCGGCAGGAGAGGAACCAATTGTTGGTAGATTGAAATCTTTGTTGAATGAATGGGGCTCTTTTACTTCTTTTCACTCCGATTTTCCTGGATTAGCTGAACGACTGCGTTCGGCCTACATTGAATTACAAGAATTGGCAAGGGATATTGAACGAGTGGCTGATACAGTTTTGTTGGATCCGCTTCGGCTCGAAAAAGTACATGAGCGTTTATCACTTGGGTACAAATTCTATAAAAAACATCAGGTCAATTCCACTGCGGGTTTATTGGCCATTCAATCCAATTTAGAAACAGAATTAACAGGGATTGAAAATTTAGGTCAACAAATTCAGCAACTGCAACAACAGCTGGAATTATTGGAACAAAAGGCCATGGCCTTGGCCCAGGGAATATCAATGGGAAGAAAAAAACAGGTTTCATCCTTGGAATCCAAAGTGCAACAACTACTCCAACGGGTTGGAATGCCTACTGCACAATTGAGAGTAACTATTGAAACTGGTTCAATGGGGCCCGAAGGGATGGATCAAATTGATTTTTTATTTGATGCCAATAAAAGCGGGCAATTTAACCCCTTACGCAAGGTGGCTAGTGGGGGTGAACTAAGCCGATTAATGCTTTGTATTAAATCATTGGTTGCAGAATCCATGCAACTTCCCACATTGATTTTTGATGAAATTGACACCGGTATTGCAGGGGAAGCAGCCAGACAGGTGGGGCTCTTGTTAAAAGAACTGGCCCAACATAGACAGGTGATCTGTATTACGCACCAACCACAAATAGCTGGTAAGGCCCGTACCCACTTTTTTGTATTCAAACAAGCCGGAACGTCCGGAACAGGCGCTATTCAAACCGGTTTAAAACTACTCAGCCAGGAAGAGCGCGTGCTGACCATTGCTCAAATGATCGGAGGAGAAGCCCCTACAGCAGCGGCTTTGGCCAATGCCCGAGAGCTTTTAAACTAATTGTGGATAACCTCAAATTTTACGTGCAGAAATCGTGAAGAAAGAAAAATTTTTTCCATTTTCTTTTTGGGGTTTATTTCGTTGTCCCAGTTTAGCTCAAATCGTTAAAATCAACTGCTATGGAACTAACTAATTTAAATAAGGACAGACAACGTAAACGTAAATCTGCAGTTGAGCTGGGCACCATGGTTTATGGTAAAGTTCCTCCACAAGCCAAGGAATTGGAAGAGGCTGTATTAGGGGCCATGATGTTAGAACGAGGTGCGTTTGACATTGTGATGGAAATACTAAAGCCAAATTGTTTTTATGTAGAAGCCCATCAACGCATTTTTGCATCCATGCAATCGCTGGCCAATAAAAGTCAGCCAATAGATCTGCTAACCGTAGCGGAAGAGCTGCGTACCAAAGAAGAATTAGATCTGGTAGGAGGACCTTATTATCTAACTCGTCTTACCAATGCTGTAGTTTCTGCGGCAAATATTGAGGCGCATGCCAGAATCATACTTCAAAAATTTATTCAGCGCGAGTTGATTCGTGTAAGCGGAGAAATTATCAATGATGCTTTTGAAGATGCCACAGATGTGTTTGATTTATTAGACGATGCAGAAACTAAGTTATTTGAGATCACCAATAATAACCTCCGTAAAAATTTTGAAACAATTGACTCGGTGTTGGTCAACACTATTAAGCGAATCGAAGATCTGCGGCACAAAAATGAAGACTTGACGGGTGTGGCCAGTGGATTTCCTTCGCTGGACCGAGTTACCTATGGATGGCAACGTACCGATTTAATTATTCTGGCTGCTCGCCCTGCTGTAGGTAAAACAGCTTTTGCGTTGAATCTTGCCCGAAATGCGGCCATGCAGGCAGGCAAACCCACTCCAGTGGCTTTTTTCTCATTGGAGATGAGCGCCAGTCAGTTGGTGCAACGTGTTCTTGCTGCAGAAAGTGAAATTTGGTTGGAAAAAATCAGCCGTGGAAAAATGGAGGAGCATGAAATGAAGCAGTTGTATGCGCGCGGTGTTCAACGCTTGGCACAGGCTCCATTGTTTATTGACGATACACCCGCACTCAATATTTTTGAATTACGTGCAAAGTGCAGGCGCTTAAAAAATAAGCATAATATAGGTTTAGTAATCGTTGATTACTTGCAATTAATGAGTGGAACCGGCGATGGTCGTAACAGTAATCGCGAACAAGAGATCAGTAATATTTCGAGAAACTTAAAAGCATTAGCTAAGGAACTAAGTATTCCCATTATTGCGCTTTCGCAATTAAGCCGTGCGGTTGAAACACGTGGTGCTGGTAAGGATGGTACTAAGATGCCTCAGTTGAGTGACTTGCGTGAGTCTGGAGCTATTGAACAAGATGCGGATATGGTCATGTTCCTTTACCGTCCGGAGTATTACGATATTACAGCCAATGAAATGGGTGAAAATAATCGGGGTGATACCTTTGTTAGAATTGCAAAGCACCGGAATGGATCGCTGGAAACTATCAAATTGAGAGCCTTACTCAATATTCAAAAATTTGTTGAAGACGGGGGTGGATTGGGTGTTACCGGTATCTCTGGTAATTGGAAGCCAGTACGTGACGAGGATGGTAGCGGCAGTGCACGTGTTTTTGTTCAAACCGGAAGCCGGATGAATGAATTGGATGCTGATGTTGATGATTTGCCAATTTAGTTATGAGCAATCCACTTTTTTATAGCCCCACATTGGGTTTGCCAGGCACGATGCTGGAATTGGACCAGGACAATAGCCGTCATGCCATACAAGTGCTACGATTAATTCAAGGAAGCGCTCTTTCTATTACTGATGGAAAAGGAAATTGGGCAGATGCTGTTGTAGCTATGGTAGATCGAAAAAAATGCAGTGTAACCTTGCAAGCAGTTCATCAGGTAGCTCGCCCCAAAAGATCAATTACACTGGCTATTTCGCTACTGAAAAACAGCAATCGCTTTGAATGGCTCTTGGAAAAAGTAACTGAACTAGGAGTTACCAGTATCATTCCTTTAAGGTGTCAGCGAACGGAAAAAGAAAACGTGCGTATGGATCGATTGAAGTCTATTTTAATAAGCGCGCTTTTACAAAGCCAACAAGCTTGGTTGCCCGAATTATTAGCTCCCCAATCATTTGCTGATCTGCCACAATGGAAATTAGCAAAGGGCGCCAATTTATTGGCGCATTGCGAGAATACCTTGCGTAGTTCGCTCTCGGAATTATCTTCTTCATTGCCAGATCAGACACTGATTGCAATAGGCCCCGAAGGAGATTTTACTACGCAAGAAATTTCGCAAGCCTTAGCTGCTAACTTTATTCCTGTACAATTAGGAAACACAAGATTAAGAACCGAAACAGCAGGTGTGGTTGCTGTTTCCTTATTGGCCTGTTAACTGGGTCTAAGGAGTGTTAACTGCTGAAATGTTTTTTGCAATTGCTGGACCTTCGTACACAAATCCTGTCCATACCTGAACCAATGAAGCACCTGCTTTGAGTTTTTCTGCTGCGTCTGAAGCAGTAAAGATCCCACCTGATGCAATTAATGGAATCTTTCCATTTGTTTTCTGGTGAATATATTGAAGCAGGGTGGTGTTTCTTTCTTTGAGTGGTGCGCCGCTAAGTCCTCCAGCCCCCATTCTGCTTACAGAATTGGGGGGAGTTTGTAAAGTATCACGCTGTATGGTAGTGTTACTGACCACTAAACCATCTAATCCGATGGCTAATACCAATTCAATGACTTCATCTACTTGTGACCAGGCTAAGTCAGGAGCAATTTTCAGAAAAATAGGTTTGGGGTTTATCGTTTCCTGATTTTTCCTTTGTAGTCCTGTTAATATTTTTTCTAAAAAGCTTCGATCTTGTAATGCCCGTAGGCCTGGTGTATTTGGAGAACTAACATTCACTACAAAATAATCCACCCATGGATGCAACCTCTCAAAGCAACATTGATAATCTTTCCAAGCTTCTTCATTTGAAGTGCTTTTATTCTTCCCGATATTACCACCTATTATCAATGGCTTTTCCAAATCAACATAAGGCTGCACCACTTCTCTCCAATGTTTTAATCGTTTGGCTATGGTTACTACTCCATCATTATTGAAGCCCATCCTATTGATCAACGCAAGATCTGCAGGCAATCGGAATAGACGTGGTTTTTCATTTCCGCGCTGAGGTTGTGGAGTAACGGTGCCTATCTCTACATGCCCAAAACCCAAACAGCTTAATTCGCGAAGATGTAATGCGTTTTTATCAAAACCGGCCGCCAATCCCACGCGATTTCTAAAATGAATACCGGCTACTACAATGGGAGAAACTTTTACAGGTTCAAAAAATTTGCGAAGCAGTTTCCGGGTGAAAGCGGTACTACAAAACAGTTGCAGGAAAAATAGCGAAAGATGATGGGCCTCTTCCGGAGGGAGTAGGAATAAAATTTTTCTAATTGCCTTATACATGCGACTGGCAAATATATTGCAAGAATGTGGCCCATGTTAAGTTTGGAAAAAGGCATTTCAGTTGTAAATTTGAAAAAGATGGTTGCATTAACAACTAAATAATATCACATGCAAGAAGCATATATCGTTGCGGGATTTAGAACCGCAGTGACCAAAGCCAAAAAAGGCGGTTTTCGTTTTACAAGACCCGATGATCTGGCTATTGAAGTAATCAAGGGGTTGATGAGCTCCATCCCCATGTTGAAACCTTCACAGGTAGATGATGTGATAGTGGGTAATGCAGTGCCGGAAGCAGAGCAAGGATTACAAGTAGGTCGTATCATTGCTGCTTGCGCACTTGGCATTGAAGTGCCAGGCATTACTATTAACCGCTATTGTGCTTCAGGATTAGAATCCATTGCCATGGCAACAGCTAAAATTCGGGCAGGTTTGGCCTCTTGCATTGTAGCTGGCGGTGTTGAAAGTATGAGTATGGTCCCTGTTGCCGGATGGAAAACAGCACCTGCTTATTCTATCTCAAGTGAGGAGCCCGACTATTATTTGAATATGGGATTGACAGCAGAAGCGGTTTCAAAAGAATATGGTGTAAGTCGGGAAGAGCAGGATCAATTTTCATTGGATTCCCATCTAAAAGCTACTACTGCTATTAAAGAAGGACACTTTAAAAACGGAATACTTCCCATTACGGTGGAAGAAATTTTTCTGGATCAAAAGAAAAAAAGACAAAAAAGGAGTTATGTAGTGGATACTGATGAGGGGCCGCGTGCCGACACTTCGCTAGAGGCTTTATCTAAATTGAAACCGGCATTTGCTACCAACGGGGTGGTAACAGCCGGAAATTCTTCACAAACATCAGACGGTGCTGCATTTGTAGTGGTCATGAGTGAGTCAATGGTAAAAGAACTGGGTCTTACACCCATTGGCCGATTGGTATCCTGCGCTGTAGCAGGAGTTCATCCCAGAATTATGGGCATTGGGCCTGTGGTGGCCATTCCAAAAGCATTGCAACAGGCCGGCTTACAATTATCTCAAATAGATCTGATTGAACTTAATGAAGCTTTTGCTGCACAGGCCCTGGCGGTTATTCGGGAAGCTAAACTAGATACAGCAAAAGTTAATATCAATGGTGGGGCTATTGCGTTGGGGCACCCCTTGGGTTGTACCGGATGTAAACTAACAATTCAAAATCTGCATGACCTTCAGCGACTTAATAAAAAATATGGCATGATTACCGCTTGTGTGGGAGGTGGACAGGGTATAGCAGGAATTATTGAGCGACTATAGATTTCTAGTAATTTTCTTTAATATTTTCCGGTTTTACACAGGGTATTTGATTTTTTTTTTTAACTTTTCAGTATGGACCGTCGTGGTTTTTTTACTGAATTGAAAGCTGAGGCTAAAAAAGCTACCCCAGAGTTTGTAACTGGGCGTACACAATCAGGCCTGAATCCTTATGCCGGTACCTGGAATGAGGAAGAAATCCTACACTTGTTGCGTCGTGTACAATTTGGGGCTAAGCGAAACGATGTGGCTTATTTCAAAAGCCGAACAATGGACCAAGCTGTGGATGAATTATTAACTCCCGCTACTTCAACTTTACTGCCTCCAATAAAAGAATATCCTACTCCAACCACTGTTGGTGTGGTTCCTGATCCTACGATTATACAAGGAACCACTTGGATCAACGATGTAAACAATGATGGCACAATCCAGAGCTTACGCAGGGCCTCATATAAAAAATGGCTAACAGGCAATATGATTAACCAGGATCGAAGCATGCTGGAAAAAATGGTTTTGTTCTGGACCAATCACTTTGGGAATGAGGCGGCGGATGTTGGTAATGCCAATCTGATGTATAAGCAACATACATTGATTCGCATGTATGCGTTGGGCAACTTCAAAAGTATGGTGAGGGATATTACTATTGATCCCGCTATGCTTCGTTATTTGAATGGCTATTTAAATATTGCCAGTGCCCCTGATGAGAACTATGCTCGTGAGTTGATGGAACTTTTCACATTGGGGAAAAGCCCCGACTCTAATTACACAGAAACAGATGTAAGAGAAGCCGCTAAAGTGTTGACGGGCTGGACTGTTAATTATAACACTTATCAGCCCAGTTTTGTTACCACAAGACATAGCACTGTCAATAAAAATTTCTCATCCTTTTTCAATAATACGGTAATCACCGGGCGCACGGGTACTACGGCCGGTCAGTTGGAAATAGATGATTTGCTGAATATGATTTTTGCACAGCCGGAAGTGGCCAAGTTTATAACACGCCAAATATACCGCTGGTTTGTTTATTATGAAATCGATGCTGATGCAGAGCGAAATGTAATTACACCACTCGCTGATATATTCCGTAGTTCGGGCTACGAGATCAAGCCAATGCTTTCTACTTTATTGAAGAGTGAGCATTTTTTTGATAAGATGAACCGGGGGTGTTATATCAAATCACCTGCCGATCATGTTATTGGTTCACTTCGAGAAATGAATGCAACATTTGCTCCAGCAACCGATTGGGATACCAACTATGGACTGTGGAATACCTTTTACTCTTGGATGGTAAATTTGGGACTTAATTTGCACGATCCTCCCAATGTAGCCGGGTTCCCTGCCTTTTATCAACCACCTGCTTACCACGAACTTTGGATTACTCACGATACTCTTCCTAAAAGAAACCAGTACACAGACATAATGATCAGTTCTGGTTATGTGCGAAATAATATTCGTGTACAGTTTAACTGTGTGCAGTGGGCGCAAAGTCTACGAAACCCGGGCAACCCCAATGATCTTTTAAATGAGGCATTGGCTTTTCTTTATCAAAATGCGTTGAGTCAAGTTTCAAAGGACCAAATCAAAACGCAGATTCTGTTAACTGGCCAACAATGGGATTACTATTGGACCAATGCCTGGATGGCCTATGAGTCAAATCCCACCACTGCCAACTTTAATATTGTCAATAGCCGCCTGAGATCACTTTTTCAATATTTGTTTAACCTATCCGAATACCAGCTGATCTGAGTATGCAACGTAGAGACTTTTTATCCGGAACCTTACCCATGGCTGCATTGCTGCCGGAGTTGATCAATGGTTACTCCGTTAAGGCTTTCAATATGAATTCGCCCTTGGTACAGGCCTTGCTCCGTGGTAATACACTCACCGATCACGTGCTGGTAATTGTGCAATTGTTCGGAGGCAACGATGGCTTGAACATGGTTATTCCTGTAGCAGATTACTCCAAATATTTTAATGCACGTAGCAATGTTGCCATACCTGAAAACGCAGTGTTACCCATTACAGGCGTAACGGGTACGGGGCTGCACCCTACAATGACGGGCTTGCAAAACCTGTTTGCAGAAGGTAAAGCCAAAGTGGTACAAGCTGTGGGATATCCGCAACCAAACTTCTCTCACTTCCGGGCTACGGATATTTGGATGAGTGCTTCTAATAGTCGTCAGGAGGTCAACAGTGGATGGGCTGGACGTTACTTGGATTATGAGTATCCTAATTTTCCGATCGGCTATCCCAACACCGATATGCCAGATCCACTAGCTATTCAAATTGGTGGGTTAACTTCTTTGACCTTGCAAGGGCCCACAAGAAATATGGGAATGAGCATTACCAATCCCACTTCATTTTACAATATGATTTCGGGCACCAATGACTATGCTCCTAATACGCGTGCCGGTAAAGAGCTGACCTATGTTCGAAGCGTAAATCGTCAAACACAAGGTTATGCTACTGTTATTCGTGCTGCTGCCAATGCCGTAACCGTTCAAGCTCCATATCCCACAGGGAATTCATTGGCTGATCAGTTAAAAATTGTAGCTCGCTTGATCAAAGGTGGTTTGAAGACGCGTGTTTATGTGGTAAGTTTTGGCGGATTTGATACGCACTCTAATCAGGTAAATGCAGATAAAGTGAGTGGAGCACACGCAACCTTATTGGGTAGGGTTTCTGGAGCTATCAAGGCCTTTCAAGATGATATTCAATTCCTGGGAGTAGAGAATCGGGTACTAGGCATGACCTTTAGTGAATTTGGGCGTCGTGTAAAATCTAATTCAAGTATTGGTACCGACCATGGTGCTGCAGCACCACTGTTTTTATTTGGGAATCAAGTAGAGGCAGGTATGCTGGGTGTAAATCCAACCATCCCTGACAATGCCACGGTGAACGATAACGTACCCATGCAGTACGACTTTAGAAGTATTTATGCCACCATTTTAGAAAAATGGTTTTGTTTGGATAAATCAGTGGTTCAATCCTTATTTCCTCCTGATATCAATACACAGCTTCAGGTTCTTCCTTTAATTAAATCAGGAGCTTGCGCCGGCATTACTCCTCCTCCTATTCCCAATACTAATTTGTTGGTCACTAACTTTCCTAATCCATTCACTTCTCGAACCACTGTTCAGTTCACCACTGCAGGCGGACACACTTTACTTCAAATTTTTGATACGCTGGGCCGCTTAATAAAGGTGTTGACTAATCAAGAATATACCGCAGGCACTTATCGGATTGACTTTGATAGTGAGGGATTGCCTGTGGGATTGTACTACGCGCGCTTCCAAAATGGAATTACCCAGCAGGTGCGAGCTATGATGAAAGTTCGTTGAGTAGATTCACTAATCAGTGAGCCGGTGTCCGGCATTTACCCAATCCGTAATTTTTTGCTTATCAATTGTGGTCAGTTGTCCATTCTGTGGCATGAAGGTGGGCACCCCGTTCACACAACGTAAGCGTATGCGATCCCAGTTAGCCACAATGCTGGAGTCTGTATCCAGGTTCTTACCGCCACTGGATCCACCGTTTAGATGACAGGGCCCGCAATAGCCTATCATTAACTGACGAACTGCAGCATATTTGGGCCCATAGGCAGCAATCACCACATGAAGGGTATCTGAACACCCTTTTTGATTGATAACTTTTACAATATTATTTCCTGCAGCCAATCCGGTTAGGTTCGGGCTTTGTTGTGGCGTGCCATTGTTAATAGCATACTTCAAAGTGTCTCCTCGGGGATAAAGAACAGTAATACTGCCATTATTTACTCCTCCTATTGCAGGGGTTTTTACTATTTGTATATCATAAGAAGTGCCCGCACAAGGGTCTGGGCTCTTGTCTTTATTACAACTATAGGCAATGAGAACGAATGCTAACAAAGTCACTGCCCAATAACTTGACTTGGATATAGGGTGTTGGCTAAGCATATTCAAATATAAAATAATTTTTTTGTAACAATGTTGCATTTTATATTTGCAATATTGTTGCAAAATCTCTTTTTATTAAGCCGGAGGTTTTTAATGAGGCGTACCCACTTTTTTTTATTACTTATCATACTATTGCTACACAGCTGGGTCTTTACAGCAGCTGCCCAG